>Ga0307507_10000054_pt1 | contig 167021 bp, 176 predicted proteins | sample 7_EM_MG_FD_207223 | JGI IMG/M metagenome (GOLD analysis project Ga0307507, IMG submission 207223) | Populus trichocarpa ectomycorrhiza microbial communities from riparian zone in the Pacific Northwest, United States - 7_EM | ecosystem: Host-associated > Plants > Roots > Unclassified | place... | reverse complement strand
CAACCGAGCGGCACGAGGCAAGGCGCAAAGGCGGACGAGTCGTAGCCGGCGTGTGGATACCGCCAAGGCCCGTGGAGCCAGATGATTGCTGTATGAGCGGATGCGTGAATTGCACTTGGGAGGTGTTTCGCGAAGATTTGGAGGAGTGGAGGGATGCTAAGGGGAAGGCTAGGGCTGCTCTTGCTAAATTAGGAGGTGGGGAGGAGGAGATGGGGAAGGATGGGGAAGGAGGGAGCGAAGGGGGACTTTGGGAGGGGTTTGGGGATATTCCGGTTGGGATTAAGGCTTTCATGGAGACGGAGAAGAAGTTGAAGGAGGGAAAGAGGGTTTAGATTGGATGGTGGGGATAGATGGCTTTTGTTTGCTTGGGGTTGGAGTTTTTGGTTGGTTGATTGGGTATATATAATATCTTTTGCTTGGTTTGTCTTGTCGTGATTGTATCATAACCATATTAGACTACCCCCTTTGAAAAAAGTCTATGATATTACTTTAAGCGGTATTTCATGTCCCTTCCGACTTTCTCTCTAACCCAGCCCTTCATCAGTTCTCCGACCTCCAGACACTTCTTCCTCCCCACCTCTGAGGCCTCTACGAATCCCTTCTCGTCAAATACCCCATCACTCTCCACAAATACCAATCCCTCCTTAGGGCCTCCTCCTCCTCCTCCTCCTCCTCCCTCCGTAATAGCATACCCAAAAACATGCGCCGCGCTCCCGTCAGCCTCTTCCACGAATGCCGCGGCCAGCATGCCCTTCATCGGGACTCCCGCATCCACGAGCGCAAGCACGACAACAACTATCGCCGACGCTAACAAAGTATGTAATGCATGCGCTGCGGATACTTGCTCATGCTGGATAATTTGTAAGGTGATTTGGAAAAGCGTGCGGGGGTTGATGGTGCGTATTATGAGCGGGGATAAGGCGGAGCGAAGGAGGGCTTCCAGGTGTTTTTCGCGAACAGCTTCAGGCAGATCGTTAGTTAGGCCGGCTTAAGTTGGAAAGGGGGGGTGAACGAACAGGTAACACCGGCAGAGGGCCTGATTGTTATTTCTAGGAAGGCTTCTAGCGGGATTTCGTCTCTGGGTTTTACTTCTATTGGGCCGTTGACTGATGCTAGGAGGGTTGTTGGGCCGTCGGTGTACTGCGCAGAGCCGTCGGCCATTGGGAGGGGTGAGAGGAGGGCTGTTGGGGGGGACATTGTTTGGAGGTATGTTGTGGTTGCGGTTGTGGTTGTGGTAGTGGTAGTAGTGAAGGAGGAAGAGCTATTACCAGTATTTCATGAATATTATGTGAGTTGAATTCAGAGGCAAATAAACGTCGCTCCCTTGCGATAAGATATCCACACCCAAATTTTTTTAACATTGCCAAGGAATTTAGGTACGATCCGCCTGGCCTTCCCTTACATACGGTACTTGCCCCTCGATCAATATTCACCCCACCCATCAATTCGCAGCCTCAAGTTTTTTCTTTTTTCTCTTTTTTTCTTTCCCCTTTCCCTACCTTCTTACCTGCCTAACTTACTGTATCCCGTTTCCAATCTTACTCCCTTCCTTTCTTCCTCCCCTTCCCTTCTTTCTTTTCCTCCTTCCCTCCCTTCCTACCTCACGCTCGTTTAGAACGACGAACTAGACCTTGTCTTTCCTTTCCTTCACCCATATTTGAGAACGTTCGTACCAATTTGAAACAAAAATCAGGTTGAATTGTAGGAGGATTGGAAGGATGAAGTACGTTCTTGTTTCTGGAGGTTAGTGTTTTATTTTACCCCTCCTCCCGTTTTCTTCAGGCTCAGCAGCGGGGGACTAATTATGAGGCTTGAATTCTAGGTGTGATTAGTGGGATTGGGAAGGGCGTTATTGGTAAGTGGGCTTGTTTCATTCTTGGCTGCAGTGTGGGATACGGTTTGTGCTGATGCATATGTTTAGCTTCTTCGACGGGCCTATTGTTGAAGACTATTGGTCTTAAGATTTGTCTCCTCATTCCAGGTTTTATTGCCACCTCTCGCTAAACTATATTTTACGTCTCAGCTATTAAGATCGATCCGTACATGAATGTCGATGCGGGGACTATGGCTCCCACCGAGTATGTCTCTCGCTCCTTTCTCTCCCGAGAGTCGGAAAGTTGGGGAGTCATTCACTAGTTGCTGATCGGCGGCGGTTAGACACGGAGAGGTGTTCGTCCTTAATGATGGTGGTGAAGTTGATCTGGACCTTGGAAATTACGAGAGGTACCTTAATATCACGCTTACTCGGGAGAATAATATCACTACGGGAAAGATTTATCAACACGTCATTGAACGGGAGGTTTGTTCTCCCCCTCTCGGCCATTCTTAGTATTGCAGGGGGAAAGTTTTCTAAAACTGGGTGAAAAACAGAGACGGGGCGATTACCTTGGGAAGACGGTCCAGGTCGTTCCTCACCTTACAGATGCTATCCAGGATTGGATCGAACGTGTAGCTCTCATTCCAGTCGACGAGACTTCTGAGGAACCGGACGCTTGTATAATTGAGCTGGGAGGGACTGTAGGAGATATCGAGTCTGCACCCTTCATTGAGGCAATGAGACAACTTAGGCGTCGTGTTGGGAAAGGAAACTTTTTACAAATTCACGTTTCTCTGGTTCCGGTTATCAATGGAGAGCAGAAGACGAAGCCCACCCAACAGGCTATTAGAGACGTTAGGTCTGCGGGCCTCGCACCTGATCTTGTACGTCTATCTTACCTACGCCAAGGATGTAATTATGAGGCTAATCTAGAACAGATTGCCTGTCGTTGCCAGGCACCGCTGAGCAAGGTTACTGTTGAGAAGATCGCAGCATTCTGTGATGTTGCTCACGAACAAGTAGTTGCAGTTCACGACGTTAATTCCACATACCATGTCCCGCTTCTTCTTGAACAGCAAAAGTTGATTCGTCTTCTCACATCCGTGCTAGAGCTGGAGAAACTCAATATTGCGCCGGCGCTTATCCAGAAGGGTATTGACATCTGGGATGAGTGGAAGACTCTTACCCTTGCACAGGACAGACTTTTCGATAAAGTCGACATTGCACTGGTAGGAAAATACACCGATCTACACGATTCGTATTTGAGTGTTGTAAAGAGCCTGGAGCATGCTTCTATGAGGTGTGGGCGTGAATTGAACTTGATTTGGGTTGAGGCAGAGGCTTTGGAGGATCACATGAAGCAGGAGAATCCGGCCAAATTTCACAAGGCGTGGCATGATGTTTGCACTGCTGAGTATGCTTCATTCACCCGTTTGGGTGGATAGATGCTAATGGACTGAGCTAGCGGTATTTTGGTTCCTGGAGGGTTTGGAGCTCGGGGTACCGAAGGGATGATCGCAGCGGCAAAGTGGGCTCGTACTAATAAGACTCCTTACCTTGGTATTTGCCTCGGTATGCAAGTTGCTGTGATTGAGTATGCTCGTCACGTCATTGGTCTTGAAGGTCTGTTCAGGATGGTTTGCCTGGATAGCAGTATCAGCAATCACTGATATCTTCATAGACGCTCACTCGGTTGAAATTTCCGCCAGCGCCACCGACCCGGTTGTCATCTTCATGCCTGAAGGAAGCAAGACTCATCTTGGCGGGACCATGCGTCTTGGCATTCGCCCAACCATTTGGCAGCCTAACAGTGAGTGGAGTAAGCTTCGCCAGCTCTACGGCGAGAAGGAGGTCATTTTGGAGCGTCATAGACATCGCTACGAAGTCAATCCTGAGTATATTGAGAGGTTGTCTGGGTTGAACTTTGTTGGGAAGGACGACAAGGGTGAGAGAATGGAGATTGTTGAGTTGAAGGATCACCCTTACTTCGTTGGCGTTCAGTTCCACCCGGAGTACCTGTCTAGGGTGTTGAGTCCTAGCAAGCCGTATCTCGGGCTTGTGGCTGCTAGCGCTGGGTATTCCCCCCTCCCCTTATTTCTAGTATATATGGGCTGATGATTTAATAATCATAGTGTTCTCGATCAAATGCTTGAGAAACTCCAGAAAATCCGGCCCGCAGCGGCACCTGTGGCCGTTCCAGTTGAATCTAATGGAACTCTAGAATAATAGGTGCTTTGCTTTTGTTTTCAGACCACCTACCCTACCTTTGATTCCCTGACGAAAAACACATTTAGCCCAGTCGTTGCATGTTGAATTGTGTTTTCTACATGATAATTTCGGAACCCATAATGTTAAATAGATATGTGGCTCAATGGAGGTTTCACATGAAAGAAAAATAAAAGTGGCAGTGATAATTGATGTGATGATACTTAGAGTAGGATGTGAAGTGAGATTTGTTATTCCCCTTGACTCCCCTCCTGCTTCTCCTGCTTCTCCTCCCTCTCCTCCCTCTCCTCCCTCTCCTCCCTCTCCTCCCTCTCCTCCCTCTCCTCCCTCTCCTCCCTCTCCTCCCTCTCCTCCCTCTCCTTCTCCTCTTCCATCCTACTCAACTCTTGTAACATCTCTGTCCCGTACACTCCTATTTCCCCTGACATGTCTGCCGCCTTCTGTGCCCAAGTCCTAGCGTTAAGTATACCCCCCCTCTCTACCAATAGCTGGGCGAGAGCAAGAATACTCTCCGCATGGCGCCGCGAGGCCGCAACGAGAAACCACTCCTCAGCAAACTTTGCCTCCCTCTCCCGCCAATAAGACCCAAGCTCATAGGCCGCCTCAACAACCCCACCAGCCCCAGCTCTAGCCAGTAACCCCAACCTCTTCCCTCCAACCCCTGCAATCTCCTCCCCCCCTTCCTTCTCCCTCTCCCCCTCCCCCTCCTCCATTACTTGCGCAAGGAAGTAACACCCCCTAGCACTCCCCATCTCCACCGCCTTCTCAAAAACCTCTCTAGCACCCCCTAAATCCCCCCTATTCCTTCTCAGTATACCCAACCTGACCCACCCCTCCATGACCTCCCCACGGCCCGCCCTCTCAAACCACTCCTCCGCCTTCTCAAGTGCCCCCTCCGCCCCCTCCGCCTCCGCCTCCGCCTCCGCCACCTCCCCCATCCTAAACGCCGCGCCAGCATGCTCCGGCGCAATCCTTGCCAAGCGCTTAACCGTCGCGGCTAAATCTGCCTGGGCCATCTTCGGTGAGCTCTTCTTCCGGACCTGCACCGTGAGGAGGGTGTGTAGGTGCACCACCGCTCCGGGCACGTTCATGTGCGCGCAGGTGGTCAGCAAATGCCTCAACAGCCGGGCGCTTTTGGGGGCATTAAGTCGTAGGAGGAGGCGGGTTAGGGTTGTTAGATCTTCTGGGGTTACTTTATGGTCTAGCTTTTTCCCCATTTATTCGTTAGCTATATATATATATATTTATTTCTTCGAGTCGGGAGTTGGATGGAATGGGACAAAACAAACCGCTACAGAATTTCCCCCCTAGAGCTTCCGATGGTGGGGATGTGGTTCTACCCGCATAGTCGTTTATCAGCGCCTGCACTGCGCTCGGGGATAATGGGCTAGCACCGGATTGGTAGGCTGAGAGGAGGATTGGTATGGGGATTGTTATTGGTTCTGCGGCCTGTTGGGGGACGGCGGGTTTTGGGGAGTGGCGGTTATGGTAGTAGTTGTTTTTCTTGTGGGATGAGTGTGCTGTGCGGAATTGCGGGAGTGGGAGTACTGGTAGGAGGGAGGTGATGGTTCTTGGGCAGGCGATGAGGTTTAGGTAGAGGCGGGGTGGGGGTGCAACTGCTGCTCGGAGCATCATTGCAGGGATATATCGAATCGATTGGTGGGGAGAAGTAGTGGTTTGATGTAATATAATAGCTGGGTTGTTGGGAAAAAGAGGTTGTTGAAAGGAAAGGGCCACGCTGTCTGAATGACGAATGGTTGAAATGAATTAACTTAGGGTGTTAGTATGATGCAATGTCGTAGTCGCTGGGTAGTAGGGTTAAATCTAATGGAGAGGGAAGGCAACAAAAAAAAAATGAAATGAATCATTCGACACCGACGGGACTCGAACCCACAATCTTTGCCAGGCAGTTTATCTTCTTTGGAAGAACCGGAAAGCAATGCGTTAGCCATTACGCTACGGTGCCGAAGTTATGAGACATTGTGAATTTTTACAACTTGTTTGTTGATGCCTAGGAGGAGTTGTAGTAGGGGGGTTACCACAGGTGTTTTGGCTGTTGGAGATTTTTGCTCTTTATTATGGGCGCATTGTGTGGAGGGGGGTTTTAGATGGGCAGTGGGTGGGTATGTGTGGCGGGCACGAGTGAGGGTTTGTGATGCTTGGGTAGGGATGAGTTAGAGCGCTTTGGCTACTTGTGATACGACCCATACCTGAGTTCTATCATAGAAGCTCGTTACAGACTCCCGGAATTCCGCTCTCAGAGGATATTAAGAATTCGTATTTCACACCGGGCGATATCGTAAGTGTGTTACCGGAAGATCCAGGGTCCACCAAGCATTGCGGCTTAAAAAGTTTCACCCGTCTTGGCGCAAAACCCTTAAGAACGGACGAAAAGAGAAATCCATCACCATCCCTCCCATACCATCCACCTCCCACCCACCTCCAACTCGCCCGAAAAAAAAAAACAGATAGAAACAAAAAAGTATCAAAAAGACGGGCAAAACCATGCCGCCCCGCCTGGCGATCCCCCACCACGTCCCACGCCTAAAAATTCACCACCATCCCGTCACTAAAAAACCCTCAATACCGGTATACCACCGCCACTTCTTCCCCCTCCCAACCACCACTACTTCATCCCCGCAGCGCTTCACCACGAGCAGACGTCTCCCGCACCCGCCACGCAGCCTTTTCAACCTAGTAGCCGACATAGACTCCTACCACAAATTCCTCCCATACTGCCTTGGCTCACATGTGACCCGAGCCTGCCCGCGCACGAACCTGCCGGAAGAAGCAGAGCTACGCGTGGCTTGGGGGTCCTTCGACGAGACTTTTACCAGCGTTGTTGCGTGTTCGGTTGAGGCCGGCACCGTTGAGGCGAACGGGGACCGAAATGACCTTTTTGAGAGGTTGGTCACTAGGTGGGTTGTGAAAGGTGGGGGAGAGGGGGAGGGGGGAAGTGTTGTGTCGTTGTCTTTGGAGTTTGGGTTTAAGAATCCGATTTATGCGGCCGTTAGTGCGGCTTTTACGCCAAAGGCCGCTGCGATTATGATTGAGGCGTTTGAGAAGAGGGCTGGGGAGGTTCTGGGCCGGAAGGAGGAGGAGGGGGGGGGGAGGGTAGGATTGGTTAATGGAAGGAGGGATTAGCCGGAGAAGGGGTGGGTGGGTTCACGTGTATAGAGATAGAGGGATATGGATAGAGTGCTGTCTGTATGTTTGGTCGTTTGGTGAGACTTGTAATATATTACTAGGTGTGCTGGATTGGGCTGTAGGATAGAAGGGTCTTTAAGGTTGATTATCTGGTGGTGCGATTTTATTAAAACGTTCTGCGGTAGTGTAAACTTTTATGCCCCGGGTGCAATCCAACTAGGCAGACATTTTATGCGGCTGTACTCGCGTTACGTCCATCACTAGAACTGCGAACTCAATTCCGATGTCCCATCAAGCATCGTGGGTCGCCCTTTTCTACTCGTGGCCTCACGAATGAAGCTTTGGCGCCGAAATAGGAATAGCTAGGAAGTGAGTGATACTTTGTGATGGCAAAATAGTAACGTCTAAACTTTTGGGCCTAAACTCCATTGATGGCGTTGTAGCAATAGTTTGCCAAAGGCACTGCAATTTCTCTAAAGGCATTCGGTGGGTGTCCACGATAAGAAATTGGCATCCTCAAGATTTGGGTAGTTTTCATACCGACCCGTAGATCCTGTCATTGGTCTAAATTTCCCATCGAGGGACCCGTTCCTGGATTTTCATCTCTATTTTTGAATGAGCACCCTTACCGTATGATCCGCCGCTTTCCATTCCTGAATCGGATCATTCTTGAATCGACGGTACAAGTCGCCCGTTCAGGCGGTTGGCTTGGGAGACGGAATTTCCCAAGTTCAACATCTTGGCATCTGATAAATTTGTCGATAGCACATCTCGCTTTGTCGCAGAACTGCCCCACCACCACCATCACCACCACCACCACCATCATGACACAAGACACTCCAGCACCACTCCCCCTCTCCACCGCGCTTCCAGACATCACCCAACTGGCCCTAGAATCCCCTAGCACCACCCCCCCACTAAACGGTCCGAAAGACCCCACCCCCTTCAAATTCGGCACTCGCCTGCTCACCGACCCATCCAGCGTCTTCGAGCACAACGCCTGGGACCACGTCGAGACCGACGAAGCCTATCGCACCGCCTCAGCCGCACAAATCTCCTTCCAGCGCTCGCGGCCGGTGGACCCCTTTAACAAGCACCGTTTCAACAGCGACCCAGCAAAGTGGTGGGACGCCTTCTACAAGAACAATACAACAAACTTCTTCAAGGACCGGAAATGGCTGCACCAAGAGTTCCCACTGCTGGAAGCGCTGACGAGCCAGGGCGCTGGCAGGGCCAGCGTCGTGGAGTTGGGATGCGGAGCCGGGAATACGTTATTCCCAGTGCTGAGACTTAATAAAAATGAGGAGTTTTGCATACACGGGTGCGATTTTAGCCGCAAGGCGGTGGAGTTGGTGCGTGCGCAAGAGGAGTTTATGAAGGAGGCGGAGAAGGGTCGAGTTTGTGCTTCTGTGTATGACCTTTCGCAGAGGGATACTTTACCTGAAGGGGTAGAGGAGGGTAGTGTGGATGCGGTTGTTATGGTGTTTGTGTTTTCCGCGCTGAGTCCCGAGCAGTGGGCTGATGCGCTCGTAAACGTTCGTAAGATGCTGAAGAAAGGTGGGAAGGTCTTATTCAGGGATTACGGACGTGGGGATTTGGCACAGGTTAGATTTAAAGCTGGCCGCTACCTCGAGGAGAACTTCTATGTGCGCGGGGATGGGACTAGGGTGTACTTTTTTGACGAGGATGAATTGAGGTGGATATTTACTGGCCAGAGGAAAATGAAGGTCGAGGACCCGGATGCAGGAGATAAGCGACAGGAGGAAGATGAAGAACGAAGTACATTTCCCGAAGGGGACTTTGGCGGCTTCAAAATCAACGATCTAGGCGTCGACCGGAGAATGCTGGTTAATAGAAAGACACAGGTGAAGATGTACAGGTGCTGGATGCAGGCAGTTTTCGAAAAGTTGTAGAGCTAGATATTGCCGTTTATACCTGATTCTACCCATCCTAGAATCCACTCATTCATAAGTTAGTTGGCTACCGGTAGTTAGTTGGAGTTTCTTTTAGAAAGGGTTTAATCTGATGTTCTTTCCACTCAGCTTCATCATGGGTTACAACATGTGCTTCGCGCATCCCCCGTGAACGGAGATGCGTTAGGGGGGAGCATGTTTGGTCGCTCTGTAGTTTTACCTGAATATAACAGAAAGACCGAAGCCATCTGTGGGGGTAGGTACAGTGCTACCGACGGACCATTCATCCCGTAGCTATTAGTCGCCTCTATGGTAAGCTTATCCCAATGATAGTCAAGTATATACGAACAGTCACCACAAGCGAAAATACCGTGATAATCGCAACAAAACTCAAGTTTCCTCTAGGACTTATCCTAGAATTTCGCCATTCGAAAGAGTCCCGGGAGTTTTCGAGCCATTTGATTCTTAGGAACGGTTCCTTTCCATTTATGAGCTTCTGCCCTCCCTTTACCTCACGAAAAATTGTAAGATACCTACAGTGAGAAGCGATCTTAGCAAGCATCGGGCGGAAAACTATGCGGAAAGTTGAGGGTTGGTAGTCTGCTATCATGGGAGATCACTCGGGACTCGCGGTGGGGCGTTACTTCGATGAGATTCGCGACGTGGGGCTTTAGAGTCTGGTGCGGTGCCCTAGGCGAGGTTACCGTAAGCCATAAATGACATTATTATGTCGTAGTACTCCCTGCTATGCGCTTGTTAGTGTACGGACGGCTGACTTAGCGTCCTCAAGTCGTAAATCTAATTCTTACTTATCTATGATACTGTACTACGATTTTGAGAAGTGTGGTCTGATCATTTAATAACGCAATCAGATGCTAAGATCCAATCTAGCTAGGCACTATCTATATCGCTTTGTTGGAAAAGAAATACGCTTTCAAGGCAATAAATAGGGAGAGGGTAGCTCGTCAGAGCTAGAGTAGCTAAAGCGTCTAACTTATAGCCTTCAGGACTTACAGCTGCTTCCCTAAGCTAGCGGAAGCAAAAGAAAACCTTTCCTTCTTTTCTGCTACCCCGCCGATCGCCAACCTTAAGGTCTAGAGTCGGATTCTCCCACCTCGTAGCAGGATTGACAAGCCCCATAGCCCAGTGATAAAGGTTAGGTGCCCCAATCTCCCAGTCCCCATAGGGCAGGATTTTTTTAATTCTCCTACCCTACATGACGGATCGTTCAATAATAACTAATTGTTAGCGCGAATTGAGCTCCTGGGCTCCTGATAATTGCGACAGGGGTTAATTGTTTCTCGACATGTTAACCACTGCGCTAGCTAGGTATTTCATGCAATGTCAACTTGGGAACAAATACTTATCCCACTAGAAGCTAGATTTGGGATTCAAATAGAAGCGTAGTACATCTCTTCCGAAGTTATTAGTAGCTTTCAATGGAGGTCTCCTTAGGTCTCTTTAGTGAGAGGTTCTCTATAACATTAAGCCGAAGTGGTGCTTTGTGGGCTCATCACTTCCATACAGTAGGATATGAAACCAAGCAGCCAGAGCGATACTAGTAATCTGTAACTCTCTCTCAGTCCTGCATCTCTCACGGTCTAACCCGCCTTGGGCGATATCCCAGCTGCGGTCGCTTCTTTGTGCACAGGCTGGTTTTGTAGTTAGCTACTGGCGATCAATGTTTATAATTTCTGTTTTTTGGAGAATATATCAGATCCGGTGATGTGTTCTGTGTTTTATAATATATTTGACTTTGGGGAGAAATGGGAATCGGCTAGTCAGTAGGACAAGTGTTCATTCTTACAGCTATAATATTATTGCGTGAGATACCTAGCTCGCGCAGTGGCTAAGGCCGGTTGACTAGCCCCTTTGAAATTTAGCAGGAGCCTAGGGGTATCAATTCTCCTTCAAAATGAGTTATCACTAGACAATTAGTCTGTCATGTAGAGTAGGAAGGAGCTGTGGGTCTTAATACTGTTTCGTTTTATATTTATTTAGGGTCTCACGCTTGTGTGGAGACTTGGATAATAGTCTCGTATGCTATTAATAGCCCCGCAATCGTCAGGTAACCTTTCTAACTAGGCTGACTGCACTAGCCTTTCGAAATGAATACCCAGCGTCCCATTAAGTTGAAGGAACAGACACAGATTTTAGGAAGGAAGGAACGAGCTAATTACTCCCACAGACCAGAACCTCCAGGTAATTTCCTTAATGCTTACTACTGTGGGGTAAGATCCATCCCACCCCACTTCACTTCAATAGGTAATAACAACATTGACCAAAACCAGAATCGTTATGGTATAAAGATCTTATATGTGGAAGTGTAGCTACTAGTCCTCTGAACCTACCGCCAACTGAACACCCCTGTTATACCGTAATGGTGAAACTAAAACCCCCAAGGGTCAACTCCCCCCTTTCGGATTATTTAAAAGATCCCATCAGATAATTTGATTTCAATAACTTTGGTCTGTCGAAGAAAAGAAGAAAGACGAAAAGAGTCACGTTCAGGGTACTTGGTCAGCTACCCCAGGTTGAATTGTCTGTGTCACCGTCGGTCACTCGCTGAATAATCGATTCTTGGCTTGTGAAAGGTGAGTGGTTGAGCTGCATCGAGAGAGCGAGTGAGGCTTGAGAACTCCATTCCATCAGAGTGGGCCAGAGACACACTATTTATGCAGTGAAACAACATGCGATGGCAGTGGAAAAGGGATTGAGGGAAGCCATATGAAAGACAGGAGAAAATAAATGAGAGCAGAATTGCGTATTTGGTCAAATGATAGAGCAATGACATGGGAAGAGAGGTAAGCGGGGTGAGTTAAACTCGGAGAGTTTTAAACCGAGATTGGGGGACGGGCAGGCTTGATCGTACTCGAAGATGTAGAAAGTACATATCAGAAAGTACTTTTATACACCTTAGCCTAGGGGATACTACTACTTTCGAGTATACTTTCAAAAGAAGGTTCTTATGTCAGTAGGTTACGTACACATTAAGGACGTGTTTATAAGCAAACTGCGAGAAGATAACTAGTATAGAGTACAGTACATGGCTTAGGATATCGCTCCAGAAAAATACTTTTGCGCAGTGGCACGGTGGGAGTGTGAGAGAAAAGAGAGGTTAGGGATCTAACAAGGTTAAAAATTTAATGTAGAGTGCGTTGAGCATATATGAAGCTGCGTTTGCGGTTGTATGGTTGAGCACTAGTGCTCTTATTGTATGAGGCTCGTGCCGGGAAACAGGCCGCGAGTGGCTATGCGCTGTACGGCTTGCTTCCCCTTCACTAGAATAGGACGAAGACTGTCCCCACACTTGATAGATAAATCACCAGCCACCTTTATTAATGCCAACACCATACGCCGCGTAGCAAGACAAGACTTGAAGTGGATATTTGAGGGAGAGGGACGATATAGAGAAAGTAACGAGACGGGAGAAATTTGTGCTAAGTGAGAAATATTATAGATGATATGACGACTCTATCTGGCTGGCGTGGGAAATGCAAGATGAAGGAAAATCCAAAAATTCTCCCAAGAGGCCCCCTGTAAGCTGCCCTTCAGGTATGGTACGGTGCAAAAAAAAAAAAAAAAATGAATACTAATTCAGTCAGCTGTAGGCAGTCAAACAAGTAGGGTGTTAGAGAGATTGGTAACTTACTAGTACTGGATAGTTGGATTTTGTGTGATGGAATCTAGCGGCGCTCTTCTTCCCTTCGACTCAGTCGATCTTCCAGCAATTCTACTACCCCGCCATGCTCATATCTAATCGCATGGTGGAGCGGTGTTCGGCCAGAGCCGTTGACTGGACCCAAGCAGATATCTGTTCGGTCCAGCAGCATTTGGACTATTGCTTCGTTCCCTTTCCAAGAAGCCCAATGGAGCGGCGCTTGACCGTCTTCGTCTACAGGATTGGGATCAACCCGAGGCTGAGCGAGGAGAAGCCTAGTTATCTCCTCCCGGTTATTCCTCACGGCCCAATAGAGAGGTGTGAGGCCTTGGCTATCTGCTCTGTTCGGGTCGACGTCTTCCCGGCCCAGCAGTAGCTTCACGGCTCCCTCAATGCCCACCCGAGCAGATACATGAAGTGGGGTTTGGCCACCTTTGGCAGCTATATTTGGGTCGACGTCGTTTCTATCGAGAAACAACCCCACAATTTCCTCGTTTTCGTTCATAGCAGCTTGGTAGAGTGGCGATCGGCCGTTCAGGTCGGTCGGGCTGGGGACGATGTCCTCTCGGCTTAGGAGAAGCTTCACGACACCTATGCGGTTATTCCTTACAGCTTGGCAGAGCGGGGTTCGGTGACAATTATCTGATAGATTGGGATTGACATCGTTCCGGTTGAGAAACAACTGCACTAATCTCTCATTTCCCTTCTCAGCTGCCAAGTGCAGAGGCACTTGGTTCTTTGAATCTGCTAGGTTGGGATTAACGAAGCTTTTATCTAGTAGTAGTCTTGCTACTCCCTCGTACCCGTTTGCGGTTGCCTGGAAGAGTGGTGTTTGGTGATTATGGTCTGTTGCGTTAGGATTCACGTCTTCCCGGGCAAGTAACAGCTTGACAATCTCCTCATGGCCACCCCAAGCAGCCCAATATAGGGGAGTCTGGTTGCCGTCTTCTGCAAGATCTGGCCTGATACCACTACTCCCCAGCAAAAGCTCTACCGCCCCTACATGTCCCCTCCTAGCAGCCCAACAGAGTGGTGTGCGGTTGCTCCTGTCCGGTATGTTGGGATTGGTGTCTCTTCGGCGTACTAGCTGTTTGATGATTTCTTCATACCCACGCCTAGTAGCCCAATAGAGTGCTGTTCCACCTTCGCGACAGCGTATATTAGGTTTGACATCTTTCCAGCCTAGTAATATCTTCACTATGTCTGCTCTACCATCCATGGCTGCCTGAGAAAGAGGAGATCGACCGCTGGAATCCACCATGTTGAGATATAAATCTTTCCGGTCAAATAACGTTTTCACTATGTCTGCTTCTCCATCCTTGACTGCCTGAAAAAGGGGAGTTTGACCGCTGGTATTCGCTATGTTGGGGTCTAAATCTTTCCGGCCTAGCAATGCCTTTATTATGTCTGCTCTTCCATTTATGACTGCCTGAAAAAGAGGAGTTTGACCACCGGGATCAGCTATGTTGGGGTCCAAATCTCCCTGGCCCAGTAATATTTTCACTATGTCTGCTCTCCCATCCACGACTGCCTGAAAAAGAGGAGTTTGACCGCTGGTATCCGCTATGTTGAGGCCTGAATCCAGCAACACTTTTAATACCTGCTCATGTCCGTTTGCTGCAGCGTAAATGAGTGGCGTGCGGCCGGAGCAATCCCTCTCATTTACGCCAGTGATACCTACTTCCACGAGAAGTTCACTAATACCAAAAGCTGCAACACAGTGCAGCGCCGTAAATCCGCGAGGGACCGAAGAGCGCCACCGGATCGTACTTCCCATGTAAAGATGTGAAAATAAGAGTTTCGAAGCTATATGATTCTGATACTGGTTGAGGAGCTCGAGAGCAAGTAATATCACTGGCTCTGTGATTGAATCCCTGGCATGAGTTCCCCAGTGGCGAGAAGCATACCTCACAAAAGGCAATTCTGAGGGGACCAATATGCTGTCAAGTGGAATATTCTTGACAGATTCAAAGTTTAGATATGTTAAACAAACTTCTGCCATAGTAGCACGAGCATCATGGAAAAGGTTAGGATGGCCGCGTAGATAATCTCGTAGAGTGGCATGTAGCAGACGGACCGTTGAAGTCTCCTCGTCAACAATTACCAGTCCAAGACAGCATCCCAGCAAGGTTTGAATTAGAGGGACGTTTTTGCGATCAAGGTCAGCGGACCTTGATGGCCCAATCCTCACGGCTAGGGCATGGCAGAGCTCACCGACGCGCAAAGGTCGCTCTGCCAGAGAAACCCACATTAAGACTGCCATTCCTAGTCTTGGTCGGTCGCCGCGTTGCCCTCTTATTCTATCCAAGGTCGCCGCATATGCGTCTCCTAGGCCGTTTCCCATCTGACGGAGCTTTTCCCTTCTGCCCAAGATAGTCATCTCTCCCAAGATCAGTTCAATTTGCAACGCAACGAGCAGAAATCTAGATGTCGTCAGTGAATTTCTGGGCTATCACCCCACCAGCGCACCGACTCACATTTTGGAGAAAGCCCGAGGAATAGTCGTCATTATTTCGGCTCTCAGCACATCATCCATCACATCAGGTTCAGGATCATCATCCAACTTTCGAGTCAGATATGTCGTAATATCGTCCAGACTAGGTTGTACATTTAGAACAACAGTAGGGATGGCGAGATACTTTTTGACCTCGTCCGGAATATATGGTCTCCCGGTTAGGAATAGGCGAAGCCTTTTCGAATTCTGTACAATTTCGCGAAGAGAGCGGAGAAGTTCAATCCGATGCTCTACCGGACACTCATCCAGTGCATCAATGCATATAAAAATCAGATCGAAGGGTGGAAGCACCGCCTGAAATAGTTCAATTAATTTTGGAAGCCGAAGCCCTCGACCCCCAAGTTGGTTCCTCGACTCCCGGAATGCTTCGTATACCTCTTTAGGAATATCTCGCGATTCTGGAAGGAGCTGCTTTAGAAGCCCTCCAATCACGCTGGTAGTAGTGTGAAGATGATCACAGTAAAAACAGGCAATACCGACGTTCTTCCGAACATTTCTATCGCACAAAGTGTCGATTACAAGAGAACTAAATTAACGCATTGGCCAGTAAGTGCTGTCACACGTAATGAGAGTCATAAGCTCAACACTACCTAATATATGTCTTTCCAGCCCCGGGGTTCCCAGGACATAGTAAAACGACAGAATCCTCATCGCCGTTGCACCATTCTTGAAATTTTAGATCTTCTAGAAACCAGCCCCCAATATTGTCAAGCCGGCGTGTGCGAATATCTTGATGTCTAGTTTGAGGCTCCAGGGGTGATAGCCATGACAGAATTCTTGGCCTCTCGTCGTCGTCTTCGGGAACAGTAAGCCTAATATCGGTATTGAAGCTATTCGAGGCGATAAAGCTACCGCTATTATGGCTAAAGCACTGGTAACCGGAAGGGTCCCTAAAGCTCATCTTTGGGGGTTGAGAGGTTGTGAGAGAAGGCCCGGTGCACAACTTTAGAAAGAGGGGAAACAATGTTTTTTGAGGCAAGTGAGCTAATGCGGGGTTGTGATGGTACCAGTAGATTTAGAAGCACAAACCAGCTGAAGCAGTGTTCAGCAGAAGCTGAAGCTCAACTCGGGGGTCTCATGCAGACATGCCAAGGCTAGTATGTTATAGTAGCCTTCTTATGTATTAAAGCAACAACAAAGGGTTCGTATACTAGTAGAATGATAGTACAGCGCAATTATTAATATCCATACTACAGTATCATAGAATTAGTTTCGTCAAGATTAAAAGGCAGCTACCTTACATTTTATGACCATCCCCACATCACATACCCTGCCAGCACATTGATCGGCACCGCTGTCCAGATTCGCTTCAGTTCTGAGAAAGAAAGGGAGGAGAAAAAGAAAAAAGAAAACGATACTCCACAAAGAAACTCTTTTTCCCAAATCAACATCGTGGCCGTTTTGTTTCTCAACTCTTAGAGTACCAGTACCCTGAGTGAGTGACTGACTCCACAGCTTCGTCGCCTAGGGCAGGCTATTTTACAGGCAAAAGTTGTACAAATTAAAAGTCAGTATATCACACCGACCGCAACCATTTCCCCGCCAATAGTAAGAGCAACATAGTCCCTGGAGCGCCGGTGATTGAGATGTATAGTGAGGGAAATCTTCTACAATACCTAGTCGAGATCCGAGATATTCTCTTCTCAGACTTCGCAGGTGGGGAGCTTCTCGGGTAGGTAATAGAGCGGTATTATGTAGCACTGCTAAATACATACACCATTTGACGAGGGAAATGATTATTATAATACCTCCGAGGATATCGAGAGATATCTCAAAATGAGATGGAGTTGGAAATAATTTGCTCATCTCGTAGCTGGTCTGATATCTTCAGCCCGAGAACACTCAGCTCCTGGAAATGCCGACATCTAGCAGGAAACCTTCTTTTGTACAGCCCCTCGTCAGAAGTGTTCGTGAAGCATGTCTCGCCTTGCTAGGCTGCCTTGCCAAAATGCAAACCTAGCATCCTACTGGTATTCACACCGACTAAAGATATTTCTCTAGATTAAATATTAATTTCTACTATGTATTCTACTATGCACTTATGTTTTTATATCATTTTCATTTTTTTCATGACAGTAAGGTTGGTGGAGGGTATTGTCATGGCCGAAGTTTGTCCTGTTTGTTGATGTACGGTTAATTTTGCTATGGCCCAATACTATAAAATCTCGCTTTTAACGAACCACCCTAGACTAGAATAGTTTACAATCGGGATTGATGCCTGGTCTTTTCCAAAATTCTAAAAAGCTTAGCTTTCTTAGTAACGTCCCTGACCTAGAAGCTGGCCACGACGGGGAAGCTGGCCATCTGCAACCGCCAAAAATCCCAGCTTACACAAAAATCAATTTCTCAACTGAGTTACTCCACAACCAAGTAAAGAGAGATAGAAATAAAATAGGTGAAGCTTTAATGAGCTTCAAATAATTCATCCATGAAAAAAGAAATTCTAAAATTCTTGTTTCTGGATGTACCAAGCCATGTTTAGGTGGTGCATCTGAAGAGATTAATTTCTTGAAAACCCCAGTATGATACCTTAGGAGCTGAATATCTGATAGGGTGTCCTCTTGTATCTTGAGAATCTGTATTTTAAGTAGTAAAGCTGTAGGTTTAGTAGGTCAGTTTTAGGAGTAGACTTTGCTGTCTGCTACCCTAGAAGTTGGGAGCTTATTTCTGGATCATTTACTATCTAACTCCTACCATAGCTCAAGTGGTCCTTGGTGACTCAGAATATGAGGCTTTCCTCTTGTATAAGACAATCTCTCAATCTCAAGAGAATCAGTCATGAATACGACCAAAATAGGCATGTCTTAGCACTAGATTTGTATGAGACAATCAAGTAGGAGTGATAACCTGCTCTTGGTGGGCTTCAATTATTTAGTTACAGAGTTATTGTTTATAAGGGCTTGTTGCCTGATGTTGTGCTCTTTATTAATTTTTCAATCTTACTTTTAAAAAACATAGCCACTGAGATTGGCAATACCAATCCTGAGACTAAAAAAATAACAAAAAAGGAAAGAAACAAAAAGAACTCAAGAGAGTTCGGCACCCGGGATTCTCACGTGGTCACCCACTGCAATACTAACCGGGCGATGCAATGCTTATTTACCGCAGAGCGGACGGGATGCGAAGCTTTCATTGCTCTATGACCGAACACATTTTTATCTTTCGCAAAATTGACTATAACCGGAGATGAGAAGCACTATGTATCACTCGGGGGAGAATTTTGGACCAGTGGGGGCAACCAGTAAACCATAGGGACTAAGGAGGAGTGTCATATGTTTTCGCTTTGACACCTCACGTCCCGAATCCTTGACAGGGAGCAAAGGGGGGGGCTAGACGCTCCCTGCGCCCACCTCAAACTAACATTAGCAAACCCTAACTAAGGGAGTGAGAAGCTTAGCGGGCTAATCCACCCTCACCCAACAATCATTGAACAATGCCACAACCTCAACCTACATTACATCTCGGAAGCCCCGCCCCGGAGCGTATACTCCAGCAACGTACGCCAGTGTTCCCGACGGCCCGAGGGCCCTATGGAGCGAGACAGCGCTTTCCGGGGGCAGACATAAGACTACATGCCATGTTAGGGGACGGACGGACCAGGGAGATGCAGAGCAGAGGGGACTCTAGGGGGCAGCATGAGTGATGTTTCATGACTTCAACTGTGTCTACTTCCAAAAAAAAAAAAGTCTGTGTTGTTCGTAGGTAACGGACTGGCATGTGGGCTAGGGTTGGTGACTTGAGGTACAACACAGACTTTTTTTTTTAGCTAGTATATCTATTCCGAAATCCAGTCAAACATGTGGGAAGAATGAACCGTGTGGTGATCTCTAAGTCTGAACTTGTGGATTTCCCTCTGCTCCGGAATGAATCATCCGGTTTGTTGGAAATCGTAGTTACGACCGCACTCTAATATTCTCAGTTGCTGCGGTCACGAGTGACACCTCGTGACCGCTTGCGTCACCCCCTGTTTCCTCTCAGTTTCTGCCCTCCCCTTCTCCCTTCTGTCTCTTTTCTTTTCTTCTTCTTTTCTCTCTTATCTTTCTTCTCTTTATTCAACTAGTGATACAAGTTGTTCTCTTCCTTTGGAGTCTGCACTCCTCTTGAACTCGTGATACCTCTCGCTTCCGCCTGTACACCCCCGATATCTCTCAACACGGTTTTATCTACCACCCAGTGGCAAGCCCAAGCTCACTCCACAACCCACGGGAGCATTTGCTAGTAAATCATATCACTAACTCTATGATGGTGAAGCGCTTATTGAGAGGAGAATGATCTAGGGAGCATAGTTCAGGTAAGTTTGCTGTCCGAATCTGCATTCCGAGTTATGGATAAAGTGGTGTGCTATTATACCCTAAGAGGTGTATTTTAGTCACATAGTAATCATAAAAGAACAACGGGGGAGCATGAGGGCATGAGGCTAGTTACCAGAGTTCACCGTATCATACCGTATTATAGGGACGCCCGTGTCCATAATCCTTACAGCCCTCCCCCCAAGACAGACAGACCAGGCCGTGGAAACACTGCATCGCACACACCATACACCCTACCCAACCCAAAACATCCCCAAGTCACCACGCACACTCACTCAAACCACCCAAACCCCAAACTACCTACCACACCGCACCCTCCACCAAAACCAAACCTTGGCAACAACTCCTTCAACTATAAATACACCTCTAACGCCCCCCCACTTCTTCTCCTTCCCTTCCATCCCCATCCTTGTGCACGGGCAAGATCGGTAGCAGTGAAGACTTGTCTGAGCTCTGATATTTGCTAGTTGAAAACTACAACTACATTGACGCTCCCGGTCTACCTTTTTGTGGATCGGGGAATTTTTGGAAACTATTGCGATGTCTTTAATGATGCGCTTATGCTTTGTTTGTCGTCTTCTGTTTGTGGTATGTGCTACTCATAGAAGTTTGGGGCTGGTCTTTTGATTACTTCTCTTGTCGGTGTCTTTTGCTATCTCTTTATTTACGGTGTGAAGAGGTTGAAAGAGTGGAAAGTTTGATCGTAGCGCTTCTGAATTTGTTTTAAGGTCTCTTAGGGATACTTTTCCTAATATCGCCAGAACTGTTGCGAAAGCTGCGAGTATGATAAGTGAAGCATTGGGCCCCAAGTAATTACAATTCATGTGCCAACCCCACGGTCCTAAAAACATATGGCGCAAAGAGGAATGAACGCACGCGCTAAAGAGAAGGGCAGCACCGAAAACACATATACGCTATGCCTGAGTTTTTATCACTCGAAGCCACCTACTGTACATTCAAGGTTTCTCAAAAGAACCTAAAATACCAATGGATTGGATTATCCATTTCCCCACTTTTGTCCCAGAAAAAGTTCCAGATCTCTCCCAACCTACTTGAAGACATAGAAAATATAGCGTTTAAGTCGATGCTTGAGGGAGTGGTGTTTTCATGACATATTATACAAAAGTCCAAAACGCAGGGTACCGCATAATCGTGACAACTATGCAAAACCCCAATTCCCAAAATCAACCGGGATAATACCCATCCCAATACTAAAAAATAAAAATAAAAAAGGGAAAGAAGCAAAAACAACCCAAGCGACTTCAGCACCCAGAATTCCCACATAGCCACCCAGCATAATACGATACTAACCGGGCGATGCAACACCTGCCTACCGCAGACCGGACAGGATACGAACCTTTCATCCCTCTATTCTTCTATTTCGCAAAACTATGACACAACGAGAGCGAAAGCACCAAGTATCACTCGACCAAGAATTGAAAAGCGAGAAGGTAGTACCAACCACAGCTAGTAATCAATGGGGGCTAAATAGGAGTACGATATGTTATTGTGCACCCTGACTCCTCATACCAGACAGAAAAGCGAAGGAAGCGCCAGTGCTTTATCTTTTTTGTGCGCGTCTCGAAAGTACCGTTGGCAGCTAGGATATTGCATGATATTAGTATAAGCTATGATTACCCGACCCGGTTCACCTAGTGCGCTCAACGGAATCATGTACAGTATATAACTTGTTTATTGTAGCTCACGACTTCTCATACCCCTCGCGCCGCGCTATCGTAGGTTTAAACTCTAGCCATTCCACTACATTTAGTCCACCATCGGCCCCCTGTAGACTAGCACCGCCGCGAGAAGCCGACAAAGTTGTGCCACCAGGCGAAGGTAGTTTATTATAACTTCGTCCTTCAAATAAATAAAAATCTAAAGCCATGCAATCTCTGCGTTCACAAATCTCAACTGCCTATTCGCCTTTAGGTGACTCATCAATTCGAACCCTCTTGTCTTCTCCACCACTGACAATACCCAAACCGCTCCACTCAACATCAAAGACTTTTTCCTTCCCACTGAGTCCCTCTCCTTCCCTCTTTATTGTCCATATGCTTCCACTCTCAGTTGCTCGAACGTCCCAAATCCTCAGTGTTCCGTCATGACTGGCAGAAACCATCTGCCATTCATTATTCTTGTTAGGACTCAATGCAACGACAGCATTCGTATGTCCACGCAAGGTGCTTGTAGTAACTGTTGAAGCTGAAACTCTTGGGTCGTGTAGGGTGATATGACGAGCAGAGCTTCCACAAGCAAGCAAGGATAGTGTGGGCAGCACACAGACGGATAATAGTGGATGCTGCGTGGTCCTTGCATCAACTAGAGAGTATGTGGCAAGATCCCAGGTGCGGATAGCGTGGTCCCAGGAGACGGAATATCCGACTGTCGAATCTTTAGGGTCAAAAGCGACTCCCGAAACCGGGGATGTGTGACCTTCTAACATCCGTAAAGATCCATAGCGGGGTGGGCCTACCGAGGATTCCTTTCTTCTCTTTGTCTTCCGTCCCGGAGCTTCCTTCGGCGCTTTTGGAGCCTCAGAAATATCTGTCGTCCAAAACCCAACCAGTGAATCCATTCCGGCAGACAATACTCTGCCAGAGCTAGAATCCACGTCAATTTTTTCCACCGTACTTCTATGGCCCACAAACTCTGCCATAGCAGAAATCTCAGTATTCTCCTCAACAGATTCCCCATCAATCTCCCAAAGCCTGAGTCCCCGGTCCATACCAGCGGAAACCAATTTCGTCGCAGACATCCATTTCGCAGTCTTGACAGAGTCGGTGTGGCCGGCGCCAGTGTACAGACACTGCGCACTCTCATTCCAGACTCTCACAATCCCGTCGTAAGAGCCAGATAATACTCGCTTGTTCTCCTGCTCGACAGAAACTGAAGAAACCCAATCGTCGTGCTGGAAGGCTGCCTGGAACTTTGGCGGGACAATAGCGCGGACGTACTCGAGGATAAGAACTGATTCTGACGAAAGGCCATTGTCGGAAAGATATTTCTCAATGGAGGTCCTCAGAAAGCTGCCATTGGCTAGGAATTCGAACGGAATGGCAGTAGATGTATCAAGCAAATGGTTGATAATCTGCGACAGTCCATAGCGTTTTAGGTTCACAGGGACGAGAATCGGCGCAGTCGGTACAGCGATGTCAGGGTGTCTAGTTGTGAATTTAATTTGAACTTGATGTGTAGATTGGGGGTCTGTCCCGCCCATTGGTGTATCATCCGTTGAAGTCATGGTGGTGGAGAGTGAAAAATGATTTTTCTACGATGTTGTTCAAAATATTTTATTTCTTCGCTAAATTCCACAAAAAGAAATTCTTGCAGGGAAAATAAAGTTTGCCCTAGCATGCGTCAGGATGTCGGTCGGGTAACAGTGCACAAGAGAATAGCAGCTATGATACAGCTACCGTATAGCTTTCGACGAAAACCACACCGTCCCTACCCCCCCCACTAATTCTACTACAATCGTCCATCATGCCTCCAAAACGCATGACTGCAAACCCCATGAAGCCCCTGCGCTACCGGCCAGGGAAACCAATTGCGCCAGAAGAATCGGATTCCGAAGAATCAGAAGGCTCTGAATCTGAAGGGTCCGAAGAAGAGCCTCAACAGCCCAGCAAGAAAGCCACCTCCGAAGCTCCCGCAAAGGTCTCTACCGCGCTCAGAAAGGTCGACCTTGGCAAGCGATTCGAAGAAGGTCGCAAAGAAGAAGAAAAACGGGCAGCTGGAGAGGCGAAGAAGAGTGCTGAGGAAGAGAGCAGCGAATATTCGACGGCCGAGGAGGAGGAGGAAGAGGAATCCGAGGAGGAGGAATCTGAGGAAGAAGAAGAAGCCCCGAAGAGACTTCTTTTAAGGCCTACATTTATTCCGAAGGGGAAGCGCGGTGCTGTTGCCTCTTCTGTCCCAGACCCGGAGGTAGAAGCAAAGAAGAAAGCTGAAGAGGAGGCCCGGAAGAAAGCCGAGGCGGCGGCACTTCTTGAAGAGCACATTCGCCGCGACGTGGCAGCCAAGGCTGCCGGGAGGAAGGGCTGGGACGACGATGAAGACGACGAGGAGGGCCTAGACGATACAGACGACCTTGATCCAGCCGCTGAACGTGCCGCCTGGAAGCTAAGAGAGCTAGTTCGCGTCAAGCGGGAACGGGAAGAGCTGGAGAAGATAGAAAAGGAACGGGAAGAGATCGAACGTCGAAGAGCAATGGATCCCGAGTTGCGAAAAAAGGAGGACATGGAGTACGTCAAGAGGCAGCACGAAGAGAAAATGGAGAATAGGGGTAAAATGGGCTTTATGCAGAAATATTATCACAAGGGTGCATTCTATCAGGACGATTCGGAGATCCTAAAAAAGGACTACGCAACTGCTGCTGTGGAGGACGAAGTCAAAAATCGAGATGTTCTGCCAAAATACATGCAAGTTCGAGGCGACGAGGTTGGGAAACGCGGAAGGACTAGGTGGACACACCTAGCGGCAGAGGACACGAGCATGCAAAATGGAGGAAGTCCTTGGTTCGACAAGAACGGTATCAACAAGCGGGCTTCTGAGAAGCTCGGCGGGATGCATGACGATGAGAGATTTCAACCAGACGACAGGAAAGACCGAGATGGCGATGGTGACCGCCGTGAACGTGCACCTAAAGGGAGAGACGATCGAGGCCGAGATTTCGGTGATAGGAGACCCCCTGAAGGCCCGCGGGGCCATCGCGGGGGTGATAGCCGGGAGGGTGGATACCAAGATCGCTATGTTCCGGGTGCTGGAGGTTCACGCCGGGACCGCTCCAGATCCCCATATGATAGGGATCGCCGGGATCACGGGAGGTATAATAGGGATAGAGATGAGCGATACTATCGGGATCGCGACATGTACAGGGACAGAAATGGCGACAGGGACACGGACAGGGACCGCAAGAGACCACACTCTCCTCCAAGACGAAGGCGAGACGACGATAGCGAGAAAAGGCGGAGGACGGAAGTGCGATAAGGGAGGTATTAGGATATCATATCATGTATTATAGAAGTTTTAGCATACCGCCACATAGCTCTCTCACGTTTCCCTCTTGTTAGTCTTCTAGGGATGATATAAGACTACACCTGAGCTTCTCCCCAGGGCCCCAGAGTCAATTTCAAAGAACCCCGGGATCTAAATCAACGCGTTTAATTCAAATCCCGGTGCCACCACTAGACTCCGCTTCTCCGGAAAAAACATTTGAGACTATTGTCGCAGGTCAGCTAACCCATAGCAGTTAAATTGCCCGCAAGTATTTCCTACCCTACCACGCGCTTCAGTGATAGATAGATAGGCCTCTGCTGAGAGTACACGAAGCCAGATGCTCCAACTTTCCACTCCCCACATCCCACGCCAGCGGAAATCATCAAGATTCAAACACGTTGACCCACGTGGTAATCCTCATTCCCTAACGCAAACCCCGCCAAACGAGACTCCCCAGCACGGCGCCTGAGCCTGCCTATAAACTTCCACAAGTCAAGAGCCATCCAGCCAGAAGCAAAAAGAAGACTGAGGACGATGATATGGGGTGTGCTAGTATAACATAATCCCTCCTAGTGTATTTACTTTCGAACCACCTGCCATTCAGGAACTAATCCTCACTCACACTTCCTCCTGCCATTTCTCCGTTTTTCCAGGAAGCGTCGTAAGGTTTTCTTCTGCCTGGTCAAGTCCACCCGTTCCCTCGATCCACCAGTATACCCAGACCCATCCAGTAGAGATCAAGCCTATGTTCTCTTTATCCAGAGATAGAGATATCAATTTGTGAGCATCTCTACATGTTCTCAGGTCCTGCGTTGACGTCGTACATTCCCGTCTCTAATTAATGGGGGTGCGTGGCGTGAATACATGAGCGGCCCCCGTATGAGTTTTTGCGAGCCTGGCCACATTGGCAAATAAACTCCGGTCCCTCTTTCGCCCTTCCTGGTGTCTAGCAGTTCCCTATCTAGTCGCTAAATAAGTGGTAGCAAATAGCTACTACCACTCACCACTACTAGTATTACACTGCTGACTGCTGAGTGAGTCCGAGTGAGAACGCGTGATCTCCTCACGGATAGGAAAAAAAAAATTACATACACACCTCCGCAGCTCCATGCTAAGAATCTCCGGTATCGTACATACCCCTCTCGTCAGGCTTCGAACGGTCAAGTGTCAACCCAATGCTCCACCCAACCCATCCCGCAAAGGTGCCCTTTACGCGCGAATAGCTACCAACTCGTATTATTATTCCAATACCAGCGGTCTATATACAGTCTTCGGTTGCACTCTCTTTCTTTCCTCAAAGTTCAAGTGCGCTTCAAGTTAATTATCTCACAAGCATTCGGCAAAGCCAGGGAAGTGGCGTAGTTAGGCCTACCATAGTGTTTCTTTGTTTGCAAAAACGTTTTTCTTTATCCTGAACGTCGACGATGTATCAGCTCCACACCTCCTGTCCTTTTTGCCTATAGTATAAGTTGGTTTTAATCGTTGGTTCTTAATTCTTTTTTTACAAATCTGTAAGGCAGGAAAGTTCGAAATCAAAGAGTAGTAGTCTAGGCATGGTTTTGGTATTGATACGAGATGTTGAGACTGTGAAAATTTTATTCCCGTAAACGGTTAATTTGTATGATAGTCACTTTTCTTGATGTGTTCATGTGTTTTAGAGTATTACTATTACCAGTAATGCTATCCTTGCATCCTTCTTAACCTTGATTTCTTTGTTGCACTTTAAGCTATTATAGAGATTAGTATAAGCTGAGACATTTTATAGAAAAACAGTAAACTGTGCCTGTGCTTGCTCTCAGGCTGACATGTTGCCAACAAGTATAGATGTATATGTTAGTTTACTATTATACAAACAACTACAATATTAGTATTATGCTTCCCGAGTCACAGAGTCCGCTTTCCATCCTGAACTTGGTTATGTAACCTCTATGATAATGATCACCCACACATAGTATGATACATAACTCACTACTAGAGTACTATCATACCTAAACCTCAACTACTATGATACTACTCTAAGAGTTTCAAAAAAAAAAAAAAACAGAATATTATTAGCAGCTGGGTTTAACTTATCCAGACCTTTTCACTCAAGCACTCCACAAGTCACAATATCTATACTTTTCTCCTGTAATCTGTTTTGTTTTAACGATTGATTGTATTGTTTTCTAGTTTTCCACATAGCCCATACCCAAATCCAACCATAGCTCACACAAGCCCAACTAAGCTAAAACGCATACAAATACGCCATATCTGCACAAAAAAGAAAAAAGAAGAAAAAAAAGAAATAGACAACCAGCTAATAGTATTCCTCCCCTTACCATAACAGCACTGTACATACAATACTACAGCGTAAGCTAAACTGCACAAAGTTCATAGACTAATACTATAAATCGGTCAATCAATCAATTCCATGCAGCCTGAGGGCTGGGAATTTAAAGTTAGGTGATACTCTGATAGGCATGGAAAAAAATGTCCACATTACATGACTGGAAAGTGGAAAGACAGGAACTTGTATATTTGCATCAAGAGTTGGTATCATTTTCAGAATAGCTCCCACGTAACTTATGGAAGCGGAAAATAGAGACCAATTCTTGGCGCGTGGGCAAAAGCAACAAGGAACGAGTTCTCTTACTAGAGAGTTCGGAAGAAGAAAAAAAGTTTGATTAGAGGAAATTCTGTGTAGAAACAACCCAACAAAAACACCAGTACCTTCTCCAGAAAACGCCACAAGGATATAGATACATGTAAGAGTCTAAAGAAAGAAACCACTATCCTTTATTGCTGGATTGTATTAATGTTCATCCATTTCGTCGGAATGGGAGTTATTATCGAATTGATAATCATTGAGAATGCCCCCATCAAGATCGTGGTACACATCCATGTCTTGGTCTCCGTAATAATCATTATCACCTTCCGAATCGTGCCAATCCATGTCTTGATCACCATCATTATCAACCTGTTGCGAGACACTCCCATCGTCGGGGTCAATGTCCGGTATAATCCCAGACATGTCGGCAGAAAATTCGTCAAGTGCTTCACCTTTGCGCACCTCCATAGAGAAGAGTGTGGCCTTTCCAGAAGCCGACCCAATGAAGAGCTTGTCAAACTCTGGTGAAAACTCACCAGACATTATCTGAGCGTCTAAGGCTGGGAGATTACGGACTAAGGAATCGGCACGTCTAACGTCCCATACTTTCACCACACCATCGCTACCTCCAGTATATAGGTATCCGTCGTGTGGGCACCATTGCGCGAAGGTGGTTCCCGTATCTTCCGCTTCGAGGTTAGTATCAGGTGTGACTGGCATTAGGGTATCTGAATAGATATGTTAGTAGACACTCTTCAATTTGTTATAATTGAACAAACCTCCATGCCAGAGTTGAGTAAGAGGCTCGCCCAAGTTTCTCCTATCCCAAACAATTGTTGAATTATCTGTGCCACTAGAAGTGATAAAACGCGCGCATGGACTAGCAGCGATCAATTAGAACAGATAGAAAAGCTCGGAAAGAGGACTTACGACATAGTAACTACATTAATATCCTTCTGTGGACAATCCGCTGTATCACACATGTTGATTTGAGGCCCACGACCGGTTTTCGATGATAGAGTCACATCAAATATACGTATAACAGAGGTCGCGGAACTCGAAACGCCCGTGACAAGAACCTTGGCTTCTTGATGAAGAAACATGTCAAAATGGCGGCCAGTAGAAGGACGGATCGTGCTGAGCTGCTTCCCGGTAGAGGCATCATAGATAGCGCACAATCCTTTACCAGGGCGATTTTCAGCTGTAGTATCATAAGCAGCTAAAAGCCAATTTGAATTTATCCTATCTGCCCAGATCAATGTTGATGCATAAAGCTGCCCATTCTGTTGGAATTTGGCAATGTGTGTTTCTCCATGATCATCAGTACGGAACAATTCCAACCACCCATTTTGGGTACTGCCAGCAATAACGTTGTGTGATTTAGAAAGAGACATTTTGACAACGGGACCGCTGAGATCGGCCGAATCAAGGAGAAAGCCCTCTTGGGATTCCCAAATTTTGATAGTCGCATCGTAACTACTTGAATAGAGAAGAGAGCCATCATTTGAGAAAGCTACACCAGTAACAGTTGATCTCATTTGGTTGTCTAAAGTAGGATCGCGCTGCTCGATAGGCCTCGGGGTTTTATGTCCGTCGAGAAGTTTTACTTCCATTTGTTCTATATTCCCGAGCATGAGATTCCCAGGTCGATTGTAAATGTCGTTAAGCGTTGTGGAGGCTAGAGCAAATTGTCTTCCATTAGGTGACCAACAGATGTCTATAATATCTGAACTTCCGCCAGTAAAGGATGCTTGTGGCTTCAAATACTCCATACAAGCGGCTTTAGCCTTCCTAATGGAGGAACTAAGACCCCTCCTGCCAGCCCTTACACCATAACCGACCTCCTGTCTAAGTCTGATCAATGGTGGTGATGACGAAACACGCTTGACAGCTTCTCGTGCGGAGTTTGTGCTGAGCTTGATAAGGCCATCATCAGGTTCAAGGTAAACACAGTCCTGAAAGAATAACAGCAAGTCCTTTGCAGTTCTTCCCTTAACAATGATTTTAGGAATAACTTTTGTTTCCAAGAACTTTACAAATTTCTCAGCTTCGGGTCCTTTAAGCTTGGTGTTCAGAATACCAAACCAGGTATTTCCCGAAACTGTAGAGAGGTCTCCAAGAGTGGGTGCTAAAGGGTCTTCAGAGAACTCCCGAGAAAGAGTTTTGAAGACAATATCGACTTCATCTGGAGTAAAACTAACATGAAGGACTCGACCATCTAGCCCACAGTTAGTACAAGATCTGTAAAGTACAATACTCGGGCGCACTGATACCATGATTGGAAAAACCATCCCAATTGCCCATATGTCTAACAAAGTCCCGAGCGTGCTTAGACATATAAGGTCTCTTCTCATTCCTAAGGTGTAAACCTAAATACAGTTCTTCTGGCGCCCTTTTATCTGGCACAGCTTCTGGATCATTGGGAATGGCCGGGGCAAGGTTTGGGTTGGACTTGTCATCGGCCCTTCGCTTTGCGCTATTTTTTAGAGCCAGTTCAATTTCGGGGCGGTACCAGTCATGCACAGGATCATGTTTCTCAAAGACGCCACTCGAGGAGTGCCTAGCGTCTCCGCAGGCATCTCCTTTGATGGAACCTGCAAATTGATTCGGACGAGGGGGATCGGAAGTTGCTTGTTTCTTTGTCTCCTCCATTGGTAGCTGAATGAAGTTTTCTTTGAAGAGAGATGCGTGTCAGGAGGAGCTCAATGAAATAGCAAGCATGTCAAAGAAATGGTCTTACCAATTTTTCTTTTGTGTGCTTCGGCCTCTTGATCGAGAGGGGGAACAGGAAGCTTCCCGCTAAGTTCGAAAGGAACAGTAACCCAGAAGTCGGGGATGTGGGTGTCGATGGAGGATTCGGACATCGTAAGGGAGAGGGGAGGTGCGCTTAAATAGAGGAACCTGAGGCGGTGACAGTGAAATTGTTTTAGGCGATGGGGCAGGGAAAGAAGGGTTTGTCCATTCCGTGAGGAAATAACAGTTAGATCGGCGGGGCGGCGATAGTATGATAGAAAGCTTGTCAAAGGGACCAGGGCTACGGTTTGAGAGTAGGGTGAGGCTCGAGGAGAACAAGACAGGTCCGAGGTGAGAGGGTGTAGTATATTCTCAATGAGGGCCGCGGTTTGTTTTTTCTTTCAAGGAGCGAGGGAAAAACAAATGAAAGGGAGGTTGTTATTGTTATTGTCGAGCGATAGAAGTGTTCGTGAAGCGCAAGGGTAGAGCAGAAATGGGGGAGAACGCGTTTTCTCCAATTACAATATTATTGAGATCCTACGCGATCCGCCAAGCCCTCGATCCTTCAATGCGCACAGCATAATTTCGCCAAGAGGCTAAGGACTGCGGTGCTCGAGTAACTTACCAGTACTCGTACGGGACATACCGGTACTGTATTGTACTCGTACATCAGGAGCACAAGTCACGGCATCGGTACAGTACTCGAGTACAGTACCGTATCATACTGCACTGGCACGCTACAGTACCGCATTGCCTAGTTTTTTTCGCTAGTACGTTGAAATAAGAGTTTCCTTTATAATCTGTCTCAAATTCGCAATAAAATACCCTCACTTAACCCTTTATGGCCAAGACCAGGCTTATTATGGACTCTTCCTGACTGTATTGAACGTTTTGCTCCAAGCCCCTACTTTATTTTCAACGTACTTGTACTCGCGGCGGGCGAATAAAACTAGGTAATAATATATTTGATGCAACGAATGAATGATGCTGGTATGGTAGTATGTAGTAATATTTATTACTTGTATGATAGCATACAAGTACCGTACTGTACGATACGATGCCACAGCACAAGCAGCATTGGTGCCCCGCATGAGTCAGTCGTGAGGCCTGGCCAACCTCCAGACTGCCCATTGCAAACTTTCCCCCTCCACACTCGAAAATATTATGGCAGTATTTAGCCACACAAAATCCTCAATCTAATACTCTCATTTCTCTCAATCCCACAAACTATCCCTTCGGGCTACCTTACGAGCATTCTAGCCTTCTTATTCTTCGGCTCACTTGAATTGAATCTAATTGAAGGAAAAAAAGAGAAGGAGAAGAAGAAGAAGAAGAAGAAAAAACCCTCATGTCTTCGTCCGTTCCTGCAAAGAAAAAAGCCGGTATGACCTAATTCTCAACTTTACTCCTTGAGATCATTTAATTGCCCATTGAAATTTTTTACTCATACCATACTTTCATCCAGGTGTCTTGGGATGTACCGGTTCTGTTGGCCAAAGATTTATTCTATTACTCTCCCAGCACCCGTACTTGGTTCTTCATGCCGTAGGGGCCTCAAGTCGTTCGGCTGGCAAAAAGTATTCCGAAGCAACAAAATGGAAGCAGGACCAGCTCATGCCAAACAGTGTCCGAGACATGATCGTCAAGGATTGTAAAGCTGCTGAATTCAAAGATTGTGATATTGTCTTTTCCGGCCTCGATGCTGAAGTTGCGGGAGAAATTGGTATGTTTGGCTTGAACCCCTCGCACCCCGTCAGCTACCTATAGAAGAAAAACCCAATTCCACGTCTGTATATCTCGTATCCCCAAGCAGCTGACTTACCGTGCCTCACAGAAATGGAGTTTATCAAAAATGATCTTGTCGTCTTTTCCAATTCCAAAAACTATCGAAGGGACCCTATTACACCCCTCATCGTCCCTCTCGTCAATACCTCTCACTTCTCTATTATCCCACATCAGAGAAGCCAGCATGGCCTGAAGAAGGGCTTTTTAGTCACCAATGCCAATTGTTCCACTACCGGTCTCGTCGTACCGCTCAAAGCCTTACAGGATGCGTTTGGCGGAATTGAGCTTGTTACTGTCACAACTTTGCAGGCTATCTCTGGTGGAGGTTATCCAGGTGTTCCATCAATGGACATTCTTGATAACATCGTCCCCCTCATTGGGGGTGAGGAGGAGAAGATAGAATGGGAGACTGGCAAAATCCTTGGCTCGGTCAATTCCGCCTCTTCTGGATTCGACATGCTTTCAACTATCAAAGTCTCAGCACAATGTAATCGGGTGGCCGTCATGGACGGTCACACTGCTTGTGTTTCCCTTCGATTCGCCAAGAGGCCCCCACCATCCATTGAGCAGGTTAAGGCTGCGTTAAGGGATTATGTCTCTGAGCCCCAGCAATTGGGTTGCCCTAGCGCTCCCAAGAACGCTATTGTGGTTATGGAGGAGGAGGATAGGCCTCAACCAAGGCTCGATAGAAACACCGATGGTGGCTATGCTGTTAGTGTGGGTAGGATAAGGTCGGACAATGTTCTTGATATTAAATTTGTAACCCTTTCACATAATACTGTCATTGGAGCTGCAGGTTCCTCCATCCTCAATGCTGAGGCTGCGGTAGTTAAAGGTCTGATTTAGATAGGGTATACCGTCTAAAATAGTTGGAGTGCTGAAATATGTGCTCTCAACAATGTCATGATATCAACAGTTGGAAATGTTGCTTCGTAGACTAGCCTAGACTAGATATAACGTAATCTTTCGAGAGATGCCTCCCTTTCTTCCAAACTTCGTATTGTAACCCTCACATGCTTGGAATTCAGAACGAAACTTTTCATCAAATTAGAATACATCAGCCCAGAAACCCCAATCAGCGAAACCAAAAAGGAAGAAAAAAATAGGGTGTTGTATGATACAGCAATGGGTTACTAAATAAGAATCTCCACACACACACTTTAATCGCTATCGCTTCCATAGTCAGCAGCTAGAGCCAACCCCGTAGGAACATTTGATGTCTTCATTGTGACCTTTGGCGGCCCGCTCGATCCCCTGTTTAAACCCCGCAACGCCTCCAAAGTTTGACTAGAGAATATACCCACTTGCTCCTTTGCTTCCTTGTTTGCTGCTTCATCGCCAACACCGTCGCCCCCAGCCGCCTGCCCTATCATCAACATGTCGGTTCGTCCTTCTATCTCGCGCCCAGCTGGGTTAACAGCATTGGGCCCTCTGGCATACCAGATTTCCTCCGGAACCTCATATCCCCTCAGCCCAAAGCTACCTTCAATTCTTCTCTTCTTTGAAGCATCCTTGTTCTTCCCCTCCAACTCAGCGACGAACTCCTCCGGGAGAGCCTGCCGAATGGCAGCAGCAGCTTGTTCTTCTATGCGTCGCTTCTCACGTGCTTGCGCCATAGGGTTGGGGTCTGTTGTGGCCCAGCGAACGTTCAGGATCTCATTATGGTCCAGCGACTGATGTGCCATCGCTTCCTTCGCAAATTGAGCGTTTGCTTCGTTGGAGTATGTGACGAATCCGACGCCGCGAGAGTTAAGCACTCGGACTAGGAATTTAGTTAGCAACAGTGGTCCATGGGGTAGGGGAAAAAGCAGGTGGTATTATGGGGGTTATTACTCCGCTCGATCTGTCCCCATTCTGCGAAATGCCTTGCAACAATCTCCTCTATCTCATCACTGACATGAATCCGACCAACATATAGTGTATGGTTCTGTCTCATAAAGCTTCCCACGCCACCCATATCATCCCTGTAATCCGAATGCTTGTCCCGGCCAAAGCAGTCCACGTTTGGATTGAACAGATCAGTAACGGTCGGCAATCGATGAAGGTACTCGCAATCCGCGCCCCTGGGACACAATCCCCTCGCGAAGAATAGGCAAAAGTAACTTCCAGGGACCTTATCGGCCTTGGTGTATCCTGAGTCGCGAGCGATGTTGCAGCGGCCCTCGGCATGGCTCTTGGATATGTATTTGTCCTCGCGATCGCCGCCGGACCATTTATTATACCAAATGTTGAATACCGTACCCGTTTGGGCAGGGATTTCGCCGCCTTTGAAGGCTGATGGGTCAACCTGTGGACGGGCTGGACGGCGCTTCTTTTTGGTGCTCTTCTTTGGCTTTGCTAGAGCTGTTTGGCCTGCCGTGTCTTCGGTGGTGGCATTTGCCATGGCAGAATCGGTATCGGTTTCCGCGGCAGGCGCATCGGGGGCGGGCTCTTGTATTTCTTCTGTTGTTGGATCCGGAGACTGAGGGGGTGATTCGGCCATTAGGTATCGTTTTTATTCCTTAAAGCGATAATGGCAACCTTAGGTGTTGTGAGTTGGATTAAAGCTATCGTGAACTCGAGTGCAGATGTGTCGGGTAAGGAAGGCGGCTCCAGAAACTGACCCCCCTGTCCACAAGTTGGCCTGCCAAGAACTCGAAAGCGGATATCTCACGTGATCATAGAATTTAAGATCTCGGGGGATGCCTTAAGCCAGGAAGCACTCCTTACAAACAATCACAGCCACAACAAGAACCCCTCCATCCCTACAAACACATCCAGACAGCAACCCCATACTCTCATATCGTATTCCTCTCATCTTCCTTCACCACTGTCCTCAAGCCTTCCTCCCTCCGCTAGCCGGCGCAGAGGTACACCTGCCTCCAGCCCCTTCACCAGACAATGTCGGCAACTGAAGACAGAAAACGCAAGAAGCCTCAGGAAAAGGAATATCAGGCCAATTCACTCAAGCGACACAAAAGCGAACCTGTCTCTCCTCCCTCTGGGAATACAAAGTCTGAGATAGACCCGTCCAAAAATCCCTATCTCGCACACCTATACCCTGCAGAAGAAGAGGATTGGGGGCCCTTAGCTGGATTCAAGCGACACAACACGACCGCTAAGATGGCGAACATTGCGGAGGAGGGTCCTTCCAATCCATTTAGCGGGAATACATTCAGCGATCGCTACTTCAAACTTTTAAAGGGAAGAAGAGCACTACCTATTCCCGCACAGAGGTAAGCTAACCCTTGTTCGTTTTTTGCTTTGGAGATTACCTGTATTGACCAAATTACTTCTACTGGCAGAGATGAGTTTTTGAACATGTTTCATAAGTCTCAGATTATGGTTTTGGTTGGAGAGACTGGTTCGGGAAAGACCACCCAGATCCCCCAGTATGTTCTATTCGACGATCTTCCTCACTTAAACGGCTATAAGCAAGTAGCATGTACCCAACCTCGTCGAGTAGCTGCCATGTCGGTGGCGAAGCGTGTTGCCGACGAGATGGATGTCGAGTTAGGCAAGGAAGTCGGTTATAGTATTCGTTTTGAGGATAAAACCAGCTCCGACACTATCCTCAAGTACATGACAGATGGTATGTTACTTCGGGAAGCCATGCACGACCACCTTCTTGAACGCTACTCCTGCATTATTCTTGATGAAGCGCACGAGAGAACTCTAGCAACGGATATCCTTATGGGGCTGCTTAAGAATGTGGCGGAAAGGCGCCCAGATCTAAAGATCATTATCATGTCTGCTACTCTCGACGCTCAGAAGTTTCAACATTACTTCAACGACGCTCCGTTATTGGCGGTTCCTGGTCGCACTCACCCTGTTGAAATTTACTACACTCCCGAACCTGAGCGGGACTATCTGGAGGCTGCTATCCGTACTGTTCTCCAGATCCACGCAACTGAACCGGAGGGTGATATTCTTCTTTTCCTCACGGGTGAAGAGGAGATCGAGGATGCTTGTCGGAAGATTAATGCAGAGGTCGATCTACTTATAAGAGAGGCAGACGTTGGGCCTCTGAAGTCTTACGCTCTTTATGGCACTCTCCCCCCCCAGCAGCAGCAAAGGATTTTCGAACCTGCCCCACCCCCATTCAAGCCAGGTGGGCCGCCCGGACGCAAGGTTGTCGTATCGACAAATATTGCCGAAACCTCATTGACCATTGACGGGATAGTGTACGTTGTAGACCCAGGATTCAGTAAGCAAAAGGTCTACAATCCGCGTATTCGCGTTGAGTCCCTACTTGTTTCACCTATCTCCAAGGCTTCTGCACAGCAGCGTGCTGGTCGTGCTGGTAGAACTCGACCTGGTAAATGTTTCAGACTTTACACCGAGTCCGCATTCAAAAAGGAGCTCATTGAGCAAACATATCCCGAAATCCTGCGCAGCAATCTCGCAAATACCGTATTAGAGCTGAAAAAACTCGGCATCGACGACCTAGTCCACTTCGACTTCATGGATCCTCCTGCACCAGAAACTATGATGAGAGCCTTGGAAGAGCTAAACTACCTCGCCTGCCTCGACGATGAAGGAAACCTTACTGCCCTCGGCAAACTCGCAGCAGAATTCCCCCTAGACCCCGCTCTAGCTGTGATGCTCATCACCTCTCCAGAGTTCTTCTGTTCGAACGAGATCCTCTCCTTGACCGCCCTCCTATCAGTCCCACAACTCTTCGTCCGCCCCCCGAATAACCGCCAACGCGCCGACGAGATGAAGAAGCTATTCGCGCACGAGGACGGCGACCACCTCACGATGCTAAACGTCTATCACGCCTTCAAGGGGGTGGATAACCAGCCAGCCTGGTGCCGTGAGCACTTCCTCAGTTATAGAGCCCTGCAGAACGCAGATAACGTGCGCGCTCAACTACAGCGCATAATGGAAAGATTGGACATCCAGCTAGTCAGCACGGAATTTTCCGAGAAGAGTTATTACGAGAACATCCGCAAAGCCCTAGTTTCCGGCTTCTTCATGCAGGTTGCCATGAAGAACTCCAGTGGGAAGGCATACACCACAGTCAAAGACAATCAGGTACATCCCAATTCCCTCCCTCCACACCCGCAATTCCTCCTAGACACAAAGGCTAACCCACAGCAAATAACAGGACGTGCTAATCCACCCCAGTACAGCCCTGGAAAAGGAATCCCCATGGGTCGTCTACAACGAATTCGTCCTCACAACAAAGAGCTTTATCCGCACAGTTACCCATATTCGTCCTGAGTGGCTGCTGGACATTGCGCCGGGCTACTATGACGTCGGGTCCTTTCCCAAGGGTTCCGTTAGGACTGAGCTGGAGAAGACGGTGGAGAAGGTTCGGAAGAAGAATGCTTTGAAGAGGAGATAGACTTATTTATTTATACTGCTTTCTCACCCTTTCGCTCTCTCTACCCCTCCCTACACAATGTTTCTCATTTTGCGAAATGGCTGTTATGTTATTGCCGGTATTTTTCTTCTTCTACTTTGCCTATCACAGCGTGGGCATTATACTTTGGAATAGCGGGCGGCTAGAGTATTCGCTGTTATTTTTCGCGCGGTAACTTACAGTAGCTTGGTTGTTTATCGTTGTCGAGCAATCATACAATGTCACTCGGTGGGCATGTTTAGTAGAGTTAAGGCTCTTTTTGCGAAATATAGGATGATTGTGCTACCTGGTGTTGGTTATAGGATACCAGCGCTTTTGGGATGATGTCTTGAGCAGAGTGCCTCGTAAGTTATATATACTAGCACCTTGTTACACAGGAGAGCAATTGAATCATGTCACATCACAAGCGAGATTGGTCTAGAATGAAGTGAAAAGTTTTATCGCCCATGTCGGTTTAACAAACAATTTCGCAATCCGAGGGGAACCCCATCAAAAACTCCCATGGAACAAATATGAAGAAACCTTTTTTATTTAATTCGCACCAGACCAACATGATTATTAAATTAGGCGACCAGAGTGGAGGCGGTGGCAGATTCGCTGGAGAAAGGAGAGAACCCTCGTTAGTGCTTAGATTCTCGGCAGCAGGGTGAGGAGAAGGCATGAAGAGGAGAAACGAACTATTTCCAGGTAGGAGGCAAAACACCAACAGTCTTGTAGTAACGAGACAAGCGGTGAATCCTGGACTCGATGAGAATGAGGCGGAACTTGCTGTCCTTGTCCTTGCGGTTGCGCTCAAGGTGCTTTCTCACGGAGACAGCCTGTTTTTTATTTTTTGTTTTAGAATCAATAGAGAGGAGAGGGGGAAAGGGCAGTGAGGAAGATAAAAAAACCTTCTTGATAAGCATGTAGAGATCCTCCGGAATCTCTGGTGCGAGGCCTTCTCTCTGTCAGTCCATGAACCAAGCAGAGGCTTTGCCCTTTTATTTTTATTTTTATTTTTCCCTCGCTTCCAGCCCATCGAAGGACTACAGAATTGTTCGATCGACTGATCGTCCGCGGGTGTGGAAGATTTGATTTCATATAAGGAACATACCGTGAGCCTTCAAGATACGGAGAATCTTGTTGCCTATTATGGAACACTACCATCAGTAGCCATCCTACAATTTCCTCATCGATCCCACCCCATCTTTTCGAATGCTGAAATAAACGTACCAGTAACAACCCTAACCTGCGCAATCCCATGGGAGTCCCTGAGGACAACACCAATCTGAGAAGGAGTAGCACCCTTCTTGGCCAACTTGCAGATCTGCTCCTCGACTTGCTCGGAGGTGGTCTTGAGCCAGGTTGGGCGAGTGCGGGAGTAAGGGATAGCGCTCGCGGAGATACCCTTTCCATTGGAGTGAAGACGACCCATTTTTCGTTGTGTTTGTTTTGCTTGTCGATTTGATGGTTAGTTGGCGTTGGGTGGTTGGTGGTAGTGGGGGAAAATTTCTGGGTACGATATTGAATTTGGCAGATGTTGAATCGATTGGGAGGTATGTGTGAGGTTCGAGGAGGGTTGTGCCCTACGCCAAGAGATTCGAGGGTCACATTTTCTTTTCTTTTTTGATGGGGGCTTTGTAACGGTTGAGGTTGAAGACAGCAATCGGTACCTGCTCTGAAAATAACGCGTCTTCCCTTTTCTTCCATGTCCAACCTGCAGCCTACTCAATCGACGTCCATCACGTTCTGATATCGAAAACTTCAATGAACATCGCATCCAAGCTACAGGAAAATAGATATGTGGTCTATACTACTAATCCCATGCGTAAGAATCAAACCCTTCATGATATTTTCTTCCTCATTCTTCCCTCCCCCCCACGCAATCTGAATGATGATCCAATACATATTACTTTTTCTGGTACCTCTTTATCGAGCCTGGCTTCTGCCAGTCGATGATAGTTACGGACTTCTGACAGTGCTTTGCTCTCTCCACACTCTTCACCTCGCTTGTGTGTATTCTCCGCTAACGCTAGTTGTAAAGGATGGCTCTAGTTTGACAGATTGCATGCAATGGTTGTGGGGAGCCATTGGGATCACTTGGGGGATTTCGATATTTCGTAGAATATTAGGCGATTTTTAATGTAATCGGAGCGTGAGTTACCTAACTAAAGAAGCGGGTGATAGCTATTCCTACAAAATTAGGTACCTGCAGAGGCATCGGTTATACTAGAATCAGATCGCTTACCTCCGAATACTTAAAAGGTGGCCTGGTGGCCCAGCACAAGATTCTTGGGGCGTGTCAGGTCACATTACGAATTTACTCTTTTTCAATAATTAGTGAATTGAACGTTAAAACATCGGAAGTTACTCCATGAACGCGAACTAACCGTCCAAGTAGAAGTACGATCGTACATATATGAAACCCTTTTCTCCTCCATCCATCCTGTATCATACAAGCGCCCGCCCATAGAAAAGAAAGAAAGAAAAAAAGTACCCCCAATAGACTAGCATTGTAAAAGAGAAAAAGATGAGTCATTACCATCGAAAAGCCCTTCATCAGGCCTCACTCGCTCCAGGAACCACGAGTCTACTATAGGCTCCCATTACCTCCTTCAACCTTGACCTGCGCCTTTTCTTCTAGTTCCTTATGCTGCTCCTCCAGGAACTTCGCCAGCGCCAGCAACGGGTCCTTGGGTTGTACTCTTGCCAGCATCTTCATACCCTCAAGGAGTGCCGGTGTAACATTATCATTCAGATATCGCCTTGCTGGTGCGCCTCCGGGAGGGATCTGGTTTACTGGGAGCGGGGTGGGTGACGGCTGCTTTTGAGTACCACCAGCAGTTGGAGTAGGTATCGATATAGGCGCGGGCTGATCATGTCTGGGCTGTTGCAGAACTTGCGACATTGACGCAGAGTGTCCATGAGACTGGTGGGTGCCTGGGGGAGAGGCCCTGGGTTGGCTAGACCCATGCGGCGACTGAGCAGGGTGTACGGGGGACTGGCTTGGTCGGGGGAGAGTGGGATAATAGCCCTGTAAAAAATTAGCTTTATTCCCTGTAATCTTCCAGACGATTCTCCAAACCTGAGGTTGAGTGGGCGACTGCGCCGGGTACTGTGGCTGAGTAGGCGACTGGGCTTGGTATTGATTAGGCTGGGGGAATTGATATGGGAGTTGCATTTTTGACTGCTGGGGAGATTGAGACGGGTATTGTGAGCTCATCGGACTGGTTCTATGGTGTTGTTGAGGGTGGTGAAGCTGTTGCGTTGGAGAATGAGGTTGACGAAATTGGTCTGTTGCCACGGGGGATTGAGAATGATGAGAACGTTGAGATGACGGGCGATATTCCCCGACGGGAGAAACCCGAGGAAGCGCCGGAGGCTGGGAAGATTGGTAGGATGAGTATACTGGCGGAAGAGTGGGATGTGGAGGTGGGGAGGATTGATGGTAGAATGGCTGCTGGTATGAATAATGAGGAGCGGTTGGCGTCGGAGGTGGTAAATGAGGTGGTGGAGGGGATGTGTTTGTTGTTGCAGGCTGCTGCTGTAGCGGTGTCGGTGTGGAAGAGGTGAGGGAAGTCATAGACAGATCGGCGCGAGAGCGGTGAATGGGCACGGTGCCCTGCGGCTGCTGTTGCTGGGACTCCATGGTCACAGGGGGGTGGGTGTAGGGGAGTGGAGCCTGGAAAGGGTTATGCTAATCTAGAGAAGGGTTGAACCGCCAGATTGGAAAGATGGTGACCGTGGGTGGGATAGTTTGAAGGGAGTGTAGGGGTTCCTTAGCTTTGTATGGCCAGTTGTGATTAGTTTTGTATCAGACTAACAATTTCTCGTGGAAATCGTATATCTGTTACCTCCGCAGGGCACATGAACTCTAGTCGAACCGCCGATGGAATGACGCGCTGTAAGTTAACGCTTGTTGTTGTTTCGCCGGAGATATGCCAAGACTGTGAGAGTGCATTTAATTGACTTTGCTGGATGTCAGACTGTAATAATATCACTGAACATATGTAGTTCCGGGGCAGATTGTTCGTTAGAATTTAAGCACAGATTAATCACTGTAATTGGTGTGAATCCCGTAACAGACAAACTTTTGGATACACCATATACAAGTACTAGTATAATTTCACACGAACTGTAGACATTTATATATTATAGCAGATATAGCGCCCATCGTAAAACTCAATTGAATGGATCGAATCAAGCTTGCAATTCTGATCCACCATTGGCCTCTACTGGCGTTCTATCTATCTTCGCATTCTTGTGCCTCCTCTTTCGCTTCTTCTTTTCTTCGTTGTCTGCCCCATTCGTAGACTCTCCACTCCTAGTAGGTTTACTAGCTTCAGACTTTGGTGTACTGACTTCCGGTTTTGGTGCGGCAGTAGACTTTAGTGTAACAGGCTTCGGCGTGGCTTTCTTCTTCACACTCAAAGGATTGGGCCCTTTAGGACCCTTCCTCTTCTTTTTTTTCTTTTCCTGTTCTCCATCTCCCTCTTCACCCCCCAATTTCACTCCCACCTCACTGCCTCCCTCATCCTCCTTCTCTGGTAACCTCTTCCTCTTCGCACCAACCTTAGGCCTTGTATCTATAATACCAGCTCTAAACTTCTGCCTCTCTCCTCGCTCCCTCTTCATCGCAGAAATCGGTGCCATAGGTTCCATAATCATCACCGAACGATTAATGTAGATTAACGGCACTCCTGGGACAGCCCTCAGCATTGCTCTAATATCTCCTCCTTGAGTAGCGACACAATATCGATGCTTGTTCTCACCATCGTGGATGATGACTGCTTCTAAGCATTCTTTTTCCGAGAGGGGCTGCTCCAATTCATGGTGATTGCAGCGGCGGCGCTCAAAGCGCTTCGCAAGGTCTATAATTTGATCTCTCCCAGGAAACTCGCTCTCGGTGAGGGCGTATAGGTGGCGGATGGAGCATTGGGTTATCACTTTCCAATTAGTCAGTGGGGTCTTCAGTGTAAAAAAGGTTTGTAGAAATACATACTGGGCTTTACTTGGCCCTGGAGCGTTCGCTCGAGACCACCAACAAGATCCATTTTAAATCTATCAGAATCCTTCACTATTTCGGCGTCCACTACAAACATTAGCATAAAATTGTAAACGCATCACTGCTGGATCTTGAGTTCTTACATAGGACTTGATATGGTTCCCGGAAGCCAAAGGAAATGTTGTATTGCGACATTAGCTTTCGGTAGGCTTTTGAGCGTTTTCCTCTCATGAGAGCGACTTAGGTATTTCCTGGTAGAGCGGTGGTTATCTTCGGTGCTGTATGAAATTAACTTGATGGTGCGCGGCGGTCTAGTTGGTTCAAAGTTTGAAGGGAAATCTCAAAATGAGCCTCAAGGTCAAACTTTCCGTGTCAGGCTTGGCAACCTCAAATGATGATCATTTTAGTTTTTAATTCTTTAGCTCGTTCCACCGCTCCCCTAGTTTCATTATTCAAACAACCCCCAGAAATCACAACAACGGTAATACCGAGAAATGCCCCCCTCAACTCCAAACCCTCGAAAGAGAGGAGCAGCTACGATGCCAATTTCTGGGCACGAACGAAAACGAGCCAAACTCCACGATGCTCGAACCATTGCCGTCCAAAACACCGAACAAGCGTTAAAGACAGGCGAACTTGATGTCCCCGCGTTTATCAAATCCCGAGAATTTGAAATTGAAGCGTTACAAAATGCCATGAAAGCATCTAAGGAATCTAGCAACAAACGTGCATTCCAAATCGTTCCCCGAGACATGCGACGTCGAACGGCGAGTCACAATGCCAAGCGTGTGCCCAAACGTCTGCGGCCCAGGGCCACCAGGGAAATGCAAAGCGACAACACTCCTACAGTTTCTGCTCGCCGAAGAAAGCCCTCTGGATCGCTAAGGCTCCGGAAAGAGACGGCTCGGAAACTACAAACTATGGCGAAGAAGAAGGATATCACTGCGAAGATCTTGGCGAAGATCTCGGGTAGCAGGAGGACGGAAAATGTTTTACGGCAGCCTCCGAGGGCGCAGACTAAGTTCCGGAAGAGACAGAAGCATAAAACATGGCTTCCGACTCATGTTTGGAATGCCAAAAGGGCAAAGATGATTGTTCGGTGGAGGTTTGCTGTTGCAGAGACGCCAACGGATAAGAGCTACAGAGTTGCACATAGAGCTAGTGGAATGAGGGGATGCATTGCTTGGGATGAGAGCTACTTTTCAACTATCATGCTACGAGGGAAGGAACGGGATGTCAAGGAAGTGATGAAAGCTTTGTGTCCTAAAGATGGAAATCCTATGAGCAAGAAGGTTGTTGCAGGGACTAGGGCCTCCGATACATTTGCTTACGGAGCTGGCAGATATCCGTTGGGCTTGATCGCCCCGATTAAAGTCATTTGGTGCGCTCCGGAGGACTCAGAAGCTCCTCTGGAAGAGCGTATAAGGAAACTACTCATTAGAGTTCATCCATCCGCCTTCTTAGAGCTGTGGGAGGAGCTTCTTCCGACAGCGAAACCTCTCAAGGTCACCGTAGAAGATCTCCGATTTGAGATTGGAAGCATTGAGATTACCGGCCCAGATGCTACGAATTCTCTCCTGGCAGTCCTCAATCCAACCGATGCCACGGACGAGGATTCTCCTTCGGGGGTATGGAAGAATCTGAGGGGGCTCACAAACCCCTCCTCTCTTCCATTAGGTGCCTGTCTGTCTTTCGATGTATCTGATCCAAGGCTTCGAGATCCTCCCCGTCTACCGGAAGATAGACGGAGATTCGAAGAAATACAGGAGACAATTTTCAAAGTCACTTCCACCTGGTCAATCGACAGAACACAGCCCCCATCATCTTTATTTTCGAGAGAAGCCAGAGTAGCTGCTGTTAAGTCACAATCGTCACAAAAGAAGATAAACAAACGAAAAGGGGAAGCTGTTCCGGGAGAACACCCACCGCCTCTCCCTTCGGATCCTAGGATTCCAATTGTGCTCTTGGCCACCCGCCGCTCATCTTCCGAGAAAGGAGTTTCAGGAGCTATTGGATCTTGGACAATTTTATTACCATGGAAGTGGGTGCAACCGGTATGGTACGGTATTGTGCACTCTAGCTCGAACGTCAAGTTTGGTGGTTTAGACGAACTGCGGCAGATCAACTACGAAAATTCTAACAGGCACTTTCCGGACGATTTCCCCGGAACGAAGGCCGGGATAGCGGAGGAGCTCAGGAAGGGAGTGGAAAGGAAAGAATGGTGGGATAAGCGGCCAAAGGGGAAGAGGGTAGAGTGGGGTAGTGTGAAGATTGGAAATGAGAGGGGAGAGGTTGGGGATGGGTTTGTATGTGATTGGGCATACTTGCTGAAGGGAAAGGAGATTGATATTACCCAGAGCGATGACTCGATGGAATTATCTACGGATGCTACTGAGTCCACAAAAAGCATAGCCTCCGCTGGAATTGCAGCGTTCATGAGTGCGACGGAGTCCACGAAAGATACAATGTCTATACCAGCCGCAGAGCTAGAGGTTTCGATAGAAAACTCAAAATACTCGGAAAGCGCGATGTCTTCGATGGATATCGATAAACCTCCCCCAAACCTACCAGTAATATCTTCCAGTATCCCAACCCCGACCCCGTTCAAGGATACTCCGACAGCAACCACCACCACCCCCTCGAAGCAATCCCAACAACCACATCCATGGATCATCCCATCCAGCATGGTCCGCTACATCCTCGCGGCCCCTAATTCACCACTACCAAAACCCCTAGCCACCGTTCACCCCACGATCCTCTCAGCGGGCGTTTTCTCGATAAAGCTTTTCTTCCCACAGCGCAGCACACCCACGCCTCGAGCACGCATATACTCCCTTCCCACCAATAACCCTGCTTTGAAGGCAAAGTGGAAAGCGGCAATGTCTCAAAAATCACAGGGCAAACGCCCCGGAAAGGCAACCGAACTTCCCGACGTACCTGGTGAGGAAGACCTGATTGGTTTTGTAACAACAGGGGATTTCAATCTTAAAGAGGGGAGGGGAACAGGCGTTGGAGCGCTTTCGTGGCAAAAGATATTTGGTAGAGGGAAGAAAGTGGGCGAGGCGGTTGGGAAGGCTTGTATTGTTAGAGATGTGGGAAGTGGTATTGGGAGGTTGGCTTATTGGGAAGTTATTGATTAGCTTGGGCTTTGGCGGGCTAGTGGAGTACTGTCGAGGATACGTGGGGGCAATCTCTTGTGCTTTTATGCTACTAGAGAGCATTCCGATGTCAATTTTTGGGTTCAGATGCACAATACATATAATAACTTAGAATGGTGTTAAACACCCTACAGTACCGGTACATACACCCACGTCCCTAAGGTTTCCATACCCCTCCTTGTACCCCAAGACCAATACCCATCAGCAGCAACAGAACAGAACAGCAAGAACCTTTTAGATAAGTGTTTTCGGGTATGCCTAGTGACATTGTAAACTCTTATCACAATTTGTTTTACTGAATAATAGAAAGAGAGGGCAAGCGAAGCGTATCCAAGAGCTGGCAGCGCCTAGAAGGCTGTGATAACCTTGCGGGCGCGCCTGTGGATTGCACTCGAGGAAGGTAAGCAAAACTACACTTACAAAAAAAAAGCCAAGTTTGTCCCCTTCCATCCGACGAACTATGCCATCCAACCGCCATACCGTAAGAACCGGAATAATTGAACCTGGGGCTAGGACGTTAGAGTTGCCTTTGCTAGTAAAGTCAAGCACGGTTTTTTTTTTTTTTTTTTTGCCTTAAGCCCGGGGCTGAGACGGGCAGTTTTCGCAGTGCTCTCGAGCCCGTATCCAAGAGAGGAAATTTCGGACGCCTTAGCGCGAGGTTTAGCCATCCTCAAAACACCGAGGCTCGCCCACGCCGAATCCTGCACCTCAGCCCGTAAGAGAAACCTCGGGATCAACATCACCAACCCCAACAAAACCTGGAAAGCACATGAAAGTCTGAGCAGGGCCTGAGTACGATAGAACCTTCTCCCATACCGACCCGAAAGAGAAAGGAAAAAGAAAAAGGAAGAAAGAGTGAGACATCTTTACTTTCCCCTACTATATTATATATACCTTGAACCCACACCCATCTTTTTCTCGAGTTGAACGAATAGACGAGCACATCTTTCAATACGTGTCTTGCTTGCTCGCTTGGTTCGTATTGCGATGCAGTACGTACGACCTCAGCCCTCATGTTCGTTCCTCGGCCCAGGCGTGCAGTGCAATGTGAACAAGCCTTGTCCGAGTGACGAACAATGAACCCCATCCAACCAGAACACAAGAGTCATTTTACAACGACGACGCCTGCTCCATCTCCTACTCGTGCTGCTATGGTACTGCTGCGGCATGCGAAGCCGCCGTCATCGTATGACCTAGCCTCAGGCAACTATTCTAACCCTGTTCGTTCGTTCGGGTTTAAACGAAGGTCACTCACTCACTCACTCATTGGCTTGGTAATGACAGAGTGCAGCACCGGCAATCACTCGATCACATGTAAATATTTGATTTTGTTGTCTTGGTTTTTGTGTAACTTAGGGGATTGGGCCAGGTATGCTTTGGGAAGGGTTTTTTCTTCTCTCTTTCGGGGTGACCGGATGGGGGATATTTATTGTGCTTGGGTTCACAAGTGAGGTACCGGTACCTTATTGGGGTAGAGGGGTTTCCCTTGCTTTGTTTATAATTGGGTGGTGGTTAACGGATACGGCATCACGCTGGCCGGGACTTAATGGATGGAGTTTAGCGGTTTCGGGAAACTTTTTTTGCCGAGAGCGTTGAGAGGTTGATCGGTTAAAATTTAATTTCGATGTCCCTTGACTCATACCGGTAGGTGGGCTGGGTGGATTTGCGTTTTGTGATTTTTTGAATAGTGGGGGTAATGAGGTTTGCGTTCTGCGGGGGGGAGGAGGAGGAGGAGAGGCTCGGTGAGTGTTTTTGGAAAGGTTTGTCAGCCTTGTGGTATGATTGCAGTGCGATGTGTAGGTTTGTGATACTGTACTCGAGTACTATTAGCTAAGCTAGGGGGGTCCGGGTACTATAGTACGAGTATGATACTTGTGGGGGTGAACACGGTAGTACGAGTACATAGCAGATGCAGCGGAGATCAACTGCCGGGATAGCGCCGCTGTTGTTGAGATCGTTATAGTATTATAGCTGGCCTTGGTATGGTAGCGGTGTGTTCGTGGGCCCTTGAGTTTGTACAGAGCTCTATTGTATAACGGCTTGAATGTCAGGATGCTATCGTAGTTGTTATTTCAATTGCGCCGACTCCGGTCAAAGTTAGTTCAGATGATGATGGAGGTTCTAATAGCCTGGGTAATGGAAGGCCGGGCCGGATCAATGGTTAATGCTTACGAAAGCGGGAGTAGCCAACGAGGTTTCGTGATGCATGATGGTTACACTCTGGGTGCTTGAGCATGGAGAGGGAAGTACTAGTACTGTGCCGTCATCATAATAAAGCGGGCTTTAAATTTACATGATACCGGATTTTAGTTTATGCAGGCGTATATACCGGTATTTGTGGTCAAAGAAAGAACCGAGGCCCATTTTTTTTTATTACTATTTTTACTGCAGGAGAATAAAAAGAGTGCTTGATTGTATGTTGATTGCTTAGGTTTCGAACGAAGGCGGCGTCGAAGGGGGGAATGATTTACTGTGCAGTAGTTTCCCCCGTATTTAGCACGTGATGGTGTTTACTTGCTCCCCCCCCCCCCAGGTTTTGCATCATACGGTAAATCGGATCAATCCCAATATCCTTAGACACCTCATCATTCTGTGGGACCCTAGAAAATCTCCCATTTTAAATAATACCGGTACTCCCTTCCCTCCTCCTCCTCCTCCTCCTCCTCCCTCCCTCTCGCCGTTCTCGCTCCACTATCCTCCATACCGGTACTTCTTTTACTTCACTTCTTTGCCCGGAGTATTTTCTGGCTCCTGTGCTAGATATTTAGCCTTTCTCGTATATCTCTTTTCTACGCCCATTTAATCTTGCTTCCCCTGCGTTATCGCGTGGTGCTTGAGTCAGCAAAGGAGACACTGTCGTCATGTCTTCCCAGGTCAAACAAGTTGTGTGGCCGTACATGAGCAAACGCCCTCCCTTCAATATTCCGGTACCGGACGTTGAAAATAAAGAGGGAGAAGGAATTCCCCGACGCCACCCAAGCTCGATCAACGGTCTCAGATCGCGGCTTGAGCCGGATATTGCGACCACCTATGACATCGTTAAGAGAGGAGCCGCAAAGTTCGGTGACGCCCAATGTTTGGGCTCTAGAACACTAATCAAGCAACATGAAGAGGTTAAGAAGTTGAAGAAAGTTGTCGATGGCGTTGAACGGGAGGTTCCTAAAACTTGGATTTATTACGAACTGTCCGGCTACAAGTTTTTGAGCTTCAAACAGTACTTGGAGAGAGTCAACACAATCGGCGCCGGGCTGAAAGCTTTGGGGCTGGAGAAGGGTGAGAAAGTACAGATTTTCGCCGCTACCAGGCAAGTTTCAATATTTGAGTGACTATTATTGGGGGTAATTGCTGATAGTAACTTGCGTAGTGCAAACTGGCTTGGGATGTCGCATGGTAAGCTCCGTGATTCTAGTCTTAGGTAATTAAATATAGACAATCGTTAACGGTGATTGTTTGTAGGATGCGCTTCTCAGTCGCTGCCAATTGTCACCGCTTACGATAGCCTTGGCCAGTCTGGCCTCACACACTCACTTGTTCAGACGGAAGCGAAGGCCATCTTCTTGGATTCACAACTTCTTCCTCAACTCGTCAACCCGCTTAAAGAGGCTACCGGAGTGAGATATGTCATCTACAACACGGACCATCCAGTCAAGCAGGAGCACATTGATAAACTGAAAGAGGCCCATGAGCATTTACGGATCATCAGCATCGATGAGCTTGTTAAGCTTGGACAGGAAAACCCTATTGACCCTGACCCATCTGGACCCGAGGATCTTTGTGGTATCATGTATACCTCGGGATCCACTGGAACACCCAAGGGTGTCCCTCTTCTCGAGAAGAATGTAGTCGCAGCTAGTATAACACTTTCCCGAATTATGCCGGTCTAAGGCGCAGCTGACCAACCGATGCAGTTACTGGTGTTACCGTTATTACTCAACCATACATCGGCCCCGGAGATTGTCTGTTGGCTTTCTTACCCCTCGCCCATATTCTTGAGCTTGTCTTTGAGAATGCCTGTATTTTCTGGGGGGGAACTCTGGGCTATGGAAGCTCCAAGACCATTTCCGACAGATCCATGAGGAATTGCAAGGGCGACATTCAGGAGTTCAAACCCACTGTTCTCGTTGGTGTACCGGCTGTATGGGAAACCGTTAAGAAGGGAATTATGGACCAGGTGTCTAAACAGTCTGTCTTGACCCAAAAGCTCTTTTGGGGAGCTCTAGCTCTGAAGAGCTTCCTTCTCCAGACTGGCATCCCCGGAACTGCAGTGTTGGATGCAGTTGTCTTTAAGAAGATCAAGGCTGCTACTGGTGGGAGGTTGAAAATATGCATGAACGGAGGTGGTCCGGTTGCCAAGGAGACCCAAAATTTCATTAGTATGACGCTCTGCCCTATGATTATTGGTTACGGCTCGACCGAGACCTCAGCGTAAGTTCTATCTTTGGAGTATAATTTAGGTCATTACTGATTATTACAGTATGGGTGCTCTCATGGATCCTGCCGAGTGGAACATCAACAGCCTCGGAACGGTCCCCGCAAGTGTCGAGATCAAGCTCGTCGACTTCCCCGATGCAGGATACTTTACCACCAACGAGCCCGAACAAGGTGAGATTTGGATTCGCGGTGACGCCGTTGCTACATCATATTTCAACAATGAGGCGGAGAGTAAAGAGGCCTTTGAAGATGGGTGGTTTAAGACCGGAGATATCGGCGAATGGGACAAAAATGGTCATCTCAAGATCATCGACCGTAAGAAGAACTTGGTCAAGACTTCTAACGGAGAATACATTGCTCTTGAAAAGGTTGGCTCCTAGTTTTTAGGGACTGCACGCGTTTCTGGCGGTGCTGATCTGGTGTTCTTTAGTTGGAATCTATCTACCGCGCTTGCCCGCTGGTGGCCAATATCTGTGTCTATGCAGACCAGAGCAAGACAAAGCCGGTCGCTCTCATTGTTCCTGCTGAGGGCCCACTCAAGAAGCTGGCTGCTGAGGCCGGTGTTGAGGGCGGGCATGAGGAGCTTGTTCATAATGATAAGGTTAGGGCAGCTGCTCTGAGAGAACTCATTGCCGCAGGGAGACAAGGTGGTCTTGCTGGTATTGAGTTGGTCGAGGGAGTAGTCCTCACTGAGGAAGAGTGGACGCCTCAAAATGTAAACCTTGCTTTCCGAGTGGTATTGTGAAATTTTACTAATAGGAAATTGTGATATAGAATTTGGTCACTAGCGCGCAAAAGCTAAATCGTCGGGGTATCCTGGAGAAGCACAAGGAGGAGGTAGATCGTGCGTATGGAGCAGCATAATTGATTGGGATTTACGGTGGTCTCGTTCTTGCTTTCTGTGGCTGGAGGGGAAGACGTATTTCACGTTATATGAATAATTGAGGGCTTCTGAATTCGTTTCTCTGGCTTTGTTTTTCTTATTTTATTCTTGAAACTTGTATACTTTATATATCGGTAGGTCTTTGGCTCTGGACTGGGAATGCAAATTGGATCTGGTGGTGTTCACTTAGACGAACCCTTGCCCTCGGTCGTGCATAATTTATCACTCGTGTGGGTATTGGACGTACCCAACACGGTAACACAGGGGCCCGGGGGGTTTGACGCTTGTGAGGAAGTGGTTTCAGAGTGAGCTGTGCTATCGCACGAAAGTCAAGCTGTGGGTGTTATGTTATAATGATGAAGATGTGGTTTGTCACATCGCTGGTGATTCTCCTGCGGGGAGACAGAAGTGCTAAATCTGTAAAAAGGTCTCTGGTGTCTCAAAAGCCTGGGAGCTCGCTCCTACCCCGGGAATTAGTTGATGACACTTGATGTCTTAATTCTGGGCCAGTAAGATATTGTATAGCTGGGGATTTTGGCGATTTTGGTTGGCTGGCGCTGGCTGGTATAAATTGGCCTATGAGAAACGCCCGCCAGGCCTAAATTCCTTCTCTCTCACTGGCCTAGAATTAAGACATCTTGGTCCGGACTTTACGTTAGTGAGTTTCGCGAGTTTCAACGGTGCGGCAGTCGGATATGTAATGTAATCTTGGCAAAGTTCGCGAAACCCTTCAAACGCGTCTCCCGCCTAAACCACCCTCGGAGGCTCAAATATTCAAAGGGAAAAAACACCCCACCCCAACCCCTCCACCGTGCCGCCCCACTATAGCTCGCTATGAGGTTCAAGATCGAGTATGTTATTCTATAACTCCAAGTTTGGAGAAAGAGTGAGAGCTAATGTCATGCTATTTAGTGAGCTGGAAGTGCTCTTCCCTTATCCAAGGATTTACCCTGGTGAGTGGCGGTTCCTTTGTCGAGCTTGTGTGAGGGAGGGATTTGCTAACGTTTGCTGCTGCTGGCTAGAGCAATATGCGTATGTTTATTCGGATTTTTGAGTTCTCGGGCTCCGTATTCAGACTGACATTGCTACCGATGAAGCTACATGGCAGATCTAAAGAGTACTTGTTTCTCTCTTTCCTCTAGCTTCCACAATGCGCAGAAGTGCTAATAGTCTTTATAGGAACCTTGGACGCCGGTGGCCACTGCGTCCTCGAGATGCCTTCAGGAACCGGCAAAACTGTCTCCCTACTCTCCCTAATTGTAGCCTACCAGCAATCGTTCCCCGAACCCAGGAAGCTAATTTACTGCTCCCGTACCATGTCCGAGATCGAGAAGGCGCTGGCAGAGTTGAAAGCGCTCATGGCATACCGGAGTAAAGAGCTCGGATACGTGGAGGAGTTCCGGGGGTTGGGGTTGACGAGTCGGAAGAATCTTTGCCTGCATCCGAGTGTGAGAAGGGAGAGGAATGGCAATGTGGTCGATGCTAGGTGTAGGAGCCTTACGGCAGGGTTCGTCAAGGAGAAGAAGGCGAAGGGGGAGGAAGTTGAAGTTTGTGTATTCCATGATGTGGGTATTTCTTGTTCCCGTGGTTGGTGGCGACGGTAGGGCGGTGATTCTAGGTGGATGGGTGCTGACTTTGGTAGAATCTGGATGTACTCGAACCGCACAACTTGATTCCACCTGGGGTTTATACGCTTGATGGGATGCTGAAGTATGGGGAGAAGCATACGCAGTGTCCTTACTTTACCGCTCGAAGAATGGTTGGCGGTCCGTCGAGCGGGATTGGCCGGGCTCTGTGCTAACAGACTGCCTTAGATGCCGTTTTGCAATGTCATAATCTACTCATACCATTACCTGTTAGATCCTAAGATCGCCGAGAGGGTTTCCAAGGAGCTTTCTAAAGACTGTATAGTCGTCTTTGACGAGGCGCATAATATTGGTTGGTTTTCGTCTTGAGTTTCATGAGTGACTTGAGTTAATTATTTGCCCGGGGTTGTGATAGACAACGTATGCATTGAATCTCTTAGCATTGACTTGACAGACGACTCGCTCCGTCGAGCAGCTAGAGGTGCACAGAATCTTGAAAAGAAGATCAGCGAGATGAAAGCAACAGACGCGGAGAAGCTACAAAACGAGTACAAGAAACTTGTTGAAGGCTTGCGGGACGGTGATGGGGGGACCGATGAAGATTCTTTCATGGCTAATCCAGGTAAGATTACTGGATTTATTTTAGCAAGGTTGGAGATTGACTTTAGAAGTGTTACCTAGGGATTTGTTGAAGGAGGCGGTACCTGGGAATATTAGAAGAGCTGAGCACTTCCTGGCATTTTTGAAACGGTTTGTTGAGTATCTCAAGGTATTTGCACCTTCCGTCTGGGAAGACATATGAGGGTTGACTGTGTAAAGACAAGAATGAAGGTGTTACATGTCATTTCAGAAACACCCTCTTCATTTCTTCAGCACTTGAAGGACTTGACTTTTATCGAGAAGAAGCCATTGAGGTCTGTAATAGCTTTCTGGAGAAGATTAGTTGGTCTGACAAGATTATAGATTCTGTGCCGAACGTTTAACCTCGCTTGTCCGAACCTTAGAGTTAGCGAACATTGAGGACTACAAGTCGCTGCAAGAGGTGGCGATGTTTGCAACCCTGGTTGCGACATACGAGAAAGGATTTTTGCTTATTCTTGAGCCTTTTGAGTCCGAGACAGCTACTGTGCCGAATCCCATTCTCCACTTTACTTGTCTAGATGCTTCTATTGCCATCAAGCCAGTTTTCGAGAGGTTTTCTTCAGTTGTCATCACTTCAGGAACCATCTCTCCACTAGAGATGTATCCCAAGATGTTACAGTTCAACACGGTCGTGCAAGAGTCGTATTCCATGACACTTGCACGAAGAAGTTTCTTACCAATGATCGTCACTAGGGGTAGTGACCAAGTAGCGGTTAGCACACGCTTCGAGATAAGAAATGACCCTAGTGTCGTCCGAAATTACGGGAGTCTTTTAGTCGAGTTCTCTAAAATTACGCCTGACGGGATGGTTGTGTTCTTTCCTAGTTATCTATACATGGAAAGCATTATTAGTATGTGGCAAGGAATGGTAAGTCTTCTCGGTCCCAGTATAACATGAGCTTAGACTGATTGATTGATTGCTTGTAGGGAATCCTGGATGAAGTCTGGAAATACAAGTTGATCCTTGTAGAAACTCCCGACAGTCAAGAAACCAGTCTAGCACTAGAAACCTACCGGACCGCTTGCTGTAACGGGAGAGGCGCAGTCATGCTCTGTGTCGCCCGTGGCAAAGTCTCAGAAGGAATAGATTTTGACCACCATTACGGTCGAACCGTGCTCTGTATAGGTAAGTCTTCCAACTCACCGGCGCTCACCACTAACAATTATGTACACAGGAGTTCCCTTCCAATACACCCAATCTCGGATCCTAAAAGCCCGCCTCGAGTTCCTCCGCGAAAACTACCGCATCCGAGAAAATGACTTCCTCTCTTTCGACGCGATGCGCCACGCAGCTCAATGCTTGGGTCGTGTCCTCCGTGGGAAGGATGATTACGGGATAATGGTACTCGCTGACCGCCGGTTCGCAAAGAAGCGAAGTCAATTGCCCAAGTGGATCAACCAAGCCCTCCTGGAGTCGGACGTCAACTTGTCGACGGATATGGCAGTCGCCATCGCAAAGAAGTTTCTGAGGACCATGGCACAGCCGTTCGCGCCGAAGGATCAGGAGGGCATATCGACGTGGAGTTTAGCAGATTTGAAGGAACACCAGAGGAAGGGGGGCGAGTTGCAGGAGGTTGGGGAGGAGGGGGAGGAGGATGTGGTTATGACGAATGCAGCAGCGTGATGTAATTTATGACACAGTAGGGCTGATCTCTAGAGCCATGATATGGTGGTAAGTTAAATTATGATAGGTGGTGATGGGGGTTGAAATCCGAAGTCAACCCTTATAGCATCTTATATTACTATCGTCGGTTATAACAACCACGACAGCCAATATGTACAAGTTTCTTAGTCCAGCGCGGCCTCTAGAATTCCAAGATTCCATGATTCCATACTTGCTCTCATGCCGGTCCACATTCCAGAGATTCCTGCTATTCCTCCATTCCCGAGACAATGATTATTCCCATCGCACTGCCCATACCAATACTGATAGCAAGACCAGCCACTCCAATAACTGTCATGCGCTCCGGACAACAAGAGTTACGTTTGGCATGGAGAGTGATATGACGTGATTCGGGCTGGGGGGGTTTTTTTTTTCTGCTATGGAGAGTTTAATGTAATAGGTATTTAGTGATTTTTGACATCTACTGTTACAGTGCGGTACGCTGTTCATAAACGTAACCATTAAAAATACGAAAAAAAAAAAAGGAATTTTGATAATGAAACCCCCACCATTCCCCCCATTTAGTGAAGAAGCGAGACTAGAAAAGAACTAGATTACAATCTCCCAATTGCCCCTTTCTCTTTCGATCAACCCTATTGTCGAAAGCAACAACAATCTACTCATCATCATTGTCCTCCTCATCGTCATCCTCATCCATCCCCTCCGCAGCCTCAACTTCAAAATCCTCCTCAAGATCGACTCCGACATAACTATCGCTCATCAAGAACAACTTGAGTTCATGCCTGCCGGGATTCGGCACGGTATAGTCTAACCTAACATCCAGCCTCCTGCCAATCGTAACCCTCTTGATTGCCAAAAGGTTCTTACTACTCTCCTCGCCAACAACAATCCACCAATTCTCCATTTTGTTTTGGGGGTAGAAGGGCGCGTGCACAGTTGTGTCCACCTCCGCTTTCTCATCTTCCTCGTCGAGCTCGCGCTCGATTTTGACTTTGATGTAGGAGGGGGAACCAGCGACCACAGAGTCGGGGTCTTCGAGCTCGTAGGCGAGGTCGATATTGGGGTATTTTTTGTTGGTGAAGTGCGCGATTTTGCCGAGCTGGGATTCAGTGATGGAGGTTCGCTGGAGGAGGTGGGTGCGGGTGGAGTCTTCGCCCATGGCGTCCATGAAATCAAAGATTGTTTTGATGCTGTGACACTTGTTAGTTTGGTCTTTACTATCATTATTTGGGAGGGGGAATGAAACGTACCCGAGTTCGCCAGCAGCCTTGACACGCTCTGGCGTGAAAAAGGGGATTTGCATGAGTGCGCTGTCGCGGTCCCACATTGCCTGAACGCACATCTGGCTCATTTCCATAGCGCTCATAGCGTTCAGGTGGCCTTCTGAAGACAAAACGTCTACGCAAGCGCTTAGGAGGTTGAGGATCTTGCCCAACACTACAGCCTGGTCAGTTGCTAGGTCCGCGGGTAGCTGCATTCTGGAGAAGTGGGCTTGGAGAAGTACGAATGCTTTGAAGTGCGGGGATTCGTAGTTTGGCTGTGACATCTTTACTGGGACGTTGTCGTAGATGCGGCGTAGTACCTTGTCCTCATGTCTGCGAATCTGGATAGACTCGAATTCCGTGGCTGAAGTGACGATTTCTAGAATGCCCTTGAGTTTTGTCTTGCCCGTGAGTGAGAGCAGGAATGTCTGCATTGTGATGAAGGAGATGTTGTAGTATGCTGCAATCATGGCGGCGTTGAGGGGAGTGACGGTGTCGTCTTCTTCATCGACATCAACGATTTTGGCTTCGGCTAAATCCTTTAGGGTGTTTTCTACCATCTCGGAGAGATGGGTACTGAGTCCTTCGTGAGAGGTATCTGTCAGGCTGTAATAGCTTGGGTTGGCAAGAAGTCTACGATAAAAGTATGTATACGTTGACCAATCAACGGCGTCCTGAGTTGACCCGATAGTCTTCGTGCTTATTTCCGTGACGAAAGCATCGTGTAGATACGCTGGAAGATGACTTTCAATAGGGAGAGCTTCGTTCAAAAACTTTCGGTAGTAGTCTTTCTTAACCGCAGTGGTCATCAGAACGGCTTTGCCAAATTTGTCCTCGCCTGGCCTCGAAGTCTTCCCAAGCATCTGAAGAACCTCACTAAGAGGGTAATCAATGTAGCGATGTTCCCTCCCTTCGAAGAATTGAGTGCCCATGACAATCACCATATGAGCGGTGGTGTTTAGTTCCCAAGCAACGTCTCTGGAGGCCAAGAGGACCTTGAAGGCGCCGCCCTCAAATAGGCTCTCTACGATACGCTTGTCATTTTTGCCCAGTGCCTCGTGGTAATACCCAATCCCATGCGATAGACTCTCTGCAAGCGGCTTCTCCTGGATAATGTTTAAATGTGAGGAAATATCCTCCAAATTGATATTTCGGAATTTGTCCTCATCATCGTCGGCGACACAGTACGCTAGAATATCTAGCGCGCTAGATCGGCATTGCTTTCGACTTGGGACAAAAACAATTACCGGTTTGCTTGGAGGCACTGAGGATATGGCTAAGTGGGCAGGTTTTGCCATTGCCATCATCATTGATGGGAAATGCGGAATGCCGTAGGACTGGATGTGGATCTCCAATGGGGTAGGGCGTGAGCTAGGACTAAAGTTGTAAATAGTGTGCTTGTCAGCTCCAATCCATTCACCCAGATCTCTAGCGTTCGATAATGAGACACTGAGGGCAACGATCCTCATAGGGTTCTCCGTCTGCACAGCGATGTAATGCATTCTGGATACAATAATCTCGTAAGTGAAGCCATTTTGTCCCCCCAGCATGTGAAGCTCATCGGCAATGAATAGCTCTACCGTTTGTACGTTCTTCCGTCGTTGCCACTGCCTTGAAAGCACATCCCATTGTGTTGGTGTAGCTAGAATTAGGTCGCCTCTCTCAAGAAGCTTTAAATCCGTACTTGTTTCCCCAGTTAACTTGACGATTTCCTTGCCGCCATCGATCTTGCTGAGTCTCGCCTTCCAATCCGCGTACCTCTGGTCTACTAGTTCCTGGAAGGGGGCAATGTATACGGCCCTTCCGGACTCTTCGTCCTTAGACCAATGCCGGAGAAGCGCAAACTCAGCGCAAACCGTTTTCCCGCTTCCAGTCGGAGCTCCAATGAACACATTATCGTCTGTGTCGAATAGAGACTTGAAAACCTGAGTCTGTATCTTGTTAAACTGCCGCCATTCAGGGTAGAGGTTGACAAATTCCGGCTTTTTCAACGCTTCAACGGGTAAAGGCACAAGATCCAGTAAGGGTGTGTGTGGTGGGAACTTCTCTGGAAGAATTAATTTCCTAAACGATACGGCCAGTTTGGTTTCTGAGTGCATCCATCTATCGGAAACAACAGTGATAAAGTAATTAGGAGGCATTGGCTCCGTCATTGGTACCGTGAACTCAACCAGATGGTCGTTGTTCTCGCCTTCGGCGTATTGCTTGCGCAGAATAAATTGGTCGTGGAACAGTATCTCTTCGCCGTCGCAATCTTCAACCAAGATCCAGAATGTCTCTGCTGTGCCATGATATGCGTCGTCCCAAATGAAGTCAGGTGTGATAGTCAGCTCAACCTTGAGAAGGCTTCTGGTCACCGGTTGTACTTGAGCTTGAACATCTAATCTGGGAAACCTCTCTAATAAGCTGTGGGCCAACTTTCCCGCCCTTGCATTATTGAAAAGCTCCCCTAGATGAGGGGGATCCATAGTAAAGTACTTGGACCAGGTGAACTCAGCAGCACGCTCAGCCTTCGTTACAATGGGGCCAAGCTGATTCGCGGGGGCTGCAGTAAATTGCCGGAACGGGGTCATAGTTGGCCACATCCTCTTTTCGGCCATCTTACAAAGATCAAGAGCAGTTTTCGTAACTGAGGCCCAACCACGCCTGAGACAGATCTCGAAGATAGCTCTCAGGATTCGGCCAGCTGATTGAGTGACGTAGACCATGTCCGCCATCAAAGCTAGCCCCTCCAGCTTTAACCTGGAGATATAAGCCTGAAGGAGAACGTTAATTTTGGCTTGAGGTTCCTCAATGCTTTCCTTCACTGGAACTGGAACTCTGGTGAGAAGCTTGCTGAGCTCCAAGCGCTCCTCTGGTCTCACTGGAATATACTTAAATTCCTCACTCAGCGCAAATACCCTGAATAACTCGATTGTGGTTAATGCCGGTTGAAGGTGGATGTTATAGGTGAACATTGAATTGTGCGAGATATAGTAGTGACTTGCGATCCTTCCAAGTTCTGTGGACTGCAGCTTTCCGGTTTTCTTGTCGTATTTAATCAAGTTGCACTTCTCTAGCACCGCAGCAGCCGAGTGAATTAGATCCACCCGCTTCTGTTCCAAGGCCTCGTCGTCCGCATAATCCGCTCCAACTGAATAGAGGGCTGGTGACTTTAGCATTCGCACATATAAATAAGTGTAACCGAGCCATTCCATAGCTTCATCTCGTGCCCTGACAGTTCCAAGCACGATTTCGGCATTTAAGTTATCTGCTAGCTTCCGCATGAACTGTGACTCAATGGGTAATTGCTGATTTAGCAGACTGAGGTAGTACTGCATCTCTGCTTGTGTTGTGATGATTATACCCTCGCCATAGGTATCATATTGTGGTCGACCAGCTCTACCAAGCATCTGCAACACGTCTTGAGGACTTAATTCCACCCAACTTCCTTTCTCAGGGGAGTAGACCTGTGTGCCCTTGATGATGACTGTATGGGCAGGAAGATTGACACCCCAAGCAAGGGTAGCTGTGCAGACCAAAACCTGAATGGCCTTATCTGAGAATAGATCTTCAACTGTGCTCCTGTCCGCTCTACTCATTCCAGCATGGTGGATGGCAAATCCGTATGGCAGCAAGTCCTTTAGATTGGAGTCCGCAACCTGATCGGCTTCGTGTTGTAAAATTTCCCTCGTGCCTGCGTCGCTTTTTAAAATTCGTTGGATCGTTTCTAGCTCAAGAGCCTTATCCCTGATGTACCTCGCTGTTTTTGCAGTCTCCTTACGAGAGTGGACAAAGATAAGCATCTGATTGTTTGCCGCCTGTTCAATCACCTTTGTGTAGCAGACATCGTTCATGGCTTGGAGTTGCTTAATGGCTTTCTTGTCCGTAACCCCAATAAATTCTTGTTTAAGAGGACAAGGTCGGAAGGTTGCGTCAAAGTGAAACAAACCTATTATAAAAAGCGGTCAATATTCAAGCTTAGGCTGGACATAGGTATCAGTATTATAGTGAACATACCTGTCTTCATGTCGACTCGTAAGAAACTTGCAACATCCCGATAATTGGGCAAAGTTGCAGAAAGCCCAACAAGTCTGACAGGATCTTGCGTAGTCTGCGTTTTTCGGATTGTTCTGGACACTATCGACTCAAGGACAGGACCACGCTCATCGTGCAGGAGATGAATTTCATCAATTATAATCAACCTTACAAGGTTGGTGTAACTCAGGTCAGTGGCTTTGCGAGTGATAACATCCCATTTTTCTGGTGTCGTAACAATAATTTGTGTTTCCGCAATCTGTTGCTTTGTGAGCTGTCGATCACCAGTAAGCTCCGAGACTCTGATGCCATATGGAGCAAGCCGTTTGCCGAAATTTCCGACCTGCTCTTGGACGAGAGCTTTCAAAGGAGCAATGTAGACAATTTTGAAATCATCAAGCTTGATATTTCCAGTAACGGGATTGCGGTGCTTTCCAATCTCTCGAAGAATTGTTAGCATCGCAACATTTGTCTTTCCGGAACCAGTAGGAGCGCAAATAAGCAAATTGCCGTCATCCTCAAAAGCCGATGGATAACACCTTGTCTGAATTCTGTTTAATTCCTTCGACTCAGAAAAGGGGGTCTTCGCCCAGTCGGGTAGATCGGAGATTGGTAATAATTTGGGCTCGTTGGGGTCGAGTTTCCGCTTGGGAGCTGGAACATGAATCTCTTCATACCCTTTGAAAGTCCTTTTAGTAGAGCCTTGAGGAAGTTTTACGCTAGCGTTTGTCATGAGATGATTCCCCTGCTCGAATATGAAGGACTCTAGGTCGATTACTTTTCGTGGCTGGAGACCTCCGACAAGACCACCGGGTTTCTGCTCGGCCACGGAAGCTGAAGGGATAGCAGACGCTGGTACATCGATTTCCATTAGATCGACCTTTTCTTTACCCTTTCCTTCTTTCCCATCTTCGGCCTCCCTTCCTCTTAGTTCATCTAAGATTCGCCTATAGCCATCCTTCACCATCTGATTTTCGATCGCTACCCGCTCTTCCGAGGATTCACCAGCCCTAGCGAGGCGGGTGCACCAAACAATCTTAGGCTGGTTTTTCATGAGGAGCTTAACAAGCTCGAAGTGGTCGTATCCGAAGACTTCCATAAGATCGTTTTCAACATCACGCTGTGTCTTCTCCGGGTCTGAAAGAATTTCGAAGACAGTAGTGGTCTTTGAGCTCGTAAGATGAGGGTCAGGGTATTTAGTAGAGATTTGACGTTGTAGCCAGAAGGCATCAATATCATGTGCAGGAACGGCATACTCATCCACAGTTGGCTTGCCTCTGTCCCCGGGCTTAGTTCGGCCCCCGCCAATCACCAATTCGTCTTCGCTTTCACCTTCCTCCTCCTTCGGCTTATCTTCCATGTCCTCGTCCCCGTCCTCCTCATCTTCATCAGACTCATCCCCGTCTTTAACCTCAAATTCTGCCGCCTCGTCTTCGTCTTCGTCCTCGTTATCGAAAACAACGGCAACACCCTCTCGCTCATCTAATTCCTCTGCGCCAGCACCATCTCCTCGCCCATCCATCTGCTCATCTTCATCCCCGGCGTTCCAATCATTAATCTTCTTGCTTAGGTTTATTAAATCTGTAAATTTATCATTAGGCATTTTCTCCCCCAGAATATCGTCAATCCCTCGCTTTTTGTCGAAATCCTTCTTTGAATGGTCTTCATCCTTTAGGATTTCTAGTATTGCATCGGCGGCCGAGCGAACTACCGACTGAGAAACATCGCCGAGAACCGTAGAAACCAGAGTAAGAATGAGCGAGTAAGCCTCCCTCGTTTCAGCGGTGCGTGGATGATATACGAGGCCGAGGACATCATCTGTAGCTGAAAGAATACTCCCTCCATGTGAGGTAGCAGCACTGCGCAGTATGTTAGTCTTGAAACGCGTTTCCCCTGCAAAGTGATCAGAGTCAGGGCCGGAATTAGCACGCACTCTCGCTTCCGCTTCCGCTTCTCCTCCTTGCCATCTTCCAGCCCATCAATGTCTTTTTCTTTCAGCTGCTTCTTCTTTTTGATGTGCTTCTCCTTCGGCGCATTGTCACGTAACGCACGATCTCCCATCTGTTTAATGTCGACCTTTCCAGCCAAAGATTCTGGGTCTCCGGTAGCCTCATCTGTGCGCCGGTGGGTAAATCGTTTATCTACCTGGAGGACCAGGTTAGACATGTTGGCATACTTATACTGAGATTGGTCCGCCATGATTGCGATGGGGTAGGGCAAGGCTTCTGGAAGTCTCGGGAGTGGTGAAGTGAGCTCTCGGAGAGCAAAGTTTTAGGTGGAAGAGAACAGGAGAAAGTGTAAGTGAGTTAGCGCAGGTAGGAGGATTTGATGAAGCGGTAGAAAAGTATTAATGGCCCGAGGCTGCGGTTGGTTCGTCGTGGATGGGATTTGAGCTGTTGCTGAGTGGATGCAGTGACAAGGAAGTGCAGGCAAGCAATCTGCTTGCCAAAAAAGTCTGTGTTGTTCTTAGGTAACGGACTGGTATGAGGGCTAGGGTTGGTGACTTGGGGTACTCAGTACTCACAGACTTTTTTCTTTGGCTAGTACAAATTTGCCCTGCTAGTATGCATGTCAAATGAGCCCTAACCCTACGCTCCAATGATACGATAATATGTTTTTGAGCGACTGGACATTGAACATGGTATTCACGCTTTACAAATACCGGTATTTTCTTTGGTACCACGGTTCACTAATAGTCTTACCTAATAGTCTTGCTTTTGTTCAGTAACTTTAGTTTGTGAAAGCTTAAATCGTGGATTTAGGATGTAATAGCCTGGATATTTATAATTGATGTTTAGTGAAGCCCAACTTGCAAGAAAATTACCCTGGGTGTTCTAGGAGCAGTCGAAACGAGCCTTAATAATCTTGCCAGGCGATGGGTACTAGCCTCCAACACCATTGAGAATGAAAAGGAAATAACACCGCAAGAAACAATTAATACTACATTGACCAAAACAACCAGAACCGATACATAAGAAAGAGACTTGGTGGGATGATTATTCGGTGCCCCGATAACACGTATTACCGACGCTTTAAAAAACACTGATGTAATTACCAATCCTCTCCTTCTGGTTCTGAGCTATGCACTCGGCGATCCAGGTGATATTTCTTATTTCCTGTAGCAGGTAATGTTAGCCGAGCCCACCAAGTGATGGAATTGTGGAGTGGGGACGAACCTGCTCTCTCAATTTGACCCAAGAAAAAACAACGCCGTAGGTAAACTGCTGGGTAAAAGCCATCTTGGCAATCTCCATCTCTTTCTGGTAGAACAAGTCCTCTAAACTTTTGGGGTGACCACTGCCAGCGCCCTGTCCCATCCCTTGCTCAAAGAAAGCCTTATATTCACTGACGCCTTCAACTGCGGATTTCACTCCCTCAACATCGTCTGCCTTGCTGAGCATGTAGCTGCCCTCAGGGTAAAGCTTTCCGAAGCTTGGATAAAGCTTCTTCCTATCTTGCTTACTCAGTTCGGTTCCAAAGGAGTTAATGGTGATATTGATGGCCCTGCGATCAGCTTCAAAGCTCAGAATTTCGCTCATAAGCTCAGCTGTAGGGGTTCCGGCTAGGCCGGGTGTGGTTACGCAGAAATCGTGAAAATCTTCCAAGTAACTCTTATAGAGAGTATTGCGGATAATCTCGATGTTGAGCTCGTCTAGATCTGCACTCGATAGGGTGTTCTTGAAGTACGGCGCCAGGGGGGTCTCCACGAGGACGGAATTGTAGAGCTCTTCAACATTCGTGGCAACGCAAAGGACAGGCATGGTTTCGAAGACCCCTAGCGGATGACATCGTTCCAAAAGTTCCCGAGTGTCTCGTTCATGAAGAGTGCCTGTAATTAGCAACGCTACGTTATCGATCATGTATCCGTAGGTGAGAAAATCCATAAATTTTGCGAGCGTCCCAGTAGAGTTCGCGCGAATGTATCGGAACTCGGCGATCAGTTTTTCGTTGGCTTTGGCAGCAATAACAGAAGTCGACAGAGGCGAGGGGACATTTGCGAGGTAATCACCGTATGCCGGTGAAAGTTGAAGCTTCAAGTCTGGAGAATGTTAGCGAAAGGCTCAAGTAGAAATGCACCATAAGGTTAGCTTGCCATCAAGAGTCTCGCATTGTGTTAGGTTCGCATAGTTTTGGCTAGTAAGCAGGCCATTACGGTAACCGCGCACTACACCCTCTATGTAACCATTATCGACATTGAAATAGAGGCCCTCCATTTTCGCAAGAGCTTGATTTAGGGGGTCCTTAGTCTTTGGAATGTTGGGTACCTCAATCCGTTGGAGTTGGTGAGGCGTGACTACGGCAAAGTTGGGCTTGTTGCTTCTCACTTGACGTCTGGTATGTTACCCGGCTTTAGAGATGTGCGAGAGGGCTGTGAGCAGGGTTAGGGGGGGGCATTTTTTTCCATCCTATTATGGGATTGAGTAAGATTGGCATCTCAGCCATCCTCTGCCCCGTCCAGTGCTTGCTGCTCGATCTCTCGCTCACCTTTCATCGTCGGTTTGCCCATTCTATATATATTATCTGCACTCCTCCCCCAAGCTGTTAGAGAGCTTGCCTAATAAATAATTTCACCATTCCTCCTCCATCTCCCCTCCTGTACATACATAACAGTACACAAGCACAACAGAGATAGTTTGTCCCCTGAGACGGCGAGACAACCGCCTACACCCCCACCATGGTCGCCTCCTTGATAGAAATCCAAAAGCAGAGTATGGTCTAACCTATTAAGTTTTCCGGGCCTCATAACTTACTTGTATTTTTCAATAGCTATTTTGGACGCAATCAAAGCTATACAGCCTCCGAATACGGTTTCTAAACCCTAGTCTACTTATTTCACAGCAGAGAGCTTGAAAGAGCTAACCTTTATTCAATGTATAGTGGAGATGTGTTGTTACCGACGAAATAAGCCACAAGTTGATCACAAATGTTATGGAAACACACCTCATTCTCGAAGAGAGAATCTCAGGTTTGCCATACTATGATTTACTGTATGTAGAAGTACCGTTCGAAAGCTGACCATCTGGTGCCTCGCGAATTAGATGTTTCCCTTATCGAGTCGAAGCGAATGCCTCAAACAATGGAGTGTGTTTATATCCTTACACCACAGGAGCACATTGTCCGCTGTTTGATATCAGACTTTGCTCGCACTAAGCCTCGGTACACAAGTGCACATTTGTTATGGACTTCAGGTTTGGTCTCCACTGCTTGGCGGACAATTTAATATTGGTTTCGTTATGACTTATGCCGTGGCCCCAGAGCTTGATGATCGGTTTCGCGACATGATCTTGAAATCCCCTGCCCGTGGTTTTATTGCTGGCGAAACTGTTCTGTCGATTGATTTCTTCCCCCGAGAGTCTCATCTCTACACATTCCGTGAACCAACATCATTTTACAACCTATACCACCCAGAATGCCGTGGTTTAGTGCGGAGTCATTTGGAAGAGTTGTCTAAGAAGATCGTCTGTGTTTGTGCATCTCTTGGGGAGTATCCTACTATACGATATTTTCGTCCACCAAATCTATTCCATGAAGCTCGGGTTCTATCAGAGCTACTCGCCAAGAATGTGCAGACAGAATTGGACCTCTACGCCCAGCGGCACCCCGATTTCCCTCCACCCTCGAATAGACCTCGAGGAGTGCTGTTTGTTGTAGATAGATCTATTGATCTATTCGCTCCCGCACTACACGAGTTTACTTATCAAGCGATGGCCCATGATCTTTTGCCCATAAAAGATGGGGAGAAAGTAACTTATGTTGTTAAGGTTGCCACTGCTGGTGGTGCTGAAGAGGAAAAAGATATGGTGATTGGGGATGAAGATCAGGTGTGGGTGTCTAATCGGCACAAACATATGAAAGACACCATTGAAAAATTGATGGCCGACTTCCAAAAATTCCTAGGGGACAACAAGAACTTTGTTGATAGGTTTGTGCGCCAGTGTACTATTTTGGTACGAGTGCTGATCTAAGGTGGTATATAGCGGGTCATCAACAAGTTTGTACGCGATCAGAGACATGATGGCGAGTCTGCCTCAATACCAAGGACAAAAGGACATGTACTCGCTCCATCTTACCATGGCCCAGGAATGCATGGGTATTTTTGAGAAGAAAAACCTCCCAGATGTGGCACTCCTTGAACAGGCATTGGCGACTGGGTTTGATGAAAATGGGCGCCCAACAAAAAATCCTGCGGAGTCTTTAGTGCGACTTCTCGATGATCCGGCTTTAGCGTGAGTCTCCTAATAATGTGTCCTATATTGACTGTACTGATATACCGTAGCCCTCCAGATCGACTTCGCCTGATAATGCTTTACCTTCTTTGGAAAGACGGATTGCTTGAAGGTGACATTCAGAAGCTCATCCGTCACTCCCAATTGCAAAGGAATGACGAACGGGTACTCCGAAATCTTGATCTTCTCGGTGCTCGTGTAACAAAATCCCTCAAGGAGCCGGGCCCAAACCGGAATACTTCTCAAAAGCGAAAGGGCGGTCCAAAATCCCCTGCTGAGGAAGAGGGTTCTGATTTCTCCCGGTTTGTGACAGCACTTAAGACTATGCTCGAGGATCATACTAAAGGGACTCTTGACCCTGCTGTTTTCCCTTATACCAAGCCAGAACTAGTACCAGGAGGCACAATGGGCGGCCAGGAAAATATCTCTCAAGCATCTCTGCGTTCGGCTAAGCCCACCTGGGCTAAATCAAGGATATCTGTGATCGAGCCTCGCCAACGCATTATCATTTTCATAGCTGGAGGTGCTACCTATGCTGAAGCTCGTGCGTGTTACGAGGTTTCTAAAGCATCTGTTCGCGATGTGTTTTTGGGATCTTCACACATGCTTACTCCGATGTTGTGGCTGGAGCAGTTGCAAAAATCGAGGGAGCCAAGGAGAGCTCTAGCCTTACCAGCTGATATGCCGCCCAAGGAGGTGCCAAGACATCTATTGGAACCCGACCCGGTTCCGAAACCTGTAGCACCGCCCCCACAGCACGTTAAGCCTGCGGCGCCGAAACCTTCCCCAAGCCCTGCCCCACCAGTTAATGAGATGGGCGGGCTAAAGGTTCATCATCACCAACCTGGTAGATATTACGAAGAGGACAAGAAGAAGAAAAAGAAGAAGTTTGGCGTATTTTGAGTTGTTTGATAGGTTTACCCTGTACGTAGCACATAGAAAGGCTAGCCCTATCAGTTATTTTCTTTTTACGAGTACGATAACATGGAGTCCTCGGATTTGGACACAATTAAGCTCAAGGAAGATAGTTAAATAGGTATATAGCTTGGGGTGCTTATGTTTCTAGGTGATACTTTGGTGAGGGTGGCGGGAGTTACTGGAAATTGTTCTGTACACATACTCTTAACGAAATTACTCGATACTATGAGCGTCAGCGCTCCCAACATTGAATTTTGAGGTTTCAAGAGAAAAGGTTCTATTGGAGTATCGCGTGCGTGGAGCATGCTGCTCACCTATAACCCTAAATTTATCTGGCCAAACAATCTAGAAGATTATCATACAAGACCACGCCCTTTCGCACAATATCACTCCTGTTTGCCCTACCCTCAAACCTTGCGTCGACCACCACGACGTCTCGAGAAACTTACTGCTACGAGGCATCGAAACCCCTTTGAGCTCCTTACAACTAGTCACCTCCAGTACCGCATCATACTAAGAATTCTTTCTTCCACCTTGCAGTTGTCAATTTAGTCACTGATCAACACACTTTTAGCACCAGCATGCCTTCTATTAAATTTCTCCAAGGTTCTGCCCTCGGCGGCGGAAACGCCAAAGGACAGGAGTTGGGGAAACATGAGGAAACGTCTGGCGAGCAAACAGGAAAGCGACGAGAGGATGAAGCCCCGGAATCTCTGTTTACCGACCTGGCCACATCTTCCTATGACGCACACCACTTGGACATCGAAGCCGCCACGGCCCTTCTAGAACTAGCTAGTGGAAGCAGGATTCCTGCTGGGGGTTCCATGGCGACCGGTAATGGGGGGGTACCTCTCTCTGAGGGTAATGGCGATGCATCTGCTGGTAGTAGGGATGATTCGAGACCTGCCTGGAGCTTTACTGGTGCACATATGCTCGATCCCAGTACTGTGGTTTCTACGCCTTTTGAAGATACGCAAGAGGCAGTTGTTCTTTTCTCTGCTTACCTTGATCGGGGTTTTCCCCTCGGGCATAGGCTCGACCTTAATCCTGTGGCTGCTGCGTCCTTTGAAGACGCACAAGCTGCGGCTATACTTTTCTCGATTTACCTTGATCAGGTTCGCTCTGGTGGTGCTGCTTTGGAATAGCTAAGTGTGGAGGTTGAATCCGGGTATAAGTATTTTGCGCTCGTTCAGCCATGAAGCAAGAGTGGGTTCTAACATTTGCAAGGTGATCTAGAGTTTTCCATTACCACCTCATAAGAAGGTGCACTTGGTGTCTGGTTATGAAGTGTTTGATATTCTGAAAATTTGATATTATTTCTTTCTGTCCTTTTCCAACTTGGTATAGCCTTTATCCTTCTCGAATGGGTTATGCTCAAAAAGTATTGGCAGAAATTCGAGATCTTTTTTTTCTTAGCCGGGGAGAGGGGGATTTGTGTGGATAGAGGGGCTATTTCATTTTCATCGCCGTTTTGCTATTTTCAATTGTTAACACATTTATTGCCCCCAATAAAGTTGTCATGATAGAGTGAGATGTGGCTATTACCCCGGGTCATGTTTGGTCACTCGCTTGTTGTGAGTTGCTCCGGAGTTATGGCGCAACATCTTGGCCTGCTTTTCTTCTGCAGCAGCTATGTATAGTACTCACGCTAGCTCGCCATGGTCAACAGATTCCTTGTATTTGCGGAGATGGATTCTTTTTGCGTATTTTTTGCTTGCTCTCGAATGGGTTCGGGGGGTGGAGCGGTAGAATATTCACTCCTAGCGATAGTTAGCGTTACACAGCAAACAATCTCTGAAGCCAAATACTCTGCAGTTTCGTAATCTGATGAGTCTCTCTGTTTTACCCCTCGGACGTTAGCTCCAATATTTCAATGTGTTTGGGGGCAGTTGGCCTACCCAAGTAGGGTCGACCTCAAGCAGCTCTGCTAAGACATGGTGAGTCTTATTGGCCATAGCGGATCTGGGTTAGAAAACTAATAACAATTGTCTTCAAAAGAGTCACCCGTTGCTTGTTAATGGCTCAAGTAGTGTGTACTAGTGGTTTGGCGGGTAGTGAGGAGATATGATGAGGGAGTGGGGTGGGCTATTCTAATATAGGGGAATTTCAATGTCCGAGAATAATACCACGAGTACAACATCCCCTCCGCCGTGATGCCACCGGTAGTTCAGTCCTTTAAAGCTCTGTTAGTATTATATCATGGGAGGTTAGCAGCACGGCACGCGTGAACACACGAATGTTACAGCCGAGCCGGGAAGCATTCTATGCGCGGGCATATACCCATGGAGAATCAACACTCTCCATCCTCCCCTTTAAATAAAGAATTACCAGTCTGCTGGGACCTCTTGTGCCACCAGTCCGGGACTTCGATATGCACATCGCTTATGTCATGCATTCTGTACTCTCCATCCATTTGAGCTCTAAGCTCAAGCGCCAGACGCACCACCGGTAACTGTTCCGCAAACAGTGGAAAGGCTAAATCGGCAGCATCATAGTATAAAATATTAGTACAGTACATCTAGCCTTACTTTTAGGACTTACCTAACGTTCTTGTTTTCTAAATTCTACCACTACCCCCGGTACCAAGCTGGCTAATAAAAAAACACAAGTCAAAAGTGCGGATGGAAAGTGAATTAAAAGTGAATTAAACTGTAATACAAGAGGTAACGCTTACAGGGACTATCCAAAAATACTGGTATCACCACTCAACTTCCCATGAATCCAAAATTGGGCGGGCCCAGCAGCTCTGGCTAGAGTAAGGAATTATATCCCAGGGGATCAACTCCGTATATGGAAGCCTCCCATTGCACCACCGACATATAAACGCCCCATCGTATAGGGGGTCCCCTGTTTCCCCGCAATCCCAACACGTGTAATAATATACGGTACGCATACCGTTTTTGCACTCTTTGATGTCCGCCGCTTCAATACTGTCGGAAGGAAGATAGTCTGAAAAGTCGTAATAGTAGTCGTCGTCGTCGCGCATCCTTATCGTACAATCCAGACAATATATTTTTCCAGCGGAGGCGCAAGAGCATTCTAGGATTTCCTCATTAATCGCTTGCCTTCCTGGCAAGCAGTTGCCACAGATCCATCGACGTCGTCGTTCACTCTCCAATGGTGGAGGTTGCCTGCAATGCTAGAGGGAAGTATGCTGTTTAGTGCACCCATTAGCAAAGAGGACTGATAAGGCAACACTTACAATGCAAACGTCATTCCAACAGTTTTTCTTTACACATGCTTTGACATCCACATCTTTCCCCTCCTGCAAGATTTTGCGGTTTTTACTCTGACACAGTGCTGAAATATAATCCGGTACCCCCCACGTGTCGGGCCCGTGACACATCCGAAGACAGCGAGAAATAATACTGCGCTGAGAGATTGGGTCTGCGATGTTAAGGGCATAGAAGATCGCCCCGCATGAGATGGCTAAGGCGTAAATATCTCTCCTTTCGAGAAGAGCAGTGACTCCGGAGGATACTGGATATATCATTAAGACTTCAAGAACTCTAGTCTTTGAAGCCGGTGGGGCTAAGATAATAGGAGCCTCGCCCTCCGACTCGTCCTCCGACTCGTCCCAAGTCTCTTCTTCTTCTGCTGAACTTGTACTCGTACTCTCGGCCCAAAAGCTCGCTGCTTGTAAGTCAGGCACGCTGGCCAGAGTCCACTTATTCAAAATATCTTCATTATCGGTTCCCATCCGAGTATTGCCCCAAGAATCCTGTTTAAAGTCAGTCGTAATTGAGGATTGACAGTGTTGGTTTGTAAAGCGAGTTGGGGATAGTTGGGTGGTAGTAGGGAATTGTGGCTAACGAGGAGATGGAGAAAGCCTCTGGGGACACAACTTGGGGTTGGGTGGTGTGCGGTGACTGTCCATTTGACAATTGGTGTGTAAACAGCAAAGCAGTCATAATTTCGTTATTCCGGACACACATTTCACTTTAAGCCCGGTATGAATAATGATCCTTATGCTTCTATTGGAATAACTTCAGATGGATAATTACTCAAATGATAGAATTAGGTGAGCTCGATCGGGATGGAGGGGTTTCTAGATAGTCTAGGGGGGTGTTTTTTTAAAAAAAATCCCTCGATGCATACCTCCTACCCCTAGAGACTTTCCTATAATATCTTACCTTGCAAACTACTTAAGTCTACCTACTGCCCCACCCTAGCCGCAGCGGCCTAGAAGTATTCAAACACTAACAAATCTATCTATCCAACCCTATTCGTAACACCCGCTTCCCATTCCGGCATCACGAAAAATCACTCAACTCATCAGGTATAATCCCCGCGGATCTTATCGCACTGCGCATACTGGGATTATGCCAATTCTGCTTTTGGAAGCCGGAGGTGGGGGATTGGTCGCTAGAGCACCCCATGGGGTAGGTGGATGGGCCTTGCTTTTGGGTTGCGTTGTGGGATTACTCTACTGGGTGTCGCTTCTTGTTAGGGGTAAATAACGGCACCGAGCCATTTCTCATCAGGAGGTATGCAACTATCATACGAGGATACAAATCACTTGCGACCCCGTCAGGCTTCATTCGACGGGCGAGGTCTATCAACCGCAGCTGTGGCAGATTTACTCCAGAGCTGTTTACACTTAATCCCCCTGGCCCTCTACCTTCTACAGGTGAAGACCTCGCGTGGAAGTTACCGCCAACAATATTCACCGCGGAGCTCACGGGGGGGAGGCCTTGAAGCCTGGTATGTACGTTAGGGCAATAGTTGCACAGTGCGGTGTTGGTCTTATCTCGGGAATGTCTGTGCTTTTGGTTAGTTTTATTATATGGATCTGTGAGCTTTTTAGTAATGTTTTATGGCTGCTACACTATTCGTCCCGGGCAAAAAGTGTAGGCACAGTATAATACTCGAATATTGGAGGTACAATTTTGTTTGCACACATAAATACGCACGGATGATTGGCCATATACCCTGTCCACAACGTCATTCCCGATCACTCGGTGTGGGGGTGCCAGGTGTAGCATGTCGGAGGTCGTGAGTCGGGTGTGGAGGTTGGAGATAAATTAATGTGGAAAAGTATGCGGAACAATATAGACAGAAGGTAGAGAGCATCGCTTATTTAATAAATGTATGATACTCCTCTTTTTCCTGCCGAATCCATCAATCGTTTGGGGGCATAATTTACACATACAACTGCTCTGCTATTGCGTGGCAACTTGAAACACACAACCAACGGAGTAGAAATTCCACACAATCAATAACAAGAAAAACCAAATAACAACTTTCAACGCCGCAAAGAGGGGTAGGGTTCCTTAATAATGCACTGTAGGCACACCCTTTGCTCTTGAAATAGGATATATTCTGGGTGGAGCCCATGCAATGTTTGAAGTCCCTTTCACACCAGCTGAGAAAGATTGCAACTTGAATAATAAGCCTAACTCTTCTTTTTTATCTACCTTTTTAACCAGTCGGGCACAAAGTGATCTTTCAACTGGTGTCAAAATCCTGATCGGTTTCAACAGGGTAACGTTAGGGTTGTCGCTTTGAAAATGTTAGTTTTTTCACCAAATTTGGTGTTACACCAAAACTTCTGAGCTAAGACTTGTTTTTAAATATCCCAAACAAAAATCTCGGTTGTGTCTATCCCCCTGAGGCTATATTCTCACGAGGGGCAAAGCTTGGTATCTCGAGTCCGAGAAGGCTAGGTTGGTAGTCGGGGCCTCCTGGGATGAGGGAGGGGATGGGACATCTTGCATTCTAATTTGAGAGCCGTACTCTTACCTATTGTCTCTCCATGAGCTGGGAAGAGCAATTCTGTTGAGATGTTCTCCCTCGGATCCTGAGAGGCTTCGATAAAGCTGCTGTCTGTAGTGGTGTGGGTAGTCACTGAAGAGTTCTAACTATCATTTGTTGAGTCATGCATAATCACTCGCAGGCCTGAGGCCTCAACACCATCTCCCGGCCTAGCTGACAGATTGAAAGTCTAACAGTGGTCTAGTGGTGTAGATAAAAGATGAGATGTGGGTCCACCTGCCCTCTCAGGACTCTTCTATTGTTATCCTGAGGTTTTGTGGCTTTGTGGGTGATGGACTGTGAGCTGGTATCATACATGTATTGTACAGTACGTGAGCCTATAAATGATTACCCGTAGCATCCTTACCGAGACAGGCTTTTAGAAGCTTCCCATTTCCTTAGGGGGATTTTAGTTCTGGGATTAATCCCTTAGTTCTTCCTCTCATCACGGACGGGATGTCCGACCGTTTACTTGGAGAGATGGATAATCGGCCGTAGAGCCTCTCAGAGATCTATCAAGTGCAGAAATTCTCCTTGGCGAGCTACATGAATACTGCCTTACCTAGGATACTGACACTGCCTTTGTGACGGGAACGTTGGAAGGTTAAGCAGAAGTGCATAGGGGTTGGGTCCATGGAGCAAACTCACCCTTGGAGGGAGCACTCCTTGGGAAACTGCAGTTAGATGCTGCTAATGTTTCGTCATGATTTTGGCTAAAAAATGGAGCATTTGAGACAGGACATAGGTAATACCTTGGGCTGCCCTGTCAGTGCTGCCGAGGGATTTTTTTGGAGGTCAACTATTCCCTCCCGGACTTCCCAAGAGAGTTGATAGAAAGAATTCATGTCAGAGTTGTGAAAGCATTGAAGGCCAATGTGAGAGCTGGGAGGTACCTAAGATCAGGCCTAACCCACTACTATGTCTTGAGGGGTCAGAATGCAGATGGTCTTTGGAGAAGATGAGTCAACACAAACATTCCCGTTTTCATTCTATTAAAAAATGTGCCTTTGTTCGCAAGAATTTTGTTAGGAGCTCCAGCAGTTTATAGACTTGGCCCTCGTTTATCGAGTGCTGAGGTCCCTGATTTCAAGATACACCATCGCTCGCCGTGGGCCGAGCTCAGCCGTGTCCACGAGCTCATAGTCCCGGCCCATTAAGGCCCACGGGCTAGGGCAAAAGCGTGAATATGAGTAAAAATGTGTGCCTATCTAAATCCTATTTTGGCGCAATGCCACCAACCTGAGGGGTTAGTCTAGGTGATTTTCATATAGATACTGTAGTTTCACTGCTTCCTTTGAGCTAATTTTTAAATTCACAAGTGACTACAAAGATCCTATATGAAGTCTAGATAATACAAGTTTAGGAAACTGGTTTTGCTAAGGGTTTGATTTCAATAAGTACATTTCTAGCTCGTCCTAAAATACATAAAAATCTAGGAATTTGATTGTAAAGTACCCTAGGCTCGTATTGTCTTTTGCCCAGGAGTTGTGCATTCTAACCCAGCCAGCACGTCGACACAGGCCCTCACCCCTTGGCTGTTCTTTTTTGTTTTTCACCTTGGGAGAAATTTTTATGGAGCGCAAAAGCCTGCGGGTCTGGTAGGCTGAGGTAAAGCCCATGGGGCGACCGACCATGGTGAGCCCTAGAATACGCATATATGTAACCTTTGAAACAATCGCCTTACTTAAGGATATATGAGAGATAGGGAGTCGATAGGGTGATATTAGTGCGCTGGAATCCTCAGCATCTGAGTATTCCATCACTCGTTTGTAAGAGACTCCCATATGTTCCGACCCTAGTTTGTCTGAAGAAATTGGGGCAGGGGGTTTTAAATTCGACGACACAAATGGAATCCGGTTAGAAGGATCTACACTCAATTACTGGTGCCGGCTTGGGGATATTTCTTCAGGCTTTAGAAGGAGGCGAATCTCTGCCTAGCATCAAATCTCCATCTTAGCCCCTTAACTTTGTTAGTTCGGCAAGGCCTAATTTCATGATCTATGAGTAGAGTTGTTGGTTAGGACATACTTCTCACTTTGGGATGATTTATATATATATTTCTTTAGGTTTCTTTAGTACATGGTGCTCCTTTCCTCAGGGGGTGAGGGTTTTTTTAGAGTGCAATGGGGCTAGGGATAAACGATTTCTGAAGTTGATAGCATATGAACGAGTATGGAGGGGGGTGTTAAAGTTCCAGTAGGTTAAGCGGAATGAAGAGAATTTTTCAAGTTATGTTCACGCAATTTTGCGAGTGAGTGATGTCTTTGAAATTAGATCGAACCTCTAGGCGGGAAGGTTCCCAGAATATCTGTATTTGTGAACTTGGAATATGTTACGAAGGGGATTAGCTTTGAGCAGAAGAACATTTAGGTAGTGGGGATTTATGATAGGACAGTATGTCTAGCCTTTGAATCTGCTAGTTGAAAGGGATATGGATCATAAAATCAAAATCTTTCAAGGGTGGTGTTGGCTCTGATTCTGTTGCCTAGTTCATCTAGTTCCTCTCTGGGTATATAAAGTCTATCCAAAAGCTCCATCCTCAAGTCCCTTGTTTCAAAGTTAGTATTAAAAACCTCTTGCCCCCCTCACCACTAACTGAAGTATTGGTGTTATACTTGGCTAGTTTTTTTGGGGTCTGGGCACGTTGGCATTGGTTAATATTTGTCTCGTCTCCAAGGTGTCTGTCTGGACACTTTACAAACGGCCAAGCTTGATACCCAGATACTAGGCAATGGATGGGTGCCCGAAATCAATTGGAATTTTTGTGGTAGCTCTTGAGGGGGAATATGGCGTGAGGATAATCTCATCAAAGGTGCTCATGGTATCATGGCTCATGCGTGCAAAGTTTACCTATCTTTAAGCCTCAGATATGCGGTGTATTCAAGAGGCAAAAAATCAAAAGCTTACTGAATACCCTTGCTTTCCAAGTGTCTAATTAAGTTATTTGTGATGGGACTTCAAGTTCTGGGGCGTTGTGGGGGGGATCCAAGAAATGTGTAAGACATGTTCTCAATATCCACATACATCCTTCTGTTCCTGAAGGGTACCCTTAATCACTAACACCAGGTATCCTCAATTCTGATTACACAAGGGTCACTCCCTAATCCATAGGAACCAGCAAGCAGCGCGCCTCTCGATGTCTAAGTATATTACCCACGGGGTGTTGCTAATCAAAGCGCAGGAACTCTGCTGCGAGCTACGCGCGGTGTATAGAGACCGGTCTCACATTAATAGTTATCCACTCGAGAATCTAGTCACACAACTCCAAGGGATCGAGAACGAACTGGAGTTCATGACTCGATGTTTTAACGACCTCAAGACAGGAGAATGTACCGAGAGCAATGCCAGGGAGCATATCAGTCTCGGCATCGGCCGATTGGTGCGAGACCTAGAGGACCTTCAGGCTGATATGAAAAACAAGAATCATAATCCTGTAAACACTGTCCATGAACCGTTGGGGGCGACCAAGGGGAGATCAGAAGCAGCATACCGAGCGAGGGACTTCTACGTCTCTACAAAATGGAGGGCTATAGAGGCAGTTAAGAGATCGAAGAGAAACCTACAGGTACGATATGAGAATATGACTAAATCACAGGGGGCGGTAAAGATACCGGCTTCAAGGAAGGGGTCGATTAGATCTAGGTTGACATTCACTTCACTTTCTCAGGAGAGAGGGGAATATCTCCGATATTCTAATAGCCTTCCGACTCCCAAGGATTGGCGAGGGAGGGGTGAGAACCCCGAGGGCCTGCATCAGAGGGCAAATTCCGTTACATCAGACCCAGCCGGTGGCCATAACATATATGATCACGCATGGGAAGAGATGGGGAGGAGGATACGTCTTGCACAGGAACGAATTACACATTCCAATCGGAAGGTTCCGGCTGAGGAGAAGACGGAGGAGGGTGGAAAGGAGGGAAGTGCGGAGCCCTAGTGAACGGCAGAAGGGTAGTGAGTCTCCGGCCAAAGCCTTTACGTCCAATTTCCCGAGCTTCTTCGGCCGGCGATTTGGAGTTTACTATCATGCTTGTTCATAACATACAGGATCTGACTTTTTTTTCACAGGCCTTATTTCTTCATTTATATCGCACCGAAGGAGGTTTGCTATCATACTTTGATAGCACAGTTTTCACTATATTAGGGAACCCGACCTGGAGGACAGCATGAATGAGGTTTGCTGGGACAATAACAGGAGAATAGGGCAAGAAAACTCCGGTTGATCGAAAACTCGAAATAAACGCTCCATAGTATAGCGAATCATAGTAGAGAGATTGAAGCGAAATCTGAGGCTGGTACTGCGCTGTGCTGCAAATCGTGTAACATTCCGAGTGATATCTTATGAAAAGGGCCGAAAATGATGGCGCCTACCTCTTTGGGGCTTTGCGAGATGCTTCATTGATCCACTTGGGGAAATACTGCGTCCCCTAGGGGCTCTAAGTACAATACACCGAGGAAATAACTACGAAAAACCTACACTTGAGCCTCTGAAATGCCACGGACACTCTAGCAGAGATACAAGGCCCGGAGGCCTTTTGGTTCTGTAAATGCTGAGCTTACCATAGCGAAGTTTGGGACAGTGCAGGGTGGCACTTCTGGGATCTTGGAGACTACATCCTTAGCTCACAGAAAAAGCTTCTTGAATTAGACACCGCTGGGAACGTACCGATAAAGATTTGTTGCGAAAAAGCTAAAATGGCGTGCGTTGTCGAAATTAAAATTACTAACAGAAGCTGTGGGGCGGCAGTGAAGGTAAGCAAAATAGGTGTAGTTTTTTTGTCTTACTGTATTACTCGATTGGAATAAAATTATTATTATTGTTTTTTAAAAAGGGGAGGGGATATATATCTACTACCGAATTTCTAGCGATTTCTAATATGTGAAGATGAACGAAGTTGCAAGGTTATAGTTATTAGGTAGCTAATTCTTATTGGGAGAGAAAATAGTCAATGATCCTTTAGTTTATAGGTTGTAGTATCATAATTATTTCAGCAGTTATCAACGTCTATTAGCAGTTTGAAACTCTTATTTATGTAAACAATACAACACAGCGTGGTCGGTTCAGAGAAGTCCAATGTTCCATCTGGTTCTATTTGGCCGCCACCAGTAGGCTATCTCTCGCTTTTTTTGGGGGTTTTCCACATATGATTTCTCCCCAATAAGAAATTAGAGCTAAGATCTTCTCCAAGCATCTACATGTCAGACTGTACACTGTTAGGCCTATCCCACTTACTCTGGGTTGGGGTCTTGAACATACAAATATGTTTCAAGTAGATCAAAGCAGATACATGATCGGCTCTCAGGCTAAATCATAGATAGTCACTCGATGACCTGAAACTTTCTTGGCCGAATTTTCAAGTGCCTTTCATCTACAATAATGAGAAGTGCCGTGGGTGTTTCGAATTCAAAATTGGTAAGTACCAAAATTGAAGGTAGTATATATAATGAGCCATGTTCATGCGATCAATGATCCCCCCTCGCCAACAAATCTCGTTAAGATAACAGCAAAATATACTAATCTATGATGTCAGCCTGGGAGGTTTACTCTGACGGACCGGAGGTCGGCAAACGCTTTGTGCGTAACCAGGAGGAGCTCAACGCATTATTTCGAAGTCTGAACCTATCGTTCGACGATCCAAATAGGATTGCAAACGTTCTTACTAAGATGTTAAATGATTATTGGGGGATAGAACGAGAGACGGATAGCCACCTCACTAAACGGGAGTGGTCTGATGCTCAGGCGCAGACGTCATTGCTTTGCTCTCTGCTTGAAGAAATCTGCAGGCTACCATTTCATCGACACAGGGTTGACGCGGCGAACATCATCGACGAGGTCAATGACCGGCTAGGTGGCGCATCTTATCCACTCAGGATTGACCCGAATCCAATGTGCTTATCTTACACAGGCCCCCCCGCGTATGGCTGGAATTGGAGGCGGCGGGCAGGAAGCCAAGAATTGTTGAATATGATGGCGACAAGACAAGCAGGGGATCCCGTAGATGTGCCCTCGTCCTCCCAATCTTCACAATTGTCTTTTATTCCCCAGGAAAGGGTTCTACCGGCGGAGGATATAGGGTTGTCATACTGGGTAGAACAGCCGCGTGATGGATTGCATTGGATGAGGTTGCTTCAATTAAAGGCTATGGAAAATCCTGGGCCTCCTATTCCAGAATACCTCGATAATCCCACAGAACCCTTACTGAACTATCCAGACCATTTCCCGCTTCTCGATGGCCCAGTGCCAGAGGTAGCTCTCTGGGGGGAAGAGGGTATTAGAAGACCGGTAGTTTACGACTCACGTAAAGGGACTGGACGTTATATGAAGAGGGAAAATGAGGATAGCTACCTTTTCAAATTCGTCTGTCTCGTCCAAGACGTACTCCTACAACCAGAAGTCGCTATGAAGTACACACTCATCCTGCGTGCTACGCGCGGCCGCTATCTGGACCCTGGACCAGACAACATCTGGGATGAACCGGCGCCGACTTCGACAGAGGTACAGCAATTATTGAACTGGTTTGCAACTAGCTTCCCCACGGTAGTTATAGCGAGGAATGGGGAGACCTATTTGAGTGGCGCCCACAACCGCTGGCTGACTCCCGAGAGAATTGAATTAAGTGGGGAGCAATTCGACTTGATTGAGCAGAGTCAAAGAGAGAACAAACCCATTGCTCACAGATTCTATCGTATGTACTGCACTCTTTTCCACGAGATGGGGCACTATCTGAACACCCATATCAACGCACCTCGACATCAGGATTTCTTGACCCCTCGGAAACTGCGCTGGTATATACAACCTAGAGGGACCCTCGAGGATCCTACACACCCTGGATTCTATAGGCTCTTTCCGCACACTGGTGAAATGGGACAGATTATTGAGATGTTGATCTTCGGACATAAAGTGAATATTCTCACAATAGATCCCGACACGGGAATGACGGTGCATGTCCGGGGGTCAACATCTGGTCCGTATGGAGATGACAGGGCACAGATAACGGTGCCTCATGAAATCCTCGAATACATGTTTTGCGCAAGGGTGCCGTTGAGGATGGATGGGCAGGCACTCCGGGAGCTTATCCGTGGGCTAGAAATAACTAAGGAAGAAGAGCAAAATGGACTCGCTAGAGAGGTACTGCTGAGGAATTCACGGGTCGATCCGGATGCTTTTGCTGCAGGGCAAGAAATACCGGGGGGTTACGGCGGGTACAGGTACAGACGGGCTATACGAAGGCTTCAGAAGGATCTCCTAGAGATGGCATACGGCATTGAAGAAAGTTCTCTGGTCCAGGTAAACGAAGAGTACTACTGTGGTGATGAGATGCTTGAGGAAAACCCATACGAAGTGGAAGATAAATGGGGAGCACTCTGGAACTGGTTCATTTTTCTCTGCTCTCTCCTCCTAATAGGCCTCGTCGGACTTCCGATCGGTGCCGCTTGTGGTTTGGTAATTTACTGTGGAGTGAGCACATTGGAGGGAGCAAAGCTGTTGAGGGGGTGGTGGAGATGGTATACCAGGTATGAGCATAATACTTGGGGTGGGGCCGGATTGTGAGAGCGGCCAGTGTGGGTTACTTGCCCTCGGTTATAGTGATCCTTTCTATGGCAACCTGTCTGTCTTGTTTTCAGGAGATAATGTTTATCCTATGCATTTGGCCATCCCCATCATTAACTATTTGTGTCGCACCATGATTTTTCCAACAGCGAATTTTACAATTTGATACTTATCGCCAACAGTACATCGCGCAATGAATATGACCATACCCACTAATCACTTAGCACGTCCTGATGCAGCCCGCATTTGGTGGGAGCTAAGCTACGAAGCACTAAATGAATTTTTCGGTTAAAAATCTTCAAGCCTGGAGTCAATCTCGTTTGGTCATAATTGGAACTATACATCAAATAGCGATATTATAGGGAAAGGAATTTTTTGGCGGTGTAGAACCTACTTTCCACTTCGAGCGATGAGACAATAGTCACTATAAACCATGTTTTCAGAATAGTGTTTTGAAAAGTGTGCTAAAATTGCTTCGTAAATCATGCCCTACTTCACAATGCAGAAGCATTGGATACCACAGTTATAAAATTAAATAATAGAGTTTAAGTGCTACGAAGGCTTCCTAGGGTCCCAATATCCAAACAACCTAGAGTGGTTTGAATATCTTGGGGCAAAAAGAAAATAAATAAAAAAGGCGATAAGGAATTCCGGAGTTCTAATCTATGAGTTTGGTGGCTCAAGTCAATTGATTTGGGTGCTTCTAATCCATCTTTTCCAATTTTTTCCCCACCCTAAGTTATACCCAGAACCATACTATACTCTTCTAAAATAATACTCATAATTCCGAATTGATCAATCGCTATATTACAAAGCGAGTATAGAGGTAGACTCTCTAGATGTGCGTTTGAGGAGAGAAATATTTAATAACATAGCGGTTCTGTGCTACCCTTCCCAAGGCCAATGTTTCCATTAAAATCTGGAATGGAGTGAAACATTTCAGATTGTGATGGCCAGGGAAAATCGCGCTCTAATACAAGTTGGCCGGAATAGATAGCCGCTTGGATAGAATATCCCCCTGTTCACCTTCATATTAAACTCTGGTTAATTATTCCAAAATCAGGATTTACTTAGGAAAAGATGGTAATATCTCTTTCTATCTATCCAATCCTGTAGAGCACGTCACAGATTCTAGAAAATAATTGACGAAATTGTTAGTAAGGAAAAGTCAAGCAAAGTATCTGCCCTTCTCTAAAAATCCCATCCTTTTCCTAGAAGGCCACCCTTACCTAGTGCATGCGTAGGGAGGAATGGATAACATACTACGAGTTAGTGAAATTTGTTGTGGCATGCAATCATAGGGCATTGGAGCATGAGAGTGCGGTGATTGGGCATATAGTGATGATGGATTGTTGATTTCACATTCGATGCTAGTTGGCATAAGATACGGGTGTTGGTTTGGTTTCATTGATACCCGTGGCCATTGTGCATCAAGTATCTAATATTATGATAATATTATCTGGTTTAGTTCGCTGTTTCTTTCACACCCTCTGCTTGTCGGCGCCGGGTAGTTAGTTTAGTCTGTTTCACCCTTTATGCTATCATAGTCGATATAGAGCATCGTGGATGGATTTTAGGGTTCTGTACCATTCAGGATCGCAGGGAACCATGAAGTTTCTGGGAGTTTCTTTTCTTAGAGCTGGATGTGTTTCAGTTGATTTTTTTGAAGGTCCGTTTAGATCCTGGACCCGCCAGCTATTTTAGAAATATATATCTCCTGCCTTCCCTCGTCTACGGAGGTACAGGGCCTAAGTTTTGTATGTTCCACAAGCGAGGTTGGCTGCCCTTACCCCCTGTGGAACATACAAAACTTAGGAGCTGTACCTCCGTAGTGTGCTCTATTAAGGCGGCCCCACTCACACCGCTACGCCCTCTAGCCCTCTCTTCAAGATTGTCCCCAGGCAGCCCATTATGTGCGGAATGTGTTATTTTTTCGTGAAATGCCATCCATACTGATTAGTTGCACCCGGTGCACGGGCCCACGTCCGAGAGGACAAGCGGATACTAAACAGAAGAGTGCTAGTATCCATGTTCCTCGCTCAGGTCATTGGGTCAGACCCCCAAGTCAGTAAATTTAGTCACGAGTGATTTCTTGTGATAATAGAGTATTGGGGCCTACAGAGTGTTCTGGATTTCTACCTGATAGTTGTAAATACAATATGTTCCATTTTAGGCTTTGTTCAATGCCATGGGAAGAGAGTCCCAAAGGCTGTGATTGGAAAGGGATTGTTTCTAAAGTCTCGTTCTCCAGGCGTTGAAAAACGCAGGACTTCTGGTGCCGGTCCGTGATAGCATTCCGGCAAGTTCCTGGAGAAGCCTGAGCCCCGCAGCAGTGACCGCTGCTCAAAATGGATCTTCGATCTTGTACTAGTAGTGACTTTCTTGAAAAAGCAAATCACAAGGTGGTCAATGGTGAAAGAGTGATTTGTCAATTAACGACCACCCCCACAAGCAATATCAGTTCTACTAGCAGGCCCGCACAGAACCTAGAGCCTCCCGCGGCTACTCAGATTGAAGGAGATAAAAGAAAAAAAATAACCTTTTTTCTCTCTTCCCCTCCGCCTTAAAACCACATTTGTCATCCGCATAGGAGGCCGCTGAGCCACTTCCGCCGCCTGCTAACCGCGGACTTTACCTCTCAGTGTATGGCACAAAGCCAGATCCTACCGCCCCACAGCAGGCCCGATTTTTCCTATAGCTTTATTAAAGAAGGCTGAAGTCTTCGGGCTCCCATTCCCCATAGCGCAGGAAATACCGTTTTTCTCCTATCACACCCCGCGTGATGGACCGCTCAACAATAATCCACCTCCGGGTGGAAATCGAACCCCCAGGCACCTACCAACCCCATAAGGGCTAATTGGTTCCCATCATCTCAGCCACCGTGCCAGCTAGGTACATAATATTATAATACTTCACACAAGCCCCCCTGTGAGAAAATCCCTATTTTACTGAGAGGTAGATTTGGATCCTTTTCACCTAAGGTTAAATATGATATTGGATCATCAGACACCGAATACACTATCAGAGCAGGTGCATCTTCAAGAGGAATTATAAAAACAGGCCACTGATATCTAACAAAGTCCCTCCGTGTGGAATAGCCACAGTTGGAATATCAATGATGAAAAAGGTATGTAGGTTTGGCTGTGAGCAGGACTGACACGGACGGGGTTTACGGGTTAAAGATGTACGGCCACGCCCCTACATTGGTAAGCGTATAACAGGAGAGTACTATACTATAATATAATATCCACGACTTACGGCCACCTCGTTCAGGGGATCGCTCCCAACTTTCGGGTTGATCCTCACGAATACAGTACTATATTGCTACATAAATGGATTAACAATGGGCACAGGGTTCGCGGCAGGCTGAGACGGCTACCTATAGATATTAACAGCAAGGAAATAAACGCAGACATCGCAGCACTGGTCTTTCCTCGAATCACCCACCTGTGCTAACGATTATTATCCTATAAATTTTTACCTCCCACACCCCTAAATAAAAGAAAATCTACACACCCTAGCAATACCATTCATTACAAGAATTGTGACTCTATCGACATCTCAAAAATATCCAGAAAAAATCTCCCCATTTTTTCAATATTCACCAGCACCCCACCACCCATCCATCCTACCACCAAAGCCCAAAACGACTAGGACAATCTAATAGCCAAACAACTCCCCAACACTCAAGAAACTAACCCTAGTCCCCCACATAGCCACCAACAGAACCACCGCGTCAACAGCCAGCAACACCATCCCGCCTAACATAAACCTCGGACTAAAAATTCTGTAAAGCATCAAATGCCGCCTCAAATGTCCAGCGCACGCGACTGCACTAAGCGTAATCACAGAATGGTAGAGCATATACGTAGTCACGGCTTTAGCCGTTTTGCCTAGCGTCTCCGTGCCTGTTGGAGGTGCTTTCCAGAGCGCCACGAGTGGGACGGCCAAGGCGGTGAGCAACTGCGGGCCGATGCTATTCGCTATAACAAGCATTGGTGACCAAGGGTATTTGATTGTCGAAAAAGGGATAAATGCGGATTCCCATTGAATAGCGGAGAGCGTGGCTTGGTGACCTGTGGAGAAAAAGTGGGAGTTTCCCAGGATTCCCAGGATTACAGGGCCGATGGCGGAGTCGGAGAGGGAAAGTGTGTGTAGGAGTTCTAGCAGAGAGAGAATTTGCCACAAGAGGAGACCCATTGACGCACCGCCCATGGGCTTTTGGAGGAGGATTAGGGCTAGGGACCAGGATATTAGCAGCATAAAGTAGCGGGAGCCGTGCAAGTTTGATGTGCCAAGGAGACGGACAATGGGTTTCGAGCTCTGGGGTGGGAGAAGCATGTCTTCATCGTCATCAGGGGAGGTGGTGGGTTGGTTGGCGAGTGGATCTTCGAGACGGACGTCTACGCATACGGAAGAGTATGCATATGCTAGGTTTCCGGCGAGGAGGCCCATCGCTATGACGATTTGGCCGACAGTGGTCTTTAATGGCTTCAATACCCCCTCGGAGAGGTCTGGGATCCAGTTCCCGTTATCAGCAGAGTCGAGGGCCCAATATAGCGCGCTAAGGAGAAGTCCCAAACGGAAGCCAAAGCCAATGTATACTGGAGCCGGGCCGGAGTAGGAATTGGTATGGCGGTAATAAGAACCGATAATCGATGGCAATCCAAGCGCCATGATAAATAGGATGACGAGCGTGCGGGGGGCAGAAACAGAGGAGGATGCAGAGGAGTAAAATGTCGATTCACAGAAAGGCATCTGTTCCTCCCGGCATAATCGTGAGATCGACGATAATCGGACGAGGAGGAGGAAGACCATTGAGTGATATGTTCCCAATGCACGCTTTACGGTCTCAAGTCTCTGGGAGCTAAGCAATGCAACAAACCCGAAGGTGGCCAGGAAGAAGGTCAAGATTTTATCCTCCCAGATTGTGAACGAGTTTGAGCCGAAGATTATGGAGTGAGCAAAGGTGAAGACTAGGCAGAGTGCGCCCCAGCTGGAGTTTGGTAGTAGGGATGCCAGCCGCCTCCGAGCATAGTGAGTTGCTGAAAAGAAGCCAACTATCGTGCCCAAACTGCCAGCCAAAAGGAGCATTCGCAGAGGCGAAAGTCCAAGTAATTCACCGAGACTAGGAACCCCAAGTTGCGATACCCTAGCGATAACCCCATCGGCAACCGAAAGGACAGTTCCGACACCAAGCCCTTTAGCCATCCGAGTAAGCAACGTATCCGTGAGCTCAGTATGATCGCCTGTGAAGATACGAGCATACACAGCCATAACAGCAACACTCCCGACTAGCACAGCAACACCTGCAACCATGCTAGCTAGGTCAAATCTAGCCCAGACATGACGGCAGGCTCGGAGTGTTCCAGATTGATATCTTGAGAACTCTATAAAGACATTCTGCCAATCTGCAGCTCGGGCTTTCCTCCCAAGTTTTCGGACATCAGCCAGCTTCCGGTACGCAGTATCCCAGATAGAATTGATCCCTTCAATCCCCTCAATTTCTTCGCCGTTCTTTCCAGAATATTCAGCTTGATAGTGTTTGATTTGAGCTGCCGTTAGACGAGAGACATCAACCAAGTTTTTCCATCCGGGGATTCCGCCCCCACCGTAAAATGCCTCCACTATCGGGGCCCCGAGATTATTGAACGGAATCGGTAGTCCAAGAAGTAGTGAAAGTGTCGGAACGAGATCGATCTGGGCAACAGACCTAGCGCCTTGGGGCCCGGAATAGTCTCCACCATTAGGATCTAACCCCTGCGGAAACTCGCCGAAAACCGGTTTCTTAGAATACATCCACAAGGCAGCTTCCAATTCACCCTGCGACTCTCCTCCGTGATCGCCCATGACAACCAACAAAGTGTCATCATCAATACTTCCAACCAGCTCTTCGATAACCCCGTTCATCTGTACCAATTTCTCCCTCATGGCGAAGTGATCCGGTCCATATCGATGCCCTGCATGATCCACACCAAGATAATGCCCAATAAGCACATCCCACCGTGAGGCATTCTCAGGGTGCAATAGCGGGAAAATATGTTCGTTGACACCATTATCCACGGTATGCAAATCCCACACATTCAAAGATTCGTACGGGTACTCCATATCCTCCTCAAATAACCCCGGAAAAAGCGACATCCAAGTATCGTCTCCCACGAACGCAGTCCTCTTCCCCACAGACTTTAACTGCGAGATAAGGTTATCCTCATCGATAACCTGTCCAGCAAAATTGCTCCCAGCGTCAATAAAAGTCGGTAATGTACCCGTTGTCAACCCCTTCAGTCTCTGCAGAGTCGTAGTCGGTGGATCTGCGATGAACGGTAACAATATTGCATTGCGAGGGCTCCTCAAAGCGATAGCGTGCGGCGCTGTGAGAGCGTTATGGAACTGCCTCACATCCGTAGAATTATCATCCTCCCCAGAGCCAAACGGAACCGTAAAGTCATATCGCAGTGCATCGATAACTATCACCACAGCTTTATTGAATGTTTTTGGATGCCAACATCCTTTAGTTATGTCCCCTGCCTTCCAATCGACCCCGCTGCCCAGCGGCGAGACATCGCAGGAAGACTTCTCGCTGAGGACTAGCCGGGTCAGTAAGAACCCTTTCGTAAACAGGAATAATCCAACTCCGTGTAGGGATGCAAAGAATAATAGTAACAGCACTAGTAGTGAGTGTGAGAGTTTGAACACGCGCTGCTGGAATAAGTTGCGTTTTCGGACCTCCGGGTCCCGGGAGTGCGCAGATGCGAGCTTAATTTCTGGTTCGTCATCTCCCTCGCCCTCTCTCACTCCATAAGAAGCAGCAGCAGCAGCAGCGGTAATATTATTAGAGCTTTGCTGCTGAGATTGCGCTCCTAAGGCGGCCTGTCCGATAGAATTGAGAGACTGACGAGTTTTCATGGTGTAGGTTTTTGGGTGGTGTGCTGGGGGGTGGTTGTTCCCACCATCTGCTGGGTTGGAATGGATTTGAGATCGCGCGCAAAAGAATAGAAACGGAACCCTTAAAGACGTGCAAGAATCAACGAGTTGCTGTCCAGTAGGTAATTTGTTCGACACGAGTCCTCGGGCTTGTTACAGGGGGGTTTGTGGGAAACCCCTGTGCACCAGAAGACCCAGACTAACGGATCGCGTTGTCGACAGCCGGAGTCACGTGATTTCTAACCAGATTAAGCGTTTCGCGTTTCTTCCAACAGGCCAAGATACTGGCACTGTACCACACTTCACCACCAGAGACGAGATCCCCCTTAAGTTGCTAATACAAATAGTGTAGCACAATCACCTTAACCTTAGGCTTCGGCTACTGACTAGTGTGCAACAGCTACGGTGCTGTAACATTACCTAAGCTTGGCCCTACCTTACGAGTGATAATTTGTGATACCTACTCCCGCGTGAGGCAGGTAGATTTCACAAATTATGGTGATCAGAAACTATTTTATGAAAACTCCGATGAATTCTCTCTACAAACGTTAATTTAAAAGGCAAATAAAACAAAAACTGCCGCTATACAGAAACTAGCTACAACACCAGACGTGCTATGAAACAAATAATCACAAAAAAAACAACCAGTGGCATAACTACTACAGCAGGACATTCCGAAGGTATCAGAAGAAGGGATAAGCATACCCCAATAAACAGCGTAGAGTTGTAGCTCGATTACATTACATTCAAACTCCGAGCCATTTCGACACCCCCCCCCTAGGCTGCGGTGTATTTGCCTCTGATCGTCCCTCTTGCAATATGGGAGGCGTGTCTATCCTATGCTCGGCCAGGAGCCCCCTTAGCGGCGGCTTGAAACCGGTCTTCATTCCCTCTATCTGAATGTTGTTTAACATGGATTCTAAGACGCCAGCGTCGTTGTATTCGAGATACTTTTTGTACAGTCGGAGTGCAGTGTACGAGTCTTCGATTGAGTCGTGAGTGTCAAGTTGGATCTCTTCCCTCAGAATTACCCATGCCAGGAAACGTAGGGACAGCTTCCTATTCAACACTGTTAGAAGTATGTAGAGGTTCAAGGCCCGGTGCTAGTTACCTCTGAGAGCTCCGTAAGACAAACAAATCAACCGTATCCACTACCTGTTCCTTCGGAACATGTATATCTAAGAGTCACGTTAGCATTAACCTCCATACATGCCTCCGAGCTCAACATACTTATAATCCTGAAATCCTTCAACAGCCCGTGCCCCACAAATACACAACCCAAATTAAGCAATAGCCAAAGCCTCTTATACGCAACCTTCAGCGGAACCAAAGCATGTTTTGAAGTGCTCGGATCCAAATCGCCCGCATGGATTCCAGAAAACTCAGTTAAAAAGTCAACAACTGGTTCTCTCGTGATAATGTAATCATCCAGGAATGCTACACCCTCGTCTACACCCTCCCCTCTAAGTACAGATACTCTAGCTAGGCCTAACCTGCTTGGCCTCACTACGGACCTTGAACCGTCGGCTTTTACCTCGGTTTCCTCGTTTTGCATGGATACAAACTCGGCATCTAAGGCGACTAGCGTTCCCGGTTTAGGCTCTTCGTGCTGTTCTAACGATTTGCATCTAGGCTCATTTAGAGATTTTCTGCGTTGGTACAATCTCGTCAGCCCCATCGCATACAATCTTACCCACTCGGGCTCTGAATAATCATACCCAAAGGAGTAGTCGGCATATAACAAGCTAGTATCTAGATGGTTTCTCCAAGAGTTATCAACGGTATTTCTGGGATCTCTGGCCTGGAAACATATAACGGAAGGCATTTTCCATTTTGGTGCGAAGTCAAGCGCATCCTCTTTCCCTACGGGCGTGACGAGGAAGTCGTTAAATATATGCCAATTACTTTCTTCGGTCCTATCAGCCGACGACAAGGCAACTAGGAGTCCTGATTAGTTCACTCGCAAGAAATCGAAGAGAAGAGCATACCATTAACGAATGATATTAGGTGCGTGTTTCTCTTTTCTTCTGGCTTTATCTCTGCCACGAAACCCACAAGGTCAAATGTCACCAAGTTTTCACACCTTTCTTTCATGATCCTCAAGTCTTCGCCTTGATACACACTCAGTTGGCCATTGGCGACCAGCACACCAATTTCATCGGGCAGCCACCCGGGTGTTGACCAATGCTCTCGAATATATGTCTGGCTTTTCTCGTTGGTAGTAGCGTTAAACATCATTATCTTTGGTAACCTTCTCACCAATTTCCTCATTGCTTGCTGCTGATAGCGCTGACACTTGTCACACCATCCTTTTTGGACCGTGTCCATCTGTATGCTTTGTTTTACCAAGGCAGAAAAGGACTGAACAGGCTTGTTATGTTTTTGGGGGTATATCATATCTGTAACATTTGTGTCACCTAGAGGACGTGACTCTTTACCGCAGATATTACAGCGTTGGCTTTTAGTGGCTCCGATTGTAATCGCCTCCTCAAGTGCTCTCGAATCATTTTGCCAAGTTCTCTGATCCATGGATATCTGATCCAAAAGGAATCGGTTGAGGCTCTGTACCATAGAGCTCAGGAGTTCACCGTTTGATGAATCCTCTTCTAAAACACCGTGCCTATCAGCAGTAGGAAGTGAGCTGAATGTTTTGAGAAAATTTGTAGCCTGGCAGTTTTGGCCATTGGCTTTGTCCAACATGTCAAATAAGAAACCCATTTGACATAGCATACAATCGTCTTTCGTGCATGCCGTAGCCGTATGATGGAGTGATAAGTTTCGAAGCAAAGGTGTGAATTTGTACATCTGCAATAAGGGATTCATGTATGAGTTCGATATGTGAGTCTCGAGTCCCGAAAATCTAGTTTTGTTATAAAATCTAACATCACGTTAGTTCTACTCTCACAAGAAATCGCTCTCTGTGATAAAGGGTAACTTACTCAAAGTCGAAATCATCAACACCAAATTTACTGTACTTAATTTCCACTTTTCTAAACACCGGCGGGACTTCAAACTGCCTCCTGGCCTCGTCTCCATAGAGCGACTTTCCATCGTCGAAATCACCGGAATTCCGAGAACCTTTGCCTTTTGCTTGCTGACTTAAGAACTTTGGAACTGCCCCAGGGGGGTCGGTATGCTTGGTCCTTTCTATGCAATATCGAGGAGTTCTCTTGTGATACGGGGCATACCCGGTTTTCGTAGCAGAGGCTGCCAAGATGTCTGCGTCAATCTTCTGAGGCATTTTGTTGACATTGAAGATCTCATGTGGAGGCCAGGCGGACAAAAGCACATCGCGATAATAAGGCATACCGATTGTGTTTAGAGGACTTGAAAAGGGGAAATAATTAGCATATTCCAGTCTATGAGTCTATGCGGTATGGATGCTAACGTGTCATCTCTAATAGCGACATTAGGGAGTATAGGGGGCTCCGGCCACTCCACTGGATTCATGAGTTCAGTGAACCTAAGCTTGTCCGGACACCCCCAGAGTTGGAGATAGCCATCTGCATCCATCAGAGCCAAGGCATCCCCACTAGGAGCTAACTCCATCGCAGTAATGTAGCTCGTTACGTTCGCATGGTAGAGCTTTATTGCTGCCGGGTTCTCAATGTCAACTACTTGAATCTGGCCAGCTTGCGAAGCAACAATTGCAGCAGCTGAGAGCTTGGGGTGCATGCGAGCAAAGGCAGCACCAGAAGGAAAGCCGACCGGAGCGAGCGCCCTGTTCGTCCGAAGGTCATAGACTTTAACGAGAGTGTCAAGGTGATACGTTCCCTGTCTGTTCCCCTGCGGTTAGCCACAATTCGCTCCTCTAATAGTGGGTGGCCATGGAGGGATTAAGAACCTAGGCGAGTAGCCACATGTTAAGATAGTATTTCCTTGGGTATCCAAATCCGAGATTGTGCTCCCGTGTGCCTGTGGGAATTCTTTGACTACCTTGAAGGTGTTCATATCCAACAATTTTACATCACCTTTTCCCGTCCCATACACAATGGCCCTAGGGTTCCTTTTCATAACCTTTATGTCATCTTCTGTGGGATACTATCCTCCGAATCAGTCTTCCACAGCAGTTCCCTGGTACCGCCTGGGAGCCGCTGGATAAATACCTCTCCTATCACAGTTCCTCGGTCCACATTCACCGTAAACATTGAACTCTGACTACCACCAACCAAGATCTCGGAGGTGCCTCGATTTGTGTACGCAAAACCAGATAAATTATGAAAACCTCCATGTCTAGACTCGAAGATGCCGCATAATTCAGGGCCCGAAGTTAGTTTCAGAACCGACCCTTAATCTCGAGCTACGTACTTTATGTTCCACTGGGCCAACCCTCTCCGGATAGAAAAGTGCAAGCTCCTTGCTGCCAAAGATATAACACCACGATCATTCACTTGAATATTTCGCACAGAATCATCTCCTGGAAGTAGCGGGTGGTCGTGGCCACGGTAACTGGTATATTTTCGAAGCTCGGGACTGTAGTAAGAAGTAACTCGACCCTATAACAGTAATGTGGCTATGTAAGCTGGGATTTAATCTACCGAGACCCGCGACAGAACGTTTGAGCTTACTTGGTCGTTCCCAACCCATAAAAGCTCTTGGTTGGTGTCAAATGCTAAGGCAGGCGGAACAGTGGAATATCCTACAACCTGCGACGGAGGCACCGCCGGGATACGCACTACCTAAATTCATCACGAACTGTTACTTTTCTGTGACGGCATATGAAGGCAATTAAGAATGCAAACCTCCTGCCAGTCTGATTCCATGTGTACGCAGCGCTATCGTTCCATAGGAAGCAAGTAGATATGGAGGGGCTAGGAGGTGGGGGATTTTGGAGGTGGAGTTGAGGCTCTGGTGACAAGGGTTAGGGATAACTTAACGAATTCTTCCTACTGGCACAGCATCCAGGCTTTAGTGTTCTGTGCAGGGTAACTGCTTGAATCGCACATGACCATTGGGGAAAGAAGCCCGTATGCCGGTAGGTTGGATGTGCTGATCCAGACTCAGCAATCCTTTCCAACCTTTATCCATTCGAAAACCGATGGTAAGCCGTTGAACCATATACAGTCCCATGTTTAGCCTCCCAGTTTTCGTTCCGTGAAACTGGGTTAAAAACCGCATCAATGCCAAGAATGCTCCTGCTTTCGTGAGAGGCAATCAATGTCTGCAGGATTGACAATTATGCTTGTCCATTGGTTTTTGGCTGGATATCCCTGCGTTTGTTCGCATCTCGTTAAGGGCTCCGAGAGGGGGGGAGACCTAGCTCGCAAGCGTTTGATCAGAAGCTCCTTTTTAGGGCTCGCCCAACCTTCAAAGCGCATCATAAACCATACTCTCGGTTGCCAGGCGCACGTCCCCTGATCCGGTGTCTTCCGGCGAGAGAAAAATTAGCAAACGGCCACTCTTCCCCACCCTCCCCCACCAATATCCATTAGCAAACACATCTTCCCCTCCCGATATTCTACCAAAATGGCCTCGCGAGTCCTCGTGCTCATATCTGGCAACGGCTCTAATCTCCAGGCCTTGATCGACGCCTCCGGAGCAAATCCTTCCACCCTCGACGCTTCGATAATCCATGTTATCTCGAACAAAAAGGCAGCCTACGGTCTAAAACGGGCAGCCAACGCCGGCATCTCATCAACATACCACAGCCTTCTTGCCTACAAAAAGGAAAATCCCAACAACCCTCAAGAAGCCCGACAAGCTTACGATGCCGACCTCGCTAAGCTGATCCTGGCCCAGACCCCTGATTTGGTGGTCTGTGCTGGTTGGATGCACATCCTTTCCCCTACAGCCCTTGAACCGCTAAAGGAGGCTGGTGTCGACATCATAAACCTCCACCCTGCCCTGCCGGGACAATTCGATGGGGCAAACGCAATCGAACGAGCCTATGAGGCGTTCCAGAGGGGGGAAATCACGAAGACGGGAATCATGATTCACCATGTTATCGCTGCGGTGGATAAGGGAGCGCCGATCATTGTGAGGGAGATCGAGATGATTAAAGGGGAGAGTTTGGAGGATTTGGAGAATAGGATGCATGCTGTTGAGCATGTTGAGATTGTGAACGGTACAAGAATGGCGTTGGAGGAACGGGAAAAAAATAAGCAGACGAGCGCATAAAACCAGATTTTGCTTTATTTTTTTCTACCTAATATTTCGTCCCATGCCTCAGCATGAGAAACGTGAACCAAGAAGAAAATTTTTTGATCGCCCCCCGCCATGCCAGAACCAATCTTTTTATGCTCAAAGAGCCCCCCCCTACCTAAAGTCAAGCCAGAGTAAATCTCGGTTATCTGTAGGATTCGTAGACCAATCCCTCCTATCGCTACTAGATTAAGCGAATACCCTGGGCTATATCCTCATAACAAGAAGTAGCTAAAGCCTGATAGCACGTGGCAGCACGAGTGATACAGTATGACGGTAAGCCGATAAGCTTAAAATCCCATCCCACGATGGGCTGTGCACAAGAATTTCACTGACTGATTCTTGTGTCTGAGAACGCGAACTCTCACCAGCGCGGGTGGTAAACTGCTATCTAGATACCACCCAGCGGTTGAAAACTGCGAAGCAAGTGGCTTCTCAAAGCATTCCCACATCCTCAGGCCCTCCTCTCAACTCAACTCTCACCTTCACCCCTCTCCCTCCTAGAGTGTGGGATTCACAACGCTATCAAACCTAATCCTCGCTAACTTGAAGACGCTCCTTGCACGGATCCAGTACTTACGCAACCTCCGCCTCACTAGTACCCGCAGAGCAGAAAGAGGAGACTGCGAGGCCACAGCAGTAATCCTCCAGAACCCCGCGGGAGCGCTATCCGCAGTGTATTGGAAGTCTAGTAGGAGGAGGAGGAGGTGCTGTGAAAGAAGTGCCTGGAGGCGTTTTTGACTAGTGTTAGACCTGCGGCGTACATCTCGGCCCATTGAGATCGTCATAGGAGAGCGTAAAGCAGAATTCATATGAGGGTGTGCAGGTTCTGAGTCATGGGCACCAAGTGGAGGGGCAAGAAGGACACGAGAGAGTAGGGGCGCCGTGGGGGGAGTTAGGCAGGTATTAGACTAGGACTATGAGGGGAGCGTGTTGGGTTAAGGCCTTTGGTGGTGAGTTTTGTAGCAATGCGTGATCGTTTCAAGTGTGAAGTAATAATAATAGCCAGCAGTAAAGATCATTGATTGTGCGAACCATTACTAGAATAATAAGAAAGATACAGCTCCACTATATAGAAAAGTGATTCGTTCCTACCACTACCACCGAGAGTTCATAATAGGGAACAAAGACATTCAAAGAAAGGTACATAGGAACAAAAGAAATAAAGGAGCGTATAAAGAAGTTCACCCGGCTTGAAAGCAATAAGATAAAAGGCTGAAATAAACATTTGAGAGGAGAAACCTTATATCAACAAGTTTCCCTGGCCCTGAGGGGAGTGATTTTTCATGATTCCTTGGTGCAGCTATTGCGGTTTGCTCTATTTTTCGAGCAGTCATTAATTATTTTGGAGGGGTTCACCACCTGAGTGTGGCATGGCGCCCCGAAAGGTGGATGGATGATTTGCCAGCTGCCGAAAATTCAAGAGGAACCAAAAACTTGAGCACTGACTAAGAAATTCATTGAATATGATACGAAATTTTTTATCGTTCCACATCATTACCTAACCTTCTGATGTCCGACTTTTTTATGGAAAAAGAAAGTAAACGGAAAGAAACCCACAGCTATGATTACAAAGAACAAGAATTCTCGCAACAAAACGAACAAGTCAAAGAAAAAACCACTCCGGTGCAATAGTACAAATTCCAAATTAGAGAGACCCCAACCAACCATCAATCCGCCCATTGTTTACCAAATCTATCCGAACCCCATTTACTCGAAATTATCACTACGATCCACCCAGATATCCTCTAACTCGGCAAAGTTCTGGAAGTGCAACGGCCGGTGGATATCCGCGTAATATCCCACTGGGGTGTCGATTTTGACATGATATGCCTTTTTCTCCGCCTCGGTACTGAAGTTCGCACCAAGGAAAGAGTAATTCCATACACCGCTCTCGGGGACCAAGAAGAATCCCATAATCTTATCTGAGAGTAATAGCTGGCATTTCTCGCCCATGTTGGACTGGAACCCTGGGGGCATGTCGTTTCCGAGATCTTTGTTCTGTGCACCCCATTCGTAGCCGGCAGGTGTGAGACCGTATGCCGCGAGCGAGACCGACCCTGCTTTGAATGCGACAGTCATGGTGATGGTCTTTTTGTCCCACTCCTTGTGGGCTGACATGAGTCTTGCGTGCTGGGTCGTGTCAAAGGCATTCAGGTATGGCGTCTCGTTTGGTTGAGCCCAGGTATGAATCCAACCAAGCGGTTCCAATCCGTTCTCTTTCGTGAGGTAGTCGTGTTGGGGCAGTTGGTGAGGAAGCTGGACTGTGTTCAAACTTCCGATCTGAGGTACCATGGCAATACACCTGATTTCTTTGATCTGATCATTATCTGGTGGCGATGAGCCGTATACATAACCAGCTACTTGCATACGAAGATCGGCGATCATGATGAACCGTTTCAAGATGTTCTTCGGCATGATGTAAGTGTACTGGCCATTGTCCGATATATCATCAGATGAGATAAAGATCTGATTCGACCGAGTCCGAAGGTTGCTAGCGGCGATAGCCCTACTGCGCCATTCCGTCTTGGAGGCAAATGCCTGCTGCTCGTAATTGGAAGTTGTAGTAACAATCATTTCGTCTCCGTGAACATTCTGCGTTCTTGTAGTAACCGCAGTAAGTTGAGCCTGCTCTTGCTGCTGTTTCTCGATTTCGGCAGCCTGTTGGCGTTGCATTGACGGTGCGCTTATCTCCATACCAAGAATGATGTCTCTCACTTCGCTGCTGGTCAGACTTGAAACATTGACGTTATTCTTTTTCCCGTAGTCATTAAGGATAAGATCCCTGAGCTGTGTTTCAACCTTAATCCAATCATCATCGGACAAAGTAGGCCAAATGTGATGCTCCTGTGTGATGACTGTCTTATCTGGTCTCAATAATAGCTTGGTTTTATCTGGATTGACGTGCAAAGCCCTGAGGATCAGGATCAAACGTGAGAAAGCCGTATACGAGGATACCGTCTTAGTCCAGTCGTCGTAAAGATTGAACAGAACCATCTGAGGCTCCGTAGCACGCAGAATCATGTCACCCAACTTTTCAATCTTCATTGCAGCCTGGAAAGGAAGCTGCAGTTCTGATGCCCGGATAGAAATGTTGGGGAAATCGAGAAGATGCACCTCCAATGGATCCAACAATCCCTTTCTTGTCACAATGAGCTGTTTCGGCTGTTCCTCAACAGGGAGCGAACGAATGAGAGCAGCTACTTCTTCTGCCGTTTTCCATTTTGCCAACTGGCCGAGACGCTTCTGACCAGCCCAGACTGAAGTGTGAATAATCTTCAAGAACAGCTGACCAGAGCGAGGGTTGAGGATGAATATGGCTCCATTGATCGGCTTGGTAGTCAAATTGCCCTCGAAGGTTTTGTGGACTGTAACACGATATGTGTTGGTATCGTCAATGAACAATTGAATCTGGTTACTAAACAGTTCGGAATAGTTCTGTGAATTAAGGAATTCTTGATTGCTCTCAGAAGCATAAAGTTGCAGTCCCTTTCTGATCCGCTCGCGCAAGACATACAACGCGGGATTTGCTTTCATAATCTTGGCCATCGCCTGTTGGACAAGTTGTTTTAAGCCCGGGAACCATTGACCATAAGCGTCATAGAGATTATAGGCGAGGTCGATAGCAATCATTACACCAGTGGGAGACGGATAGATGGAGAGAGAATCGGTAGTGTAATCGAGGAACTTAGCTCTCACATATCTGCTGACATCGTGACTGTCGTAATCTCCGTAACGCAATTGAACGTCAATCCAGAATTTATTTGTGGCGTTTTGTTCGATGACATCTTTCTGGTCATGGAGCAAACTGGGGCGAGTGACGTTCCACTTGTAGGCAGCAAAAAGCAAGATGTCCGCACAGGAGCTGTTCATCTTGTACGACTTCCTAGGATGAATGGTCTCCTTCTGCACTGTCTCGATACCAAGTGCCTCCAACTCCTGATCAAAAACCTGACAAAGATCCTGTACTAAGTGTTAGAACGCACTCTTCTATTAGACAAAACACAAAAACTTACCATGGTAACACTTTCGTGTATCTTCTGCCACAAATGGGCTCGGAAGATCTGGATGAGGGAGATCTTCAGCGTCGGAATTTTTCCGTGGAGGAAGATACCAGTCAAATCCAATTGGACTTGAAAACCAATCTAAGAAATATTAGCCTTTGAAACAGAGCTACAGGGCGCTCTCGCAAACTTACATAGACGTTGGCCCGATTGATAGTGGGTGACCACCACAGAGTAAATCGACGATTTGGAATCTGATTAAGACCGGACCTCTGGGCGTTGGTAAGCTTCTTGAATTTCATCGACTCTTCGAAACCGGATGCTTTCTCCCAAAACAGCCCTTCCCAAGAGGGGAATGCCGTTGCCTTAAAGAGGGTATGCTCGAGGATAGTTTCAACACCCCCCAATGCCTGGATGACGTCTGTTCGGTATGCGTTGAGGTTCCAAAGTTTACCATCGTGCCGTTGAGACGTCCACCAAAATGGGTTGGATCTCTAAAATCACAGTTAACACTTGTGCAGGAAGCAGGATAATTCACAACGAAACATACCATCATAGAGTAAATTTTAAACTCAGTCCTAACCCTCCATCCTTTATCAAACGCCAAAGTACTCCGGTCCTTCTGGAATAAAGTATTGATCCTCGGAATACCCCTATCCCAAGAATCCTCAAGATCTTCGAGGGTCAACCTTCGGTTTTGTTGATTGGCCTCGGCCCTCTTCTGTGCGTACTCAGACCATACACGAGCAGAATCAATGAACTCGGCTTCCCAAGGTTGAATGTATCGAAAGATATTCGGGATGAGCACATCATCATCGTGTGTCATTCCACTCCGGAAGTGAGTGATACCAGCATCAGTCTGCTTGCTCCACCTCCTATCACTCGTAGGAATCAAAATATGACTTCCTGAAATCATTCCCAGACCACCAAGTTCCTTAGGGGTATAGAAGACAGCAGGCGGAAACCTCGAAGGCATTTTAGAATTGAGCCCGATCTTGACTCTAGTCTGAATCTTAGTCTCACATTTCACGATGGTATCTAGTAGTGCCTCAGTCGAGATTGCAGCCTCACGGTAGTAGGTAAACAAGGCGATAAGAGCCGAATTCCACTTATTGGCGATTTTAGTAAAGGTGGTAGACCCAGAGCTCATAAGAATCTGACGGATACGGTTGTTGAATTTGGCAATGTCATCTTCAGTAACCCTCAAGAAAGCATGGGCTGTCCTCTCCTTCGAATTGTTGTCCACCAACGACCAAACGGAATCCTTGACGGGGAATTCTTCATTTTGGTTACGGGTTTTTGGAAGAATTCTTACTTCAAATCCAGACATGGAGAAAAGGAGATTCGGGTTATCCCGACTGTAGACACTGGCAAAAGTGTCTTCCCACTCGATAGTAGTCACAGATCTGGGAAGGCGATTCTTCAGGTCCCAGAAAACAGCCCTGCCAAGGTTGACATCATGACGCATCAACCTCATCCTTGAATCCCTAGGCCAACACTTTTTGTTTCGATAGCCGATGACATTCTCAAAATTTGGGTCGGGTTGCTCTGTCAAGAACCTCTGGATAAGGTCCCGAGCATCATCAGCGGAGAATCGGAAAAAGACCCAAATTCGATCGACATATCTGGTGTAAAGTCGAATAGGATGCTTGGTCTCAGTTTCCAAGTCCTGGAATTGAAGGAACTCATTAGGTCTCTGCGGGGGCCCGGCAATCTCAGAAGCTCTCTCCAATCCCAATATCAACAAGTCCAAAATTAGACCGTAGTACTGGAAAACGAAAGCAGAGAACTGAAGACCGCGAATCAATCCGTACATATTTGTATGGTTCATGTCCTTATAATTGAGGACGACATTGTTCTTGGCTGTGATGTAATCGGCAAGATTGTGATCCATGATCAAGCGAAGCAGACGATTAAGGAAAGTGATATCGATTTTCTCGTAAACTTTAGACAATTGGGTCTCAAGGAGAACATTACATTCGCCATCGGCAGTCTCCCAAACGCCGTGAAGATTATTGATTCCCTGGGCCCATTTATAAACAAGCAAGGGCGGAACTTCAGAGTCGGAGGGTTTGATCCAGGCGGGGAAAAGGTGACGTTGGTCAGCTTGATACCAAAGATACGCATCCAAGTAAGCATCCGTAATCTTTTCTATCGGCTCCACATCGTAAACTGGGTTGATGGTACTATAGTTATCATTCATATCGATCCCGACCTCCTTAAACGCACGCCTAGTCAAGAGAGCGGTCTTTATCCTAGTGAGGGTGGTTCCAGGTGAATCATAGGCTTGCTCAATCAAGGCCAACTCTTCTCTTTGACTTTGGTTAAGCCTGCCTTTGACCGAATATGCCTCCCTCAATCTTTCGAGTGCAAGGATCAGGATTTTCGTGTCATGCTTATAGGAAACGCTAGGGAATGGGATGGGAGAAAACTTCCTGGCCTCCAACCAATGGACTGCGGCAGTGTAGATTGCGACGGCTTCTTCCGAGGAGACATACGGCCCGTCCTTCATGTAATTGTGCTGTCTCTCTTGTTCGGCCTTCAACCAGAGACGTGTCAATCTCCCCAGATTCTTCTTAGCCACAGTTTTGTCGACAGTAGCACCTCTCCGGATACGCTCCCTATTATAGTGGGCGACGCTCACCCACCAATCGGCCTTGCTCTTGACATATCGCAAAATAACGTTTTCAATTGGCGCGGGAAGACCGGGGACCTTCCAAGGGATGTTGCTCTTCCAACATCTCCATGCTTCACTGAGATGCTGCAAAACAGTATTGACCTTGTTCGACTTCATGCCAGCCGGCATCATATCCGTGATGTCATGAATGACAGCCGCCCTCAATTCCAAATCGAAATGAGATTCCACCCTCTGTTTCGTAACAGTTTTGGCAACTCCTTTGCTGTGACGCCCTTCGAATTGTCTTGCCAATAGGTTACCGAGCCATCTCTCCAATAATGGGAGAATACCTCGCATAAAGAAGAGCCATACCCTCCAAGCTGGCGCCCAAAATCCGCATCCAGGGCCTTTCCCGACAGGTCCCGAGTTAAAACGGTAGTAGATGAGATGCTTCAAATCCTTACAAGCACGAATCTGGTGCATTAATTTGTATTTGTACCTATACATACCCGTTAACTGCCCAACATGGTTGAATGCGTAAAGAATACCATCCGCCAATTGAAAGGCGTCAATATTTCCAAGCCGGTATTGCACTTGGGCATCGACGATAAGCTTGGTAAGGCGAAGGATCTCTCGCATAAGATGAAAGGCGTTCCCAAATCGGGACTTCTTGCGCTCTTTAGTGGTAAGAGTCTTCACCGGCTTAAGATTAAAGTTGTAATCCAGATGAAGATAGGTCAAGTTCTTTCTATGAATCAACAAATTCAGCATGTTGAACCCCTGTCTGCAAACCTGCAAACCCGCCTCTACCCAATCGATCGTGGTTGTCTGAAAAAATTTAGTCCCCTTCAGCGTCCGGAATAAGTCTTGTTTATTTTGCGCCTTAGGCGGCCTTGTGTGAAGCGCATTAAGCACATAAGTTTTCAATAGCTTTTGGTACGAGACCCGGACCTTTACGGGCTGACCCTGCGGACAATGTTCAAGATACCATTGTTTTACCAGTGGAACATCTTCCGCTCTGACAGTCTTGCCAGAACGGCGATCGAAAGGGTATGGAGCCCACCAGAGGGCGATGGCCGACGTTGTGTTTTCGGTATATAATGCCTCTTCCGCCATGAAAGGCTCAACTTCATCCGGAAGCCGAAAATCATCCTCGTCGTTGCCGTAGCCAAAAACCTCATCCTCATGAGATACTGTGAGATTTGTCGGGGCTACTGAACGAGATGAAATAGGATTTATTACGGGGTCGAAGTAAAAGGCTGGAAGCTCGGGATCCTCAGCCCGCACGTAGGTTATCTGCGGGTAGTGATACCACGACAGGTGCACTGATCTAGGAAGCGAATTGTACAAAAATGGAAACGCCACTCGGTATTCGGTTCTGATGGGGGAACGGAAAATAATCCGGTCAATAGCATTAAACTCGCCAAAATCTTCGTCATTCGGGTCAATATCCTTGTACAAAGGCTCGAATCGTGGTCCACCCGGTATCGCAACATTCAGGGCTTTTGCTGTGAAAAAACTCTTCCTATCAAACATATAGAAATAATTTTTGTCGACAAGGTCGGACAATAGTTGCTGAGATAGACGGTATAAGGTAGCCATCTGCGAAAGATCAAGATTCCATCTCTTATATCCGGGGCCATTAACATGTGGGGTGTCAAGCAGTGGCCTGTGGTCGTAAAACCATTCGATAACTGCAGCATCCTCATGTTCATCCAGCTCCATCTGAATTGGCTCCTGTGGCTCGACGTCTTCGATATTCTCACTCCAAGACCTAAATAGTTACCCTATTAGCACCATTCCGATGTCAACAAGCCACAAGAAGAGTAAGAAAAATGAGACAACTTACAACGGAGGTTCCTCGTCGTCAAACGGCGGGAAGCGCATTCTTTTGAAATGCCTGCGATCCGACTTTTCTCTTCTCATACACACCCACATCGTTGCCCACTGCGCATGAAAGACCGGCTCGATAACGCGAGGAATCTCGTTGACTAAGGTTAAGCAGCCATTGACATGGTATAAAACCTTAACTTCACGAGCGCTCTCCCAAGGCATAGGCATATTCTCCAATAGCTTCAAGACGGCATGAGGCTAGAAATTCACGTTCAAATAAGCATATGCAGGCACAGAAAGGTTAAGCGTGACGGAGGAAAACTCACCATAAACTTCAAAGCCCCCAAATATGCCCTCTTATCTGCCGAAAATTTCTTTTGACTAACATCGCCAATATCCCTCACAATCTTTCTCAAATGCTCCGGGGGCATGTCGGCTTTATGAGTGTCGACAAATCCGTTCTTCCTCTTCTCTCCGAACCTATTCTTTTGTATGCGCAGCCATTCCTTCTTTTTCTGATCAAACTTAGCCTGCTGTGGATCGGCCGGCGGTCTATATCCAGGCGGAGGGGGCTGGAGAGGAGCACCAGAACCAGAAACACCTTGCCAGCCCGGAGGTGGTGGTGGTGGTAGAGAAGCCATGATTGCAATGCCGACTAACAAACCTCTCCGCTCGACTTGAAATTATTATTCCTATACGGCTGAATTGAGAGCAATTGTGAGAAAGGTAGAAGAGTCGATGGTGAAAGGAGAGGCGTGATGGTGCGGCGACTGTGGAACAACAGAAAGCAAAGGAGAGGCGTGGATGACACGACGGAAACTTGGTGGAGAGAACCCTCGAAAAGCGAATATTTATTATGTAATCGGATAGTGCCAAGACATTTAGGGTGTGAGCTCCCTAGGTGCAGTGCCGGTACTATCGGCACTACCAGTCCCGGCGCAGCTTAAAACCCCGTCCGTCCCAATCCACCGATCCCCCAAATGATATTCGCATAGGCTCTATGGTCGCGTTTCGGCGCTTGACTATAGTCGTGTAGTCTCCTACGCTGATAGTGTTGCGTGCATAATCGCATGGTTGAGACTTTTCGACTTGGCTTTATGCCCAAAGCCCATGCGAACATCATTTGGGTGAAAGCTACCTTAGTGCGCTCTGGTTGCCTTCTCCTATTGAGTTGGCCTATAGGTTCTTAGATAGCTCGTTGCGTTGCTAGCCTCGTTGCTAGTCTCCTGTGCTGATAGTGTTGGGTCGAGGCACAGTCGCATGGTTGAGAACTTCTCAACTTGATATCTAAGGATCTACTGAAACGATTTGTGGATTTACAAGTGTAGGAGGAGGGCTATGAGGCAGATCTGCCTGTAGTGGCACTTGATTGATTTTGCAGATTGCCGTGTTTTGGCCGAGTTCCCGGGGAGTGGTTTCATTTCTACGGACTACGCGGGTAGCCTCTTCCAGATGTATAGTACAGTACAGTGCTGCGGGATAGGCGGGAAATTCAATGGTTTTAACTGAGGGAAACAAATTCAATCCTTGATAGCCGTCTCAGAGGCTTAATGCTGTAGTATCTTGGAACGATGTGATTGTCCCCATTTAACACTGGTTATCCACACGAGTATTAAGCATATATGCCTTACTTGTAGCTTACTATATTAATGTTCCATTCACTTCGTGAGACCCAAGTAGATTGCTGTAAGTTTACACAATCCTGCACGATACCTGTGGTTGCAGCCCCAGAGCAATCAATCTTCTCTGTCAATAGCTGGCGAGAGGAAGCCAACGGCCCCAAGACTAATGGATCGTGGATAATCATTCATGAAGCTGTCCTCACTTCCGCCGGACCAGCCTGACCCAATTGACTTCAAGAACAGAAAAAAATGAAGTGTTAGATTAGTGGTATGAAATAAATCTCAAGTGTAAACTTTCAAATTCCGCAAGATAGATATCTACAGCTCTTTAAGAAGACCTTCAATAACTGTCCTCAAATCACCAAGTTCGACCTCCAACCTGGCCTTCGTCTTTCTAACTTCAATCTCAACCTTCTTGGAATTTACCCATGATTTTCCCATGATGCACATGATTGGATATCCAACAAGAACAGCGTCCTTAAGCTTCCAAATAATGTCTTTGTCCCGGTCGTCTAGAATGACGTCCACATCAGTCCCACCCACTAAGCTCTGAGAAGCTAGAACATCGTATACAGCTTCTATATCTTCTTTCGGCGGCACTGCTGCATTTTTCTTCACGGATCCGCAAACCAGAACAACATCGTACGGGGCGACGACCCGGGGCCAACAAAGCCCGTTATGATCACTGTAGCCTTCAGCGATAGCCGGGATCATTCTCGATACCCCAATGCCGTGGCATCCCATTACCATTGGTTTCCATTCACCGGCCTCGTTAAGAACGTCTGCTCGTAGGGGAACTGTATATCGTGTTCCAAGGTGGAAAGTATGGCCCAGCTCTATAGCTCTTGTAGTCCTGAGCCTTCCTTCTCCGCACTTAAGACATCCATCCCCATCTCGAATTTTTAATAGATTGAGTGAGGAACCAAATTCAGGATTACTAGGGGTGATCGAGGTGGTTGGGATTGAGAAACCTTCCATAGATTTCTTCTCAATCATTTTACCAAAACGGTTTGGGGGAATGTCCTCGTAGAGCGAGGATGGAATGCGTGCATCAAAAATATTGATGACACGGGAATAGGATACTTCCTCCGCTAGATGCGTGTAACCGACGAAAGAATTAAACCATAGATCCAATGCGTTCATAACACTGGGGTCAAAATCACTGATGATGTTCTTGACTTTGCCAGCATGGACCTCATTTAATACACCATCACTAGTAGCCTTCGTATATCGGGGGTAATGAATGTTAAGCAATGTCTTGCGGTTCTTGGTGATTCCATGAAATGTGGCGATTCTTGAAGCCGCGAGATCTGATATTGGCTTTGGGGGAGCTATCCGAGCAGTTTCTTCATTGGCACAGTAGCCGCAATTCGGGCACGAGATAACAGTATCCTCCCCCATGACAGAGGGGAAATGGTACTCGTGAGATAGCGAACCTCCCATGTTTCCGGAGTCGGCCTCTGCCTTTCTCATTTGTTAGAAAGTGCTCTGAGGAGGACAGTAGTACAGATCTCACGTGTATATAAGGAAGGCCAATTTCCTCGAATAGCGCCTTATAGGCACTCTGCACCTCTCGATAGGTTTTGAGAGCAGCGTCTTCTGTAGCATCAAAAGTGTAAAGATCCTTCATAGTAAACTCTCTTCCTCTCATAAGACCAAGTCGAGGGCGTCTCTCATCTCGGTACTTTCGAGCTACCCTCCCCCGAGTTAGATAAAAATAGCATAGGCTAGGCAGGAACCTTATACTTATTTGATAAAGCCTCAGTGGCAATTGCTTGTGTGATTTCACTAAGGACGAAACTAAAGTAGTAATTTCTTCCTCATGAGTGGGAGAAAGCAAGTATTTAGACTCTTTACGATCTTCGAATCTAAATAACTAAAATGTGTTAGGGATAATATAATCCAGTCTCTTGCCTTTCGACATTCGTACCTCACTGAGGCCATTCTCTAATCTGCCAGAACTTTGCCATAACTCCTCCGAAGAGATGGTAGAAAGGGCAAGTTTTGAGGCACCTATTTAGATATTAGCAGGCCGTTATACGTTAGACGATTTAAGATCTTGTTAAGCTAACCGATGGTGCGCATGTGCTTGTCGATCAGTCGTTCTACTTTTTCGTGAACTCTTTGACCAAGAGGTAGATAATGAAAAAACCCAGAATAAGGCTATGTGAAAACGTATCAGCGCACTTGATCTGTGATTAGGGGGGGCAAGATGTGAATCTTGGGTTGTGAACTAACTTGACGGATATATCCCGCCCGAATTAAGGTAGAATGAACGTCCACTAATCGCTGTCAGACAAACTATTCTTCGTCAGAATCGCAGTCGCCGTGAATGGACAATACTTTGGCTGTCTTTTTTATAGGTAATTCCCCCTGTGGGGACGAAGAAGTTTGATATCCGGTTCCTATGGTCAATCTTTGACTGAATGTCAGTATACTTTTTTCCCGGAGGACGATTTTGCAACTCACCACCAGAGATCTCTTTAATGAGGAAGGATTGGATATGATTCTGTAAAGACATGGCCGGCGAATCCGGGATAAGCTAGTTTGGATAGACCTTGGGGACATTGCTTCGACAATAAAGTTGATACCAATGACATTATTCAGATCCAAAGAGGCTGCCCACTCATCATGCAACAACTCGCTACCGGTGTGGAAGGTTTTCTTTTCTGCCTTACCGGGCGGGTGGTGTGAATCGGACACTGTGTAACATGGCCGTCACAGAAGATGCAAAAAAGAAGTGAAGCTAAACCCAATTAAGAGTGAAAAGAACCGCTGCACATGCAGAAATTCCTGCGCGCGAAGCTATCTTCCAAATGGGAAATTCTGGGGTGCAAAACCCTGCGCAATATCACAAAACACCTTGTCAACTCTGCCCTAGCCCACGTCTTGCTGTCTGCTGAGGAGACGCAACAGACGCAACAGACACGACAAGCGCAAGTTTGAAGAGAAGCAACCCTAACCCATACGCTTCCACACCTAGATGTCTACTGAGGAAAAAAATCAAGCCTCGGAAACGCTCCAGAATACGGTATCGTACTACTTGTACCGTAGGGGGATTTCGCAACCAAGAATTCGGGATCTTTCTGGTTGTCGTCACGGCAACAGGTCACAGGTTAGGGCTCATGTCCCATCTAAGCGATAGCTAGAGATACGATAAAAATTCTGTTATCTAACAAACTTTTATCCCAACTTTTCGTAACAATTGCGCATCCTATCGCATACACGCCCCAACCTGCCCCGGAGCGAGGTAAAAACTTTATTTTCTCGCCACTCTTCCTTCGAGTAGCGATGGCCAAGAAACAATCATCGAAATCAAAAGCGGAAACGCTGGCCGCACCTCCTACAACATCAGAGATGCCTGCGTTTTCAGCGGATGCATTGACCAAACTCGCAGAGCGCATACAATCAGGATTCGATGATGCAAAAAAGCCTAAGAATTTTGAAAAACAGCGAGGGGTTACGAATGGAGGAAAGAGGAATCAGAAAGAACAGGGCACCAACGAGCCTACAAATGGGAACCTGAAGGTGCACGCAAAGAAGCCGCATGAACAATCCAAAAAAACAAAACAACAGAAAGCGAAGCCGGCGGAGATTTCTGATGTCTCCAGAGGAAAGAAGCGAGCTCGTGGCGCAGACGTCCCCAAACCAGTGCACACCGAAAAACCCAACCCAAAGCTTCCTCAGCCGGCAACTAAAACGAAAGACGGCCTTCCCAGGGAACCGGGGGAAAGGGGAGGAATTGACAAGGGGCGCTTGTTGAAAGAAATAATTGAGCTCGGTGGTACTCAGGAGGACCTTGATCTCGTTGATGGGATAGACTCTGATGAGGATGGGGATGAAATTGTCTTTGCGGAGTCTGGCAAAACTGGCAGGGGGCTACAGAAAGAACTACGGGGCTTTCTTAAAGAAATTGGGTTAGAGGCTGGGAAGTTTTCAGCTATGGAAAATGGGTGCGAGGACGAAGATGAGGAATGGGTAGACGATGATAGTGGTGAGGATGTCGAAACTGAGGACGAGGATGAAGGTGAAGGTATGGGTGGCGCAGAAGAACTAAACCCACTCGTTCCTGCTATTAAACCTCTGAAGACTAAGCCGGATCTAAAGTTAAAGAGTAGTAAATTGGCAAGTTGATATTTTTCTTGAATCACAGAACCTATATTTTCCAGTGTCTTGTGCTGATTCTTTGTTTATAGAAAGTGGCGCCTCGCCCTGACTGGCATGCCTACAAACCACCCCTTCTAGCTTCTCCAGAGGTAACGCCATCAGCAGTAACTATCAAATCCCTTCATGATCACGCAAAGTCACTTCTCCAGACCGAGAATGCCGTTTACTCGGCCACTCATCTCACCAAATCCTCCGACCGCCAATTCTTGAGCACAATTATGACATCCGGAACACTCTCGGATAAGATATCTGCACTAACTTTGATATGTCAAGAATCCCCTCTTCACACCATGAAGTCGCTCGAGACTCTTCTGGGTTTAGCTCGCAAAAAGTCTCGTAGTCAGGCAGTGTCTTCAATGGCTGCGATTAAGGATTTATTTGGTCCTGGGTCGGTTTTGCCCGAGGACAGGAAATTAAGATTCTTTTCAAAGCAGCCCGAAATAGGAGCTAGGGAGACAACTGCAGAGCATCTGATCATCTGGGCTTACGAGGATTGGCTCAAGAACTTTTATTTCGAAGTTTTGACAACTCTCGAGGGACTTTGCACAGATCCATTGGTGTTCCCAAGAATAAATGCGACCGGATTCATTCACTCACTCTTGAGCTCCAAGCCTGAGCAAGAAGCCAATCTACTTAGGCTGTTAGTTAATAAATTGGTAGGTTGGTCCAAACCTCATACTAGAGATCTATCGGCTAACCTCGCGAAAAAGGGTGATACTGACAAAAAGGTCGCCTCCAAAGTCTCTTATTTGCTGCTCCAATTACAGACGACTCACCCCGCTATGAAAACCATTATCATTAGCGCTATTGAATCGGAGGTTCTATTTCGTCCTGGAAATGGGCTTAATGCCAAATATTACGCCATAATCACCCTCAACCAAACAATTTTGTCGACCAGAGACAACCACGAAGCTGCGAACAAACTTCTTGGAGTATACTTCGCTACATTCACATCTATTCTCCAAGGTGAATCTACAACCATCGCTTCTTTAGGGGGCACAAAGCACATAAAGTTCAACAACGCTCTCAAGCCACCCCGAAAGGGAGGCAAGATGAACCGCAAAGCCAAGGCACGCGCTGAAGCAGAGGAGAAGGACAAGCAATTCCAATCCGATCTGATCGCAAAACTGTTGTCGGCAATCCTGACTGGTGTAAACCGTGCATTCCCATTTTCACAAGTGGACGATGATGTGCTCGAGAAACACATAGATACACTATTCAAGATCACACATTCCGGCAACTTCAATACTAGCATCCAAGCTATGATGCTGATTTTCCAGGTTTCAAATAGCAAACAGGTATAGCCCTCCCACTCCCCAAGGTTATCTTGCGCTAACACTATCAAGGCTGTTTCGGATAGGTTTTATAGGACACTATATGAATCGCTTTTGGATCAGCGACTTGTGAATTCTTCAAAACAGGCCATGTATTTGAATCTGCTATTCAGGGCACTCAAGGCGGATACCCAGGTAAAGCGTGTTAAGACGTTCGTGAAACGGCTAGTTCAGGTTGCTGCAACATTCCACCAACCTCCTTTCATCTGCGGCGTTCTGTATCTACTTAACGAGCTATGCGATAGTGTACCTTCCGGCCGCTCTCTGCTAGAAGAGCCCGAGCAGCTAGAGGATGATGAAGAAGAGGTTTTCAAGGATGTTCCTGAGGAAGGAGAAGAGCGAGCGGAAGACACCACAAAAGAATCTTCAGTAAAACGCGTGGAATACGATGGAAGGAGAAGAGACCCATTGTTTACGAACGCTGACAGGACTTGTCTCTGGGAACTGGTAAGACCGTCCTTTCGTGCATTAAAGCCGTAGGTCATTACTGACTAAAACCACAGATACCTCTCCTCCGCTGCTACCACCCCTCAGCAGCCCTCTTCGCCACCAGCTTCCTAGAGCACAAACCCATGCCTAGTAAACCCGACTTAGGAATGCACACTCTAACACACTTCCTCGACCGCTTCGTCTATAGAAACCCAAAGGCAGCCCCCATCCAGAACCGCGGCTCCTCAATCATGCAACCTCTCGGCGGCAGCGACACAAGAGGTGTAATCCTCTCCACCCGGGGCGTCAGCAAAGCCCAAATCCCGGTCAACTCAGAAGCCTTTTGGAAACGCAAAATCGAGGACGTGGACGTCGACGAGGTATTTTTCCACAAATACTTCAATCAGATTGCGCCGAAAAAGCCTGCTGCCCAGAAGAAGAAAGCGAAGAAGGCTGGGAGGGATGAGGAGGATGGAGACGGTGAGGAGGCTTCCGAGGCTGAGGGTGAAATTTGGAAGGCCATGGTTGACAGTCGGCCTGATATCGAAGAGGGGGATGTGGACTTTGACGACGAGGATGACATTGCGGAGTTGTCTGATATCTCAGATGATAGCGATGAGGAGATGCAAGATCTTGCAGAGGATGAGGATGATGTCTGGGAGAGTGAGGATGAAGACGACGAAGACGACGAGAGGGAAGCACCAAGGAATCTCCAAAAGGCATTTGAAGCAGAGCTGGAGGCCGCGATGGGGAAGAACGAGGAGGAGGATGCGGTGGCGGAAGGGGAAAGCAAGAAGAAGAAACGCAAGTTGAAGCACTTGCCGACGTTCGCAAGCGCTGAGGACTACGCCCATATGCTCGAGGATTGAGGTTAATATCGTGGGGCGAGGGGGGTAGTGGTAGCAATAGGGATCACTTGTATTATATCGGATATTTGTGAAATAGGTTGGGATAAAAGTGTTTGTTGTTAATCAAATTTCTTCCGGTGAGCAATTGAACTGCACGCTGGGCAGATGTGTCGGGTCGCTAATGAATCACAATTTCTCACTCGTCAGATGACGCAGGTCTGCCGGTAATCAATATGAAGGTTTGACTTGTAGAGAATTCACTAATAACGATACAAACTCAAGGTAAATGTACAGTAAATCCAAGCTCACGCACCAACATCCATTCTAGTCTAGCTTAAAGTTCCCCCAAAATAAAGTCGTGCGAAAAAAACTTTTGGACTGCATTACCGTTTATACTCTCAACTAGCAAAATTTAATGCAAACGAGATATCGAACCTAAGTATCTTACAACGAAACCAAGCGGAAAAAAACGCCGAATTACTACTGTTATACCTCCATTGCATCCTCCCCATTATCATCCCATTCATCCCCACTCTTGCTCTGGGGTCCATCCTCCTCCACCCCCCCAGAATCGTCATCATCATTCAGCAGCGGCGCTTTCGCAAAGAGCTGAAGAACTTGGTCGAATTTATGCTCTAGCGAACTGATAGCGTATGAAGGGGTAGAGTCCAAAATATTTTCCAGCGCTTCGCGAGAAACAACATGATCGACGACGCCGTCGTCTTTAGCGTAGTCTAGGTCCATGTGGTCTTCCGCGCTCATGGTAGGGGCGGTAGTGGATAAGTACGCGCCTGAAAGGGTACCGATTGTGGGTTCATCTTCTTCTGCGACTACTGGCGCTTCTTGTTCTTCCTCTTTGCCCTCAATTGGGGTGTGCTGCACTGGCCCGGTGAGGATGGGGGATAGGCAGCGGACCCTGGCCTGGTTATCCAGCGCAACGTAGCCCTTGCCAGTATCTGTTCCTATGAGCGCCATGATCTGGTACCCGCATTCGAAGCGCTGGACGTGAACTGGCGTCGGATGGGGCGCTTCGAAGACGAAGATTTTGGGGGATGGGGCGTCGCGCCGGGAGATTGTGATGGCGAAGGTTTGGCTGATGTAGTCCACCGCGAGATGAGTGACCGGGTTGTCGACGGATAATAAGGTCCTAAGATTGAATTCCCATTGCACGGTCCCATTGACCATGTTCCACACGAGTAGCTTTGATGTTCCGAGGATGACGAGGTAGCGTTCCAGGATCGCGATCTCTGTGGCCTTACCCACCTGCAGGCCGCTAAGGAAGTGCGCTATCGCGCCCGACGACGAGTCCGCAAGGTAGATTGCTGAGTCGTCGCCGAGGGAATTGGGGACTGCCGCGGCAATTACCGAGTTGTCTTCTGAGAAGGCGACGCTGCCCCACCAGGCCTTTTGTGGGCTCACACCGCTGAGGAGGTTTTGTGCTAGGATTTGTTGTCCTCTTTTACCTTTGGAGAATTTGATGACCTTTCGGCAAGACCAGACAGCTATTTCGCTATCCTCCCTTCGTAGTCTAGCGCCGTCCCTTGTCTGCACTTTTGGCTTCCAGAGGCGGATACTTCCGTCGCCAGCTAGGGTTGCGAACAGATGGGCCTTCGGCGCAGTAACTAGATCTAGGACTTCTTCAGGCCCTGCGCCACTAAATGAAGGATGAGGAGACTTGACGATAGTGGCCAATTCCCACGATAGAGATTTCTCGCCCCATTTCCAAAACTTCAGAGACACTTCACTCTGATCACTATCATCCTCCTGGGAAGAACGACCATCCTCATTAGAATAGAGTGACTTTTTCTTTGGAGGCTTCCATTCGTCGATCGAAGCCAGCCATTTGCCATCCTTGGTGATAGCTAGGTGTGGTAGATCTGGTTCCTTAATTTTATACTCGTCAGGGCCCTGGTTGACACTTGTGATGTTGCTCCTAGTCAACGTCTGTCTATATATTTGCCTAGTGGAGGATATATCGAATGTTTGAAGAGAGGATGCGGAAGAATAGAGATCGGTTTGTGAAGAGGGGGATGCTAGCAGCAGACGGTTCGGCAATGTTGGATGCATAACACAGGTGAATCTTGGGTATTCGGTGCCTTTCTTAAGATGGAATACTCGAGACTGAATACCGGTGACACTTGATGTAGGCTTGAATTCTGTTGTTGAAAGAACCATGACGGAATTGTTGGCGAAGCCGATGCCATAAGAGGAGCCTCTGGGAGAAATTGAAATGTTTTGAATTGTTGCTCCCAAATGCGGCAGGAATTGTTTGAAGCCTGTTCCCAGCTGCCAGACAACCAAGACAGTTTCCGAACCACCAGAGATTATATATTTTCCTATCAAGAAGTTAGTAAGTTGAGTCAGTGTCAGATGAATAGTATAACGTTACCGTCTAGGGCCCATTTGACGGCCTGAACTCTAGATCTATGCCAGTGCATTTTACTGATTACTGGTGATCCCTTCGGTACCCCCTCCACCCTCAGCACATTGTGAAACAAATGCAAGGCACCCAGATTATCGCCAACTACAACATCTCCTAATTTATTTGCCCCACGCCCGCTCACCCGGTGAGACCCCCCTCCCTTGTGGTTTATGATATCAGGCTCACCGGGGAGGTAGGCATCCATACAGGCCAGATGGAATGACATCGGGTAGTGGCGAAAAACTCCCCAAGGTTTCTTAACGGACGAATCCTCCTCCGTGTTCTTATTTCCTATTATCAAGGTGTTACCTGCTATCGCAGTAACAACATTTCCCTGATCAAGAACTTGCATACATTCTATCGGAGAAGGTTTTGGGACCACATAGACCCTATCCTCGATTGGCCCCACCGACAGTGACAGCTTAACCCGCTGGATTATAGTAGACGAGTCTTTAGACCCAGAGCCACCGACGTAAATAATTCCATGCGCCTCGCCGTCTTCCCTCTTGTCATCCACACAAACAGCGAGGCATTGAATGGTACGGATGTTACGCAATTGCCACGATTTGACGAGCTTTCCGGTTGTCCAATCCACAAAGCAAATTGTAGAAGTAGAAGTCCCTATATATACTTTACTTAAATCTAGTGGGTCCAACTTGAAGCACACGATTACTTCGGAGGGTTTGCTGTCTAAGCTGAACTCGCGAACTTGCAGTGAGGTCTTCGCAGAATAGATTTTGAGAGAACAACTGTGTGCCAGTAGAAAGAACCTGCGATAAACCAATTAGCATTTACCCCCTAAGAGTAACATTGAGAACATTTTACTTCTCATCCTCCGAAAACACCATGTCCAAAGGAAGGAATCTTCCTCCTAGGGCAGATGACATCCTCCAACTAGAAACACCAGAACCTCCATTGCCTTCAGCCGGAACTACAGCATTATGGGTGGCGATTTTTGACTCCCCGGAATCTTGCTTCTTCGGGGTTTGTAGTTTATTCGGCTGTTTACTAACGGCGGCCTTGACTATCCGACCTTCCTTCGGAACCTCTTTAACTTCTTTTGTCCCAGTATCCCCTCCTTCAGCCAATCCTTCTCGAATAGCATGTTTACTCTCCCTTCTGCGCCTTAACCTATCTCTATTCCTCCTCTTGCGCTTGGCTTCCTCCTCCGTCAGGGTCACAGGAGTATCGGGGTTCGCACCCAGTTCTTTCGTAGAAGCCCCGGAATTCTTTCCCCTAGGCTCATTGGGCTTTCCAATTTCCTTGGCCACCTTAGGGATCTTCGTAGAAGACATAGTGGTGGTGCTAAAACGGCTCGTCTGCCCGAACGGCGGGGAAATGGTGGTGGGTGAAAAGGTCTTAAAGCTTTGTCGAGGTTCCTCGTTTTTGCCTGGTTGCTTCAATTTTTTTTTTCTTTTCTACAATAGGTTTGGGGCTGCTGCTGCAACGAAATCTTGGCGGGCATCGTCTTTAGAGCTAGTCCCTTTTAAGAAATTATTGCTTTCTCCCCCTGCTGCAGCACTGCTTCTCGCTTTCCCTTCTTCACCCACCTTCCTGCTGCGCCATCACCAAACACCTTTCACTACCTCCACAAAATGATCATTCCAATTCGCTGTTTCTCGTGTGGCAAGGTTTGGATACCCTTAAACCTCTTCCTATTTGTAGGCCTAATTGAATGACTGATTTTGCCCAGGTTGTCGGCGATCTCTGGGAGCGGTACCTCAAGCTTCTTGAAGATGGGGTTGCGGAAGGGTATTCGCCCCGCCTTTCATCTATATGAACGAACCTGACTTATTTCTACAGTGATGCTATGGACCAACTTGGATGCAAGCGCTACTGCTGTCGGAGAATGTTGATGACCCATGTAGACCTCATTGAGAAGCTCTTGCGGTAGGCTCCATAACTTTCTACAAAGGACTGACACTTATTGACGTTCCGTAACTGCTTAGATACAATCCACAAGAGCGCACCAGGATCGGCCGTGGTTGAATTATATTTGCTCCCCCCTGGGGTTTGGCTCGAGCATAGCCTCTTCATTTCTGCTCGCGCTCTCGCACACCAACTGTTACGATCATCGTTTGTTAAATGCCTTCTACCAACCCGCTCGTGCTACCTAAGGATGGAAAGGGTTGCAATAATGAGATTGGAAAGGTATGATGTACATTAGGCGAAAATGGAGTTTTTCCCGCCTACTTTCACCAACTGCGTTGGCAGTAGACGGCTTCTCGTTGGATAGATCGGTGTTTTGAAGAAAAACGACCACTACATTTTCAAGAGTTTACAGATCTCCTTCACCGCTGAAGACAGAGCGCCCCATCTATTTGCCAACTGTATGGTACTTTTACCTACGGTACGTTCTACTGTCCACAGTATCACCTTTGCCCTCTGTAAGGGTTCTCCAGTGATGCTATTTAGATATAGCGGTTGATTGGCAGGGGCTTATCTATCTTCTCCTGAGTTTCGCCTCTTCGTCCGATTCGCGAAATGGAATATCAACGGTATTTCGACCTTTCATAATTTCCTCACCAAAGCCTTGCGGCCGCCACATCATAATAATCTCGTGAACGCACCTCAGGATTAGCTGCGCGTGCATGCCTTTGGAATGATGAATAACCGTTAGCATCTATAGAATATTGGAAAGATAGTACAGTGGCCCGTAAAAAGGGGTTTTGTAGATCACACCCACTCATTCATGACCCACAGCTTGTGGGCTTTCCCGCGAACCCCTAACCTGCATCTACGTTTGCGCCTACGAACCGACCCGTCGATTGCTGTAGCTGTAGAACCTAGCGAATTTCACAAGGGGAGAAGTAGACGGTACTTTTGGCACTATACCCCGCCGTGAGTCCTTCCGGTAAAGCCTTTCTTGGCGTTCGAGAGAGTACTCGGCCTTCGTGTTGTGGGAATATTGAATAGAGTGATGATACGAGATATATTGAAGTGATTTCTAGAGAGAACGGGACACTTCTCTCTCTCTTAAAGGGAAGGGTGAAAACCCTGACTATCTACTATTTGGGAGCGGGACAAAATGAGGAATGAGAGGAATGAGAGGAATGAAAGAAATGTGAGAAATGTGAGGAATGAAAGATCTTCAATAGTGTAGGTATGTTATGCAAGGAGAATAAAGCAATGGTATGAGGGATACGGCAGTAGTGCAAGAAGAATGTTTCAACACTTCGGTCTAAATCGGTCATGAGTGATTCCTGGTGACTTCATTAGAAGAACTCTGCGGAGGATGCTAAGATAGCATATTCGGTACAGTAAATTTATCTTGGCTGCACCGATCTAGCGAGATGGCATAATAAGTGGGGGGTGAGATACCGGCACTGTAAAGTATGCAATGTTTAGAATTTATGGTTAAACAGAGCTTTGGTAACCCTTGAGGGGTCCACTGTCAGCAGGCTAGTGCCAGTAAAGCAGCAATGATCATGCTGTGCGTGCGGCCAAGTGCGAATAGTACAAGTACAGTACAGTACAGTCGCACCTCGCTATCCTGGATGACTAAAATCCAAAGAATCTGTCCGAGACAACGAGTGATCCGGGATAGCAGGTCGGGTTTTGCTGTGAAATTTTTTTGAATTCACAACATTTCATACGGGGAAGCGAGGTATCATCGAGATCCAGGATAGCGAGGTTTGACTGTATAGTAGTTCCCTGGTGCAAGGTCCGGCAAGAAGTTATGAACCAATTATGCTTAAGATTAACCATCTAAATAATATATCTCTGTCTATTCTCACAAGCAATAGTCCCTATGTACAGTACAAGCACTTGTACCCTGTACTATACTCGAGTACCGGTACTCTCCTCCTATTGCAAACGGTTATCCCGGGGCAACCGCAGTTCCTGGGCTCGGTGCTATCGTAAGTCTTCAAGCCGGGTAACTGACGGAGCCCGGCTCTTGTTGATTTTTAAGCCTCAATAGCTGTTCTCGGCAATCTAACCCGCCGGACCGTTCATGAATCGTCTTCCCTCCTTTTCCCCTGGGATTTAAACTCTCAACACCAACGCTTCGGCATACAATGGATCTTCACGATGCATATGTTCTTCTCAACCGGTCAGCCGGGGAGCTGTCTACTCGGTTCCAACGTGTTCCCGGCTCACAAATTCTTTTACGCTACATCAAAAGCTCGTACCAAAACGATCCTGTTCGCAGTGTTGTTGAGCTTTGTTTGTTTCTCTTCGCAGTTAGGTACCTCTTGGCTCCTCGATATTCGACTACTCAGAAGGGGGCTGTTGAGCTCACTGAAGATGTAAGCAAAAGTGTCTCCTCTCTTCCTAAAAATAAATAGAGATTCCATATTATTACAACTGAGCTGATTAAACACAAATAGGAGATCGACGAACTTGTTGAGGATTGGACTCCCGAACCACTTGTACCAGGTCTTACGGAGGTTGAACAAGCTGAGAATGAGAAGCGTCCAGTAATTGTTGGGTTTGTTTTCGTGTTCCGGAATAGTCTCAATGGTTTCTATACTGACTAGTGCCTGGTTACTAGACCTACAGGCCCTAAGGTTAAACTTTCTAATGGCCGTACCGTCAATAATTTCGCCTCTTACAATTTCTTCAACTTTGTTTCCAATGAGCTTTTGAAAGACCGTGCCGTCCAGGTTCTTCGCAACTATGGTGTCGGTGCTTGTGGTCCCCCAAATTTTTATGGAACCCAGGATGTCCACATGGACACGGAACGAAACATTGCTAAATTCCTCGGTGTGCCAGCCTGCATTATTTATGCACAAGCATTCTCTACAATATCTTCTGTCATTCCGGCTTTTTCCAAACGTGGCGATATTATTGTTGCCGACAAGGCGGTCAACTTTGCGATCCAGAAAGGACTACAAATCTCTCGGAGCACTATTAGGTGGTACGAGCACAACGACATGGAGGACTTGGAGAGGGTGCTTGAACAGGTTAAGAAAGATATGGCTAGAAAGCCTTTGACAAGAAGATTTATCGTTACAGAGGGGCTTTTTGAGAATACCGGTGATATCGTTGATCTGCCGGCCATCGTGAGTTAATTTCTGCCGCTACGGTTTCATAAGGTGAGATAGTGCTAACCACTGCATTGCGGCAATCTAGATTGAGCTTAAGCAGCGTTACAAGTACCGTCTAATCCTCGATGAATCTTACTCCTTTGGCGTTCTCGGCCGTACTGGGCGTGGTGTCACTGAACACCAGAACGTTGACCCTCAATCCGTGGAGATGCTCGTTGGCTCGCTCGCTCATAGCATCTGTTCTGGTGGGGGGTTCTGTGCTGGGAGCCCAGCAGTCGTTGATCACCAACGTATTTCCAGCTCCGCTTACGTATTTTCTGCCGCTCTTCCAGCTATGCTTGCTGTCACTACATCGGAGACACTCAAGTTACTCGAGGGAAATCCTCAGGTTTTAACGGCGTTGAGAGAAAACATTAGAGCCTTTAGAACTCAGATGGATAGATGCGAATATGTCGAGTGCACTAGTGCTTTGGACAATCCAGTCTGTATATTTATCCTTAAGCGCGATGGCCTCGAAGGAAGGGTATTTGATAATGAAGAAAAGATTCTGATGGACATTGTTGACGAGGTTCGTTTTTCTTTCGATCTGGTTGGCCTTGATCTTTCACCAGTCTATTGAACTAATATAAGATGTTTTATAGGCTCTCGCAAATGGCGTCATGATTTCACGTGTCAAGCACATCCATGAAACTCAGGGTACTAAGCCTTTCGGCTGGCAGTGTGTGCCATCTTTCAAGGCTTGCATAACCATTGGTCATACCAAGAAGGAAGTGGAGAAAGCCGGGAGTGTTGTTAGACAAGCTGTTGGGAAAGTGATGGCGCGGCTGAAGAAGTAGTAACGGTACAGGTGGCTCTCTTCAACTAATGGGTATGCGGTGATGATTCCGTCGTATCTGTTTTCTTTCTAGTTGTTTCAAGTATTTACTTGCGACTTGTGTATCCTTACACAGGAGGACGTCAGCAATGGAGTTCCTTCTTCCTTTTGGCTTGGCAGGGCGAAAGTATCTGGAGTTGGGATAGGGGTTATCGTGGGAAATTTTCGTGTAATCTAGAATAACTATAAATAGACGATGGTTATGGCATGCTTGTGACAATGGCACTTGTCGATAGTTCAGCAGTTAGAATAATTGATATGATTATAGGATCGTTGCTAGTGAGCACTGGCTACAAAATTGCAAAAGAATTCCATCGCCTTATAAATGTTAGGGTCAGGCTACTAAGATCCCCTATGGTACTGTATTTGTAACTACGGTACCAGATCTCAATTCATCTATTGTTATTGGTAATGCTTGGCTTTCGTATAAGCATAATGCAGAATTTGTCTATCCATATTTTCATGGTCGTCGTGGGATAATAGATATAATTTCCCGATTGTGGGGGTGTATTACAATCCCCTCCTGATAGATCAAGGAACTCCAGTAATAGGTTAGTGTTGGCTTTTCTGCAAATCGCCGCAAAGCCACCTCAAACCAAACCTAACCCTGACAGCAGCTCCCGGCAGCCGGTGCAGTGCCCAATGAAGTTCCATCCCCCAGGACCTCTGCTCCTGGAGCTCGGAGAAACAACAATTGTCTACATTTCTTCTTCACTTTGGTTTAACAGCTTTAAGATACATTTGTTGTATACATACTTATTTCGCTCCTTGTTGCTACAATATTTAGCCTGAAAGCCTCTGCTTGGGGATTGTGCCCCTTTTTGTCAGATATACAGCAATACCCTCGCGCTTCAATGGATAACATCTCAGAGCTCATCGAGAGACTCTCGAACGATGAAGTATTCTAGCTTCTTCCTGGCTGTACCTCACCCAGCTCTCTAGTTGACACTTTATTAGGATGCCGTTAAAAAAATGGCGGTCTTCAAGCTCCAATCTAATATCGGGGATCCGTCGTTTGCTGAGATATTCATAGCTCAAGGGGGACTTGCGAAGCTTCGGAAGCTAGCATTAACGGCCAGCGGAAATACACTTGCCTACTCTCTAACATCTTTTTCGAGGCTTCTGGAGCTCGACAAAGGATGGGACTTTGTCAATTCAGAACTCATTTCACGGGTACCTACTTCTTTCCGATGCCCTTGGTTTTTGCTACGTAGGGGGGCTCACGCTGATGCCGCGCGGTTGGTGAATTAGGTTGTGGAATTAATTGTCACACATCCTCTTGTTAATATTCTTCGTGGCGCTATGTCGATACTCGTTTCGATTGTTTCTCACCCACATACTTCCTCGACTAGAGGTTCCTATAGCGGTCCTTTTGGGTTTCGAGCACTAAAGCCGGCTATTTCCATGCACCCGCAGTTTTTAGAGATGTTGGTTAGCAGGTTGTCGTCTGCGGACCATGCTCTATGCGCGAATTCATTACAACTCATAAACTCCCTTATGAGGGATGCTATCACCAATGACATGGACAATGAGTGGCCAAGGTTTATTAAGAGATTGCAGGATTTGGGTGTTATTAAGGCTGTCTTTGTGCGACCCACTTTGTTATGGGCTGAAGGCTCTATTTGCGAAATCAATTGGCTGACGATCCGGGCTGCAGATTCTTATGCAAAGCTCAGCATTGCAGGACCTTGCGCATCCATTGTTGGAGTTCCAGGCATTGACTAAGGTTTTGTTGCGGAGGTGGAGGGATGTCAAAGTAGATTTGGAGGTCAAGGAACATCGGATAGCGTTGAAGGGACTACACCTAGCAAGTGCGCCAGAGAGGTCGGATCTCGGGGCGGACCAGAAGGCAGACTCGCCCGCGAAGAAAAAACATAATCCAGAAAAATGGAGGCGCCTGGGATTTGAGACTGAGTCTCCGGCGTGGGAATTTGGAGAGGTTGGATTTCTAGGCATGATGGATTTAACCGACTTTGTCAGGAAAGATGAAGACGGATTCCGGAAAGTTCTCCTGGAGCAAAACGCGAAAGCAATGGAGTATAGATGTCCGGTTGCCCGTGCGAGCATCACCGTCACTTCGATCCTCTATCATCAATTCCGGGTGGACAAATCGGAGATCGACGATATCAAGACTTATCAAGTTCTCGAATCACGAACGAATTATGAGAGGGCCTTTCGTCCGTTATTGCTTCAGTGGTCTAGACTCCATACCGGAGCTTTACTTGCATTTATACGTCTCTGGAGAGAGACTGGAGCCAGTCTGGAGGATTATGAAAAAGTTACGGAGTTATTAAGGGTGCTGATCTACCATGTTATTGGACAGGCCCCACGAACAAAAGAAGTCCAGGAAGTGGAAGAACAGCTTGCGCTTTTCGAATACTTGCGTTTGCGAGACCTCCAAATGGAGATCCTGGAGAACACCTATGAGAGCGCATGGGGCAATCATCTGAAGTCTGTATCCCTTTTCGGTTTGAATTGAGTTGAAGCACTGGTCTAACTCTTTTACCACTTATAGGCACGTGAGGGAAGAGCTAAAAACCGAAGCTCTGCAGTTCGTCAAGGAGCAACGCATACGATGCCTGTTACATGGTGCGTGGTTTCCTGTATCGGCTCCCAGAACAGAGACGTCTGGGTTGAAGATACAAATGGATAATAAAAAGTCTGCGGGTGGATGGAGATATGTCCGACTTTCCCACAATAGGAGGTATCTCCATTACTGCGACTACGAGAACGAAACGGTATATGAGCCTAAGCTAGAGGAGCTTCCTGAAAAGAGTAAGCCATCACACCATAAGTAATTGGGTGAGGAAGCCTGATCTAACTTAATTAAACAGTTGACCTCTCAATTGTCTCTAGTGTTGTGTCAAACGTAGTACCTGCGAGTATTGATTCCAACTCGTCTCATGGCACTTTGACCCAAGGGGCCTCCAAGCTTGCTAGTACCAAAATAACAATTCACGGATACACCGATTCCAACCCACAGCGTGCGAAGGAGTCCGTATTGCTAGCTCTCCATCCGCAAACCCATAGCGTTGCATCAGAGTGGCTAGACGGGCTACTGATGCTCCTAAACCAACAGCCCATCACCTCCGAGACATCAAAACTGATCAATGTGGTGACAAATTATGGGCTCAAGATTAGACTTCTTAACGTGAGGTATACGGATGATTTCCACACTAATCCTCCAGATCTTCCATCAAGAGATGGAGTAGATGATGATTATTACTATAGCTTGTTTGTTTAGTTAGCTTTCTTTGCTGCCGCTGAGTAGCCTTTTTCACCTGGGACTCATTCTTTTTCGATTCCCAGCTTCGGGTTCACTCTTTTGCTCCGTGTTCTTTTGGGGGGCGAGGAGGAAAGCACGCATGCTTTAATATATATCCGGTTTCAGTAGGAGCAGCAGGATATGCTAATTTGATCGTGAGAAACCTGGTTGCCGTTCCTAGCTTCTATCATTGACTATCACTCGACAGCCCTTGTTTCTCAGGCCCATAATTATATCCGCCCTATTCCTTCCATAGCTTGTGCTAGGGCCACAGTTTTCTGTTTGGTAATGTGACAGAATTTGGCTTCTCATATAAAATGCTTAATATGGGCATGTCTCTGAAGTCCATAGCCCTCTCACGGTCCCGCGTCGATAGGAACACAGCGGTCACGGCGATAAGGTCACCATTTTAACGAGAGACGTGGCCCGTAACGGCTCCATCTAGTCGCAGTTCTCTCCTACAAACAGTGCATCTTAACCTAAACAACCCTGTTACCCTCCGCCCTACTAACCATGTCGCGCTAAAAGCACGTTCCTTGTTCCCTACCCGAGCCGTAGAAAATGCCCGCGAGTGAGATTGCGTGAACAACAGCTGAGGGCTTTGGTTAGGTTTCTTCCTAGGTCCCGCAGGGGTTATAAAAAAATAGAAAATAGGGAAGAAGGGAATCTCTATAAGGGTAACTAACTCTTGCCTGCCATTGTAATTGAATGATACCTTACCACCTCTTGGGGACACAACACACCAAGAAGGACTCTTTGAGCTGCTATCGACACACCACCCACTACTCCCGCTATATAAAGTACATAAGGGCTGATCCAAATAACCAAAAGGAAAGGAAAAAAAGCAGAAATAGAGAAAAAAGTAGTTTAAGAGAGACGGCGGGAGCTCATTATGTCTTCTCTATTTACAAAAGAGCCTTTGAACACCGGGGTGAAGGGAAAGATATCTGGACATTATGTAAATAAAAGGTATTTACCCTTTCTTGTTCCCTTTCATGTATCGGTTTTGTGGGGAGTGTACTGTACTAACAACTACATGATAGAGTCCGCGATTTTACGACTAGAGTGGTGCTGAATGGGGATCAGTCCAAGAAGGAATTCGACGGACATGGTGATAGCGGTTACAACGAGGATAGTGGAGACAGTGATATTGTCATGCCTGATGTAGGCGAAGAGGAGGATCAAGGCGACGATTTGGATATGGAACTTTTTGGTGATGGGTAAGTTTCTTGTTCTTTGACGAATATTGTCACAAGAGGGCGATACAGGCTGACACTGGGGCTACTAGCATTCGTGAACTAATTATCACCCCCGAAGCAAATAAAGCCATGTCGTCTATTGAGCGGGACAATCAGGAATACATCTTCCTAGTAACCGTGATCCGCACCTACCCTAACTACGAACCGTGCATCACACTCCACTCAATCCATAGCAGCGGCGCGCGCGCCACCGCTACCGCAAAAAGGCACTTCAAATCTCTCTATCCGAGTATTTATGCCTCTGACGACCCACTGCTGGAATACCTGCAGCCAAACGGGCACTTCATTGGACGACAGTGCGTCCTGGAAGAATACGGTAGCAGCGAGAGCAGCGAGAGCGAGAGCGACAGCGACAAAGACAGCCTCAACGACCCCCCAAAGCCCCTCCCGGAAATCGAGATAACCAGTGCCTCCCGGCTCCCCCTCATGCAGCCAGAAATGCACGACCCCTGGGCCGACCCAGAGTACCTCCCCGACGAAGGCCACGTCTTCGTCGTCTTCGTGCAGGTCAGTAGTTCCGCCCGCCCCGGACAGACCAGCCGCAGAATCAGTGGCGTGTACAAGTACCGCGACGAGGCGAACGAGGAGGCGGAGAACCAGATGTCCATGCTCGTCGGTGAACTGCGTATCGGTGATTGGTTCGATGGGTGTTATCGTGGTGAGAGGGTGTACGTGAATTGTCAGACCTCACATGCGCTTGTGCCCCTTGAGGAGGTTGTGATTTCCACTGCATATGTGGATATGGTTCGGGTTAGGGGGTGGGAGGTTTGGGATCCTAAGGAGGGGGCTGTTTTGGATGGGTATGAGGATGAGGAGGACGAGGATGTTGAGGTGGAGGTGCAGGAGCTGAGTAAGGAGGAAGAGAAGGCGAGGGTCAAGGCACTTGCCAAGTATATGAATGAAAAGGCTATGTTGAATGTTAAGGAGAAGAGAGAGAAGGATCAAGAGAGGAGGGAGAAGCGCAGGAAGATGAAGGAGAAGGAGAAGAAGGAGGCTGAGCTTTACTACACACTTCCTGATAGCGATAGTGAGATTGAGGATAGTGAGAGCGAAGGCAGTGGTGAAGAAGAGTGGCAGTAGCGGAAAGGTTGGGAAACGATTATCGTATTATACCCTGGATACCCACGTTTGGATTGGCTGTTTCAATACTTTGCTTGTACTTTTATGTATTTTTATCTCTACTATTTGTGTGTAATTCTAACGGTTATGTGCTTAAGTTACTTTGAATAAATAAATAAACGGAGTTTTTTCTCTCACGGAAGACTTCGATTCTATGTCTAGGGGGCTGGGAAGGGGGGACTGGGAGCTACAACAGATATGCGCCGATTCGGAAATTGCACTCACAATGTATCACTCGCCAAATTCCGCATCGATTCAGAAGGAGGTTACGCTGTTCCTCGGGAATTCTGGCAGTTCTACTGGACTCCTTGGCCATCTATTAGTTACATCTAGGCCTTTTTTCTTCCTAGCAGTTCGTTCATTGAGGATGATCCCTAGTGGCCCTCGATGCCCGGGTGGATGTTGGTGACCTACGCAAAAACGGACAAAGCCAAGACAATGGTTCGAATTTGGACATGCTGGTGATTGGGTGCAGGTTTAGTAGCTAGAGTGGCATGGTTGTGACTGACGCGTTATAGCCATTACGCTGGACTGGGCTCGCTGTAGCCGGTATCCGGGCTCCCGAACGACAATTCGAGAACTACTCGAACCCGGCCGGGAAAGCAAGAACACTGCGGGGCAGGGCACCGAGGTAGGCCACAGGAGGCGGGGGCACCTGGAACGTTCCGATGGCACCAGCTGCTGCCTTGCGTTGGGTGCCAATTCTGTGAAATCAGGTATGGGACTTTATATTGATTTTCTTTTTTTTGCGAAGACTGAATAGATGCATATATACCGTACAAAAAAAAACAGAAACAAAACCTAACTTTCACCTTTAACTGCTAGGTGAAAACAAACCCGGGATTACCAGCCCGAATTCCCATCCATTAAACAAGTAAGACACTGGGGGTTGTTAGCACATGGGGGGCTGTGAAGAGAGAAGTAGGTCAAGCCAGGATAACTTACGCATTTACACATCCATCGTTCTCACAGTTATTAGTGATCTGAGCCCATCTACCCCAAACGACCTTTCCACCGGCGGTAACCATACCAAGTTCACTATTGAACTATCAGCTGCTACTACCCAATGAAGGTAAAAACGGAGGCAAAAAGAACAAACCTGACGTTAACCTCGATAATTGTTCCTTTAGTGAGTACACCAAGCTGTGTGTACATCGGGCTCTGCGGATTCTTCTTAACCGCAAGAATAGGCAACTGAACTGTAACGCCCAACTCTGGATGCGTAACATTTGCCTTCTTATACCTCAACCCCATTGGCCTAATAAACCTCTCATACTTGACGGGCCTTCTGGTAAAATCCGCCCCAACAAAAGTTGGTTTAGTTACGACCCTCTTCCACCCCTTCTTTGCCGTCTTTTTTCCAGTCTTGACAACCTTGAACATCTCTTCCTCAGCGATACCCCGGACCTTCGGCAAAGGCACGGAGAACTTCGCAGCCTTCTCCGCGCGCTTCTGCTTGATTTGTGAGGAGAGTGCTTTGGCAGTGTTGGGCTGCGTGCGGTCGAGGAGGTAGGCCGGTAGCGGATTGGACGAAGGCTCGGATGGGCCATCGGTTTTGACGTTCCGCTGCTCGTGCTGTCGGATGGTCTTCTTCATTTGTATCTTCTCCGCGTGGCGCTTTTTTGCGTAGAGCTTAGCGCGCAGGCCGTGCAGTTTTTGGGCATTCTTAGAGGCCTTGTGGCCCTCACGGGCTATGCGCTTGCGCCTGGAGAGATTTGTTAGTATGGTAATTGAAGTTAAGTGCTGGGGGTGGTGGTGGTGGGTGGCTTACTTTCGCTCTTCATGGTCGAGTCTGAAAGGGTCTGATTAGTATTATAGTCCTGGTTTTGGCGGAGGTGGGCATCATGACAGACCTTCGACCATGCTGCTTTGTCCAGCGCTCAATATACTCGTTCTGAGGCATGGCGTGAGTGGAGGGTTGCGATTGTGACCGTTTGTAGAAAAAATGAGAGTTTTAGCGGGAGTTTGTCGAAGTCGGCCACAAAGTTTTTACATGTCTTGGCGAGGGGTGATCGTGGGGCTAAACCATGGTGTGTCACTCGAAAAATCAGAGATTGACAACTCAGTCGCAAAAGACTCTGAACTGCTATTTATAGCTATTTTACATCAAGAATTCAATCTAACATCAAATCATCATCAACCTCCCCAACCTCGACCCCCCTGCCTCTCCCTTCTAGGAGCTCCCTCCTGATCTCCGTTCCAACAAGCGGATGCCCTTTGACAAGCAAGACATCCAAAAGCACATCCCGCTGGTCCTCGGTAATATCGTTTTTGTATCTCTGGGCAAAAGCCAAAAAGCTCTGGTGCCACAGCAACGGGAGCGCATCGGGGACCGATTTAAACCTCATAAAGTGAAAAACAAGAGCGTCGATAACTTTGTACGGGAGCGCGTACTTCTTGTCAATTAGAACTTTAATGAAGACGGATGTTGGGCCAGTATAATCCATTTCGCATAGGCGGAGAAGTGCTGCAGCGGAGTGGAGAACTGGGACTGAGATGCGTGTTAAGACTGAACCGACAATTTGTGCTTCTTTTAAGGTACATGTTCCAGTCTAGCTTGTAAATTAGACACGTCGTAGCAGTGGACCAGGGGGGGATCTCACGGACCTGAGCAAGAGGGAATAGGAAGCCTTTGAAGAATGCCGCAGGCTTATATAGCGATTTCTTGATAGCATTATAAAGGTGAACATTGAGCTTCTTATGCTCCTGGATGTCGTCTCGTACTCGATCGAGAAGCACAATGTTTAAGAACCTATGGGCCCAAGTTGTTAGCAGGGATACCGGTAACTAGTAAAATTCTTTAATAGGGTCTCACTTTTGGCATTGATTCGCTTTGGTACTCGCGAAGAGTCTTGTTGCCTCGTAGCAAGCGTGGGGTGACCACTGATCTGGCCTTGTGATGAAGAGAATCTCCTCCCAATTATTAAGTGATGGGATGATCTTGAAAGCTTTAGGAAGCTTCCCGGATTTGTAGCGTGAGAGTAAAAGCCCAACTCTGTATGAAATTATAGTAAGTAAAATTTTAGCCACGAAAAGTATGACGAGGGATGCTGGACTACGGACTTTGTATAGACTTCAATAATCTTCGGCGGTAGTGTGGAAGTCTGTTCGTCGTCTATTGGGTGCCCTGCCAGCCTCGCCTCGTGTTCTGCGATTTTCTCCAAGATCTTGTCCGCAAGAGATATTCGTTGGTCTGACCCCTGGCCTGGTGGCATGAATTGATTAAATAATTCTATATCTCCTTCATCAACTTCCTGTTTGTGATCAGCCCTGGGTCTCCAATAGGGACATGTAATGGACATACCACTTCCTCAACGATATCATCTTCGCCAAAGTTAGATTCCTCATACTCTTCCTCATCAGATTCTTCCTCCTCCTCGTCCTGAAATCGCATTTGGGCAGCCGATCCGAAGAATTCGCCCCGCGCAGTGGCTTCTTCGGCCTCCTCCTCGTGAAGTTCATCTTGTTGGTCCCGAGCGATTTTTAATATTCGCTTTGATAGCCTGGAGTCAACGTAGTTCTCAAACTTTTCATGCTTTTCCTTCCGCTTTGATCGCGCAATTCTCCGTAGATTTCCGCTGTCGTTTTCCACTAGGTCGTCATGTAGTGGGTTGTGGCGCCGACTCTGACGAGGTGCTACTTCTTTTGGCATTTTGCTTAACGATAAAGCAGTTGTGGCACCAGAGGAATAAATACTAGTGTCGCTGGAGGGTCGTGGTGGTTTTGCTGCTTCTACAAATGGTTTGATGTTTGAGAGATTCAATGATATGCACAGGATCCCCCAAACCTCAGTAAAAAAAAAAAAACTACACTCTACTTACATAAGTCCAAGTCTCAGTGAGGGCGATAAACAGATAAGGCGGGGCCCCAGGCCGGGTAACCCAAAAATGCCCCATTAGTCTCGCAATGGGTCCCTGAATGTAACACAACCCCGCTCTGAACACATTTCTTGCTTTCCAATTATCATAAAATCAACAATGGAGAGGGTTAGCGAAGTAGCTGAAGGTGTCAAGAAAGTCGCACTTGGTGAGGGGAGTGAAAAGCCTACCGAGGGAGCCTCTCAAGCTCTCAAGCATCCTAAGGCTGACAAAAAGTCGAAGAAAGCTGCTGTCAGTGCAACGACGGGTCCTTTGGAGGTACACAAATATGCTCCCATTTCGTGAGAATGTTTTTCTTGACAGAGCTAATTTTTGCCCATTAGCTGGAACCTCCTCCAGAGTATATTTCACATAGAATTCGACTGTTTGAAAAACTAAAGGCCGAATATGATCAAGAGGTCACTGGTACGAATAGACTGCCATTTCAACATTGAGTCATACAGCTGAACATCTTCTGATAGCAAAACCTCGCGAGGACATTCTTATTAGTCTCCCCGATGGAAAAACTGTTGCCGGGAAATCTTGGGAAACTACTCCAGCTTCAATTGCCCGCGGGATTAGCAAGAGCCTGTTTGAGAAAACCGTTATTGCGAAGGTCGACGGCGGTGTATGGGATTTGGAAAGACCGTTTGAGAGATCTGGAACATTAGAGCTTTTGGATTTTGAAAATCCGGAAGGTGAGCCACTTCAGATGCTTCTACTCTAATCACTTTGCTAACTCCCTATTCTAAAGGCAGACGTGTGTTCTGGCATTCCTCGGCCCACGTTCTTGGTGAAGCAGCTGAGCGTCGATTTGGATGTCACCTTTGCCTTGGGCCTCCGATCGATGATGGATTCTTCTACGAAATGGGTCTTGGTGAGGGTGAGGCTGTTACAGCTGCCGATTACAAGCCGTTGGAGACCATTGCTCAGAAGGCCATCAAGGAGAAGCAGCCTTTCGAGAGGTTGGTTGTATCAAAGGAAAACCTCATCGAGATGTTCAAACACAACAAATATAAACAGATTTTGATTGGGTCCAAGATTCCTGATGGAACCAGCACTACTGTTTACAGGTGTGGGCCGCTGATCGATTTGTGTGTTGGTCCCCATGTTCCAAACACTGGGAGAATAAAGGCTTTCCAGGTTATGAAGGTACAGTACGACGCTTTCGTCCGACTATTACCTGTTTTTTTAAGGAAAAAAATAATATTGACGATTATGTATAGAACTCCTCATCGTATTTCCTCGGTGATGCCAGCAATGACTCACTCCAACGAATTTACGGTGTCAGTTTTCCCGACAAGAAACAACTTGAGGAGCACAAAAGGCTCCTTGAAGAAGCTGCCAAACGTGACCATCGTAAAATCGGCAAAGAGCAAGAGTTGTTCTTCTTCCACGAGCTTTCCCCTGGTTCATGTTTCTTCCTCCCGCACGGGGCCCGTATTTACAATACCCTAGTGGACTACCTTCGTCAGGAGTACTGGAAACGTGGGTACGAGGAGGTTATCACTCCCAACATGTATAATTCCAAACTCTGGGAGACTAGTGGGCATTGGCAAAACTACAAGGAAAACATGTTTACCTTTGAGGTTGAGAAGGATAAGTATGGCCTTAAACCTATGAACTGCCCTGGCCATTGCTTGCTCTTTGGGCACCGCGAACGTAGTTATAGAGAGCTTCCATGGCGAGTTGCGGATTTTGGCGTTATCCATCGTAATGAATTTTCTGGCGCCCTTACTGGATTGACCAGAGTTAGGAGATTCCAGCAAGATGATACCCACGTTTTCTGCACTGAGGAGCAGGTTAGTAATTACTCTATCTCGATTTCTCGATACTCAATATTGATATAAAAGGGGTAAAGGTCGGATCAGAAATCCACGGACTCTTCGATTTCCTTAAGACCGTCTATGGACTTTTAGGCTTCACCTTCAAACTCATGCTTTCTACCCGCCCAGAGAAATTCGTCGGTGACATCGCAACTTGGGATTCCGCCGAGGCTCAATTGACCAAAGCCCTAGACGAATTCACCGCCGGTGGTGGCGGAAAGTGGGAAATGAACCCAGGAGACGGCGCCTTCTACGGTCCCAAGATTGATGTCACAATTTCGGATGCCCTCCGCCGCGAATTCCAGTGTGCGACCATTCAACTAGACTTCCAGCTCCCCCAGCGCTTTAAACTAGAGTATAACACCGGCGAGCCCTCGGCGAAAGGTCAAGACGGAAAGGACGAGATGGGACACTACAAACGCCCCGTCATGATCCATCGGGCTATCCTTGGAAGTGTGGAGCGATTCTTCGCGATCCTTACGGAGCACTTTGGCGGGAAGTGGCCGTTCTGGCTTAGCCCCCGACAGATCTTGGTCGTTCCGGTAATGGCCGCTGCGAATGACTACGTGCTTGAGATTCAGAAGCTGTTTAGAGCAAAGATGATGCACGTTGATGTTGATATCGGACCGAACACTATGGCGAAAAAGATTAGGACTGGGCAGCTACAACAGTATAACTTCATCTTTGGTATGTTTCGCCCCCGCCTATCTTCAAACCGTGGCGCGCTAATTGTATCGTAGTTGTTGGAGCCGAAGAGGAAAAGTCCCGTTCCGTCAACATTCGCAATAGAGACAACAAGGAAACACAGAATAAGGGCGAATTAGTACCAATAGATGTGGCGCTTGAAAAGCTCTGTGCTCTTAGGGATGAGAGAAGGGTGGTTAACGAGTTGTAGATTGCAGTCTTTTAGCTTTAAGATAATAAAATGGGGGCTTGCACTATCCTACGCTGGGTTGGGGTGGCGAGTGATATTAGGTGAATATACTGATAGGTAATGATGCCATATTTGCTCTTATAGGAACTGGGCCTGGATGCTCTCTACTCTTTACCCCCGGCTACCGGGTGAGTGAGGCTATGAGGAACCGAGGAATGGCGAATATTCGTACAGTGTTCTCAGCCTCTTGCGATGTCATCATTCGATCGTAAGATCACAATTCAACTGTGAAATTCACTCCTCGAACCCCACATGCTCATAACACCCAACTTGAAGGTTGAGTGTAATGCCCTAAACCAATTTTTTGTAAGTTGTGAATATTGTAGCATAGCACTCTACTGCTACGTTCTTACTAATGTCTGGATGCTGGATGGTCTTAGGCTGTATATCTGTAATCCGTAACCCTTTCCAAATCCTGTCTTGCTCACAGCCAAACCTACCTCCTTTCTCTTTACCGATATTCCGGCTGTGATCCCTCTACGCACCAAGGGATCCTGTCCTCGGTTGTTGGAGATCGGGGCTCATGATTTCTCTTCTCGTGAGGGTGCATCTGCTCCCATGATGCAGTAAGTACTCAATAGTACGATATATGCTATCTAGCCTCAGGCGGAAAAGGTCGCCAAATCTATCAACAGCAGGATAAGTGTTTGCTCCCATAGTAACATTACGCGAAATACCAAGTGGACGCAGTAGTTAAGGCGTTAAGAACCAATTGGCTCCTGTGAAAATTAACAGGAGCTCGGGAGTCTAATTCTAGTCCCACAATAAGGTATTGCTGAACGATCCCTCACCCAAGGCAGAAAGCAAAATGCAAATCCTACTCTATGGGGGCTAGGGGGTTGAGGTCCTTGGCCTTCCTCAATAAGACTCTAAGGCAAGATCAACTCTGCTCCGAGGTGGTGGAATCTGACTCTGGACCGTACACCTAGGAGTGAGGTCTATCATCGATTGACAGAAATGACGCAGAGTCTTTTTTTTTTTTTTTTGAAGGGGAGGGGATGGGCTAAGTTGGCTCCTGCGAAGAAGAGAGGCTTGGAAGGTGCCATGAAATTCCGTCATAGACGGTCACTCGTCGGTAAATGATGGTAGCACAGGTCGCTTGGTACCCAGCAAGAGGCTAAAACATTTCAAAGTTTTTTTTTTTTTAATTAGGCAAAATTCAAAGGGGTTTTGTTGGAAAAAATTAGGCGAAAGAATATCGGAAAATAGATTACCCTAAGGGTTTCCGGGATACGACCTTGCGTATATTTTTCTGCCTAGCTAGGATGGAATAATATTACGATAGTGATTATGATCCTTTCCCTGCAGGCCTGTAATGTCTGCTAAGACTAGGGTTTTTGTATATTCCGCGAGAGATACATTGCAACGGACCCGGCCCACTTCAAATACAGTACTTCCCTTTCTGTATGGAACGAGTAAAGATCGGCACAAACTGTGCTCGTACTGTGTATTTCGGACATTTGGCTCTATTCTGGGGTCTCTTTGAAGCTTATTATAGCAGAATCTGTGCAATAACGGCCACCCGGGGACTTCGATTTTTGGTAAGTTTTGGGCCCCGTCTGGTTACCAAACGGCCTCCACTGGTGGCAAATATGATAGGGGGGATGGTGGGCGTGGCGGAATAGGCCTGTTAGTATAAGTGTCGATTTGATAATATGCTAGCAATCCTCACTTTGGGTGAGAGGCCCCGAACTAGACTACGAGTGCTTATTGTACGAAATTCCAATGCTTACCACATATATTTTCAGATAATATCATACAAGCCCTATCTCACACAAAAAAGAAATAAGGAAAAACTTTTTTAGCTCTAGTATAAGCGGATCATGTCAATTAGAATATCATCACTCCATCCTTTGCTTCACCCTGTCGTACTGTAGGCTTCATTTCTTACTCTTACTCTTCTTCCCTTTTTTGTGTGCCTTCCCCATCTCCTGTTCGTAAATCTCTACTGCCGTCTCGCCCGCCTTTCGCTTCTTGTGGCTCTTAGTCTTGATACTGACGACGGTGCTCTTGCCGCTACTGTGTTTACCTGTGGCAGACTTGATCTGCTTCTCGGCGCTTTCCCAGTCCGCGGATCCGGTTGAGGGGATTTCGTACCTGACGATTTACCCAATAAAATTAACATACCGGAACTTTACGCACGGGTGTATGGACAAGGGTGCGGAGAACGCAGGGTTTATTGAAATTTACACGGACATTGGGGAAAGGAAAGAATTACTTTGAAAGATCCAAAGAATTGATCAACTCCCTTTGCTTCTCCTTCAACTTCATGCTCGCCATGACTTCCTCTCCTCCTTCCTGGAGGTCATCTGCGAGGGATTGCTCGATGGGGTGGAATTCATCTGTTTCCACTTCGTTATCGTCGTTACCGTCGTTGATATTTTTCTGCTTTGATTTTCCGGCCTCTTGTGGGAGGGTTTCGGAGATTGCTTGGGAGAGGAGATGTCGGAAACACGTAGCAACCTTTCGGATGGTCTTCTGAAACATGGCGAGGACCTGTGCGGGTGGAAGGTTCAGTTCTTTCTCGATGTCTTCCAAAGTCTTTCTTTGCAGTCCGATGGCCATCAAGACAGCTTGCTGAACGCCTGCCAGCTTAACGGATCCTCGTAGGCGACCAGTGAAGTGTAGCTGAGCGATGAGGGGAATCATGTCTACTATTACGTGGTAGTCGAGCATATTATCTGCATAGGATTCCAGACGTTTTAGATCAAAAGGTGAGAGGTATTCGTCCAGTTGGGTTTTTGTTAGAGCTGTGACTAAGTTAGTGTGTGGTTGATTAATTTTGGGTAGCTGAAAGGTATTCACGAGGATCTTGCTGTCTTGAAAGCCTTGCCCCGACATTTGCAGATTCGAAAATTGTTAAAGCCAAGACGGCCGAGAATTTTCTGAACTCGTAAGAGAGTAAGGTGAGGAAGCGTTTGTGGAAGTCTATCGTTTTCGAGTATTAGCTCCAATATATTGCGCACGGATTCATATGTTGGTACAAACCTTTAGCAAATGCCCCCAACCAGTCATTGTCCTTGCTGGCCAAAACCTTTATCATTACACAAGAGTGCTCTCCAGTTAACTCGGTAGCCGTCTGTCGGAGATATACCGGAGCGAATTTCTGCTTTTTCCAAAATCTGTGAAGCTTGTCTGTCAAACCGTATGACACGCCAATGTAATCTAGAGTGTCGGGCCTTCTTTCCGACATTCTCAGAAGTAATGGGGGTAGGGACTCCCGATCGCGGATTTTGATGTTATCGGTCTGAAGGGTTGAGCTCTCGATTTCTTCATCAGTCACGCGAACCATCTCCTCATCGACATAGGAAGCTCCTTCGTCAAGTGATTGGAATTTTCCTTCGTAAAAGTCGGTGAGGAGTTGGAGAGCCCGAGACCCATAACCCATCTGCTGGTATGTCAGTCACCGCTACCTTTAGGAGCTCATGGGGCAGGATCTCTTACTCCAGTATAATCGGGGTTGGTTGCGATCCGGACAACCCGCGCACCAGAGAGACTTGCAAAGTCCTCGTCTTGGAACTTCGGGATGATTAGCTTAGTCTGTCATTTTACAAGATATAAATGTGCTTACTTGTTGAGAGACAAGCCATGGAATCATATCTCCACCTTCCCTCTTTCCTCGGGCCAAACTCTGCTGCACGGACTCCCGAGAGATCTGACCCTCCAATGATACTTGAACCACGCAGAGAGGGTCGGGAATATTCTTGCTGCCCTCCTGAACAGGAGGTAATAAAACAAAGAGTTGATGGGCGGGCGCATCACTCATAAGCTGTAGATCATTCGGAGAATTCTTGTAATGGCTGGCAACGTAAAGCCCCATCATGCGTTGCAAGAATCGTTCCGAAACCGGGTGATAGGAGAATAAGGTATCTCGATTAACGTAGAAAAGCTCACATTTCGCAGTGTCTGGAGTTCCGTGCACAGTGCTGCGATTGCTGGGGAGGGTAGCGTCGAGGCAGAGAAGGTTATTTAACCATTTCTCGACGGGATCATTCGGTGCATACCGGATCGGTTCGGAAAGTGTAGCTTCACGCAGGCTTCTTCCTCCATATCCAGCAGCGTCTGACCTTTTACTTGTCTTTCCGGAGCGATCTGCTGTTTCGCCGTCTTGGGTTGCTTTGGTGAGCCCGGAGGACTGGTCTCGCAATTGTTGGATCAACTTTAGGGAGAGTGAGCGACCAGTTCCCTCGTACCCATTGATCGTTGATGCCATGAATACAAGGTAGGGTCCCATCAACTTCTTTACAAGTGGGAGGGGAATTGCGGCTGCTTCATCAACAACCACCAACTCTGCCTGTCCGAGCACATGAGCATCCTGGGGTTGGATATATTGAATAGTTTGCCTGTGTTGGCGGTGGATATTAACCCTGACAATTGCTTTGTTGAAGGCTGGGTTTGTCGACTGGATGATATCATAATCGAGATGGTCACTGTAGTTTAGAGCGTCAAAGCCTTTAAAGATGAACTCAAACAAGGTCTTTAAGTTCTCAGGACTCGGTGACGTGATGAAGATATTAGAGTACCCGTGTGCAACGGCCGCGGCAATGGCTACACCTAGTGCTGCAGACTTTCCTCTCCCTCGCCCGGCTGTAAGTGTAACTGTGCTTCTGAGGGTTTTCTCGGCAATCGCATCTATGAAAGTCATGATCGCCTTGGCTTGATCTACTGTCTTTGAAATATTCACTAGGGAACCGGCAGGCTGAACCTCGACGAGGCTCGCTTTCAGTTCCAGCAGCTCTCGTCTCTGCTCCGTCATTCCTTCTTCTGAAGATACAGGCGGCAGAGCAGTAACTCCTCTGGCACCCGAGATTGGAAGAACATTGAGTTCATCATCTACTACTAAACAGCTGGCGCAATCGGCAAGGGAGAGAATAAATCTCTCGTTGAACCTGGCGACGACATCTCCGTGGGCTTCTGTTCGGTATCTCGAGTGCACATCCTAGAGCAATACATTTAGCGAATACCCTGGAACTCTCTCGTAATGCCTACACCTACCATAGTCATCGTGTAAAGCTGCTTCAAACTAGTCATAGTCTTTAATAGCAGAATGACCAGCCCTCCTCCCTCAACCGTCTCAATAGTCCTCGCCAGCAAATTCGGAGTCAGAGCTTCGAAGTCTTGTAAGATACACATTCCATATGTGTTACCCAAAATCTTCTCTGTCTCCTTATAGTAGCAGTACCGGATGTTGGTAAGACTGATAAAAAGTTCGAAGGGGTCCTCAGTATTGGCCTCCCGAATCCCGCGCTTGACTTCCTTCTTGATTTTAGCTTCGCGCTTCTTCCGATGACTGCGGGGCCAGCTGTCAGCCAAGAAAAAATAAAAATCGCCCTGCCATTAGAGACCAATTTATACCTCGAAAATCCGAGAAGGTCCTTTTTGTAAGCCCACAAGACGGATTTGTTCTGCTTGGGGTCGGCACTCCCGAGAATATAGTGCAAGTTCAAGATGACGTCCTTCCCCCGGTCGCCGACAACAACGAAGAAACTGCGCTTCTTTTCCTATACGACTGTCAGTGCCTTGAGCACCAAAGTGGACTTGGTGAAGAATCATTACTTGAACGCCATTTCGGATAAGATCAGGAATGCGTTTGTCACTATCAATTCACAGTTAGTACATATTAGAATATTAGGAGAATATAGTAACACACATTGCCTTCTTAACCATGATTCCTATGGTAGAGTGGGGTAAGGAAGGTGGGGAGTTTAAGACAGGATGGAATACCAGTACCAGCACTGTCACTGGAAAGGACAGAAAAGCTCCAATCTGCGAATCGTTAAAAATTTAGGAAAGTCTTGGCACATGTGTTGCAAGGATTTTAATACATTTATAAGTAGGGTAACCTTTCGCTTCAAGGCTTCATCCCAGAATTCTGGTTCAAAACCTCTTGCTCTTTCCCTTGCTTCAACCGAACCGCCAAACTACCAAACACAGCACTCCAACAATTTTCAAAGCTCGTCCGCTTCTTCCGTCATGCCGGTCGTAAAGGGCGGTGTCTGGACTAACGTCGAGGACGAAATTCTCAAAGCTTCGGTTTCTAAGTACGGGCTCAACCAATGGCAACGCGTCTCCTCCCTCCTTGCCCGAAAATCAGCGAAACAATGCAAAGCTCGTTGGGCGGAATGGCTGGATCCTAGTATAAGAAAAGTTGAATGGTCCCGCGATGAGGATGAAAAACTCCTTCATTTGGCAAAGTTGATGCCCACGCAGTGGAGGACAATTGCGCCCATTGTTGGAAGAACCGCTACGCAGTGCTTAGATCGATACCAGAAGCTTCTCGATGAGGCCGAAGCTCGAGAGAGTTCGGAGTTGGGTCTTGCTGGACCGGATGGAGCCGAGACGAGTGCCCCGAGTGCGGATGACATTAGGAGGTTTAGGCCGGGGGAGACTGACCCTGACCCGGAAACGAAGCCTGCCAGGCCTGGTACATTGACCTTGATCCCTATATTATGAGATTCGCTTTCTTACTGACTACTGTTGCTTAGATGCGGTTGACATGGACGAGGATGAAAAGGAGATGCTCAGCGAAGCTCGTGCCCGTCTCGCGAATACTCAAGGAAAGAAAGCTAAGCGTAAAGCTCGTGAAAGGCAACTCGAAGACTCTAGGCGATTAGCCGTGCTTCAGAAACGCCGAGAACTCAAACACGCGGGTATCAATATTAAATTAACCAATCGCCGTAGAGGCGAGATGGATTATAATGCAGATATTCCATTCGAGAAGAAACCGGCATTGGGATTTTATGATATCAGTGAGGAAGAGGCTCGGAATGAGAGGCAGCGCGCCAACATCGATCCCCGGAAGGCTTTGTCCCATACCAAGCGGAAAGGAGATCAGGACGAGGATTTAGATAGAAAGAGAAGGAAAGGTGGGGATAAAGACAAGAACGGTGCTGCTGCTGCTTTTGCGTCTGCAGCGAAGGCTGGACAATTACAAAAAATTCGACAAGCCGAGCAATTGAGTAAGAGGAGGCAACTTGCCCTTCCTGCGCCGCAGGTTGGGGAGACAGAATTAGAGGAGATCGTTAAAATGGGTTTGATGGGTGAAGACGCGAATAAGATTGCTGGAGCCAGCGATAACGAGTCAACCAAAGGGTTGGTTGGCAGTTATACTAATATCAACACTGGCGCCCCTATTCGTACACCAAGGGCTCCTCCGACTGAAGATCGTGTAGCGAACGAAATCAAAAATATTCGTGCGCTTACTGAAACTCAGTCTTCGCTTCTTGGAGGGGAGAATACCCCATTACATGAATCGGGCACCACGGGTTTTGACGGCATTGCCCCTCGGAAGATGACCGTGTCAACACCGAACCCTCTAGCAACGCCATTCCGTGCTAACGGGGCCGTAGATGCTACACCTGGTGCCACTCCAGGGAGACCTGGACAAACACCTTTAAGGACTCCAAGAGATTCTTTAGCAATCAATCAGAATGGGGCTTACGCTGGCTCTATTGTTTCTATGACCCCTAGGGACCAAAAGTTGCAACAGAACTCGATCAAGCAGCAGTTGAGATCTGGGTGAGTACTACGTTTATCCGGGATTTACATAACATTCGCTAACCATCACCTAGCTTTGCATCGCTCCCTAAGCCCAAGGAGATAGAGTTAGAAGAACCGGAGGAGCCCGAAGAAGACACGGACACCCCGGCGGGGCCACAACTTGTAGAAGACAGAGAAGAGATAGACCGTCGGAATCGTGAACGTGCTGAGGCTGAGGCTGCGGCAGAACTGAAACGTAGAACGCGGGTTATACAAAAGTCTCTCCCACGCCCAAGAATCATTGATATCAGAACACTTCTGGAGACCGAGATGTCGAACGAACAGAATTCTGTACAAAAAATGATTACCCAAGAAATGGTCACCCTGATTGGGACAGATGTTCTACGGTACCCGGTTAAGGAGGGGAAAGTTACAGGTTCTCCAAAAGCTCTTGAGAAATTTGATGACTATCTCCTCGAGAAGGCGAGAATGGAGATTGTTTTAGAGCTGTCACCAGAGATTGCTGAGGAAGCTAAATCGGAGTTTGAGGATGCTTGGTTGAGGGTCCACTCATCCCCTAGTCTTCCAGGACTCGAAGGTTATGGAGAGGACGGAGATGAAGATAACCAGTTGACGATTGAAACCTACGACGTATGTTCCCTCAAGCCCAGTATATTAAAGCAACGACAGAGCGCTAACTCATATCTACAATAACAGTTCATCCAAGAAAAACTCATCAAAGATGCCACCCAAGGTAACAAACTAGAGAAGAAACTCGGCCTCCACCTCGGTGGCTATCAAGCTCGTTCCAGGATGTTGTGCCAAAAGCTGATGGAAGCATCCGAAGCAATCGCGGAAACAAGAAGGGACCTGGAGGGCTTTAGAACTCTGAAAATCAGCGAAGCGGTTGCTCTTCCGAGAAGGCTTGAAGCGCTTAGGAAGGAGGTTGCCTTCTTGGATAGGAGAGAAAGAGAGGCCCAAGAGGTCTATAGGGCTAGAAAAGAAGAGTTGGAGAGTCTGTAAAGTTTTTTCTTTTTTTCGTTTTCCATTGCCATAATTAGCTCGCGAGATTTATCGTTTCCTTTGTTTGGGATGTATTAGAAGTGGGAAGGTTTCGTTCGATTCAGAGTGTATCAATAATCAGCTAGTCAGGCGAGGTGAATTGAGGAAGGAAAGGCATATGAAATGCTGAATTGAATGCGAGATGAAATCCTGCGTTTTAGGGATGGTCGGTTGAGCTTTCTATTTCTTCACTTTTTTCCTGCCTGGAGGTGGCTGCCTGCTTGGTCGATGCGGCTTGAGGAACTATCCTACTGTACTTGGCCTACTACTCGCTCTTATGGTTGTGATATAGTGACGAATGATCATACTAGGAGATCATTTCACTTTTCCAGACTTGGGTTTCGGCGTATTAAAGGTGCGAGTGGTTACTCGTGTGTACTTGTACTAGTACTTGTACAGTACTTGGTACTGCATAGGCTTTGCTACAATAATAGCTTAGCACAAGCAATTATTCAAGGCTCATGAGAAAATAGTTTAGCGTTCCAGGAGTTGTGCCCTACTGGTGGTAGCTGCCCCTTCTAGTACTCCTAGGATGGGTCCTGTTATTGTACTCGAGTATCATACATTGTAGCTTATTGAATAAACGGAAGCCTGCGCTGCACTTCTCTGGATCGCTATCGCACTCGAGCACCCCCTTCAATGCAACCAAAACCTTGGCAACCTGACTCGTGGATTCCATACTACGGTAACCGACGCGTTCAACCCCCAGAAAGTCGCGTCAAACCCACTTTACTCGCTAAATTGATTTCCTCCCCCCTCTATCTTGACAACCAACAATTGCCACCACCACCACCCCCTCCCCCCCTAAAAAAAAAGTTGGCAACAGCAAATACGATAACAGCAGCAGTAGAAAACAGTAGCAAAAATGAGCCAACCCTACCTACCTATACACAACCAAAAGATAATCGACGTAACCGACCCGAGCGATTGGGACACCACCCGACTCCCAGTTCTCAAATCCGTGGACTCGGCGCTGAGATGCCAGATCTGCAAAGACTACTACCACACCCCCGTCATGACGGGCTGCTGTCACACTTTTTGCTCTGAGTGCATTCGGCGGTCGTTGGTGCGGGAGCAGAAGTGTCCTGTGTGCAGGACTTCCGCTCAGGAGAGCCAGCTCAGGAAGAATGGAACTGCGCAGGAGTTGGTTGATTCTTTCGGGGTGGCAAGGCCGCTGTTGATGGGGGTGGCGAAGGAGAGCGTCAAGAGGAGGGAGGCTTCTGCCAGCGGGGTAGAGGATGGTACAGGGGATGAGGATGAGAATGAGAACGATGGTTATACGGGTTTAGGGGAGGGAGGAGGGCCTAAGAGAAGGAAGAGGAGAGGGATGGATGGTGGGGGTGCCCCGGATGAGGCTATGAATAGTGTTGGTGGTAGTAAGAGGACTACTAGGGGTTCCAGTAGCAGAGTTGGATCTCAGCCTTCTTCTCAACCCTCGTCACAAAATCAAGTTATATGTCTAGATGATGATGACGATGAAGATTATAAACCACCACCATGTGAGATTTACCCCTCCCCAATTGTTGAATAATCATGGGATTAACCATTCACCCACAGCATCCGGAATGGTCGCATGCCCCATATGCGGCCAGCGCATGAAGGAGGCAAGAGTCGACTCTCACATCGAGAGCGGTTGTCCAAAGGAGTCCCCATCGTCACCACGCAAACGTCTCCGTGGCGGCGAAAGCTCATTCTTTGGCTCCTCCAAGCCCCAATCAAGGTACACTCCAACCTTCCCTACCACCACCTTTTCACCAGTCTCCAAAAAGGCTGACACAGGACTTAGCACCCCATACTCAGCCCCTACCAATCCTCCAGACCTCCGCACATTACCAAAGATAGCCAACATGATCAAAGAATCCGCCCTCCGCAACAAACTCCAAGAACTCGGCGTTCCGTCCCACGGGAACAAGAGGACTCTTCACGCCCGCTACGACGAGTGGATGACGCTCTGGAACGCGAACGTGGACTCCGCGACGCCAAAGAGTAAGAAGGAGTTATTGAAGGAGTTGTCAACATGGGACGCTATCAATCGGGTCCCGGTCGTACAGAAGACGAAGGCTGCAGGGTGGACGGATGAGGGATGGTTGGAATCAAATAAGTCGCATTTCGACGAGTTGATTGCGAAAGCGAAGGCGCAGAGGGGGAAGCCTAAGCCCGTGGAGGAAGATAAGAAGGATGAGAAAGCAGAAGGAGAAGTAGAGCATGCTACTTTATCAAGCGCACAAGCAGATGGTGCTTCCCCTGCGCCAACTACTTTGCCAAACAATATCACCCTTCAACCCACCATCCCCGAAAGCAAAGTTCCACCAAATAATGCCACACAATCATTTCAACCCAACTTCCACCAACCACAATACCTTGATCAAGCCTTCACCGCCACATTACACTCCACCTTACGACAGGCGTACCCACCACCGCCACCACTACCTCAAACATACACAACCCAAGCACCCCCCACATACCTATCGTACACACACGTAAACACGAATAACATGTTCGCCGCGAACCCCCCACCACCACCAGCTACACTGCTGGGGGTAGATAGCAATACGAACAAACCTATAACTATAGCGGAAGAAGATACATCACTAATAGGTCTATACGGTAAACGAAAGTATGAAGAAATGGAAGTTGGGGGTAAGAGGGGAGGGAGGGGTGGTGACAGTGGTGGGCTTTGATGGATTTATATCTTCTCAATTTTTTTCCTTCACCAAAAAGCTTTAGTTTGCTTTTAGCGCTTGTTTGCTCGAGGGGTAGTATGCATACCGGTAGTATATCTGGGGAATTGGAGTTTTCGGGGTTTGCTTGCTTATTTACTGTAACTTATTTGTATGTTTGTTTTTTGCGGGCTTGGCCTAGCCACGGGGTTGTGGTGGGCAGTTTAATTAAGATGTTAGGGATATACCATAGATTACCCGATTGCAATTCAAGAATGAAAGTGTGCTTTGGTGAGATTGATACAGTACATGAAGTTGTGAGGCGCTATCTACTTTTCTTCTCGTGTCGAAATTCTAACCCATGGGGTATGATAACTACGAAGCCGGGACTTGCTCCTTCTCCTGCACGGGCACCGGCGGTGTGGGTGTGGGCGCGGGGTTATCCCCCTTCAACCTCAACTCCTCCATAGACCCGGTAACCGCAGTTAGCCCACCATTAACTTCTTCTTCCTTATCCTTCCGCAACTTCCTCTCTAGCGCTTCATTCTCTTTCATCTTAACCTCCATTTCTTCCTGTAGCAAAGCCTCAAATTCCTCCTCCACCTCTACGTCGTCAACTTGCGCCGCGGCGCCCATCCCCTCGCTCAAGATCCTAGTGACTTCACTAGTGTCGTCTATTTGCTCCCGAAGCTCATCAACGACCTTATCCACACCCTCAACCCCTCCAACTCGCGTATTAAGTTCTGCAAGAACCTTACTGCTGTCTTCCAGCGTGCGCACGAGCTCGACGTTATCCGCTGCCTGCTCAATCTTCACGAGGACTTCCTCTAGCTGTGCGAGTGATTTTGCGCGTGATTCGAGCGAGGCTTCGGCAATTTTCTTAGATTTGAGAGCGGAGAGGGCGGCATGTTTGTTGGAGGATTGTATGGCGGTGCGGGCTTTGGCATCGGAGGTTGAAATCTTCGTAGAGAGGATTGTGATAGTAGTGTGCAGGGAGGCGATTAGCGTTTTTAGGTTGGCGATCGTGGCGTCGTGCGGGGTCACGGGGGTTAGCTCTCCTGTAGGGGGTTTGAATTTTATTGTCTGGGGTGGAAGGGTGGTTAGTTTTGGTTTATGGGGAGAGGGGAGGGGGGTTACGTTGTTGGCGACGGATGCTTCTCGGAGGTCACGGGATAGGAAGACTAGTAGCACTTTAAGATCTGTCTCTGAGAGCTGTTTCCCGTGGATGGGGAACTCTTGCAGGAACATTTCTGTGGAGAATATTCGATCGACATTGCCTGGTCTCTTGCAAATTTCTTTGAGGATTGTTTTCGCCGTCTCCTATGTGAAACCAGTATTAGAATCGCTACCTGTCAGCAAGTAGAAGAAGGCCCACACCTCAACATTCCTAAGCACCACCACCTTCCCCTCCCGAATCTTCCCATCCTCCACAGCCCGATTCTTCAACCCCGCAACTTCTAACCCCCACCCAAGCACCTTCCAAGGATCTACCCAAGGACGATAATACACACTCTCTCGCATACCCAAGAACGCCTCCAGCGAGATAAACTCCCTCGTAGCTACCGCTTCATTCTAAACACTCGTTAGCCCATCACGCTACTCCGTGAATAAGGCAAGAACGCACAATAACAGTCCCCAATGCCAACGGCCTCCCCCACTCTCTCGTCGCCATGGAGCTAACCAGCTCCTCTCGGACCCCGAAAATTAACGTGTCGCTGCCGAGGACTCCTCTCGCAGCAGCCTGGCTGAGCACGGACTTCCACGCTGTGACATTTGCGAGGAAGCCGGAGGGGTTGTTTGTTCGGAGGGGGCGGAAGTCGGAGTATAGAGATGGTAGGCGGGCTCTGTTAAGGTTAGCTGGTTTGCACCCGGCTGGCCTTCACGGCAGCGGTTAGGTTAGATGGGTGAGGAATACCTGTGAAATTGCTCGTGGGCGAGGATGAAGCTGAGGAGCTCTGACATTTTGGTGTGTTTCCCGTTTCTGTTGGTTCTGGGGTGTAGCGGGGGGGAGGGAGTGAGAAAAGGAGGAGATGTTTGTTATTGTGGTTATTGTCGGGGGTCGGTCTTGGGTAAATTTACGGTAGTTAACTTGCCAAGCCGTCGTTATTGCACTGTGACGCATTCGATAAGGTTGCAGTCATTCACCTGCCGCAAGGATGGTTACTGGGCCAATCACAAGAGCCGGATGATTTCCTGAGCATCCTCGGCAAAAGGATGAAATTCAGAATATTCAGACTAGGGAAATCCCACTCTGCTCCACGGAATAAACTTGTATTAGGAGAGCAAAGTAAAATATCTCACTAGATATTCTATAACGTTGGGTGTCACCACTGCAATTTTGCAGTCAAAACCTGGAGAAAAGAAATACATCTTGTCCAGTTTCTAATGGCCTAATAGGTAAGGAACCGGCCAACACATGTGAAAGAGGAATGCTGGTGATTGGAAAGCAGATCCGGGGGTAAAGAGCGAGTGACGGTCAATGATTCGGGGTGTTGCGGCTGATAATTCCGGCAAAATAGGAGCTAAAACTGCCACAACGGAGCCTGAGAATCAGAGCTTAAAAAAAAAATAAAAAAAAAATCAGAAATTTGCTTCAACTATCAAAAATTCCTAGGCTATAGTATGATATAAGTTTAATTATGATCACGAGGGTGATTGAGAAACAATCAAGAACGTGGGGAGTAGAGTTGGGGCATTCATAATGGTGTAAAAAAAATGGGGGGAGGATTTTTTTTTTCATCCTATGATGAGCAAGGAGAGATAGAAACGGAAAATTAATAAGCGGAATCAACTCTAGGTATTATGTGAATTTGATTCTTACAAGTACTAAAGCCAGCTGAAGGCGAATTGAACCTTCGAATTTCTCTTCCTCTCTGGGAATCGGTGATATGCGAATAGTTGCCGCAGGGTCATCGATTGGTGGTGGTATGTAGTTCTAAGCTCTGTTAGGTGAATGATGATGAGGTAATTCAAGGCCGTGGCCGAAGGCCTCTTACTAATTAAAGTGCCCCCATAGTTGAACGAAAGCATAAAAGACCCTTTGGCGGGAACGGAAGGAAAAACCACTGTTCCGTTCTGTGACTGTTTTAACCCTAGGAACGGGTGTTCCAGGACTTTTGGAGCGGAACGGAATCGTCCTCTCAAAAAAGGCTTTGAGCAGGTCACGGTGTGGTATCAGAGTTAATGCTGTAATAGAGAATACTGTCCTGTCAATCGTTAGGTATGATAAATTATTATAATACAAGACTTAGTAATATTATTATCATAAGAGGTCACTCGTGAATATGGATCTGATAAGATAAGAGAATTGGCGGGGTTCATCCTTCGCACAAACTTTTCTCTTGAAATATTCGAGCCTCACCCCACTGCAGCCCGGAAAGTCAATTCTACCACGAACGTCGATCCCTCCCCAGGCGCCTACAATCCTTCCCCGCCTCCTGACTTGCTGATCAATTAAACAAGAAAAAAAAAGAATCATAACAGTCAAGAATGTCCAAGCGCCCCGCCGACTCCCTGGTTTCGCCGAACAGCGGCCTTAAAAACCGCTCCCGCGGAGCCACAAACGAAGATGCCGATCGAACCAATTATCCGCCAGAAATGGGGGAATTCGAAGATCACTATGAGGACGAGTATGAGGAAGACGAAGAAGTCCTTGAAGCAGGCGACGAAGACGATGAAGAGGGCGGTGCACAAATTGATGGAAAAAGTGGAGGAGGGGGAGATAGCATGGAAATAGACCAACAGGTGTACATGCCCTCGCGGAGAGCTCTGGGTAAGGACGAGACACTGGAGCCGGACCCAACGGCGTATCATATGCTACATAACGTGAATGTCAACTGGCCATGTTTGAGCTTTGATGTGCTGCAAGATGGGCTGGGGGATGAACGACGGGGATACCCACAGATGGTGTACCTAGTTGCTGGAACGCAGGCTTCCAGGGCAAAGGATAACGAAGTTACGGTGATGAAACTGAGTGGGCTGCAGAGGATGCAGCAGTGTCTGTCCTCCCACCCTCCCTCGCCTCTCTAATCACGGCTAACAATTAAAATAGTAAAGGAGGAGGACGAAGACGAAGACGACGCCTCCGACACAGAAGATGACCCGATCCTCGAGTCTCGCTCCCTCCAATGCCCTACTACGACAAACCGTATCCGTGCCTCCCCGCACGCCCACCATGCTGCCTCAATGGCCGAGACCGGAGATGTGTACATCTGGGATCTATCATCACATTACAAGTCCCTCGAGAGCCCGGGCACTGCCACCCCCGCGAGTGCAAACAAACCCACGGCAACGCTCAAGATGCACAAACATATCGAAGGCTACGCTATTGATTGGTCTCCTAGTCCCCGAGATGTCATGGGGCGGATAGCTACTGGAGATAACTCTGGCAAGATATTCATCTCTACGAGAAAAGAAGGCGGTGCTTGGGCTACGGATAGCAGCCCGCTGAAGGGGCATACAGGCAGTATCGAGGAACTCCAATGGTCCCCTAACGAACGCCACGTCTTCGCCTCCGCATCTTCAGATGGAACAGTCAAGATCTATGACGCCCGTGCACAGACCAAAAAGCACCAATTATCGGTCGAGGTCTCATCTTCAGATGTGAACGTCGCATCCTGGTGTCGGGCGGTACCGCATCTCCTTGCTACCGGTGCCGACGACGGAGTCTGGGGCGTTTGGGATCTTAGAACTTTTCCTAACACACTAAAGGGTGAACACGTATCTGCCACCGCGAGTTTTACCTTCCACCAGCAGCCGATCACTAGTATTGAGTTTCACCCTACAGAGGATAGTATCGTTTCTGTCGCGTCTGCGGACTCAACGATCACGCTGTGGGACTTGAGTGTCGAGCTGGATGACGAGGAGAGTAAGGATACTGGTGGCGTGGAGGATATTCCGCCGCAGTTGTTGTTTGTCCATTATCACAAGGATGTCAAGGAGGTACATTGGCAGAAGCAAGTACCTGGAGTGGTTATTGGGACTGGAGGTGAAGGGTTTAGGTACTTTATCCTTCTATATATATTCTTGCTGGGTGAAGTTGCGTGTTGACTGACTGGTTATCTCTCCTTATCTAGTGTCTTCAAGACTATCAGCGTCTAAGTTTGATGTCGGGGAGATTTCTTGCAGGATAGACACAGCCCGCGTAATATTATTTTTTGTACGTCTCGAAAAAGTTTCTAGCTTGCGTTTAATATACTGTTCGTCAATATCTAGAATAAATAGCTATGGCGGAGAGCTTCTTATTAAATCTTGTCTTGCGGGCATGCTTTGCCGTAATGGAGCCTTTCGGTGTATATGTAGAAGATTGATGTCACTAATACTATCATAGTAGACTTAAGCCGGCCACCCTCACCCCTGAGCTTCTGGGGGGGCAATTCAAACTACTTGTTATCGTATTGACTCGATGTTACCCTTGGCTGATATGGCATGGGCGGCAGGAATGTATTTCTCGGGAGAGTATCATAGATAATCACTCGTTAGGCGTTCCCGCGCGATGCAAACCTTTTTTAATAATAATAATATTATTATAATCTATGTTGCTCTGCTGGCGATGACAAGGAATCGTAATTCTGATCCGCTCAAAATTCTAGAGGAAGGTCAGGCTTCGAGGAAGCGGGCCTTCATACCACATGTCGTAAAAAGATCAGGAGGGTGGGGAGGGCAACGGACAACGGACAAAGTGAAATTTAACGTACATTCATAGCTCATACCTACAGATAAGCTAAGGCACTGCACCCCACCATTACAAAAAAACTGAAGCAAGCACTATAATATAGACTTTTATATAAAGAAAAACAAAAAAAAATGCCACAAGATCATCAATCTTGCATCTCCACCTCCTCGCCCTCTCCTCCCTCACTCCAATCCTCACCCCACAGCCCATCCAATTTAAACTCCTCAGCCCACTCTTTAACAATCTCTTTCCGATCGTCGGTCGTTATAGCAGCGGTAGCCGGCTTAACACCTTGACTGGCAGTGGAAGGGACCGCAGCCGGGGGGTCAACCCAGCCTTGAATCCTTCCATCCCTCCAATCCATTATGACAGCCGTTGCCGCTGCTTCGATGTTGGGGATGCCTCCTTTACCTAGTCGCCCGCGTTTTCGTGCGACCTGGACTAGGAAGTCTGTTGTGAGATCGGTGGCAGTGGTATCAACGAGGGGAGGAAGGTTGTAAAGGTGGAGGAGCTTGTTAAAGAGGGTTTGGGATGTGGATAGCCGGCGGATGAGAAGGGCAACTGCGGGTACCGGGTCGAGGATTTGCTTTGGTGGGACGGCACTTAGGAGGATGAGGCGTGCCTGGTCGTCTTTTGAGTCACCCTGACTATTACTACAGGGGAAGACAATACCGGGGGAGTCTAGCAGTTTAAGCTTTTTGTCTAGCTTGACTTCTCGTAAGCTGGTGGTGACGCCGGCTTCAGCACCTGTCGGACAGGCGGTTTGAGAGCCACCCAGACGGCCGGTAAGGGCATTGATAACTGATGATTTCCCAACGTTCGGGTATCCAATTACGCCTACCGATACCGACCGCTTGAGCTGTTTGGCATGCGCAAATGATTTCAGAGCCTTCAGAAGAGTAGCCGACGTGCCTTGTACCGTCAAGGATTTATGATCGAATGTCTGGGCATTCGCAGCAGACCCGCTCGCCCTGAGTGGCAGCGTCGGGAAGTATCTGCGAAGATAATCCAACCACCCTTTCAGCGCGGTTGCTGGCACGAGATCGATCTTGTTCAATATAAGGATTAGCCGCTTCTCGCCGCTATTAGCCGCCATTATTTGTCTTTCTACATCGCGAGAACGGGTGCCTTCGGGGTCTCGAGCGTCTAGGACGTAGAGAATTACGTCAGCAGCATCAACCACTTGCTTGAACATCTTGTCGAACGCTTTTCGCGAGGTATCTTTTCGGGTGCTCTTGGATTCGGGGTTTGGAATGTCGGTTTCTGAATCCGAACCGTCATTGGATTCGCCGCTGAAGCCACCATGTTCGGCTTCATATTCTGAGGCTCTAGCTCGCGCTGAGGCTAGGAGGGCCGCCATTGCAGAACCTCCGGTCTATGCTCATTTAGTAATTCGTTAAAGGGAAATGAGCACTTTTCACACATGGTGGAACATACTCTAGCATCAGTATCATCTTCATCCATAGCATCGCTATAAAACTCGCTGGAACTCTCATCACCTCCTTGAATCCGCATAGCATCCTCCTTGCCCTCCGCCCCATCCGCTAGCTCCTCCTTTCTCTGCTTTGCCAGTTCTCTTCTTCGCAATTGCTCCTCTTCCTTCAGCCGCCTTCCCTCTTCAATCTCGGAAAGTAAGCGATCCTTGTATGGAAAGCTATTCGGAATATTAAGTTTGTCATTCTTCTTTTTTCGGTGGAGTTCTGGATGTTTTTTGGCCTCTTTTCGTTCCTTGCGGGCCTTTTCGTTAGAACGCTTCTCGATTTTATGGCGGAGACGAACAGGAACCCGCTTGGACTTCTTTCCTAGAAGGTGTTAGGTGATAGCTTGTATCTCTGGGTGCCCAAAAACTTACTTGGTTTGACCATTGCGAAATATTTTGGGGGTAGCGATGAGTTGTTTACTTGGATTGTGTGGTGGGGAATATTTTTTAATTTTGCTGTTGAGAATTTTCCTTTGGTTTGTGACCGGGTAATGACAGATTCAGCATTCTCTGTGGGGCAGCAGAGGGCATGAGCAGGGGGTGTAGGAAGATCTTAGATAATCTAATCTAATCTTTGCCACTAGATTACTATAAGGCTCTTGCAGTATGCATAATACCAGTATGCCGGGTAACCCAATCCATGAGACTCAACTTTAGCCTAGCTAACCTTACGCATAAACCCACCCTTCCAGTTTCACCGAATCTAAATCCAAATGCTATCTTTTCCACCAAAACAATGAGTGTCACGAAACTCATCGAGCATGTGCTTGAGGAAGTATCTATCGACGGTTCTGAAGGTATTTTTAACATTCTTTTTTTCCTTCCTGAGAGATCCCTACCATATGACTCTTTTTGCGCTTGGATGGCGGGGCAAGTGCCATTCTACTAGAATTTGAAATTTCTAGAGAGAAAATCTATATCAATTAGTTTGGAAAGATCAGATGAGGTTTCTGTTTCAAGAATTGAGCCTCAATACCCTTTTCGTCAAGGCTGGATAATTCTCAATTTTTTGACTCGGGCTGGCGCTGGTTCGAGTCACGCAGCCATTGTTATCCTGAGCATTTTTTCCTTCGGTATGTTTGTTGGAGAGTTGCTAACTAGAATTTCCGACCACCAGGAACGACTATAAAGCAACTGTTCGTCTATGTGACTGAATTCTATACCAAGACTCTTGTACCAAAAGTCGAAATTAATTCTTTATGTGGACCACCACAAGATCCTTGGAGCTCTAGCGCTTCTGGAGGAGGAGGAGGAGGAGGAGAGGCGGGTCCTGGGTCTTCGGCCACACCACAGGGTCAGCCCGCCTATTGGGGGGTTCCAAATATGAGGGATGAGTTCCAGGATTATGTCTGGGATATTCTGCGACAGCAGGAAGATTTTAAGGTTGGGATGAATGGTGAGGGAAATGAGTTATCATTGGACGAGATTGTCGCCGATTTGAGGAATCAGGCAGTGGACAGTAAGGGAGAAGCAAATGGGGGAGGAAAAGTATGGAGAGTCTACACTTCTGAAGAGAGACATTGGAAGACGCTTACTGGCCATGGACCAGATTTGAAGAGGGTGAGATGTCTTTTTCCTGGGTCTACTCGGCTTTAAGAGCCTTACGCTGATACACATGTTAAGGTCCCAAATGCTGTTTTCAAATGCTTAGAAGTAATTGCCAAACATAGAGAACAAGGCCTCATCCAACCCGAGTTGACCAAGATTACTGGTCAAGATAAGAAATCTGTTGCTGGGCGTACAACTATTCTCAAGAATTTAGGCCTGATTGAGAAAGTTAGCGTGTTGGCGAAAAGTCTCAACACTAGTAAATTAACTCTTACGAAATACGCTCTGCAACGCGATATCAAACGTCATGTTGCTCAAGAATCTAGGGAGGTCGTTGTTAAAAAGAGGGGGAAGAAGTTTCTCGATACCAAAAACGATGCGGCCAACATTGCCTGGACTGGGGCTACTATTGATACCGAGAAACTAATCAAAGCTATCTTTTCAGAGCTCAAGGGGGCTAAAAACCAGGTCTTGATGCATAGTGATTTGAAGCGAAAACTGGTGAGTGAGAAAGCTTATTTCTTGGAATATCTACTAATCTGAAACGCTTAGGGTATGGACAAATCCCGGTTCCACTGGCGATGCTTCTCTAGAATCCTACGAAAATTGGAGTCCTTGGGGGTTGTGAGAAGAATCAGAGTTCCACTGAAGATCTTGAGAAAGTATAGGAAGACACAAGGCCCTTCTGAGATTGCTATAACTGAGCAGTGCCATGCCCGATGCGTTCGGCTTATTCGAGAGATGGAGAGGGAAGATTGGCGTAAGGTCCTTACTACCTTCTCTAAGCGGGAATTCGTGATGGAGGATGAGGATGACGGCGAAGCTGAGGGGTCGGAAGACGAAGCTGCTAAAGGCAGTAATAATATTGAGGATGAAGATCCCGTGGTCGCCCAGGAGCTGGGACAGGTCAATGTCGACGAGGCGGTAGAAGAAATTGTTAGAGATCCGCCGCAGTGGAGAAAAGATAAACCTTTGACAACTACGATCTTCGATATTGTGGATTCTTGTGGGAAAAGCGGCATCTCAAGCATGGTGATATCCCGCGCTAAACCAGATTAGGCTATTGATTGCTAATTGAAGTTTAGGATTTGATGTACAAAACTATAGGAAGCTTCTATTACAGGCCAATGGACCAAATTCTTCATCGATTAACCGATTACCCACAGCAATCACAGCCGCCACAATACATGCACCTTGCCATCATTCGGGAAACCGGTATCTCTGGGCGCCAGACTCATTACAGGTATTTCAGTTACCGATGGCATCAAGAGTTGGTCGCCGAAGGTGTAGCAGTGCAACCATGGGGGCCTGCGGTCAAGAAAAAGGGTTCGAAGCAAGTTTCGCACGGGGCTATAACCCAAGCCACGGAGGCACCTCTATCCCTTGATAAATACGGATTTTTGGCTCCTAATACCTCTAGATTTCTGAAGAGCGATGGCTCTGCTACCCTAGCTGAGAGTCAATTGGAGGGGAAAAAGAAGGAGCGTCTTGATTCCCTCAAAGCCCAGTTTAGAGTTCTCCGAAATAAAGCAGGCGAAGAGCAGTTGGATTGGAAAAATTCTTCACGTAAGAAGCCCTACGAAGATTCAGGTTATTGATCAGGAAACTTACATTTTGGATAGCTCGCGGTGGAAGACCCCGGAAATATGAGAAGGGGAAAGAGCCATACCTAGCAGCCAAGAGGCGTGCAGAGGCTAGGCGAATTATCACCGAAAGGGCTACTGGTTTAGTTGAACCAGATGGTACAGATCTAGACGGAACGACACAAGGAAGGTCTCTTTCAAATGAAACTGAGGGCGATACTCTAGAGACGGAGCCTCCTCCAAAGAGAGCTAGGATCGAGGAGCTTTTGAACCCGGAGGACCTGGAGCCAATATCACCTCCAAAACGGCGTGGGCGACCACCTGGTGTTAAGAATGGCGAGGGCAAAAAGAGACAGGCAGCTAAAAAGCGGGAGAAAAAGCCTAAAGTAATACCGAAGAAGGCTACAAAGGAGTCGAAGACGCCACAAAAACCCCAGGAGCTTGAGGAACGACAGGAACCGCAGCTTGGCCCCGTTAGTGCTGAGCCCGAGCGAGATCGTCAGGAAAATCTAAAATCTCTGGGGAAACGCAAGGCCCAAGCCGCAGGTGGGAAAACAGGACGGGAAAAACGCAGAAAAGGAGCCAATCAAGTAGGTCCTCCAGAAGATGGCGGAGTGATAATTTATGATTCCATCGTTGTTAGACCAAGTATCGAGCTCCCACCAGACACCAGGATACTCAACAGTGCAGAGCCGGTACTCGCGGGGCCAGCTCTCGGGAATGCCGAACAGTCCGGCGGCCAACCTTTAAAAAAGCTAGCTCGAGTAGTTGATGGTGTACAGCTAGAAATCGAGCATCTGGATGTTGAAGGTAACGACTCATATGGCTCAATTGGAGGGATGCTTGCCATATCTCGTCAGCAGGTTGTTCTTGATCTTCTCAAGGAAAATAATGGAGTATTTCCTAGTGGGAACGAATTACGCCACGCGTATAGCAAGCGATACCAGAAGAGCAATCCCAAGGCAGGGGTTTGTGATCGACGGTTGATTCGAGGCATCGTTCAGTCTCTCCAATGCAGGAAAATGGCGTATCAGATCACATTCGACTTCATCAGTTCACGGGGCATCTTCATTACCAAAAAGTTGTTAGTCGACTCTCGCTTGACCCCGGATTCGCCCCTTGTGGACGATATGGTTAGGGAAATGATAGCAGCAGATGGCAACCTTTGGTTCCCTCCGAACACTGAATTACATGAGGATATTCAAGAGCGATTCGTGCAACCTCCTAGCTGGTCGTTGCCAAAGCCTAGAAAGTCCGAGGAAGTGGAATTCGATAGAGTTTACCCAACCTCAGTCTCGGAGTTGAAGCAGAAACGCGAGGCCCGGGCGAGGGAACGTGCTGCGACAAAGGCTGCAAAGCTAAGTGTTATTGCTCGACCTCGCGGCCGCCCACGCACGTACCCTGTGGACGAAGTGTTTAATCATCGGGCGGGTGGAAAGTTTACAGATCAGCAAAGGGAAGAGGCAGCGAATCGGCGTCGGGCAGAGCTCAAGGCTGAGAGAGAACTAATGAAATTGAATCACAAATATCGGACTAAGGCCACCAATACCGATCCTTTTGGTCAATCTCCAATCGTCGATGGTTTACCGAGAAGGGTTTGGTGGAATGAATTTGTTGGGAGAGATTTGAACGAACCAAACGACGCGGACTCTTTTTTGCAGCAGGTGTATGATATTGAGAGGTGGGAAAAAGCGGTTGGACCTGAGGGGCTTCGCACGATGGCCGAGAAAGCAGACGGCATGGTTATGATTAACCTGTTTGCGCCTCCTGCTGAGAAGGGCGATAATTTCGTACAGATACCAGTAGCAAATATGGATAATCGTATTACAGCTCCGGATTTCAGTGCGCCGTTGCCTGCCGGGCCGAAGAAGCGTGGCCCTAAACCAAGGCCTAAAAGGATCCGAAAGGACCCATCTAAGGCGCGTACTGTGGATGTGTTGATGGGAGAGCAGCCCGCGAAGAGGAAGCGCAGACGCCCAGGGACATACGAAAAGCCATTAACCAGGCGTGATAGAGCAATGGCGGCAATCCGTGATAACCAATTGAAGCCATCTGATACGGAGCTTTTAACCGAACGTAAGCATCAATATCTAAGTCACTTGCTTTGCTTAGCTAACGTTCTTGCTGCATAGTTCCGCCTAGAAGATTCCAGTTCAGGAATCAGTACATTATACCCAAGGAAGACGAAGATACCCTCTTGATCGCTGTGATTATTGTTAGAACGATATTCGGCGGTTGGGATAGGAAGATCCATTGGGATCTTCTCACAAAAGCCCTTCCTCAGCATTCTGTGATCACCTTGCAGCGGCGTTGGCCTCGTGTTCGCGACACTCACAAAACGCATATGAAAAAGCTTCAGGCTGAGTTTGAAGATATGTTTCTTGAGGCTTACGAAAGTGGAGAAGTGCCAGCTTTTGACATGGACGATCCTTCGTCATTCGACTTGCTGTTTCATGTGAATTGGTTTCGTGAGAATCTTGAGTTGCCTGAGTGAGTTTATCATACATCTAGATTTTCGATGTGAAATTACTGACCACTTAGGGATACAGAGCGCAAGCGGTTCCCCAGCTTCCCGCTACCCGTGAGACCTTTGATGCTCAGTATGACCTACGGGTGGAGCCGCCAAAGCCCTGGAGAAACGACTATCATAACCCTCTCATGACTATGGGGCATAGGGTTAATCATTTTATGTGCCATTCTTACGACTTACCCTTGGACGGCGGAAAGGGTAAAAACAGAGATGAGGATGAAAAGGAAGTGGAATACATCAAGTCGGTGATAAAGGTAGATTTTTCATTCAATTTCTTATTATCTAGCGTCTTGGCTGACCTGCTTTTGGGCCAATATCGTCACTGATTCTCCCGACGACAATCCGAAGAGAGCTTTCGAAATATTACACTCTTGTCCCGAGCGTGTTGTCGATGCTGCGTTTTACAATCTCTCCATTAGTAAAACAATCTCGCATAAAAAGAGAGACCGTCTTAGAGCCACTCCAGGGCCGAATTATGAGTTTACAGATAAATTCCACATGGCGCTCAAAACGCCTATGGACGAAAATCTGTTCGCTCAGGCCGTTGCCTATGAACGATATCTCGAGGAAACCTTTGCTGAGTATAAAGCAATTGAGATATCCCCTCTGACCAACGATGGATCTATGGCGTGTATTTTTGCCATGGTTGCTTCTCGTAGGGTATGGACCTGCTTCTCCACTGCGTCTTGGACATCAGCAACTGACTTTTCTCTATAGATCCTATTAGGGAGGAGCGGCTATGTAGCCGACGAATTCGGCCTAATAGACGGCTACAAGACCCGCGCAATGGACAAGAAAAAGGTCGACTTTAAAGTACACATCCGGCCCGGACCCGACTACTACCGAAAGCCCAACCCAAGTCCAGATCCTCCAATCCCGCGAGGGAACATGGACCCCACGAACAGGGACCCCATCCGTCTATGGATTAGTCTCGATGGAACGGCCGTCGCGGGCATGTGGCTAAAGGTGCTAACGGCCGTTGCTGCAACTATCACGAGCCGCCCTGGGATCTCGAATCGGGGGATATCTAAGGCACTCTTTCCCTGTGTCTCGCTGATCGAACTTGACGATATACTTGCGTGGCTAGTTGAGCGTGGGTGCGTAGAGCGGAGGGGTGAGGGGGCTGATGCGGGGAATTGGGCGCGTGAAGGGTATTTTCTGGCTTTCAAGGGGTTGGATTACCTTCCCGCTTGAGTTGTTAAAGACGATTTTTCGGTGATACTGGGTTAGGTGGGAGATTGGAGTTTGTTTGCTTGACTTGAGTGCTTTCGTGCAATAATACTTGGGGCTCCTTATACCTTTGCCTTCTCTTCTGTATATGTATTTTCTTCTATATATGTATTTTCTTCTGTATAATAGATCCTTAATTAGAGCGAGAGGGAGTTGTACTACGGCCTCGGTATTTGAGTAATCGATATTTACTGATTAGTGGCTTGATGCTTTGCAAGAGTAATATTTTACCCCAGAGGGTAATAAGCCTATGTCAGCGGAGGTCTTGGAGCATGTGGATCATCATACAGTACATGGGTGGGGTTCAATGTTTGCTAGGGTGGATCCGTTATGTGTTTAACCTACTATAGATTGTAGAGGTTAGTAAGATGTAGGGGGTAATGATGCTAGATCTCCATTCCCTCTTCTAATGGCGATGGAACTTGTGGGAGGCTGCATGCCCTCGCGGCCGGGTGTACGGTACTGTGCGCCCTTTCGTATTGGATGGGTGCTCACACTCAATTAAATCTCTACTTTGCTCTCTTCGATTTTAGTATGATATACCGGTAATAATTTTCGTTAACCCGAATCATGATTTATGCAGCCACACCTCCTGCCAAGCATAAGTCCAGAGAAGAGTAGTACTTGTACACTCGCGTTTGAAAAGTCCTCGTAACAAGCTCCGTGACCTTTACAACCACACCAAAAGTTTTTATTACTTGTCGCACAGACCCTAGATAGGGTTTTTCGCCAATCAACGCATTTTATGTCCATTAGGTTAAGGCTTCATGGATATGGATAACGCAGTTGAAAGTCTCAAGAGGGAAGTATCCATTCTTAGAGATAAGCTAAACACGGCGGAATTAAAGCTAGCGGAGGCTCAGAGAGCCAAGTTAAAAGAAAGAGTAGGAGAAGCTGTGCCTTTTACACCGAGGAAACCATTTACAACAGAGTTGAGGCCGATGATTCCGAATAGCGGAAAGAGGGAGATTAAGGAGATGGTGCACGAGGTGATGGATGGGAAGCGAAGGAGATTGAGAGAGGGGGGAATACCGTTTAACCCTGAAGGAGTGAGGGGAAAGGGGATTGTGGTGGGACTGAAGTTGGGGGTGTGTTATGGGAGGTTGGGATTGGTGGAGTAGTGGCTGCATTGGAAGAGGCGGGATTTATTTTAGCCGAGGGGTCGAGGTGGTTGGTGCCAGAAAACGAAAGAGAGAGGAGGGAGAAGATGGGGCGGTTGTCATCCACAGTTGTGGCGTTTGTCAGAGGTGTGGGTGAGACGGAAGTGTTATTGAAGAAGGGGTTGTGGCTGGGGGGTAGGTGGCACTCGGTTAAAAGGTATGAGGTGGTGCAGCCAATCAGAGTTAAGAAGGGTTGGGCGTGGGTTGGTGAGAGGTTGGACGTGATAATAAAGAGTGAGGAGGACGCGATGAGGAAGGTCAATACTACGGTGTTGGGACTTCACAAAGCGTTGGAAGAGGTGGGAAAGAAGGTGGACGGTATGGACCCGGGGAAAGGGAAAGGGAGTTGGAAGGAGGAGTTTGAGGCCAAGAGGGAGGAGAAGGAGAAGATAGTTGCGGTGAAGAGGGATGGAGTAGACTTCTCGGAGAGACGGGAAGCGGCGAAGGAGGAATTTATTTGGTTTCCTAAAGTGGCCGAGTCTCTTTCCTTGTCTCCGGAGGTAGCACCCATTGCAAGTGTTACAACTAGGGGCAAGTCGAAGGGGAAATGGGCTACGAAAGAAGAGGTGTTAAGGGCATTGGGAGTAGATGGGGATTGGATGGATATGAAGTAGGGGAAGGTTTGGAGGATATAAGACGAGAAGGGCAAACAGACTGAATGCTATGAAAAGCCCTAAGTGTATTAGATAACTGGTAGTTAGTTAATAAATACCGAAAAGTTGATTAAAAAAAAAAAAAGTCCTCGCAACCACACAGGTGACTGTGGCTGGGTTGCAACACGTGCCATGTATCACTACCAAAATCATATGTAGCTCTGGGAACCGGTCGCAACGAGCAATAATGTGCTATCCTTCTATAGCACCAGCCAATATCAGCAAGTACTTGTACAGCGATGTCACGGTTGTTCTCATATCTGGCATTGTAGGAATCGTGAACTTTCAAATGCGGGGGTGCCATGGTTGCTTGTGTTTACCGAGACCTGTTCCCAAGGCTGCATATTATTGTGGTAGTGATACATGGCACGTGTTGCAACCCAGCCACAGTCACCTGTGTGGTTACGAGGACTTTTCAAACGCGAGTATAGTCTCCCAGACAATCCCCCCGCTGCCTTATGATATTAATACCGTCGGTCATCGTAGGTAACTTGCTCCTCCCGTACAAACCTAAGCAGAGACTACAGAGACAGAGAATACCGGTATCTTGTGCTTTCTAACCTGACCCCTAATTGACATTGAAGCCGGTGAATTTTCAAAAGCGCCTTTTTCAGCATTACTACAAAACCGCTTGTGATTATTATAATATTATTATACCGGTACTTTTATCACATCCCACTACGGCTGTCAGTTTAGGGCATCGACTAGCCTTAAGTTATGAAGGGTAGAGGGATAATAAGGATATCGGTACCTCTTCGGGTAAATCTCTCCTATGCACTCTCCAAGCCTTTCAGGCTAGAATAAGCTTTATGGGAGAACGCTATGATAACCCCCATTGACTGATTGTGGTTTGGGGAAGAAAAGAAAAGAAAACGCCGCACCCGCTGGTTCAACAATGGCATGCCAAGTGCATTGCCATGGATTATTAACTACCGATACGAGTACATTAACTAATTCACGTCGATGTAAGCCAACTTTGTGGTGCTGTACCGTGAGGGAATCGAAAACCAGGGAATAATGGGGATCAGCGAGATGGGGGGAGGTTGTGTCACTGTTTGTGAGCGAGCCCGCTGCTCTTCAGTCAGTTTGTCGGATGATATAGCCAAATGAAGTCTGCTCCGGAGCTTTACTTCTCTACTATACTTACCTACTCACGGAGTTCTATCCTACTTCTTTCCCATCCTCCACTTCCGCCTCTACTCTCTCCGCCTTCTTGCTTTCAGTCCTCCTTCTCTTTATTCCCTTCCCCCTCCCCGCCCCGAGGCTAATTGGCCTATCGTAAACACCTCAAACTTCTCAAACTATGGAGAAAGAATCAACTAATTCATCCCTTCAACGCGTGGAGTTGCAGCAACCCGGTTCAATCGAGGGCGGAGCAGATCATGAATTTGAAAAGAAATTGGTGCGGAAATTGGATAAGCATATTATCCCTATGATTATGCTGTTGTACCTGTTCTCGTTTTTGGATAGGTTTGGATCCTTTCCCCTGCTCGGCTATTTGGGCGGAGGACTGGACTGACGATTGGTTGGTGGTGGGTAGGGTTAACATTGGTAATGCACGATTGTACGGGTTGGAAGAGGACTTGGGACTCGAAGGGAATCAATTCCAGATTTCAGTTTCGATTTTGTTCGTGACATATCTTGTCTGTTACTACCCAGATTTCCAGAGCGAAGAGAAGCAAAAGTGGAAGACTGACAATTACCGCCTACAAAGGCATTTGAAATCCCTAGCAACCTTGTATTAAAAAAGTTCACACCCAGACGATATAGTAATCCTCCTCACCCACTGTCACTCATCCACTAAGCCGTAGTTAACTTATCCCAGTCGCAGCGATAACCACAGTCTGGGGCATTATCGCAACCTGCACCGGTCTCGTAAACTCCTACGGTAGCCTCCTCGCCTGCCGTCTCCTCCTCGGCGCTGTAGAAGCTGGCTTGTTCCCCGGGTTAGCAGTCTACCTTACATTCTTCTACACCCGCAAAGAGCTCGCTCTGCGCATTGGCTACCTCTTTGTCTCTGCCGCTCTGGCCGGTGCCTGTGGTGGTCTCTTAGCCTACGGGATCGGCTTCCTGGACGGGAGGAGTGGGATGAAGGGATGGCGGTGGATCCTTATAATCGAAGGATTACCGACGATTGTGCTTGGGTCGGTGGCGTATTTCTTTTTGGCAGATAGTCCGGAGGAGGCGAGGTACTTGAACGAGGAGGAGAAGAGGTTCATGGTTGCCCGGAGGGGGCGAGAAGTAACACAGACTACCAGTGCCCAGGAGTTTCATTGGGGGGATGTTAAGAAGTGTTTTTTGGATTGGAAGTGTTGGGCTTTGTATGCTTCCCTTAAGAAAATTTACTAGAGGGTGTTGAACTGATGACAGCAGTGCGTTCGCACAATTCGGAATTGACACTATGCTCTACGGTCCCTTCCCTACCCTGCCTTCCCTTCTCTAATTTTTATACTAATTCACTCTTAGGCTTCAGCACCTTCCTCCCCACAATCATAAAAGCCATCGGCCACTGGTCCACAGCACAGGTCCAAGCCCTCACAATCCCCTGCTACGCCCTTGGCGCAATCACGTACCTAATTGTCGCGCACATCTCCGACAAACAGCAGCGACGAGGTATGTACGCCGTAAGCTTCGCCTGCATCTCTATTATTGGGTACGGGATTCTCCTATCCGACGCTTCTAGCGGTGTGCACTACTTTGGCTGTTTCCTTGTTGCCATGGGGCTGTACGTGTCTGTGGGGTTGCCGCTGGCCTGGCTGCCGAATAATTGCCCCCGATATGGAAAGAGGACAGCCGCCTCGGGGTTTCAGTTGACAGTAGGGAATGCGAGTGGGATCATGGCGCCGTTTGTGAGTTTCACTGTTGACGTAGCAATTTAGTTGGATCGGAAGAGGGGGCTGATCTGCGGTGAATAGATCTACGTGTCTAAAGATTCTCCGAGGTTTGCCTTTGCTTATGCCCTCTGCTTGTGATAGCATAATTCGCTAAAGGCTACAAACAGATACATAAAAGGCCACGCAGTATCCCTATCAATGGTAGGCGCCGCAGCTATCATTTACACTTTCCTGTGGGTCAGTATTCCGCATCTTCCTTCATACCCCCTCTGCCGGTCCAGTGCTAACATCCCACAGTACTGGTTTTCAAAACTAAACTCCAGTCGAGAACGTGGAGAAGAAAACGCAAAAATCGTTGGCTTGAGCGAAGAGGATATCGCAGAGCTGGGTGACGAATCGTAGGTTCCATCTACCCCTTAGTTTGCGGGTGGCTACTAATAAAATCGATCATAGGCCGAGGTTTCGGTACACAATATAAGAATGCGTTCTGGTTCGTTTGCTATGCGGGCAAGCAGAATTCTAACTCTACTAGTGCCTTCCACGATGATCAACTGCGCCCGAGCAGTCCTTAAAAATCGGAACCATCTTTTAAGTCCAGAAATTTTTGTGTATAGGGACCACTCCTTCGGCTAATCGGGTCCACAATTCCCGAATTTTCTCACTGTTTTCAAAGGTTGTCTGGCAAAGTGGGTAAAGGTGGTTGCCGCGCCGGATTTCGTGTCAATCACTGGTGTTTGTTTCCTCTAGGTACTATACAATATTGGTTTACAGTAATGCGCTGTAGATTTTTTAGCTGCACAGATTATCCACTTTAGTTCTGGTTACTAATATATTGAGAGCACTTGCTTGATCTGGAGCTTCCGAGTTATTCTCTTTTATTTCCCTTAAGATTGTATTTATGTTGCCCAGGAGAGGTGAAGGGTTGGAGCTTTTAGGCTGAGGCGCGTGGGTTATTTTTATTCTTTACAAGTTGTGATACTTTATGATACCAAATTACGTTTAAGAATTGTGCGAATGGGGTACCATGAGTTGTCGTTCTGCCGCTATTAGCCTACCAAAACCCCCTTATTCCCTAGGCGGGGCTATTGGGTTACGAGTTCGGTATCATACTTGTACAAGGAGTACTCTTCTGTTGCACGGTATACTTATCAATGTACAGTACCAGTGCCCGACGACCTTCAGCCAGACACCTGTAATCCATAGCCCTCCAAACCCTCCAGACTCTTAGCTAAACCTATCTTTTTCCACGACTAAGATCCCAGTTATAATCATTCTTTAGACACAAAGGGATCTTGTTACTAATCAATGGTGGATTTCTGTGATTCTCTTGGTAATGCATTCTATGTTTGAAAAGTGCTATCTTCTTATCTTTTAAGTTGGATTGTGGTGCTCTAGCCCAACAAATGACTGTGCATAACTCGATTGCCACCTCCACGATTATATCAAGCTCCAAACTATGTGCCTTATTACTTCCGTATATGAGGTTGCGAGCCCTAGATTTCGCTCGCTAAATCTCCATGGCGCTTTTGAAGAAGGTTCATATATACTAGCATCGCTCAAGCGGTTTCATATCCTACTGTATGGCGGTAATGGGTACACAAAGCACCCCTTCTGCCCAAAATTACAGAGAATCTCTCACTAAAGACATCCAGGGTGCAAAACAGACCTCCATTGAAAACTGCCAACTCGGGAAGGGATACATCGCCCTTCCCATTAAAATCCCGAATCCAGCTTTTTAGTAGGATGAGTATTTGTTCCCAAGTTGACATTGCATGAAATACCTAGCTGGCACAGTGGCTAACATGTCAAGAACCAATTAACCCCTATCGCAATTAGCAGGAGCCCAGGAGTTCAATTCACGCTGACAATCAGTTATTATTGAACGATCCGTCATGTAGGGCAGGATAATTAAAAATCCTGCCCTATGGGGACTAGGAGATTGAAGCACCTAACCTCCATTAATAGGGCTATGGGGCTTGTCAATCCTGCTATCATACGAGGTGGGAGAATCCGACTCTAGACCTTCAGGTTGGCGATCGGCGGGGTAGCAGAAAAGCGTTGTGGGTCTTGAAAGCTATGGAAGATTTAGCTTTTCCCTTTCCTGGTAAGTTAGGCTCTCCCTATTTATTATCTTACAACCCTTTTTTTTTCCAATAAGGAAGGCATAGATAGTGCCTAGGGGAATATAGGAGTAGCAAACGCCGGACAGGCACAGCGAGGACAAATACGTGATGTTGAAATAGGATCCGCGTAATACAGTACCAACCCGACACCTCAGCATCTGATTACATTGTCATATGATCAGATCGGGCTTCTCAAGATTATACAGTACATAAGTAAAACTAGATGTTTCTTCCCTTCTTTCCTCCTTTCCTTGTTGGTGCCTCTCTCTTCTCTTGCCCATACTTTTTTTCTCCCATGCCGGTGCGTCCTTTTTTACTCATCCAGTCCCTCTACTCCACGCCAGCTTGTGGCAATGCTTCTGGGTGTTTCTGACGCCCACCCATCTCATCGTTACCACGGTACTAGGCACGCCCACCACTGTATTCCCCATCATTATTGTGTGAAGGTAAACATCTGCCGGCAAGCGGGAGGGTGTGAGGTTTACCTCAAACTAACCTTCAGCTGGGAGGCAGGCAGAAGGATTCGAAAGGGTGTCAGCCAAGCGTGGTGTCTGAGGGAAATGTGCTCTAGGACGTCGGTATGCATAATTTTCGGCACTCGTCAGCTGTCTCCTCCTCCAAGTGGATCTGGGGATCAATAACCGGGTGCTGGGCTCAAGAGACTGAGGATTCTAGAGACTCCGCAAACCTCAACGGCGAAAGTCCCCGCCTTCCAACCCGGACATGAGGACGATCACAGAATCCTACACAGCCTCATGTGGAACTACAAGATGAGATTGCACCCCCTATTTTTCTTGGAAGCATGGATATTTTACTGGCAATTCACCACCTATCACTCGTTGGTATTGCTGGGCATTGCTTCGGAATCGCTGCGGCAGTCTATCTCGTCTACATTGTCCTTTCCACCATCCCCACCTTCTCCATCGTTGTCGTTGTTATTTCTTTGAGACCGCAGGACCGCCATTGCCGAGTCCACGAACCGGAACCGAAGGTTTCTCAGAGGGCTCAACAGAAGCGATTGCAAAAGCGTTTTGCGTCCGATCGTGTGGGTTCTTGCGCATTTTTCGGCGGTTAGAAGGAGGCGCCATTGTTGCGCAATTGGTTTTTCTTCTTTTTCTATGCCGGGTTGGAAGAACCCATTGCCAATTGGGCAAAGCGCACGGAGTATCACTCGAAGGCACAGGTGTTGTCTCGGGGTGGTGGGAAAAAGGTATAGTCGGCGGCTCGCTTGGCCAGAGGTCATAGCTCCCCACCGACAGGTTCGGGAACTCCCAGCACATACAGTATACTACTATCTAGCTCCCCCGACCATGATATCTCCAAGCTCGCTACAGCTCGCGTTCTTTGTTCCCCCACTCACCACCTACCCCTCTTCGAGCGCCCCCATTGTCATCCTGGATACATCGGTGGCAACGATCTCGAGCGATAAGCGCAGCAACATTCTTACCAACGTCTCCGGCTGTGGAACCATGTTATGTGCGGGCAGGATGGGAAGGGTTGTGTTCGGTTGTCAGGTTTTCTAGATTCAGGTTTCCGTTCTCTCTCTTGTCAGCTACTGTTTTAATGTAATTATTCGTTTGGCTTTGAAAAATTAGAACGATGGAGGTTTTGGTGGCAAGAATTTTTTGGAAATGAAAACCATTCTTTTTTGCTTGGTTGGCTCTAGTTTACTATTAATAGTAGTGCTAAGGATGGGCTCGCTTTTTTTTCTCTTCTTCCGGAAAACCAAAATCAATAAAACTGGTCTTAACACAACTCTTATTTAACGGTTCATTTCTCTTGTTCTCACCTTCGGTAAAGTTCTTCCCAGAAATTTTTGTACCCAATTAGCGGCTGTGCAAACACATCGTTCCATCTACTGCTTATCGGGTTCTGCTCGTCATCGATCATTTCTAACAGTTTGACTTCCCCTCACCAGTTTGGACCCCCGAACAAACCCACTATCGCCACGTGCAATGGGCTCCGACAAGAAACGAAAACGCCCTCAAGATGTAGACCCAGGCCCGGCGAGAGGGAGCGGAACAAAAAATTCACCTGCAACCGCAAATAAAAAGCCGAGACCCGAGCCGTTGGCAGCTGCTTCAAACCCCGAGGTAACTAAGCGATCAACACTCCGTGCCTCAAAAGACGAAGAAGCATCTTTCCCAAGAGGAGGTAGCTCTATTCTTACTCCATTGGAGTTCAAGCAAATATCCAATGACGCTACTAAAGATGTCCTCTTCGAAACCGGGGGTCTGAGGGCCAAATCGACTAAGAAGAAGCCGATGAGAGAGGGATCGAGGAGAGATAAAAAAGCTAAGGGCCTGTTTGGCAAAAATGTGACCATTCCGTTGGGCGACCATTTCTGCTGTGAAAATGACCTCTCCGTTTTGAAACGGAAGGAAAAGGGCTATTTGTATGGGGAAACGGAACGGAACCGTTGCATCCAAGCAGGCCCTAAAAAAGACGAACCCAAGAAAGGTGAACAAAAGGGGACTAAAGCGGAAGGATTGAGCTATAAAGTTGGTCTTTTCTCATCAAAATAAGAACTGCGAGGTGCTAACTAATTCGCAGAGATTACTACCGGGTACACTTGTGCCTGGATGCATCTCTCAGATTAATCAAGCTGACCTCGCTCTTTCTTTGCCAAATAATTTGATTGGCTTTGTTCCTCTTACTTCTATTTCAGAATCGTTGAACAAGAAGGTTGAGGCTTTAATTTGGGATAGCAATGATGACGAGGATGAGGATGGAGAGGGAAAGATCGAAACAGCAAAATCAGAATCTAGCGAGGATGATGTTGACCTCATGTCTATGTTCCAGATCGGCCAATATCTCCGAGCGTACGTAGTATCTTCTTCGGAACCTGCCAATTCGAAATCTTCCCCTGGTTCTAAAAATATTAAGAGGCGGATTGAGCTTTCCTTAGATCCAGCTATAGCAAATAACAGCCTTACAGCTACTGAGCTAGTCATTGGATGTACTATCCAGGCCTCCGTTACAAGTGTGGAGGATCACGGTCTCGTTATGAATCTGGGTATCGGGGATGATCTCAAAGGCTTTCTCTCATCCAAGGAGCTGGGAAGGGCCGTTCGGTGACAGATGCAAAGGAAGGCCAAGTAATGCTTTGCACAATCGTCGGGCTCTCGTCAAATGGTAAAATCGTCAAACTCTCAGGGGATCTAGAACAGAAACCAAGTAAGAAGGGTAAATACTCCGGTGGGAAGGCAGCCTGGTGGCTGAGTTCTGCACCCACAGTTAATACATTTTTGCCTGGAACTGGCATAGAGGTACTTGTTACCGATATAGCAAAGAGGGGCAGAGCTGTTGGGATCGCAGGCAAGGTTATGGGACTTGTAGATGCTACAATAGATTTCTTTCACGCTTCTGGCTGGGAGGAGAAGGATATTGAATCCAAGTTTAAGGTTGGGGAAAAGGTTAGCTCCAAGCACGTCTCCCGTCTATATAGCCTCTCTAACCTTCTTTAGATCAAAGCGCGTGTCATTGCTACCTTTTCCGAACCTTATAAACTCGCTCTTTCAATCCTTCCACACCTCCTTTCATTCACTCAGCCAATTGAGAATGAGCCTACAACTATCCTCCCAATAGCCACCATCATCAACTCTGCAAAAGTTCTTAATATCGAACCCAAAACCGGCCTTTTTCTGGACGTCGGTGTTCCCGGTATCCCCGGCTTCGCCCATATATCTCGAGTCTCAAGCAATAGCAAAATAGGAGCTCTGTCTGAAGATTCTGGTTTATATCAGACTGGCTCAGTCCATACGGCTAGAGTAATTGGTTATAACTCTATAGATGGCCTCTATCTTGTTAGTATGGAGCAGAGAGTTCTCGATCAACCATTTCTAAGGGTAGAGGATATCAAAATTGGTGAAGTCGTGAAGGGGACTATCGATCGAGTCCTAGATAGTGGTCGTGTTATCGTAAACTTAGCTGAAGGGATCACCGGAATGGCGGATGAGCTTCACCTAAGTGATATCAAACTCAAGCATCCCGAAAAGAAGTTTAGGGAGGGTGTTGAAGTAAAAGCAAGGGTAATTTTTTTTCGACTATCCCGGGCTAATTTCTAACAATACTAATTGATGAATAGGTTTTGCTAGTTGACCGCTCAAAGAGGAGAGTAAGATTGACCTTAAAAAAGGCTATTGTCAACTCTGACGCTCCAATAATATCATCTTACGAAGATACAATTCCTAGCACTCGCTCAGTTGGCACCTTGGTTAAAATCCTACCAAATGTCGGGTTGGAACAACCCAATGCCAATTGGGTAAAGCTGGGGAGAACTGCGTGGAGAACTTGGGAGGAAGGGTTGCCGGGTTGCCCGGAGGTCATAGCTCACTGTGCACGGACTGAGAGCTACCAGTACATACTCGGGTAGGGAGGTTAGTGATGAGACGGACAGGGTGGTCGAGATGTCAAAGCTTCTTACCCTTCCTAGCATCGTTCCTACCAAATTAAAACATTTTTTACCT
>Ga0307507_10000053_pt1 | contig 167887 bp, 48 predicted proteins | sample 7_EM_MG_FD_207223 | JGI IMG/M metagenome (GOLD analysis project Ga0307507, IMG submission 207223) | Populus trichocarpa ectomycorrhiza microbial communities from riparian zone in the Pacific Northwest, United States - 7_EM | ecosystem: Host-associated > Plants > Roots > Unclassified | place... | reverse complement strand
ATATATACGTGTTTCAATATTCAATATATTGAATATTGACACTTTTTGTATTGATATTGAATATTGAATGTTCAATATTCAATATTCAATAACTCTAATCAATATTGAATATAGATTAAAGCACTGGTAGTTCCCAAGTCTATGCCTAGGCTAGCTATATTATTATTATCCTCCTAGCTATACTTGTCTCCCGTGTATATCTTTGCTAATTCCTTACTGAAGTTCTATACTCTGGGGGGTCCTAAGCCAGCTGTATCATTATTGTCCTCCCGGCTGTACTTATTGTCTTCTGTGTATGTCCTTGCTAATTCCTTGCTGAGGCTCTTGGCTTAACTCTATTCTCTACTACTACTAATACCCTGGCTCTGTTCTGTGGGGGTTTCCGTTAGCGGAGTCAAAGTAGTATGTGGGGTGTCTTATTGCGTTAGTGGTATGGGTAGTTCTGGTGGTAGGGTTAAGTCGGTATAATTAGACTCCCGTTATAGGGGTAGTGTAGGAGTAGGCTGAGGCATAGGGGTAGGTTAAGGGGTAGGGGTAGGTCGAGTAGTAGGGGTAGGTCGAGGTGTAGTGGTAGGTTGGGGTGTAGCAGGTGGTATCATAAGTAGGGTAGGGTTCGTGGCTGGTGAGATTGAGATTGGGGTTTCAATGGTACTGGTGCTGGCGAAGTTGTTCTTAAGGAGGTAGTTAATTTATCCTAAGGTAAACTTTCCTTTAGTTGCCATGTGCTCCTTAATCTTAGGCTTAGTCCATTCTATAGGGTCTTCTTCTTGTAAGGTATTAAATAGCGATTTGGGGACTGTAGCATTCCTATACTTCCTTATCCATACGCTATTAGTCTATAGGAACATTTGGAGCTTTTAGATACCAATTTAGTTGCAATCCTTAAAGATTTGTATTGTGAAGTTTTAGAAATCTTCCTTGTAGACCTCCCATAGTTCATCGTCCTTAAGGTTGTACGCTTTGTATTCTAGGATCTTAAACTTCACAAATTTATTAATATCCTTTGTGGTGGTTTCGTCGGACTATAAGTTAATGCCTTTAGGCCATTTCTCCTATCCTGCGTCGACTTGTGCCCTAATGTCTGACATGTCAATTCTTGTCTTGTAACTCCTGTTGAGTTTAATTTTAGGTTCTAGATGAAAAACGCGTAATGGACGCGAACCAAGGGCCTATTAAAAGGGTTGGTTCCTTAAGTACCTAACGCGTTTAAAATGCGTAATGGACGCGAACCAAGGGCCTATTAAAAGGGGTTGGTTCCTTAAATACCTAAGGGCCGTGTATAAAAAATTAAGGGCCTATTAGATAGGGGTTAACTTTTTAAATACACGTCAACTAATGCTCCTTAGCAGGCGAGATCGGTAGAGGCCTTTAGCAGGGACTGATCGAGCTCGTCTCTCTTTATAGATGATACGTCTCCTAATCTGTGATCACTGATCAGTGTTAGTATCACTTCCGGTGATACGTAATGCTATTGCAATAGTATGGGTGGTAACTGATTTTGATTAATGCTTATTTTAATTCTCCTATTCTACAGGTAGAATTTGGTGGATTTCCCGAGCTTGCTTAGCTCACGTAACTAACCCAATTAGTTACAGACAACCTCGTTCAGACACTTATTATATACTTTATAGTTATATATAGCTAGGGCTATTGTTTTTAAGAAAAACGCAATAGGGTACCACTTGCTATCTAGGTATAACTATAAGAGAACCCCCACTACCACTTTATTAGAGGCGTCCGTTTCTAGCATTAATTTATAGTCTAGGTTATAGTAATAAAGAATTAGAGAGGAGATAAGTTGGTCCTTTAACTCCTTAAAAGCTTTTATATAATTATCGTTAAAAATAAAAGGCATATTGTTCTTAGTTAGTTATATAAGAGGCTTAGCTATAACCCCGTAGTTATAGATAAATTAATAGTAAAAGTTATAGAAACTAAGAAAGGACTAAATGCCTTTTATAGTATAAGGGGGTTTCTAGTTATAGATTGCCTTAACCTTCTTAGAGTTAACTTTAATTCCTTTTATACTAATAATAAACCTAAGGTACTTTATTTGTTTTACTTCAAATTTATATTTCTTAATATTAACTTATAGACCTATATTCCGCAGCCTCTCTAGGATCTTTTTAACGTAAACTTAGTGCTTAAGTTTATTATCTAAGTATATAAGAATGTTGTCTAGGTATACCGTGTAGAATTTATTAAGGTAGTTAAAAAGAACATTATCTATATTGTTAGCGACTCAGTCAATCAAGGCACGAGCACGGCAAGAGGGACGCGCAAGCCTGTACAATTGGTAGTCTATAAACAAGGATCCAAAGCTAGAGAAAGGAAGGAGAAGAATAGCAGCGCCGCTTGATATTTTATGCGGTCCTTAAGTTATGTAACTCGCGTCTACCATAATCCACGTCTATTAAGATCCACCGTTTTCCACTAGCGCCGTAACATTACCCCCCCTTCCAAAAAAACCTGCCCTTAGGCTTTATATATCCGTATCATGTCCGTGGGGTGTTCTTATCTATATACTTAATAGGTAGCCTATTATCTTTGCTATACTAGCACTCCATCTACTTGTCTAGATACTTTAGGGGTCCTGGCTTATTAGGGTATTAGTTATAGAACTCTTTAAGCTTTTAGGGGTAACCTATAAAGTTCCAAGTAGGGTACCAGGTTGGGTCTAGATTATAACCTTTCCATTAGATATAGTATTTTAGCGTTCCTCATACTAGTTTACAGGCTAGTATTTTATTAACTTCCTATTTATTATTACTATTAACTTAAATTGGCGGGGGAGGCTTATTTTTTTTATCTAGGTAGTGGGTTATTTGCAGCCTTCCGTAGCTTATCCAGTAAAAAGATAGGGTAGACTTTAATTAAGTCTAGGAGCTTAACCTTATACAAGTAACCTTTTTTGTTAAGGATCTTATATAGTCCTACCATCTTATAGTCTAGCTTATAGCTAGGCCATTCTATCTTCTAGTTCTTTATTATAACCTAGACCCTATTATCTATGGTAAAGTTAGGCTCGCGCCTGTGCTTATTTGCCTACTGTTCCATTAATCTTTAGGCCTTTTTTAGATTTATATAGGCTACTGTCTAGGCTTCTTTTAAGCATTTAGCGTATTACTAGGCTTCCTTATAAGATAGTCTTTTGCGTATGGTTTATGGCCCCTTTAGTCTTTCCCAGTCAAAGCTTATATAGGGTAAGTATCCCATTTCCAGCTAAATAGGTGTAAATCCCATAGAGTTATAGGGTAAGGTTGCCTGGGTGTAGTCTATTAGGGGTAGCAGTTTGCCCTAGTTATCCTAGAAGTAGTTAATAAAGGGCCAGAGCCTCTGGTCTAAGTATTAATTTATAATCTCTATCTAACCGTCTATCTAGGGGTGGTATGCTATAGAAAGCTTTAGCTTAATACTAAGGATCTGAGTAAACTTATTCCAGAAGGCCAATATAAACTATGGCCTGTAATTGGATATAATAGTATCTAGTGGTCCATAGATTTGGTAGATATAATAGATATATAGTTAGGCTACCTCCTTGGTATTAATATCCTTATAATAGAGGATTAAAAACAGGCGCTTGCCAAAACAGTTAACTAGGATTATTACTATATCATATCCATTACGGTCTGTAGGCAGCTTATAAAAGTTTATAAAGATATGCTACTAGGGGCGTTCTAGTATTAGGAGTGGCTTTAATAGTCCTAGGGTCTTATCCTATGGAATTATAGACCTACGGCAGTTGTTACAGTTCCGTATATAGCGGTTAATATCTATAACTATTCTGGGCTAGTAGTATCGGTCACTAATAATTTTACGGGTCTTATTCTTTTTAGGGTAGATTGTAGAGACCTAAGCATAAGCTTTAGCAATAAGCTAGGTCCATAAGTTCTATTCTTTAGCTACTACTAGCCGTTCCTAGTGCTTAAGTAGTCCGTTTTTAAGGGACTATAGGCTAGTAATATTCTTTGCCTTTTTATGGTACTCCTATAAAGAGGGGGCCGTACAGTTTACCTACAGCAGTTTATTAATAAGGTTAAGTTCCATAGAGTTAATAGGATATATCTTAGCGTCCAAAGGGTCTGTATTTTGTTCTGCCTATATCTAGGGGTTAAGGTGCTCTGGTTATAGTAGTGTCTAAGTCCGTAATAAGATCTTTATAGCCGCCTAGTTACCTAAGTCCTATTTACACCTTATAAGTGTGACGGTGCTGAAGCGCGTCACCGGCCATATTCAACCAATCAGGATTTTCCATGCCCGGCATGCAAAATCGCTATTGGCCCGCTTACCACTAGCGCCTTGGCGGCCCTCGCGATATACCTACCTACTGCCCCTAAACGATTCTTCTTCTTCTTCTCCTTAGCTTAGTATTCTTGTATGGTAGCAATCTATAAGCTTCGGTTTAGAAGCATTTATATAAGCCCGTCACATTATACTAAGCTCTTTATACACTGCCTGGAAAGGCCTCAATAATATCCCACCCTAAAAGAAGACCTTTGTCTGCAACGACGCGTTAACGCGTTATACTCAGATATTAAAAAACTCACACTACTACGCCTAAGAAGGCCCTAATAATATCCTACTTTATAGGCCAGACTGTACTTAACCTGTACCCCTAAAAGAACCCTGGAATTGAAACCAAATTATACAATTCTGATAAACTTTAGGAAGCTAATAATAGTATCTAAAGCGAGCTTATCCAAAAGACCTGCCTCTATCTGAGAGGAACATGAGATCTAGTTAGGATTAGAAATTAAAGACAATGACAATATTATAGGTGTATATAAGCAGATTTATGCCCTTGCTATTAATTAGAAGGTCAATCGTCTTCAAGCCTAAAGTATATAAGAGACTCTAAAGGAGATCCTAGAAAGCCTTACTACCTTATAAAATAGCCTAGCCTCCCCTTTATAAAGCCTTAGTTAACCCATTCGCTTAACTAAATACGATATATTAGAAAGTATGGACACAATAATAAAGTAATTAAAGTCCGTTAAGCTCCCTAACCCCCTACTATTATTGGACGGTATAGACCCGACCTTTAAGAACTAGAGAATTTAGGTGCAAGGAAAGCTTTATATTAACTATAACCATTTCCCCTCTAAAGAAGCTAAAATGCTCTACCTCTTTAGTTAAACTATTGGGGACGCCTAGCAACACCTTTAGGCTAAGTTTAAGGACGAGTTACCTATTTAGTTTATATCTGTTAACGAGATAATATAGCATCTAGCTACTATCTATGTTAATCTAAATAAAGTATAGGATGCCTGTTATAACTATAATTGCCTAATAATGAAATTAAACCAATCCTTTACTAAGTTTTAGACTTAATTCTTATACCTAGTAGGCGAAGGCTAGGTTCCCCCTAAGAACTATTATTTAGACCTATATAACAAGCTAACAGTCCAACTATAAAAGAAGATTGCGGTAGCCTTAGATAACCTACTAACCTACCAAAGACTTGCAGCCTAATATTTGTTGCTAGATTTAGAACTAAAATAAATTAATACTTATTCTAATTAACCAAAGCGGCCCTATAGCAACCGTAACCTATCCGCTATACTAACGGGAGCTAGCGTCGGAAGATAAACCACGACTGCCCTTATACTAAAAGCGGTTATAACTGCCTACCTGCAAACCTCGCCTAACCCGCTATGTACTATACCTTTAACTAATGCTTATTGCAATACCCTAATTGACCCTGCCACAGTCACGTGCTTTAATTACAGAAAGGATAGTTACTTTACTATATCCTGCCCAGAGCTAAAGGATATAGGTAATATTAAGGAGATAGAGGAAGAAGAAACGTCTAATAAGTTAGGAAAAAAAGAACCCTAGGGAAAGACTCCTCCCTAGGGTATCCTATTAATCTTAAAGAGATTAATCTAAGTTAGCTAATAGGTGGAAAACACTTTACGGTTCCATGTACAGTATCTTAAAATAGATATGGAGTTAATATAACTGCCCTTATTAATACTAGAGCAAATGGCTTTGCCTTTATAAACACTACTTATGTAAATAATATTGCTAAGTTCTTAAATATAAATGCTACCCAACTAGAGAAGCCTGTTTAAGTAAAAGGCTACAACGGTTAAGCCAGTATACCAGTTACCCATGTTTTAAAGCTACATATCGCTATTAATAGACGACGCCAGTTTGGTATTCCCTTCTGTATCCTAGACCTAGGGTCACACAACATAATTCTTAGCCGAAAATAGATGTCCTACTTTAATATTTGGCTGAATGTTTAACAAAGACAGTTTGTCTAGCTAGAGAATAGACCAAAGTTACCCTCCTTTATTAGGGAAATCCGCACCGACCGCAAGATATTAGCTGCAAAGGCTGATCCTATCTACTAGCAAGATATTAGGAACCGCGACTTAGCCTTTACCTAAAAAGATACCCGCCATAAGGCCGGCAGGAACTCTGTACTAACAAGGATACTCCCCCAAAAGACTACAGTTGAGGAGGACTCTACTTATGGAAGTAGAACGAATACTAATATAGACGACTTCCAAATTGCGGAGATCTGGCTAATGGGGAAGAGGATGTACTAATAGGATATAGAGGACAACCTTTAGAAGATGCAACAAGAGCTAAGAGGAGTGAGGACAACACTAATACCCTAGAAGCCCCTGAGGCCACGGATAACCCTACTATTATATAATACCCCAGAAGCCCCCGAGGCCACGGATAACCCTACTATCATATAATACCCCTATAGTAGATATTGCGGCAATTAGTGCTATAGGTTTCCACTTTAATATATATCAGAAGGATAACGAAGTCTTTACTACCAGTTTATATAAAATTAACCAGATTATTGCTAAGAGGGAAGAAAGTACTAGTAGAGAAAACTAATAAGGAACTAGTTAAGCGCCTCCTCCCCAATTACCTCTTAAACCATAGAGACGCGTTCTTAAAAGCAGCTTTAAATATACTACCCCCCTGCCAAACCTATAATTATAAGATTTAGTTAGAGACTAATAACTCCCTAGGCTATAGCCCCCTTTACTAGCAAACTATAGAGGAACTAAAGGCAATAAAGTAGTACCTAATTAACAACCTCTATAAAGGGTTTATTAAGCTAAGCTAGGCTCCCTTTACTTCCCCCGTTTTATTTATAAAGAAACCTAATAAAAGCCTTTATTTCTGTATTAACTATTAGAAGCTAAACGCTATTACTTAAAAGGATTAGTACCTTCTCCCTTTAATTAATAAAACCCTTGCACGTCTAAGCTAGGCTAAAATCTTTACCAAGCTTAATATCCGCTAAGCTTTTTACTAAATTAGGATGGACCCTATATTAGAAGACCTAATAACGTTCTATACCCGTTACAGGTCTTATAAATATAAAGTCCTTCCTTTTGGACTAATAAATGGGCCAGCTACTTATTAACGGTATATAAATAATGTTCTTTTTAACTACCTTAACGAATTCTATACGGTATACCTAAATAACATTCTTATATACTCAGACAACGAACTTAAGCACTAAGTTTACATTAAGAAGGTCCTAGAGAGACTACAGAATGCAGGCCTACAAGTTAATATTAAAAAATATAAATTTGGAGTAAAACGCATAAAGTACCTTGGGTTTATTGTTAGTATAAAAGGAATTAAAGTTAACCTAGAGAAGGTTAAGGTAATCCGCAACTAGAAACCCCCTTATACTATAAAAGGAATCTAGTCCTTCCTTAACTTTTATAATTTCTACTATTGGTTTATCCGTAACTATAGAGTTATAGCTAAGCCTCTTGTATAATTAACTAAGAACAACACGTCTTTTATTTTTAATAATAACTGTATAAAAGCCTTTAAGGAGTTAAAGGACTGACTTGTCTTCTCCCTAATCCTTTATCACTACGACCCAGACCTTAAATTAATACTGGAAACGGACGCCTCTAATAGGGTAGTAGTGGGAGTCCTTTTACAGCTATACCTAGACGGCGAATAGTACCCTATTACGTTCTTTTTAAAAACAATAGCCCTAGCTAAGTGCAACTACGAAGTGCACGATAAGGAAATGTTAGCTATTATATAATTATTGTCCCAGTGGCGCGCAGAGCTTGGAAGCATAGACTTTTAGATTAAGGTTTATACCAATTATAAAGCCCTTAAGTATTTTATAACAACAAAATAACTTACCAGTTAATAGGCCTAGTGGGCCAAAATACTCTCCTAATTCTTCTTTACGATTATATACCGCCCTAGCAGGTAAAATGCTAAGGCTAATGCCCTAACCCGGAGAGAATAGAACGTGGGGCTATAAGATAAGCTAAAGGCTTAGTACCGGATACACACCCTCCTCTATATTAAACAACTTAACCCACGTATCCTTAAGGAACTAAGCTCTAAACAGAATAAGGTAGTACCTATAGAAGAAAAAACCCTAGATAAACTAATAGGACTAATTAATCGCATCCTAACCGCAAACCGTATCCCTTAACCCGTCGAGGCGCAACGCTGAGGCCAGCTTAGCAGGCCCGTGCAGGAACACCGTGCTGAGCTGTACTCGAGGCATCCACAGAGCCTCACGGTTGCTGCAGTTCTCATCACGAAGGTTCGAATGAGGGCCTCCTATTGGCTAATCCTTATCGATATCGTTGCGCCAGAATCGACGGGTTAAGGGATAGCCAAATCCCTAAAAGCCCTCCGCGATTAAGCTATGGGGGGTAACCCTAGTTTAGAAATAGAAGACGGACTGCTTCTATACTAAGAACGGCTTATAGTTCTAGATATTAACAACCTATAAATAAAGCTAATCCGTGAAGCCCACTATTAAGTCTCTACGGCGTACCCTGGTTAAGATAAGACCTACTAACTACTATCGCCTTGTTACTATTGGCGAGGACTCCTGTCCGATATAGAATGATTTATTAGAAATTGTTATGCTTATAAACGCGCAAATACCCCCAGGGACCGAACTTCTGGATAGCTGCAACTACTGCCAGTCCCTGAACGCCCTTGGCAACATATTATAATGGACTTTAAATTATTCCCAAAGGACAAACACGGCTACGATATGGCCTTTATAGTAGTTAACCGACTAAGTAAGCAAGCCGTTTCCCTCCCTTGCTTTAAGACTACGACCGTAAAGGACATGGCCTGTATATACATAGATAATATCTACTAGATCTATAGCGCTCCTAAGTTAATTGTCTCTAACCGTAGACCTTAGTTTATATTGGACTTCTAGAACAAATTCTGCCGCATCTTTAGGATTAAGATTAAGCTCTCTACTATATTCCACCCTTAGACTAACGGCTAAACCAAGATTATAAACTAGTACCTTGACTAGTAACTTTGCCCCTTTATTAACTACTACTAGGACAACTGGTTGGAACTACTACCTATAATAGACTACGCACAGCTTACGCTCCCTTATAATAGTATAGGAATGTCACCATTTGAGTTACTCTATGGATACAGGCCACGAACATCCTTTAATTAGGATAGACCTATAGGACATATAACGGCCCGCGAACACCTTAGCTATAAAGAGGCCCAGATATTCGCCAAGAGAATATATAGGGCCTAGGAGACTGCCTAAGCAATTATAAAAAGGGCATAAGAGAAGAAGGAGTCTAATATAAACCAATATTGCCGCAAGGTAGACTTCCACGTAGGAGATAAGGTATAGGTGTTAATAAAGAACTAGAAAACCTAGAGGCTAAGCCATAAGCTAAACTACCAAATAGCTAGCTCCTATGAAATCCCTAAGAAGGTAGGGTACTTTTTTAAGGTTAAGCTACCAGAGTTAATGAAGATCCACCCTATCTTCTCTCTAGACCAACTGCGGAAGGCCGCGGACGACCCATTGCCTGGATAGTATAACGACCCCCTACCGCTAATTTAGATTGCAGAGGACGAAGAATGGGAAGTTAAAGAGATCTTAGTGGTAAAGAAAGACCGTAGTACCTTAAAATACCGTGTGAGCTAGGTAGGTTATAACGAAGATCTAGAATGGTACCCCATATCCGATTTTAAGTACTCTCCCTATAAGCTACGAGATTTCCACCTAGCCCACCTAGACTTCCCTGGACCACCACATAAATTAGATAGCTGGGTTAAATGCTGGGAAGAGGGGTTAGATAACTATAATAATTTAAATAATAATAAAGAACTCAGACAAAGCCTAAGGGCAGGCTTTTTTGGGAGGGGGGGGGGTGATGTGACGGTGCTAGAGCGCGTCACCAGCCATATTCAACCAATTAGGATTTTCTATGCCCGGTATACAAAATCGCTATTAGCCCGCTTATTACTAGCGCCTTAGTGGCCCTCGCGACATGCCTACCTACTGCCCCTAAACGATTCTTCTTCTTTTTCTCCTTAGCTTAGTATTCTTGTATGGTAGCAATCTACAAGCTTTGGTTTAGAAGCATTTATACAAGCCTGTCACAATAAGAGCATCCGTACAGTTTATAGTGCCTGGTCTATATATAATTAAGAAGTTAAACTAAGATAGGATATCCGCCTAGCGTGCCTGCCGGGCCGTAAGGGCCTTAGTTATTATAAAGTATTCTAGGGCCTTATAATCCAAAACTACCTTAATAGACTTAGGGGTCCCTTCTAGCTATACACACTAGTGCTAAAAGCTAGAGATAATGGCCAGCATTTCTTTGTTATAGATGTGGTAGTTTAGCTCGGCATCTATTATAGTCTTTAAATAGTATATAACAGGGTGCCATTCTCTATCTAGTTACTTTTAGGAGAAAACTCTAGCTATTGCGCCGTCTAAGGCATTAGTTTCTAGCATTAAGGGCCATTTTAGGTTAAAGTAGGCAAGTAGGGAAGCTAATACCAGCCGTTTTTTAAGCTTATTAAAGGCCTGTATATATATGGCGTTAAAGTGGAATAGCTGGTCCTTCCTAGTAAGGCGGTTAAGAGGCCAGGCAATCCTGCTGTAGTTCTTAATAAAGCGTTAGTAGAAGTTACAGAAACCTAAAAATAATTGCACCCCCTTTACAGTCCATAGGGGTGTCCACTGGTTAATTACAGCCGTTTTCTTTAGGTTGGCCTTAATTCCGTTTATACTAATAATAAAACCTAGGTACTTTATACGCTTAACACTAAATTCTAATTTCCTAATATTGGCCTGGAGACTGGCCTCGCGGAGCCGTTATAGGACTTTATAGACATGCTCCTTATATTCTAACTTATTCTTAGAGTAGATTATAATGTCATTTAGGTAGGCTATATAGAAGTTGTTAAGGTAGTTAAAGAGTATATTATTTATATATTGTTGGTATATAGCTAGTCCGTTAGTCAGTTTAAAAGGAAGTACTTTATATTTATATATTCCGTAACAGGTCTAAAATATAGTAAGATCTTCTAATCTAGGGTCTATCCTAATCCGGTAAAAGGCCTAACAAATATTAAGCTTAGTAAAGATCTTAGCTCTACTTATTTAGGTTAAAGTCTTATCAAGTAAGGGTAGTGGGTAGCGGTCCTTGCGGGTTATATTATTTAGTTTACGGTAGTTAATGCAGAAACAAAGTCCTCCATTTAGCTTTTTAGTAAAGAGAATAGGCGAGTTAAAAGGGGCTTAACTGGGTTTAATAAAGCCCTTATTCAGGTTATTAATAAGGTACTGCTTTATAGCCTATAATTCAGCAGTAGACTGCTAATAAAGGGGGCTATAGCCAAGTATATCTTCCTTGTCTGGCTTAATCTCAATCTTGTAGTTATACGGTTGGTAAGGCGGGAGTATATCAGACGCTGCCTTAGAGAACATGTCCTTAAATTTCTAGTATTAATAGGGTAGTTTCTATTCTACCAGCTCCTTATCTATAAGCTCGCCTTCCTATTTACTAAGCTTATTTTCCTTTTCCTTAATTATTTAATTAATTTTATATAAGCTGGTGGTAAAGGTAACAGTATTAGGTTAGACTAAGTTCTGGTAGAATCCTACAGCGCCAATACAGCAGATATTAACTAGTAGAAGGTCTATAGGTTTCTTTATAGACTCTTATTGGGTCATATTTTGCGGTTTAGGGTTTGTGATCTTTCTTAGCTCCTGTTCCATCTTCCGTAAGTTATCCCTCTGGTTTATACATTTAGTATAGCGTCTAATGCTCCTTACTATTCTTTATAGCTGTATAGGGCCTAAGTTCCCTGCGGGGAGCTCCACTAGCTTTTTATTGACTTTTTTAATCTCTGGTGCGGGTGGCATAACATAGGTAGTCTGGGGGCGGCGTAGTATGCGGACCCATTATAGATTAAGCTGTATATCTTTCTTAAAGGCCTAGTCTCTACGCATAGCATTGGCCTAGTAAACGGTGTCTACCTATAGCCGCATAAGGTTTTCTATTATAATGCTGATTTCTTTTATAAAGGAAGGGGTTAGGGGTAGAGTTTTGGGCCAGATAAGCTGTCTGCTCTATACATTAAGCTATAAGCCTAAATAGGCTAGCTATTTTCTTCCTAAAATTATATTATAGCTTCCTAGGTCCGTAATAAGTAAGGGGATATTATACTATCTTCGTCCGTTAATATAGAGGTAAATCCGCAAGATTATTATAATAGGTGGCCCTATCCGTCCGTTATACCCGCAAATAGGAATTAGTTTAGGTAGTTCTTTAAGGGGTATATTTAGAAAATCAGCCAGCTTTATAGCACACTAGGTGTCTATTAAGGCGAAGGCATTTACTCTAGAGTTAACTAAAGCAGAGGTTAAAACTTAATATCCATTATAGAATAAAGTATAAGGGATAGTATAGCTTCTTCTACTAACTAGCTAACCTAGATTGACATGTAATATATCAATCCCTTTTAACCCTAGAGAGAAGTCTTCCTTTAGGGTTCCTCTTTTTCCAACTCCGTGTTATCCTCCTAGATTAATAGAACCTTGCCCACTTTTATATTTGTTAGGCAATCCTTTATAATATAGCCCTTCTGGCCGTAAGAGAAGCAAGCTCCCTAATTACTAAGGGCCTATATATAGGGGTTGCTATATATAGGCCAAGTATTTGCTAGACCTATAGTAGGACTAGCTGCATATCTAGCTGCTGAATTAGCGGCGGGCTATACGGCCGGTGCTATAGGGGTTGCAGATCTTACTAGGGCGCTACGGCCCGTTCTGGTAGTACTTATATTCTGGTTGGCAGAGCTTCTAGTCTTATACCGCTCAGCATATGCCTTAATTTAACGGAGGCCCTAGTTAATAGCTAGGCATTAGTCCGTAAGTTCCTTAAGCGTCTATATAGTAGTATAAACTAGTAGTATAGCGCGCTATAGGTCTAGGGTAAGCTTATTAAAAAGGTCTAGCATTAGATCTTCCTAGGGGATTTAAGCCTATCCGGCTAAGTGTAGAAAGCGGGTCTAAAAGGCCAAAAAGGTCTCTGTCGTTTTTATATTTAGGCTTTTATAATTAAGCTAGGCGTTCTATACTTTAAAGGGGTCCTTATAAATAGAAGATAGGTGGTTAATTATCTTTTCTTTAGAGAGGAAGGGGTCTGTTAAGTCCTAGGCGTATCGCGGACGTAGGTGTGTCTATACGTTACCGCCGGTATAGCTAAAGGCGTATGCCATTTTAGCTTAGGTATTAGGAAAGTGGTCCGCATTAACTTTAAGCTTATCCTATAGTTAAAGCTTCCAGTTATTAAATATAGGGTCGGTTCCATCCGTAAGCAATAGGGGGTCTATGACCTTTGCGGATTACAACAATGCTAATACTGTATATTAGGCTAGGGCCTTAAGGACTATAGCAAGCCTCTGGGTGTCTAATAATTCATTACTAGGCGTAGGGGTATCTCTAGTTTTAAGCAGCTCTTAGAGCCGTTTAATTTCAGTATTAGCTACTGTAAGCTCTTTCTAGGGGGTTAAGACGGCGACTATTTCACCATTAGAGGTATTTACAGGTCCTATAGTGGCTTTACCAGCTACTGTATTTCTTGGCATAGTGGTAGGGGTACTAGGTAATTTCTAGTGTTTGTTTATTTTCTAGGGTTTTAGTCCGTATATGTCCTATTCTTTAGGTTTCGTGTTCTATTTATATTCTTTTAGTTCTAGTAATGTTTTTAGGGTCCTGTTCTGTTTCCTTATTCTATTTATGGTTTTATAGATATATTTAAGTTCCTTCTTAGGAAGAGAGAGTGGTGACAAGCTTTGGATAATGTTAGCAACTCAGTTAATTGAGGCACAAGCACGGCAAGAGGGACGCGCAAGCCTGTATAATTAGTAGTCTATAAACGAGGATCCAAAGCTAGAGAAAGGAAGGAGAAGGATAGCAGCGCCGCTCGATATTTTATGCGGTCCTTGAGTCACGTAACTCGCGTCTACCATAATCCACGTCTGCTAAGATCCACCGTTTTCCACCAGCGCCGTAACATATATACTGTTAGTACGTAGCTAGCCTATTTATTAGTCTAAAAGGAAGGACTTTATATTTATAAGAACCGTAGTGGGTATAGAACGTTGTTAGGTCTTCTAATATAGGGTCCATTCTAATTTAGGCGGATATTAAGCTTAGTAAAGATTTTAGCTTAGCTTAGATATATAAAGGTCTTATAAATTAGGGGGAAAAGGTAGTAATCTTTTTAAATAATAGTGTTTAGTTTCTAATAGTTAATATAGAAACAAAGGCCCTTATTAGGTTTCTTTATAAACAGAATAGGGGAAGTAAAAGGGGCCTAACTTGGTTTAATAAACCCCTTATAGAGGTTATTAATTAAGTACTACTTAGTTACTTTTAGTTCCTCCATAGTTTGCTAATAAAGGGAGCTATAGCCTAAAGAGTTGTCGGCCTTTAGTTAAATCTTATAGTTATAGGTTTGGTAGGGGGCAGTATATCTAAGGCTGCTTTTAAGAACGCGTCTTTATGGTCTAAGAGGTACGTAGGGAGAAGGCGCTTAACTAGCTCCTCGTTAGTTTCCTTTACTAGCTCTTTTTCTTTTTTGTTAATAATCTAGTTAATTTTATATAAGCTGGTTATAAAGACCTTATTATCTTTCTGATATATATTAAAGTAAAAACCTATAGCGCTAGTTACCGCGATGTCTACTATAGGGGGGTTATACAATAGTAGGGGTGTTTGTGGCCTTAGGGGCCTTTGGCGTATTAGCGTTGTTTTTACTCTTTTTAGCTCTTGTTATATCTTTTAAAGGTTATCCTCTACATCCTATTAGTATATCCTCTTCCCTATTAGCCGGATCTTTGTAATTTAGAAGTTGTTTATATTACTATCTATTCTACTTCTATAAGTAGAGTCCTCTTTAACTATAGTCCTTTAGGGGAGTATCCTTGTTAGTATAGAGTTCCTACCGGCCTCGCGGTGGGCATCTTCTTAGGTAAAGGCTAGGTTGCGGTTCCTAATATCCTACTAGTAAATAGGATTAGCCTTTATGGCTAATATCTTGCGGTTAGTATAGATTTCTCTAATAAAGGAGGGTAACTTTGGTCTACTCTCCAGCTAAATAAACTATCTTTATTAAACGTTTAGCTAAATATTAAAGTAGGACATCTATTTTTGGCTAAGGATTATATTATATAACCCTAGGTTTAGGATATAAAAGGGGATACCAAATTAGCGCCGTCTATTAATAGCGATATATAGCTTTAAGATATAGGTAACTGGCTTACCGGCTTGGCCGTTATAGCCTTTTACTTAAACAGGCTTCTCTAGTTAAGTGGTATTTATATTTAAGAACTTAGCAATATTATTTATATAAGCAGTATTTATAAAGGCAAAGCTATTTACTCTAGTATAATAAGGGCAGTTATATTAACTCTATATCTATTTTAAAATACTATATATAGAACTATAAAGTGTTTTCCACCTATTGGCTGACTTAGATTAATCTCTTTAAGATTAATAAAATACCCTAAGGGGGAGTCTTTCCCTAGGGTTCTTTTTTTCCTAACTTATTAGACGTTTCTTCTTTCTCTATTTCCTTAATATTACTTATATCCTTTAGCTCTGGGCAGGACAAGGTAAAGTAACTATCCTTTCTGTAATTAAAGCATATAACTATGGCAGGGTTAATTAGGGTATTGCAACGAGTATTGGTTAAAGGTATAGTGCATAGTAGGTTAGGCGGGGCTTGCAGGTAGGTAGTTATAACCGCTTTTAGTATACGGGCAGTTGTGGTTTATCTTCTAACGCTAGCTCCCATTAGTATAGTAAATAGGTTCTAGTTACTATAGGGACACTTTAGTTAATTAGAATAAGTATTAATTTATTTTAGTTCTAAATCTAGTAATAAATATTAGGCTGCAAGTCTTTAGTAGGTTAGTAGGTTGTCCAAGGCTACTGCGATCTTCTCTTGTAGTTAGACTATTAGCTTATTATATAGGTCTAAACGGTAGTTCTTAGGGGGGACCTGGCCTTTGCCTGCTAGGTATAAGAATTAAGTCTAAAACTTAGTAAAGGATTGGTTTAATTTTATTATTAGGCGATTATAGTTATAATAGATATCCTGTACTTTATTTGGATTAACATAAATAGCAGCTAGATACTATATTATCTTATTAGCAGATATAAACTAAATAGGTAACTTATCCTTAAACTTGGCCTAAAGGTATTACTGGGCGTCCCTAATAGTTTAACTAAAAAGGTAGAGTATTTTAGCTTCTTTAAAGGGAAAATAGTTGTGGTTAATATAAAGCTTTCCTTATACCTAGATTCTCCAGTTCTTAAAGGTTAGGTCTATGCCGTTTAATAATAGTAGGAGTTAGGGAGCTTAATGGACTTTAATTGTTTTATTATTATATCCATACTCTCTAGTATATTATATTTGGTTAAGTAAATAGGTTAACTAGGGCTTTATAAAAGGGAGGCTGGGCTATTTTATAAGGCAGTAAGGCTTTTTAGGATCTCCTTTAGAGTCTCTTATATACTTTAGGCTTAAAGACAATTAACCTTCTAATTAGCTACAAGGGCATAAATCTACCGCAGGTTAAGTAAAGTCTGGCCTATAAAGTGGGATATTGTTAGGGCCTTTTTAGGCGTAGTAGTATAAGTTTTTTTGCTGTCTAAGTATAACGCGTTAACGCGTTATTACAAACAAAGGTTTTCTTTTAGGGTAGGATATTATTAAGGCCTTTCTAGGTAATATAGGGGGAGCTTAGTATAATATAACGGGCTTATATAAATGCTTCTAAACTAAAGCTTATAGATTGCTACTATACAAGAATACTAAGCTAAGGAGAAAAAGGAGAAGAAGACTATTGGAGACTAATAAGATATAAGAGGTCACTAAGGCGCTAGTAGCAAGCGAGCTAATGGCGATTTTCTATACCGGGTATAGAAAATCCTAATTGGTTAGCTCTACAAGTAGTGCTTATAGAGTATGGCAGAATCTAGCAGATTGCCTAGAAATACGGCAAATTGCCCCGGAAATGGCAATATAGCAGGTAACGCGCTCTAGCACTGTTATATAACTAATTAATAAATAGAGGTAGTGGATATTTAACTAGAAGATATAGATATCCTACTAGGCGCTATAGGCGTTTAGCTAGATAATGCGGATATTTTACTAAACCCTATGGATATCTAGTCAAGAGTTATAGATATATAATCCTCCTCTACTACTGCCTCCTTAAATGCCTCTTTAATAATCAAGAATAGTGCCTTATAATTATTTATATCTCTCCTTTTAATATAGTCCCTAATAATAAATAGGTTAGGCTAATTAGTATCTATTTATTTAAGATCTATTATACTCTAATAAAACCCTACAAGCTTTATTACCTTTATATATATCTTTTTACTAAGTGTTATAGTATATATAAACTACAGCACTATTTATTTTTACTTGCCTCCCGTAAGGCTAGAAGCTTATTTTATATGTTTTTGTATAATTACAGCACCTGTTGTACCAAACGCGTGCTTACGCGTTCGGTACACCAGGTACGCGTTTACGCGTTCAGTGCACCAACCACTCGCTTACGCGTCTAGTGCACTTATAAAGCACTGACTAATCAGGGGGGAGGTGCATCAGTATATAGACCACGTAGTCTGCTTCATATAATTGATAGTCACCATCCAAACAAGTATACGATACTACATGTATTTTGTACCCGTGGATATGACTCACTCGTGCTATTAAGTTAGTACGAACACTAATCAGTAAGCGCGCACAGATCAGCAATTACTTAATACCTCCCCCCGAGCGATACACATGACAGTAACTACCCATTTAGACTCCTAGTACGACCTACTGGAAGGTCGGAAGTTGGGGATTACGGACTTATCCCCAACTCTATATACTTATTCAAGTCTTAGTACGGTTTACTGGAAGTTATAGACGCGAATACAGACCTATATAGAACCCCTATCCTTAACCCCCTTAAACCTTAAACCTCTTCGGACCTTTTATGGAAACCCCTTACCCTCCTATGAACCCTTACGGCCCGTAAACCAATTTTACAGACCCTTATAAGAACTCTTCCGCCCGCTACGCACTACACTATATAGTATGGCAGATATTAGCAAGCAAGTTAGTGAAGGTTAAAAGAAGTGGAGACAAGGAGTTAACGTTACGTCTATAAACGACGTTAATAACTATATTAGTTTCAAAATCCTTAAATACAAATACTTTGAGCTTATAAATGACGACCTATGGAAGCAATACCAGGAAGACTTTGCGGACTTTACGGAAGCTATTTTTAAAGCCTGTAACCCTACTACTATCCGCAAACTACAAACCTATTTATGTAACCAAGGTATATGGGTTAAAAGGAATAAACGAGTTACTGTTGCATAGTCCTTATACAACACTATACACAAAAAGGACCAAACGGAATGGACCAAGGAGGAAATCCTAGACCAGTTCCAAGAAACTAAGGAACTCTTTACTTCTTCTAAACTTAATATAATTACTAGCCTTATACCTAACCCTCTTAACTAAATTCGTCCTATAAATCTAAGCAGTTTTGGAATTGATCTTACGGGCCAAAGCATACCTAGTACTTAAGTTACGGACCGTAATACCCCCATAACCCAAATTACGGAACACAATACCCCTATAAACCAAAACACGGACCAAACCCCTTCCATTATTTAAGTTATAGATCCGTAAACCATCCAAGTAAAGACCTACGGCAAGGAACTGGCCAACCTAGCCAAGCTCTACACCGACGAATCTAAGTACAGCGGTAAAAATGACAACTTTGACTTTAAACTGACCATCTTTACGGACCTCTGTTAGAAGGCCAATATTCCTAAATAGGAGTTCAGCCAAGCCTACTCTACCATGCTGCGCCGCCTAGCACTTAACCACTACTATACTAACCTTAAGAGTAACCCCCTTGGTGTTCCTTTTAATAAGCTATATAAAGCTATATATAACTACTTTAAAGGACCAGAATATAAGCGTAATATCCTTACCTAATGGAATGCAACCAAGCTACGGACCGTAATGGACAAGAACACTGAAAAATTGACTATAGAGTGCCTATAAATCCTTATTAAAGACCTCCGCTACCTATAGCACGGTCTTAATATTAAGCTTTAAACGGACAACTTCCTGTATAATAAACTTATTACGGCCTGCCAGGAAGTAGAGCCCTGCAAGTACGCCTACTATAAGCCTACAGACACCTTAGCTGGCCTCATTAATAACCTACACTCCTCTATTATAACGTACGAAGTCTTAAACCTACTAGGTAGTACTCAAGCCTTCGCTACGGATATTTAATATCTGCAGACAGACTTAGACGTCTACTTTACGGACCGCCGTTACCGCCAGCAGCACCTATACCGACTAAGTCCCACCCGTAACCCCCGCAGCAACTCCCATACAAAAGCATACCCCCGCAGACGAACAAGCCAGAAATACTTTGTGTGTGGCAAGGAAGGATGTTGGTCTATAAGGCATACCTAGGAAGAACGTAATAAGTCTAGGAAGAGACTTAATAGCTGTATTAGCCAGTTTATTTTAGAATACAAAGGAGAGGAAGCAGAAGAGCCCCCTAATAAGTTAATAGAAGCCCTTATAATTAACTTTAACTTAGACGCTTAGGAACAAGAGACCTTAGAGATATTCCTAACCACTTTCGGACCTTTTACGGACAGCCAAGCCTTTAATATCATAACCGTATTAGCTGACTGTTCCTTTATACACTCAGTTGCGCCTGAAAACTATTCCGCAAGCACCCCTGTTATGGACGTTATAGATTATAAGTAGAACCCATTTGCATATATTATTACAGAACGCTATACCCCTAAGGAATTCTATGGTGTTATAATCAACACAGGCGCCTCCAAGAAGTCTACTGTAGGTTATAGACAATACCTTGCATATAAGACCACCGCAAATAATAATATAGACATTAACACTATGTAAACTAGGGCCGTAAACGTCTAATTCGGCATTAGCTTAACTGTATTAATTAGATTAGTTGCAGTTAAGACCCTAATTAGCCTAGTTAACTTCCATATAGTAAAAGCAGACACCCCTTTCTTACTTTGCCTTACGGACATAGATAGGTTATAGGTTTACTATAACAATATTACAGATACCTTAATCGGCCCCGCAACTGCCCTAGGAAGCAAGCATGTTACCCTACTAATTACACAATAATTTGGACACCCGTTCCTTATATAGGGAGAGACTTTACGGACCTATATTTAGGAATCTTTTAACTATAACCCGTGCTACCTTACCAGTACGGAGATCCACCGTTTGTATTATCATTTTAGCTACCTATCAGCTGAAAAGCTATATAGAGTCCTTAAACGCTCTAGACATGACGACGTTAATAAGAAGGCAGTTAATCACCTAACTAAATACTACTCCTACTGCCAGAAATACGGACGTTCCCTAGGCCGATTTAAGTTCACCCTTTATAAGGATCTTGACTTTAACCATTCAGTATATATAGACATTATCTACATTAACAGCAGCCCAGTATTATATATAATTGACGAGGCAACCCGCTATTAAGCCGCCCGTTAGTTGCAAAATATATCTATAAAGCATACTTGGGATATTTTACGGACCTACTGGATTAATATGTACGTTAGACCTCCTAAGTATATTACCCACGACGCCGGTAGGAACTTCATTAGTAAGGAATTCCAGCAGTATGCTATGGCCATGGCTATATTAACAAAAGCCGTTCCAGTTAAGGCGCATTAGTCTATTAGGCTTGTTAAGCGAGCTTACCTAGCCCTATAGAGAGCTTACCAGATTATTACGGACGAGTATAAGGACATCTAAAAGGAACTAGCTCTATAGATGGCCATAAAAGCCGTTAACGACACTGCTGGCCTAGATGGACTAGTACCTACCCTCTTGGTCTACGGAGCCTACCTAAGGATAAGTAACCTAAATCCTCCTGCCCCGTCCATTACGGAACGAGCAGCTGCAATACGGAAGGCAATGGCCGAGATAGTCAAGCTATGGGCCAAATAAGCTGTCAATAACGCCCTGCACTACCGTAACGGACCCAATATAACCCTAGTACATAACCTCCCGCTTAACTCTAAAGTCCTTATATAGCATAAAAGCGGCAAGTGGACCGGACCCTACCGTTTACTGGCTGTAGAAAATGAGACGTGCTATATACAACTTCCTAGCGGCCCGACCAGCTTTAGGAGCACGTCTATAAAACCCTACTTTCGGCCTAAAGACACCTATGATGTTAAGCTAGACGAACTAGAAGTAACTACTAAGCCAGATAAACTAGAGGTAACCACCGAACTAGACAAACTAGAAGCGACCGCCAAACCAGATAAGCTAGAAGCACCCTTACCTACCCTAGAAGTCCTCCAGAAACCCACTGAACCCGCTATACCTACCATAAAGCGCGGTTAAGGACGCCCCCGAAAGCACCCTATAACTAAGAACACTATAACGGAGACTCACCTAACCTCCGCAGGAATATCCGCAAGGCAATCTCCGCCTATAGATATATTAGTTCTAGTACAGGAAACCCCCTTTACGGACTTACAATATAAAGAGATTAACGGACTACTTAAAAAGGGCGTCTTTGCGGTTATAATGGAGAAAGATGTTCCGCAAGGCGTCTGTATATTTAACTCACGCTTTGTTGACGAAATTAAGCACCTGGGTACTAACAAAGCTTTTAAAAAATTAAGGCTTGTTATATAAGCCTATAACGACTAAGGGAAGGGCTTAGTCCTTACATAATCGCCTATAATTTAACAAGTTAGCTAATGGATTATACTTGCACTTATGCCTGGACTACAGCAAAGCAAACCCATAGCTCTTTACCTACAGGACATCTTGCAAGCCTATATACAGTCTAATACCTACCTAAGTAGGGACATCTTTATACGGCTACCCCTCAAGCTTAACCTACAACCAGGAACAATCCTACAGGTTATAAAACCTCTATACGGAGTACCAGAAGCCGGAAACCATTGGTTTAAAATATACCACTAGCACCACATTAGTAAACTTAAAATAGAATAGTTAACCTATAACCCCTGCCTCCTATACAGCCTATTAAACGGCCTTAGTATTATTGGACTCCAAATAGACAATACCCTATTCCTAGCAGACTAGACCTTTGCGGACGCTAAAGAAACTAAACTATAAAAGGCCAAGTTCTTGGCAAAGCCGTAAGAGCAGTTAACTGAGTAGAATCTAATTAAGTTTAATAGAGGCCTAATTATATAAAAGGGTAACCTAATTAAGCTAACTTAGGAACGCCAAGCCTAAAACCTAAAGCCTGTTATAGCAAAGCCTACGGACCTTACTAGTTCCTACGGAGAGACCTGTAAAACCATAAATACAAAGGACCAATATACTGCACAGCGTGCAAGAGGCGCCTATATAGCCACAGTCTGCCAACCCGAATCTGCCTATAACTTGTCCTTTACGGCCCAGGCAGTAGATCCGCAAGAAGAAAATATCAAGTAGCTTAATAAGCGCATTTAATGGTAAATTAACAACGCAACAAGAGGACTTACTTTTATACCACTAAACCTAAATTCCCTTAGTATAATGGCATTTACGGACGCCTCCTTTGCTAATAACAAAGACCTATCATCATAAATCGGCTTTATAATTGTACTTACGGACCACAATTAGGACGCAAATATACTGCACTGGTCTTTAATTAAGTGCAAATAAGTAACCCGTAGTGTACTAGCTTTTAAGCTATATGCACTAGCCCATGGCTTTAATATAGCAGCCGCAATCAAATTAACGGTCCAGAAGATTCTATAACTGGAGCAGTTACCCCTGGTTCTATGCACCAATTTAAAGTCCCTCTACGACTGCCTAGTTAAACTAGGTACAACATAAGAGAAGAGGCTCATGGTCGACCTTATGTGCTTACATCAGGCCTATAAACGGCACAAGATTATAGAGGTTAAATGAATTAGCAGCGGAGACAACCTAGTAAACGCTATAACTAAGGCAAAGCCGTGTCAAGCTCTTAAAACCCTAATTAACACGAATAGGCTTAACCTAAAAGTCACAGAATAGGTAGAACGGGACTAACGGAGCACCTACGGTACGTCTACGGCCCGTTGGAAGGCCGTACGGCTCGTTATACGGTACAGGTGGAAAATGGTAGAAAGCTATAGTGGAACTTAGTGGACTCACATAACCCGCTAAATTTTACAGGGTAGTTAAATTGACCAATCACAATTTTCTATCCCCGGGATGGAAAATCGCCATTGGCTTGCTTAGCACTAGCGCCTTAGCGGCCCTTACGATCCGACTTGTGGCTCGTCTACTACCCGTTAAAAGGCCGTACAGTTCATTCTACGGACCGTAAGCAGAACTTACGGCCAGCTTAGGGCACCGTTTGGAAGGCAGCCTAGACGGCACCTCGGAAGATTTCCTATGTATTTTCTTTTATGTTTTATGGTTCTATTAAAGCAATTACGGAGGCTGTACATAAGTGGTTTCATTTTTCAAGTACCGCCAGTGTATAATTACAGCACCTGTTGTACTAAACGCGTGCTTACGCGTTCGGTACACCAGGTACGTGTTTACGCGTTCAGTGCACCAACCACTCGCTTACGCGTCTGGTGCACTTATGAAGCACTAACTAATCAGGGGGGAGGTGCATCAGTATATAGACCACGTAGTCTGCTTTATACAATTGACAGTCACCATCCAAACAAGCATACGATACTACATGTATTTCGTGCCCGTGGATACGACTCACTCGTGCTATTAAGTTAGTACGAACAGTTTTATAACTACCTCTCTATTAGGAATCCTCCTATATATAATTATCTAGCTTTTATAAGCTCTATAAGACCTACTAGCGTTCCTATTTAACTATAGTCTTCTAACCCTAATAACTAGTCCTTTTCTTCTAAGCTATAATGGGTTTTCTATATAGATATAGCGTCTAGTAGTAGCGGAGGCACTCTAGGCTAAGAAAGGATATTCTTAAAAAAGGACCCAACTATAGTATTCACTAGGTATTGTAATAACTTTAAGTAGTAGATATCTATAGATCTATATAGTTTTATCTATATTAGTAGACTATTTAATAAGATATAATATATGCTTATAATTTTAATAATGTATTTTTTGGCTTTAACGAAATTAATATTAGGACTAAGCAATAGCTATATAATAAAATTTATACTATTTAGAAGCCCTAAGTCTTAAAAAAAATGTAACTTTATATAGTAATAATAACGCGTTATATAAATGAATAAATTAGATATCCGCAATCTCTACTTGTCGGATTTTAGTTATAATTTTAATAAGACGCGCCAAATACTTTCAGACGTGATTTTGCAATTTAGAAGACGGGATAGGTTATTCCAATACTAGCTAAAAAATCGCGCCTAAGCTTGCTAAGGTAAGGTTACTAACTATAAAAATGCGTATAACGTAATCCACCCCCAAGCTGGCTATACCCCTAAGCTAGTCACCTTAAAACTTACCAAAAATTAGAAAATTTAGACTTTAATATCTTAACAACCACTTAATAATAAATTCTAATAATTTAAATTTAGACTTTCAAATATACTCTATAGCTTCAATTAAAGTTATATAGTAATTAGTTCAGTAGGTTTTTAGTAGTTTTCAAAATATTATAATTTGGGGCTAAAATAAAGCTACAGAGTGTATATAAAAGTCTAAATCTAAATTATTAGAATTTATTATTAAGTAGTTATTAAGATATTAAAGTATAAATTTTCTAATTTTTGGAAAGTTTTAAGGTGGCTAGCTTAGGGGTATAACCAGCTTAGGGGTAGATTACGTTACTAAGTACGCAAATTAGAGCAATAATATAGCAATTATTGTAGCTATTTATGAGCGGGACTATATAGAGATCGTAAAGTAGTTTACCCTGCCAGCATATATAAATTAAGGCATACAGCCATATATATGTTAGGGACGCCAAGAAATGCGGAGTTAACCCTTCTGCCTATACGGTAAACGAACGCGCGCCTATATCTAGGCGTTTTTAACTTCGTATCAATTAATTCCTAAGTTAATAAAGGCGTAAGAAAGATGAATCTGCTTCAGAAGCCATATATTATTTGAATTTTTAAATAATAGAAATTTACGAATTATTGTCAATAAATTATTGACAACCACACTGTGCAGCAGTGCAGCTCAATATGCTTTAGCGTCGACAGGGCCTCCGCACGTCTAGATGCCTAGTAGATTAGGGCAGAAGCTTAATTGGCATTGAAGTTTTCTACTAAGTCTATGGAAGGAGGACGCAACTAGTATCAAAGCCGAATCGAGCAATGGAGCTCCCGCTGGCCATTACTGGTTCAGGTAGGCTTGGAACAACTCAGGGTACCGAGCGCCTGAGACGGCCGCCTTGCTGAGAGCATTCTCCAGCCCCTCGGACTCGACTTCCGTAAGCTCGACGCTCTTTGTGTTCTCCAAGACGCGTGGCACCTTGGTGGATCCGGGAATAGGCAGCACACCCTGCTGCTGTACCCAGGCAATGGCAACCTGGGCGCTGGTGGTGCCCTTCTTCTTGGCGACCTGCTCGACAGCCTCAGCCAGCTTGACGTTTTTTTCGAAGTTGCCGGGCTGGAAGCGCGGGTAAAAGTGGCGGAAATCGTCCTTGGGGATGTCATCGAGAGTCTTCAACTGGCCGGTCAGCCAGCCGCGGTCCAGGGGACTGTAGCCAACAAGCGGGATGCCGAGCTCGCGGCATGTGTCGACGATGCCGCCACTGTCCAACGCGTGCCGCGAGAACAGACTCAACTCGATCTCGACGGCATCGGGTGGGCACACGGCGTGGGCACGACGGATGGTCTGGGCATTCACCTCACTCAGACCATAGGACCCAATCTTGCCCGCCTGGATTAGTTCTACGAGCGCCTTGACACTGGTCTCAACGGGCACATTGGGGTCGATACGCGCGGGCTCGAAGAGGTCGATGGACTTAAGGCCATCGAGTACAGCCAGACATTCGTCTACGGAGGCTCGGATGTTTTCTGGACTGGCCTTTGGCGTCTGTGTGGCGCCATCATAGGCCCCTTTAATACTGAGTACGACGCGAGAGGCATCTTTCGGGTACTTGGTAAAATAGTGCTTGAGGAGTTGGAGAGAATTGGCGTCTGGAGGGCCGTAGAAAGTTCCCTATCGAGGAAGTCAGCAGATGATGTTTGGCCATATCTCTTGCGTCGTCCTAACGGCATTCCAGAATGTTGCACCATTTTCCAGGGCTGCCTTCATTGGCTTGATCGCCTCGTCATAGGGAATGCCACCGAAGAGGGTAAGGGCTAGTGCAAACGATTTATTAGCAAATTGGAGTTATGCATCGCTGCTTGCTTGTCGACTTACTCATCAAGCCATAGCCTATAGGGCCCACAAGCTTCCCAGCGATAGTTTTAGGGGGGTTCAATGGAGACATTGAGCTTCTGTCTTGGCGGAGTTTTGATGTTAATTTCAGGAAGAGCGTGTTGTGGTTGCTTGAGCATGACTACTTAGGATTTGTGGTTGCTTTTATACAACAAAGGCTTCCTATCTACCGTCTTAAGTCCGTTCGGCTGTCACGACCTGCGCGACTGTGTAACCACGGACATAAGCCTTGGTCTAGGTAATTAATTCCACGCGCTCTGAGAGCCTGTCGTGTTCGATAGGGTGCCAGATTCATTAGCGGGCTGCTCTTATATCTTGCTTCAGTGCGTCCATAGTGAGCCCTAAGTCATTCAAGGCATGATATGGTGTTTTCAATCACTGTCTCACATCGCTCATTGCTCTATGGCAGTTAGCCAGCGCAACCAAGGAATCGACCCTTGCTCACCAACAAAGGGAACGTACGACAAGATATTCCCATACCTAATCAAGAACAAAGAGGGAATGATCCCCTTCATGAAATTCTCCATATCAACCCACAGCAAGACGTATCTATCCCACAACCATGATAACCACGAATTCCGTGTCACTTCGCGAATCATGGAGTAACCTTTGTCCCATACCGGCTTGACTTCGCCCTGCCGCTCTTGCTGGTAGCGAGAGAAGATCTCGTCCACCTCTTCTACCGAGGGATTCTGACCTGTGAACGCGACTAAACCCTGCAGCAAATTTGCGAGCACCGCCGCAGAATGCAGGCCGCACGTCATTCCCAGACCGTTGACGCTGGTACTTTTGTGCACGGCATCGCCTACTAGAACGATGTGGTCGTGATGCCAAAGGCTCATGAAGCCTTCTTCTTTGTTCAGCATTCGTGCGCTGTCCTTGTCTGCTCTTGCCCATACATCTTTGAATGTGACCCCAGGACATACGGCAACATCAGCAAGGGACGCGGCATAATCCTCCATCTCTTGCCTCGAGTATCTCTTACGTCCTGTCACGGTTTCTGCAAGTGGCTTCAGAGTCACGAACCGCAGTCTCTCGGGAGTCCCCAAACATTGGACTACGGCTCCTGCGCCTCGAGACTCGAAGAATACTGCCCGCTCGATGGGAAGGTCTGAGGTGTCTGCCCAGCCAAAGATGCCATGAAAATTCGAGGCCATGTGCTCGGGGGACAACTCCCCGGCTAGATTGCACATGATCTTGCGGACCCTGCTATGGACCCCGTCGGCGCCGATTACAATGGAGCCGTTTACAATGTTGCCATTATGCAAATGGACACGGACGCCTTCGGCATGTGTCTCGATGTCCACAACCTCAGCACTGGTTGTGATGTTCGTGTCTCTATATTTCAGACTCGTATAGAGGATTTTGATCAATTCACTTCGCAGCATGGGAAGGAATGGATACCTGTCGACCCGAATCAGGTCCTTACTACCCCGACTCAGCTACCTACCCATTGACTCAGTCACTGAGTCAGTCATTGACTCGGTCACCTACCCCGTCTTGACTCGGACACCTACTCCTTATTTCCATTGCCACCCCCTACCCTCCTTCTCTTTCCTTTCCTACACCTTTTCTTATGTATATATAGAGGTCTTAGAACCACGTTTCAGTAGACAGAGTCCTCATTCAATTCTTATGATCGGTGCACGGACATACGATCAACAATACCCGTGACTAAAGAAAGTTGTCAGCGTTGTGACCATCCACAAGGAGCATTGTGTTCTCACTGTGGTTTCACGTAATCCCAGAATCGGTTGGTGGAAGTAACTTGTCCGTCATGTCCATAAACACGTTTCTTGTAATGCACAGGGATGGCGGAATTTCTTGCAGCCTGGTAGAGGCCCAGCTAGTCAAGAAGCCGTACTGTCTGAGGCCAGGTAAAGAGAATTTGCCCCGCGAGGTCGAGCACAGTTGAGTGCTACTCCAAGAGCACATAGTCAATGTTTGCCCTCTCCATGGCGTGAGCTAGATAGAGCCCAATCGGGCCTGCACCGACAAGAACGACACGAAAATTTCCATCACTCATCGTGGTAGCAAGTTGAAATGACTTGTTCGCAATTGTGATTCTTGAGAATTGATCTCAGCTATCATTTGGCTTGGACCGTTCTATTGCTTGGTCCTGAGCCCGGCTCTGCCATCCAGGACGATTGAACCTTCACCGTCTTTCTCCATGGAGCTATGGTCTTAGCACGCTCACCGACACTTGAATTAGCGTTTGACATTCATGATTTGCCGCGGCAACGGCTGCTCCTTTGCGGCAGAGTGTGGACGTAAAACCCCCACTTTGATACTCCCATGGCCGATGCTGCCACCGACTCCTGCATCGGAATAAGTCCAAGATGCAATGCTGACACCATTGATGACGTCTTCTCACCGGAGGATCTGGTACAGACCGGCCCATTGTTTGGAAATACGAGCAATGCGAGAATATGCATTCCTGAGAGAGTTACCTACCTAAAAGATAAATCCCTGTTGCTGCGACCTCAGCCCTGTAGCGGCCGGCCCCTATTCCGCCACCGTCACCGTGCAGATTTTAGCGTCAACAGTGTTTACAAGGTGTGGGCATAAGCGGCTCGTACAGGGCCCGTGTATAGAAGCTCCTTGAGCTGTCTCATGATCCGTACAGGATTGTATTATACGGCTGACATAAGTATGCTTCAAAATAGCGTATGGCCTCCGTGAGCGGCTTTTACAGCCTCACATCGCTGTCGCATGTTCGTACAGTACTTTTGTACGTCCCTGGGTGTAAATTCGGGCGCGTTTTGTATGGGTGAGATGTCGAAGAGGTGTTTTAGGTGCCATGTTGCATCCTGAGTCATCAAGTTGTCTGCTGTTATAGAAGTTACCTCAGCGAGCTCAGACGTGATTTTTTTGGCTAGCGTCGGAATAACAGCAGGGCCGTCTTCCTTCTCGCTCAATCACGTCTAAGGCACTTTAGCGCGTCTTGTCAAAATTATAAGCAAAATCCGCCAAGCGGATATTGCGGATATCTAATTCATTCATTCACATAACACGTTATTATTACCACATATAGTCACTTTTTTTTTAAGACTTAGGGCTTTTAAATGGTATAAATTTTATTATACGGCTATTACTTAGTCCTAATATTATTTTTATTAAAGTTAAAAAACGCATTGTTAAAATTATGCACACATTATATCTTATTAAATAGTCTGCTAATATAGATAAAACTATACAGATCTATAGATATCTACTACTTAAAGTTATTGCGGCACCTAGTAAATACTATAGTTGGGTCCTTCCTTAAAAATATTCTTCCTTGGCCTAGAGTACCTCCACTACTACTAGACGCTATATCCGCATAGAAAACCTACTATAGCTTAGAAGAAAAGCACTAGTTATTAGGGTTAGAAGACCATAGTTAAATAGGAACGCTAATAGGCCTTATAGAGCTTATAGGAGCTAGATAATTGTATATAGGAGAATCTTATATCCTTGGTAGAGAGGTAGTTATAGGATATATAAGATAAACTTCTAGCCTTATAGGAGGCAAGTAAAGACAAACAGTTAAGCTTAATAGATAGAGCTATTAAGCTTCTATATCCGTATAGCGGACGACCTAGTTAAATTAAGGTATTAAGACGGGTAATATATAGGCGGAGGGACTTATTCCTAGTGGCGAAGATATTATAGGGTAAGAGTATAATAATATAGGCGATCCCATTACTAATTTAAGCTTCTATTACTATTATTATATTACCTTTAAACGCAATTAGAGAGGAGCAGCTATTAAAGATATAGGCCATCCTAGGAGCAAATCTCGTATTTATATATGCGGAGGTAATAAAAGCGTATATAGATATCCTAAAACATATTAAGGCGGGTTAGTTTATATATTGCCAGAGCTGCTATTAAATAAATAGTTCTACTATATCCTTACTTAGCCCGCTTTTCGCTTGTATATTTTCTTAGTTATAATTAATAAGTATTATCTAGTTACTAACTAGGGTAAGAGCTTCCAGCCTTATTACATATAGCTCTTTAAGGTTTAGTCACTGCTTAGTCTAATAGTACCGTGGTTTATATATACTGTAATACTTAATAAGGAGATATATATAAAGGTAATAAAGCTAGTAGGGTTTTATTAAAGTATAACGGATATTAATTAGCCTAACCTATCTATTATTAGGGGCTATATTAAGAGGAGGGATAAGAATAATTATAAGGTACTATTCTTTATTATTAAAAAGGCATTTAAGGAGGCGGTAGTAGAGGAGGATTATATATCCGCAACTCTTGGCTAGATATCCGCAAGGTCTAGTAAGATATTTGTATTATCTAGCCAAACGCCCATAGCGCCTAGTAGGATATCCGCATCTTCTAGTTAAATATCCGCCACCTCTATTTATTAATTAGTCGGGCAGATCTAAAATCTAGCAGGAGGTACTATATAGCTAAAGGGATAAAAGGTTCTAAGTCCCGAATTAATTTCTAAGATAATTATCTTTTTTTATACTAAAAATTATATCTATAGGTATATAAACACTATCCGTTTATAGCTTATAACTAAGGGCTATACTATTAAGCAGGCTAAAATAGCAGTACGGAGTTATTATGCGATATTATCTAAATATAACAAGAGTAGGGAGTATTAAAATTTCTATATAGAAGACTTACCTACCTATATTCTTATTACGTCAGACGCCCTAGCCCATAGTATAGATATTCTAGATATTGTCCGTTCTATTATATACAGTTATCATCCTAATAAAAGCCTAAATATAATACTGCAGCGATTTGGATGGGCTACCTAATGTAATAGTATTACTAGATATACAATTATCCTTATTAAAGACTAGTATAAGGGCGCTTTTGCGGATATTACACCGCTAAAGCAAAAGTCTTAAAAGCCTATAGCCCCTCTATCTACCTAACTTGGTCGTAACTTTATTACTGCTAAGATGGTAATATAGGAGAATGGGGTAGCGGATTTCGCCAGCGATCTGGCTTCACTCATTATAATTAATAGTAATATTATCTCACAGGTATCTACTTGGGAGGAGGAGGATTGAATACTCAATAAAAATATAATATTATTAGCCCTACTAATTAAGTATATAGAAAAATAGAAGAGGGTGAAGACTAATATAGAGAAACGGGTAGTACTTCTAGATATATTATATGAGCTCATAAATAAAGCTACTGGATATCTATAAAATATTCTACTTAAGCCGTATAAGAAGACAAGTCCGTTATCTAGAGGTCTACGCTTTTACTCTAATTGCGATAATTCGTTATAGGCTTATAAGGAGTATAATATTATTATACTATACACTAGGAATATTATAAAGAGCAAGTACTTAAAGGATCTATTTATAAGTATTAAGAAGTGGATTAAAGGATGGCTTAATATAATATACTAGGATGCAGTTTAGAGTCTAATTTCTAGTTATATTATATCTAATAATTAAATCCACATGCTCTATATCTAACCTCCACTAACTTATAAGGGCCTTAAGCGGATATTGCTTAAATGGGATTACAGCTTCCTAGGAGATAAAGTGGATACACTTATCCGCTTTATTTGTAAGGAAGAAACGCGATGCTCTAGTACTAGTATCTTATAGGTTATGTCGCAATCTAGTAGATATATTGCCGTATTTAGAAGCTCGTCACAGACGCCTCCGCTATTAGTAGGCCAATAGAGACCTATTAGTGTATTAACTATAAGGAGTGCCGGCCTTAATCAACCGTTGTAAACCGAAGTATTACCGCCCTTATAGCTATTATTAGTATCTAGCTTATAAATAGATATAACCAAGTCTTAAATATCTTAGCTTACATTAACCTAAGACTTATAGGCGAACTAGTCCCAGACTATACATGCCACTCTATTACAGTTATCTTAATAGCTAAATATTTAATATCCGTATACTCTAGGTACAAGGCTGCCTACTTAAAAATTATTAGGTGCATATCCGCAGTACCCTTAACTTAACCTTCGGCATCCTACTAACTCCCTATAGCGCCTCTATTATTCTTAACAGCTTTTTAATATAGCCCTGCACTATCCTTATAATTCTCCGCTGCCTTAGTTTATATCTTAGAACAACCTAGGTGTTAGTCCATAGTATAGCCTTTAAGCTCCGCAGTAGAAGTCTAATAGTATTATTGGCTCAAATATAGGTGGCGCTAGTCCACAGCATAGTGTTTAATCTCCATAGCGATCTCCGCCCTCTAAACTAGGCGCAGTTTAGAATTCGCGTGCTAATGCTCGATCCCCGCCTTCTAAATTAGGTGCGACTCAGAATTTATAGCCTAATATTTGATCTCCGCTCTCTAAACTAAGCGTAGCTTAGAACCTATAGCCTAGCGCTCGATCTCCGCCCTTGGGTTTAAATGTAACGCAGCTAATATTAGATCCGCCTTGCAGCAAGAGAAAACGAAAGGACGTATCTGCGCACTTTAAAAATAAGAAATCTGCTTACCAAGTAAACCCAATATCTACCTATAACCCTTCTCCAGCACCTTAGCTAAGCGGTAATTCTATATTAATGTTACTTTATAAGTTAACTAGACGGCGCCCACTCACTTTAATTAGTAGTAACTTAACTATAAAGGATTTGTGCGTTACAAATAAGCGTATATAAGGTAGTTAATATTTACTAAGGTAAGTTACCATAATAGCGATTATTTATTAGTAAGCTAATTTAATAAAATCTGTAGTGCGGATATTCACCTTTAATTAACCTCCGCACCTCTTGTTTTACTAATCTTCTACCTTATAACAACGCACTATAAACTTTATTATTGTTATTTTATCTACTGTTAGTTAGCATACTACTATCTATAATACCTTCTTTTACACCTCTAAATACGTCTAATAGCTATTTAGTTAAGGAACTTAATACGCGTAATGTTAATAATAAAATGATTAAGGACGCTTCTAAGGACGCTCTTTCTTTTACTAATTCTTTAGAATCTCTACCTAAAGAGTAAGCTTTCTAATACTAAATTATGCCTGTAGCTAATAAATTTTAGGAAATATATACCAAAGCACTCTTTGTTGGATCTAGCAGAGTACTATAATAAGGTTATTATAAAATCCGCTAGAAATCCGCTTACCTCTTTGCCGCCTGCTTTTAAGCCGCTTATTTCTTCATCACCTGCTACTTCTAAAAAGTTTAATCCTTATTATACTTCTACTTCTCTTAAGAGGCAGGCTAATAAAATTACTACGTAAAATGTTTAGTATAAGATAGCCTTTGAATCGTATATTGTCAGATAATCAGTATTCTAAAGGCGTGGGTCACGTGCACTGTGAAATCTCTTCGTAGCTCGAAGCTCTAGGGCCTCAAGACACGTCACTTAAAACGATTAAGTCAAGATCATCAATCTATCAACCCATTTCATCAATGAACTGCTCTACACGAACTTCGTGACAGTTATGAGCCCGGTCCGCTGACTTAAGAAGCTATTCAGCTATTACTTAATTATTTTAAAGAAATTCTACCTTATTATTAGACTCTGACACCTCATCGTCAAGACGCAGACTCTAATAGAAATCCTACCTTAATTATTACAGGACGATTCTTCTACGAGATTCCACGAGATTCCACAAGATTCCACAAGAAATCCTACCTTAATTGTTATAGGACGATCCTGATGACAAGGACAATCCTAACAACAAAATACCATCTCAATTCCCCATCTACCTATTAGTTAAAATGACTCTACTAACATTAAGTTCGTCTACCATAATTATCCTTAATAAGCTAGAAGACTAGGAGTAATAGATCTGGCAACTATAAGCCCTTATAGATTAGCAAATTTGGGCCCACATTAACCCAGCCACAGAAGCACCTTAAGAAGGTCTACTTGAAAAACCACCTCTTCTAAAGGTTATAGATTTCAACAAGAATATAACCTTATATGCACAGCTCTCAACAAATTAACAGAAAGCATACAAGAACAGTAGACGGTACTACAACTAGGATATAAAGTATTTCCTTAGACAGGAAGATTATCTTTAATAGATCTACACCCAAATCACGTCTATAGTATTAATTTAGAAGAAGCTACTGCTTAACCCTTCTCTTATAGTCAAAGAATGGCTGATTCGTTTAAAAGAAGATACTAAGCCCTTAAAGAACTTCATAATAAGGAAGGTATAATTATAATATACAGAATCACTTAAGGGACTTAAGCAGGCAAAAATTACCTAGTGGCTTAATTAATGGGAGCATGTAATAAAAATGGCAGAGAAGTACGGTCTTCCGTAGATAACTAATAGGATCTAGCTAATGGACCTTATAAATATAATACAACCTATAAGCGAAACTTATTTTGTTATATACACTAAGCAGGCAAATAATATTAAAAAGGCTCACTTATTAGAATACCGTAAAGTAGCAATGGAGCTACGGAAAGCATTCGCAAACCTCTTAAAAGTTATACCATCCTCAACTACTAGAGGGAGTGCATTTAATATAGACTTCGCAGAAGAGCCCAAAGAGGGTATCTCTATTACTGCTAAAGTCTAAAAAGGAAGAGGGAATAGCTTATCTTGTAGTCAAAAAAGGGCAGGGATAAATTTAACTAAAGAGACATCTTTTAAGAAGTCGAAGATCCTAAAATGCCTGGCATGCAATATAAGGGGACATACCCTTCCTAACTGTTGGTATTTATTTAAGTATAAGAGGCCTAAAGGATTTAATACTGAGGGTATATATATAAAAAAGGTATGTAAAAAGGTAGAGTATAACAAGGATCTAGCTGCCTAAGTGGAATAACTTAAGCAATTAGAAAATAAAGCTTAACAATAACAGGATAAGAGTAAGGAGATAGTTAAAATTATAGGAGAAGCTAATGCAATAGTCCTGGAATCGTATCACATAGGTCAACTCCATCCACTAAAGCTATTAACTATTCTTAACTTAGGAACCACTCTCCACATCTTTAATAACCTCTCTTATTTCTATAACTTTAGGAAAGATCTAAGACATAAATATATCATCGCCGGCAGCTCACAAGTGCCTATACTAGGCTACGGCGATGTTGCTGTCTAAGTTATAAAACCAGATAAGAACAAGGGAATCCTATATCTTAAGGACGTTGCCTTTTATATAGACTTTAATACAAATCTAGTGTTATTCTATCTACTTTAAAAATAAAGGTACTACTAGGACAACAAAGGAGACAACAATCTTCTAGTTTGGAAGGATAATACAATCCTATATTAAATGGAAGAACGTTATAGACAATAGACTATTAAGTACGTCCAATTAGGAAGCCTAAAATTAGCTTTTAATTTAAGCCAACTACTACACCATTAACAGAAGCGTAGAGTATCGTTAAGAGACATTCGTCTAGATGCGAAAGGTAATATACAACTATGGTATCTGCGTCTAGGTCATCCAGGACCTATAAGCCTTCATTATTTAGGTATTAACGCCCTAGGAGTTAAGCTTTAAGGCCCTAAGACAACGGAATGTCAGCACTGCAGTCTTACTAAAATTAAGCATTAGGTCTTATAAAGGTTCTTAGAACGGAATATTAATAAACCCTATCTTAACCTCTATATTAACTAGACTAACCTCAAGGAAGCGCATGCTGGATTTATACAAGTTATACTTATCCACAACACCTTCTTAGAAAGATCCTTCCTGTATTTTATAATGACGCATAGCGAAGAAAAGGAGACACTATAAGTACTTAAAGATTTCATTTAATGGATTTATCTAAGGTATAATCTTAAAGTTAACACTATTAGATTAAACAATAAGCTAGGGAAAAGGAGAACCCTTAAATGGCTACGGACTTAAGGGATTACATTTAAGCCTTTAGCGCCATATACCTAAGCTCAGAACGGTACCACTGAACGCTTAGGGGGTGTGATTATTAAGAGAGCACAAGCAATAAGAATTGCTGCTAATTTACCCTATAATCTATAAAACGAGATTATTAACTGTATAGTTTACCTTTAAGATTAAACGCCACAAGAAAGTAAAGGATGGAAATTGCTATATAAGAGGTTCCATACCTACCTAGCGAATAGGAGATTAAGAAAACCATAACTAGCGCACCTAAAAGCCTACGGCTGTAGGGCGTACGCAATAACAACGGACGCCCAGCTAAAGAAGAAAAGGCTGAGCAAACTAGATCTGCGAGCCCATATCAGCTACCTTGTTAGCTATAACTTTACCAATATCTATAGGATCTGGATCCCATATAAGGGTATTGTTATCTCTACTAGGGACATTATCTTTAATAAAAAGACGTTCTTTAATAGCAAGTAAACAGACATCTTAAAGGATCTACATGCTGAATTAGATACGCTGATTAAGAAGATTTAACTCCCTAATACCCTAACCAAGAACGAGGTTTTTCTAGAAGATAATGACGAAGTATTTAAACCGTTAATTTAAGAGGAAGACAATAATGTCAATAATAAGCTAGTTTAAGCCTTTAATAAGTTAGCAGATCTTAAGCTTGCAAGAGCTCTTAAAGATACGTATTATACACCACCTCTAACAGAAGAAGACAAAGAATCTCTATATGCCTTTTACGTCAAGTATCCTACAAAGTCAGATACTAATTAGGATACTGTTAACTAAGTAGGAGATAGGTTTCACACTTAGGAGGTGTTTAATAACTCGGTCAAGGACTCGTTTAAGGAAGCTAGCAATAATAGGTTTAAAGACTTTATTACTAAAAGGATTACCTCAGCCTATTAAGGCGCCTTCTTAGCAGGAAGGAAGTTTAACCTTAATAGTCAACTTAATAACAGTAAGCTTAAATTAGGTAGAACACGTAATGTTAGATTATATAGGAAGAACTTACCTCTGCCACCTTAGTTAATCCGCGACCTTAATACACACCCTCTTCAAGATTAGTTCCAAGAGGCTTAATAAGCCTACCTACAATCTCATTATTAAATAAGGTTATTTTAAGAAACAGACAAAAAGTAAGCAAAGGGACAGCAGATCCTCAGCTTAATATAGGTGTTCGTCTATAAGACAGATAAGCATAGGTTCCTTTAAAAATGCAAGGCACGCTTAGTAGTATGCGGAAATTAACAGGCCCTAGAAGACCTACCTATAAGAGCTACTACATTAGCAAGTACGACCTTCCGGACCCTAATGGCGATCACCGCAAAATTCGACCTAGAGACGATGCAGATAGATATAGTCAACGCATTTGTCCATTGCGATCTTAATGAGGTCGTCTACATAAGGCTATCGCCAGGGTTTAGTAAAGGAAAGACAGACAAAGTACTACACTTAAGAAAAGCCCTTTACGGACTACGACGATTACCACTATTATAGCAGAAGAATCTCACAAGCTCGCTAATAGAATTAGGCTTTAAAGAGGTACCCTAGGAGCTGTATGTTATGCTAAAAGGTAGAATAGTCATCTTCTTCTATATTAATAACATCGTCTTCTACTATAGAAAGATAGATAAAAAGAAAGCTTAAGAAGCGATCAAGGAGCTAAGTAAGGAATACCAGATAAGTACCCTTAGCGAGCTAAAATGGTTCTTAGGAATCTATATACTACGCAATTGTAGCCAGAGGCTCCTATAGCTATCCCAGAAAGCCTATATTAAGAAGATAGCTAACCAGTACAAAATAGATCTTAAAGGGCGTCTTCTAGACACTTCTATGGCAGAATCTGAACTCCTACCTACCAATTACCAATTAATCCGTCTAACGCTTCCGTCCCCTAATACAGACCTATTAGTTCGTCCTATATCCCTACCAGCTTCTACAATACTATATTAGAGAAAATTAGGTTTAATGCTTTATGCAGCCACTATAACGCATCCGGATATTGCTTTTACAGTATCACAGCTGGTAAGATTTAATTAGAACCCTAGCCAAGAGCATTATTAAGCGGTAGATAGAGTAATCTAGTACCTATATAGTATAAGAAGCAGAGCAATCTGCTATAAAGAAGATAAGGAAGGAACAAACGGTAGAGGGAGAGGCAAAGGAATACGCAATAAAGGACGAGATAACAGAAGAGATAATAGAAGTAAAGCGCAATTATTTATCTGTGCCAGCAATATATTATTTATGGACAACTCCGTTAACAGAAAGAGCTTATAAGGATATATTATAAAGCTATTTAGGGGACTAATTGCCTAGAGAGCAAACAAGTAGGGTATGGTTATGATATTAAGCACAGAAGCCAAGTTGTTAGCCCTATTACAAATAGCAAAGGAAGCAATCTTTATTAGTAGGCTATTTAAAGTAATAACGTTAAGGCTAAACAAGCCCTTAATTATTAACTGTAATAATGTCTAGACACTATAACTAATTATAGGAGATACAGCAAAGCTAATTACAAAGCTCTAACATATTAACATCTATTAACACTGGTTATGTTAAGAATACGCAATAAGACAAGTATAATTTCAATAAATAGTAATAAAGGAGATAATCGCTAATAGACTTATAAAGGCCCTGCCCAAGCAGAGGTTTTAAAGCTTCGTTAATATAATTGGAATAGTGGATATTAAGGAACGGCTAGCTATAGAGAAGCAACTGGAGGACCTAAGGGATAAGATTAGAGCAAGACGGAAGGATTTGGATAAGATTATGGTTTAATTAACTCATTAACGGACACAAGAAGGTAGTTAACTTTGACCTTAAAGAGCTTAAAGCTAAGGGGGTGTGTCAGATAATCTGTATTCTAAAGGCGTGGGTCACGTACACGGGTCACGTGCACGGAGCACGTGCACTGTGAAATCTCTTCATAGCTTGAAGCTCTAGGGCCTCAAGATACGTCACTCAAAACGATCAAGTCAAGATCATCAATCTATCAACCCATTTCATCAATGAACTGCTCTACACGAACTTCGTGACATATATATTAACTATACTCTTTTAGTGTCTTGTCTATTAATTTACCTCTTATAGTAATCTTAATAACGCTGACTTTTCTAAAAGCCCTCCTCTATCCTCTTATAATCTCTATAGCCCTTACAAGCTCCGTAGTACGTAGACGGCCTAAGCTATAACATTAGATATTAATACAAATAAGTGCGTTCCTATTTAAGTGCCGTTAGCAAATAAATAGTATACCCTAAAAGCTAGCGTTTGGGAGAATATAAAGGAAAGTCGCCAGTGGATATTAACACACGTTTAGAATATTAAGGGTAGCTTTAGTAAGCTGTGTAATCCGCTATACACTCTATATAAGAAGCATAGCTATAAATATCGTGTTTACAAGTAGAACTCTAGGCCACATTTTAGAGGTACGTGCTTAAGATATCGCTTAAGTAGTAGGTTGTGTAAAAAGGTACATACTAATAGTATACTATTATTCTATCAGCTAATATATATATAGGATAGTTTGCTAAAACTAGAGCCGGTTATACCTTAGAGTAAAAAATATGCGCAATTAGCTTCTACTAGTAGTCCGGCTAGAACGCCTACTAAGAAGGTATAATATCCGCATCTTAATAATACGGATATTACTAATATCCGTATAGCTTTATACCTGCACCATCCCCCCTCTAGAGACCTCCCCTCCCCTCAAGACTCTTACTTATAGTAATATGCGCAGCCGTAGAGGCACCCATTCTACTGCCCCTCCTCCTACTCTTTCACTAATCCCTAGTACGCCTAGTACTACTTCTAGTACTACTACCGCTCCTACTAGCATAGAAAATATTGGGGTGTATTTAGTAATTACTGTTCCTATATGCGTTAATATAGTTTATAAATAGGTAACTAAGATAGTAAAAGATATTTGGGCTATAGATCGCCAGTTTAGTAAGCTTAAAGATTCTCTAAGTGAGATAAAGGATGAGCTTGCGTTTATAAGGCGTAGTATTATAGCACTTATATGCAACACCGGGTTACTAAATATAGAATTTAAGTAGATATAGGTTGGCTATTACTGCGGGTTAGCCGTTACTAGTAGTAGTAGTAACTCTTTGATTAACGTCTGATACGGATCCTATCTAGGCCCACGCAGACTACTCCGTACATAAGGGAAACTTATAAATTGACAGGAAGAAAACCCTTATTGATATAGGGGACGGAAAAACCCTATGAGCCACCTTAGTAGGATAAAAAACCCCTGCTTTGCCATGTCCGTCCGTAGCAGCGGCCCTGCGGGCCTACAGCTACGTCCTGTCCTCCTTGGATGTTTGAACTCCTTGGGAACTACTGCTTCCTTCCCTAGCTTATCCAAGCTAGGGTTCACTACGTCCTAGCTAGGCCTTGCCAATTAATTGCTGTGCTTTGCTTTATTATTTCCCATGCCTTAACCACCCCCTATATGCTATCTCTTATTGACCATTGCCCTATACGCCATGCCTCCCCCCCCTAAAGCTATCGAAGGCGTAAGGGGGATTCATCTATAGCTATAATACCGAAAAGCTAGCGGGACATTGTGTACTGTGTACTAGGTGTCTTTGTGCCTAGGCCCCAACCAGGCTCTCCCTAGGATGGCCAGTCGTAGGGAGGAGACAAAAAACCGTAAGGTCGCTGTCCAGGCTGCCAGGCAGTATTACGGTAATGGCGAGTAACCGCATGCTCCACGGGCGATCGCCCTGGGGGTTAGGAGGGGCCGTATACTCGCTTATTCGTTCGCGCTCAACCGTCCGCCCATCCGTTAATGTGAGGTCGTTGATGCTTTCCATTGGGGGTAAGGGGATGATATCGAATGCCGTGCATCCATGTTAGATCGTATAGGTGCCTTAATAGAGTACCGTAGTAATAAGCTGTTATCATAAAGGGGTACCAACAGTGGTGGTTTTCGAGATCTTACCATCTAAAAACTTTTCACCACCGCCCCAACGCTCACAACTACCACCACGAAGTCGTATCGCACGCTGTGCGACGTCTCTGCGTTGGCTCTGGGTCTGAACTTCGAAGACCCAGGTTCGTAGCCGTCACCACGTACAGGTGCAGAGTCCGTTTTCGACGGCCGGTTAGCCGTTACTATAGGTTAACTATTATTACGGGTTTAGAGTAATAAAATAGTAGCTCTTACTTCTCTGTTACTATATATATAGGAATTAAGTCTCTACCTTATATTTAATTAATATACTTAATTAATATTATAATATCTATATAAGCTAAGATAAGGATATCCGTATAAGCTAAGATGAAGATATTTATATATCCGCATCGTTAATAATTACTAAGGTAAGTTACTATAGTAGCAATTATTTATTAGTAAGCTAATTTAATAAAATCAGTAGCGTGGATATTTACCTTTAATTAACCTCCGTACCTCTTCTTCCTCTACTAACCTTTTACCTTATAGTACCGCATCGCGAACTTTATTATTGTTGTTTTGTATACTATCCCTTAGTATACTACGCCTATAATACCTCCATTTAGATCTATAAATAATGTTAATACGAATAATAGTAACCCGGTAGTTAAGGAACTTAATACGCGCGACGTTAATAATAAAGAGTTTAATACTGTTAAGCACGCTATAGCTACTCTTATTAAGCCTTTGGACTCTGTTTCTAAAGAGTAAGCTTTCTTATACTAAATTATGCCTATAGCTAATGTAATTTTAGGAAATATATACTAACGCGCTCTTTATAGGGTTTAGTAGATGACAATAATAAGGATAGGGCAAAATCCGCTGAAAACCCGCTTACCTTTTTACTGCCTGCCTTTCCGCTGCCTGTATCTTTGCCATAGGCTACCCTGCCGTCCACTACTCTACTATCCGCCTCCCCGCTGCCGCCGCTTAATACTTCTAAAAAGAGGCTTAATAAGGCTTATTTATCTTCTTTTCTTAGGAAGTAGGCTAAAAAGGTTGTTAATACGAATCTAAAGCTTAAGATAGCTATTAAATTGTATATATTAGTTATACCATTTTAATATCTTATCTACTAATTTACCTCTTATAGTAACCCAAGTATTATTTATAAGGTTTCTTTAGATAGCAAATCTTTAGATAGCGATAAAGATAAAGATCTTAATAATGGTGACTCTCGTAATCTCCGCAGCCCTTGCAATCTCTATAGTCCTCTTAGCATAAATAAGCGCCTTCCTATCCAAGTGCTGTTAGCGAATAAATAGTACACTCTAAAAGCTAGCGTTTGGGAGAATATAAAGGAAAGTCGCTAGCAGATATTAATACACGTTCAGAATATTAAGGGTAGCTTTAGTAAGCTGCGCAATCCGCTATATACTTTATGCGAGAAGTATGGCCATAAATGTCGCGTTTATAAGAAGGACTCTAGGCCTTATTTTAGGGGTGCATGCTTAAGATATTATATAGGTGGCAGATTGTGCGGAAAGGTACGTACTAATAGTATACTATTATTCTGTCAGCTAACACGCGTATAGGAAGGTTTACTAAATCTAGAGCTGATTATACCTTAGAGCAAAAAGCGTGTAAAATTAGCTTCTGCTAATAATCCGGCTAAAACGCCTACTAAGAAGGTATAATATCCGCATCTTAATAATACGGATATTGCTGATATCCGTATAGCTTTGTTCTCGCACCATCCCAACCCGCGCTATTACACCTCCCCCCATATTAAGACTCCTACTTATAGTAGTACGCGCAGCTATAAAGGCACCCACTCTACCGCTGCTCCTCTAACTCTTTTACTAATTACTAGCACGCTGGGTGCTGCTATTACTGCTACTACTTCCACTAGTATAGAATCTATTGGGGTGTATTTAGCAATTGCTGTTTCTACGCGCATTAATATAGTTTATAAACGGGTAACTAATATAGCGAAAGATGCTCGAGCTATAGATCGCCGGTTTAATAAGTTTAAAGATTCTCTAAGTGAAATAAAGGATAAGCTTGCGTTCCTAAGGCGTGGTGTTATTGCACTTATACGTAATACTAGGCTACTAGATATTGAATATAGGTAGATATAAGTTAGCTATTGCTACGGGTTGGCTATTATCGCTAATTTATAATAATAAAATAGTAGCTCTTACCTTTTTACTACTATATATGTAGAAATTAAGTTTCTGCCTTATATTTAATAGATATACTTAATTAATAGTAGTATCTATACAAGCTAAGATAACGATATCTATATAAGCTAATATAAAGATATCCGCATAAGGGGGTGTTCGGTTGCAATCTGGAGGCTTCAGATTCAGTTCAGAATCCGTTAATTCGGAGTGATTTTGCCTGCACAGCCTTAAAATTTTGATGTTCCTCTCACCGCTCAAAGAACGCCAGAATTGCACGCTAAAAGAACACTAAAAATTGGCAACTTTACCGTATGAAGCTTCTGAACTGAAGGTCCCGGCGTCAGTTCAATCTGGAGGTCTGCGTCCCAGGTTCAGATTCAGTTTCAATCTGAAGCCTCCAGATTGCACACGCCCGTGCTTTTACAAAGCCACAAACGCGTATCGAATTAGGGAGGAACGCGTCCTTTTCTGCCGGACTTTCAGTTCAGATCTGATCTGAAGTTTTGCAACCGAATACCCCCTAAGCTAAGATAAAGGTATTTAAATAGAGAGTCTATTCTAAAGGTTAAGTCTCCAGAGTATAAGGTACTAGTTTTACTATATTTTTATTTATAAGATTATATATTATAATAACATTTTTAATTCTTATAATATCCGTATAGAGCTATTATATAAAATTAGAATATCTATAGACACCCCGCTTACATTAGAAGTATATTCGCAATTAAAACAATATATTACTATTACTCTTAGCATTTATTAAGCAACCCATACACTAACTATTATACGTATTAGTAGAGGTATGGGTGTAACATTAGGACAATAAACTATGTAAATATATTTAGTAGCTTCTCTAAGTACCTTTATATTCTTATTGGCATCACCAAAGCTATACACAAGGGGATTAAATGGCAAACCAGCTGCAGTTAATAGGAAGGCGTTAAATATATTTACACTATCCTTCGCGAGTTTCTTATATCCGCGCTAGAGGAGCAAAGGTGCCTTAAAATCCGCTAAGCGCCGCGTATATTATATAATTAAATTCTTCCTAATCTAATTTGCAAGATAGCGGATATCTAGCGCTAGAGACTTAGTCGTATGTTTGCTGTTTATACACTCGCCAAATGTACGCTTAAAAATATCACGGAGCGCGCCAGTGTAACTTATTGTGAGAATACTCTACTTAAACAGCTTATCTATACTAAAGGTCAAATTCCCGCGCGTCTAAAGCAACTCCTTAAGTTGAAGATTTAGCAGCTCATTAAGGCGATCCGTCTTAAAGAAGCTATCTAGCCGCCCTTAGAGGTTAACTAAACTATTAACAAGGATAGCCCGTTAAAGCACCGGATTATAAGCGCTTATTCTAACTAGTCGCTATAGAAGCAGCATATTATATATATAGTTCTTTAATAAGTTTTCAGCGAAGTATAAGTAAAGGCGGGGTATTACACGCTTTAGTAGTCCAATATCCGCATGCTTAATAGCATATTTTAGAAGCTTATAAGTATTAACAACCTATAGAAACTAGATATAATTAAAGAACTCCACATCGCCACTCTAAGGAACTTGGTTATTAGCAGTAGAACTTAACGTATCTATAGAGGATAATGTCGCTGCTAGCTAATGTCCGTTGGTAGGTAGCTCTAAATAATCCAATATACGCTAATTTACATCGCGGTATACATCTCTTAAGAAAGCCGCTATGCGGATATCCTTAATATATTCCAGAAATTACTACGGAGATAGGTTTTGTATATATTGCTTAGCCTTGCCATCTACTTTAATATTGCACTTATTGCGGATATAGAGTAGGAATAACGCAATAATATAAGCATTAAAGCTATGGAGGATTAGCTCTTTTATATAATGGAATAGAGCCTTTTCCCTAGGAATATTACGCCGTCCTAGGTGGTTTATATAGGTATAGAGCGCTAAAAACTACTACGCGGCTTCCTCACCCCTATAAAATATACGCATAACTATATATAGGAAGTTTAATTGCATATACCATAGCCCCAGAATAGGCAACACCCACTTATAGCTATTATACGCACCTTCCGCCTTAACCCGCTCCTCTTTATATAATTAGATAAGCTTTACGGTCTTCTGGTCTCCATATACTAGGAAAAGCCAGTTATTAAAAGCGGTTTCGCGATTATACTGCAGTTATTCCAAGAAGATATTCTTTATTACGCGATAGTTGCCGTTAATAGAAGCCTCGCTATCTAGAATAGGTCCTAGAGTTATATACTCTATCCTTCTATAAGGGAGAATATTAACTGCTAGTATACGCGGATATTTAATATCCGCGTTAGAGTTAAATATACTATTAACTACAGTAGAATATATGTATTGGATAGCGTCCGCAATAAAACTTATAAATATCTACTTCTAGAGGTTATTAAACCTATTTCTAGCTGTATTAACAACCTTATTTAGCTTAAGTTAACGGGTATTATTTAACATCGACTGCTTAAGGCCCCCTTTAGGTATACAGACTCCGCATAAAATCTTTCCTATAGTATGCGAATTAATCTCGCTAATCTCGCCGATAACCTAATGTTAAGTCTTTTAGCAATAGTTAAAGTTATTATAAACAATATAGATATTATTATAAATAGATAGAGACTTAATTAGTTTCTTAAGGGATATTAGCGCTAAAAGGGCTATTAAAATTAATAGGACCTTCCTTAGAACATTCGGCTAGCCCAAGCTTTTTAGCGTTAAGAGTTTTATAACTATTAATTAGACTAAGGCTATGTAGAAAAGATAGTACACAGCGCTTTACACTAAGCGCCTAAAGATATAGACTAAGTAGACAGGCGAAACCATTTATGGAGTTTTAGGCAAACCCTAGGATAAATATAGAGGCAACTATAACTATACATCCGCTATATGGATCCTAACTACATTCCTCTCTATTTAGTACAGATATCCCCTTAATAAGCTAGAATAGTAGCGGACTGTGCTATTAAACAAACTTAGCTATATTCTTAAGGTTAATATCTTTAAACTCTATATCTGGAGTCCATGTGTTAAAGGGGCTATGTTATAACTATAGTTAGCAAAGCTCTTTTTAGATATAGCGGATAGTATAGGTTACTAGCATTATATAAGTATTAGGCGTATTAATAAGTTCTTCTTATATTTCCTTATCCTCTAGTAAGGCAATAAGCAGGTCCCTTACTTTTTTCTTCTTTCTATTACCTTTATATCCGTTTTTACTTTTTAAGTACTTAAAAACTAGCCTTTAAAAAGACCAACCCCATTTTAATAGAAGGTCCTTAACAATATTAACCTTTTCTTCCTTTAACGTGTTTATCCGACCAGTAGATGGAATATCCGCAGATGGAATATCCACTGGTTATGGAGAGGGCGGACGGCGTAGGCGTAAGCGTTTAGCGTTGGTGGTTACTACGCGGCTTAGTGGTATAGAGGTGGAATTGTGGCCTCTACCGCGATAACTTCCTCTTAATGTCGCGCGGGTATAAGGAGCTAAGGATCTTATAGCTTTATAGAGTAGACTTTTCTCTATAATTTAGTGTACTTTTAATATTAATAGGTATTGTGGGAAGGTAGATCAATTTTGTTAAAGTTAATAAAGTCTTCTTATATAAATAGTGTTTAGGTTTTCTATAGAGCTCGCCAAAGTCTCTTAGACCAAGAAAACGATTGCCGTCCTAAATCAGCTTAGCGGACGGTGCGGATATTTCTATATCCGCATAATCGATTTCTTAGTCTGAGCTTCTAAGGTAATTATAGAAGTGCCAACGGGCTCGTACATAGACCTGCGGAGGATAAATTATCCTATCTGGCCGGGCGGATAATAATCCTATCTAAGGATAGCCTGGATATTGGATAATATCTAGATAGTATCTAGATATCCGCAAAATTTTAACTATAAACTATACCTTTACCCCCTATTATACAACGCTATAAATATAGCTAGTGCTAGTAAAATTCACCCCAAAAACTTTAACGATAATAATTCCTTTAAAGTTAACACACTTTCTGCCCTTTTAAGCGGTGTTGAGACTAAAGCTAATACTGGTTTAATCTTAACTACTTATATAATACAAATCTTAAGATAAGTCTCCTTAATTTATAAATATACTTATATGGCAACAAAGGAAGAAAAGGCTTATATAAAGAAACGCTACTTTTATAAATACTGTCCTCCTTAAGACCCAAAAGGACACTATTTCTTAACCGTTGGATTATAAGGCTATTTTAAAAGACATAATATTAAATGGAATTTAGTAGAGAATTAGAAGTGTATAACAGTAAAAGATTAGGGGGAGAGATCTCTTTTAGAACTATATTAAAAGCTTTTAGTAAGAGAAGAAGTTTAAGGTCTTAAGGGTAAGGTTCTAAAGCATATGGTATATTAAAATACTGTAAAGCAAACACTTCTAGATCTAATTATTGTACGACGGCTTCCCTTCTTATGTGTGGAATGGCCAGAGTTTTATGCTTTTATAAAAGCATTAAATTAAGAAACACCCTTAATTATCCCTATATACTACTCAATAATTATAGCCTAGATTCTTAAACACTTTACTAAGAGTTAAGATATTATATGAAAAGTACTTTAATCTACAAAAATAAATATTTACCTTGCCGTGGATATCTGGACCTCTTTAAGTTATTCCCTTTTTCTTGGAATCTATACTAGCTTTATTAATATCTAGGATGAATATTAGAACTCCTTAATTACCCTTTATACGGTATCTAGTTAGAGTAGTATAGATTAATCGGAGGCGCTTCGTCCGGTTTTTATTAAGTATGGCATTAAAACAAAGATTGGAGCTCTTGTTGGCGATAATACTAGATTAAATAATATTCTCTATTGTATAATTGGCTAATGGCTTAGCCTTAAGTATAAAATTAACTGGATTGCAACGCATTAAAGAATTCGCTATTAGGGGTATATTATTAATCTTATTGTTTAAGCCTTTCTATTTAGTTTAAAAAAGAATAAGAAGCTTATAGACTTATATAATAAAGAGGATAAGGAACAGGATAAAGAAGAGGAAGAGGAGGAAGAAGAAGAAGTTATATAATAAGTACTACCGCTAGTTAAAAGAAAGAAAAAGAAAGATAAAGAATTAGAGCTAGCATTAGATAAAAAGCGTAAAAGGGGTAAAAATATTTAAAATATCATAGGGCCAATAGGAAAGCTTTATAACTATATTGTTTATATCTACAGCTTAGCTAACTGTATAATATGGTTTATTAAATATACTAGTAAAATGGTTCCTCTTAATAATCGTATAAGATAGAATAGCTGGTTTCTTATACTATATATGGCTCTAGAGGATAAGGTAAAGGCTAGGCTTTAACTCTACGTGGAGCACTATAAGGATAACTTAAATGATAATATCCTCTTAATAAGCGAATAGATATATCTTTATACGATTTATAATTTCCTTTAGTCTTTCTACAAAGCAACTCTATTTCTTTAAAGAGATTATATAATACTAGAGAGGGTTCTAGAATTAGTTGATGTTTTTAAGGATATAATATAGACCGCATTAGTATATTATATAATACTCTTAATATTTCTTTAGCTAACTTTCTTATAGGTAACAGCTACTAAGGCTAAGGATAAGTTTATAACTCCTTAACTCTAACGTGCTAAGGAAAAGCTTACAAAGTACATTAAGAAGCTAGATAATTCTCCCTACTATCTAGCGGCACGAGTTCTTAACCTAGAGTATTATACGGCTTTCTTAAAAGATTAGACAATTATATTACCATTAAAGGAGAAAAAAAGCTTTTTAGCATATAAAAGCTCTAGGAGAGATTCCGCGAGAAAGCAATACTTTTAGGTTTAACTATGTCGTATACAACTAAGAAAACTTAAAAGTTGCCTTTAGAGTCTAAAGAAAACCTTTCTGCCTTCCATAAGGCTTGTCTTTAGCATTATTTAAAATATACTCGTCCGCAGAGTCTAGATGAATTTAATACCTATATTAACAAGAATCTAATTCTACTTAATAGCTATATAATAGCTATTTAATGGTAGAACTAGCCTCTTTAGTATACAAAATTTCCATAACTCTTATAGCTTGCAATTAAAGTTCTCTTAATACCTAGAATAAGTAATAAGCTAGAGAGAGTACTTTTAGGCTCTTGACGTCGCGTTCTATAGAATTATATAAGTACTACTATAACCGACTACCAGTACCATACCAAAACAGTACTTTGTCTCATCTTATAACTCACTACCCTGTCTTTTGTCATTGCATATCTTACTACTCATTTCTATTACCTATTTATTACCTATTACTGACTAAGTGGCAATGTCGACCTAGTGGCCAATTAGGTAACAGTTATAAATTATTATTAGCGTCTCCGTTAACCTTTGCCACCTATTTTATGTATATAGTACACCTAACTTCCATAGATTTACAATTAAGTTATTTACTTAATTCTCCTATACTGCAAAGCTTACAGTTATGACCTTGGATTGCACTACCTACCAACCAATTAAATACTACCTTATTTAAGAAGTCACTGCTTTTACTACCTTTGTAAGTGTTTTGAACTTCTTTGCCTATTAAACGAACGGATAATTAAGCCTAATAAATGTACCAGAATGTATTAGAACAAACTAGCGAATTAAATTATTAAAATAAGGTTTTACTAAGACGCTAACCTGGACCCTGCCTAAACTGTTAAAATTCTAAAAATGACGACCAATATAAATAAATCTTTATTTAAAATTAACCTTATTCTTAATAAGCCATCTAATTGGCTTCTATGGTTCTTTATTATTTAAGATACTGCTAAGACCAATAAGGTATGGCAGTACATCAACCCATTAAAGAAGAAAGATAAGCTCCTAAAGCTAGAACCTCTAAAATAACCTATACCTGCGGACGTACTTCCTATAGTTACATTAATAGCATAACTAGACTAAACCTAGCTTACTATATACAACTAAATATACGCGGAATATAAGGACGACCTCCGTATATACCAGAAGAAAGAGTAGGCCATAAGTGATATCAGTAATTACGTTATTTGTATGATATTGGTATCCTACCTCCCTCTTATTAACGGCCTCGATATAGTGCATAAATGGCTTTAAGTACTTAAGAAAGCACTTGCCCCTACTATGTTAGGTTGAAAGTATGATATCCTTAATTAGTATACGGCTTTTAAAGCCTACAACAAAAAACAGAGTATTGAAAAATGGTTAAATAGCTGGAGGAATGTCTATAAGTAGGTAGGACAATTAGAGCTACCAGATATCTAGGGATTTAGACCTCACTATGATTTTATATAAGTAATTAAACCAATCTCTTTTAGTTTTGTAGGAGCGCTAGAAGTAGACCTTATTAGAAAAGAATAGAAGGACAAAGAGGCCCTATCTATTATTGACCTTATTAAGGAATTTAAGGAGCACTACCGTATGCAGTAAGTATCGTCTTCTACCTTAACTGCTAATAACTCTGTATTTGTAACCCTTTAAAATAATTCTAATTCCAATTTAGACTCTAACGCCAATTCTAATTTCAATAGCAATTTAAATTTAAATTTAAGATGGCACAAGGAATGCATATGTGGTATTGTACATTAATTTAGTGACTGCTATTACATTGCTATATATAAGCGCCCTTAAGGATGGAGACTAAGGGCAGATATTTAAAAGAAAGTAGATAAAATAATCTTATCTACATCTTGGATTAAATACATTGTTAAGCAGATTTAAAAAAGAGAATAGGAAGCAAAGAAGAATAATTAGAAAAATATAGAATCTATAATTAATTTTAATTCTAAAACCCTAGCTTCTACTTCACTGACTAGCTATGCTGCCGTATTTAGTACTGGCTATATTCCTTTTAAACTCTAGAATACCTAGATACTTAACCCTAGTGTAGATACACACGTCCGCAATAACGAAGAAGACTTTACCTTCTTATACCCAGCCGCAGAAGATAACTACCCGATTGCTGGCGGAAATTTTAAGAAATTTTAAGCTTACGGAACAGTAACCATTACTATTAATACACCTACTAGGAAGTTAAAAACGAAGCTATCCCATATAGCAGTAGTACCCACTATATTTACAAATATCGTAGCACTCTTAAGAGCTACCGATAACGATATCCATTTTGACTTAGGACGAAACTTGTTATACCGTCTAGCAACTGGCGAAATAGTCCGCTATGCGAAATGACTAGGGGGCCACTAGGCACTAATATACAGAGAGCCTATAAGTACCCTAGATTTAACTTAATTAATATTTTTAACCTCTAAGAGGTACTAGCTAAGCCACATAGCCTATAAACCAATTAAAGCCATAGCTACAAGATGGCATAAAATACTCGGCTATATAGGACCTGATGCTATTAAGCAGCTTTCTAAGCATATTATTGATATAGAGCTAACTAAATTAACTACTGAATAAGCACCGCTTAAAATCGAATGTAAAACTTGCTTATTAGTAAAGCATATATAGTAGATCTCTTAAAGACGAGAATATGAATTTCCAGCCGCTTAACCATTTAAACAGCTAGTATTTAATATTATCTACCTTAGAGTACTAGGATACAACAGTAATAGATATATTATGTATTTCTACTATACATATTCCAAATTTAACTTTATATTTACCTCTAAGAATAGGGATAAAGCTACTATCCTACCTACTATCTATAAGACTTACTACTTAATTAAAACACAATTCTATTAAGACGTTGTCTTCTTCTGGAGCGATAATAAATAAGTATTTGGACAAACGGAAGATACCCTAGAGACGTGGTATATAGATAAGGGCATTACCTTTAAATGCCGAGCACTGTATATTAAGGAACAAAATGGCGGAGCTAAACAATCTAGCAGAACCCTTATAGAATAATTAAGATCTATATAGCTGGAAGCATTTTTACCCCTATCTCTAGGACCAGAAGCTTTCCTTGCTGCTGGTTATGCCCTTAATTGAACGCCGAATGAGTAACTAGGGTGGAAAACTCCATACAAGGTTGCCTACGGCAAGCTGCTATTACTTACCTATATATATAAATACGGTTGTAAGACCTATATGCTAAACAAATAAGTTAGAAAGGGAGATAAACTAGCTCCTTATGCATTAATTAGACACCTAGTTAGCTATAATTTAACTAATATCTACTAAATCTGGATTCTAAGCCTTTACAAAGTTATCTAAACCAGAGATGTTACGTTTAATAAGACCTTGTTCTATAATCCTAAAGGTTAGAATATTAATTACCTACTAAGGGAAGCATTAGAAGATACTATTTAGATAATTAGTCTACTAGAACCTCTCTATAAGGATAAATTTAAGGATAAATCTATACTATATAGACCTACCTTAAATATAGATTAAATGACTATATTGAGTAATTTCGTAGACCTTCATTTAAAGGATATTAAGTAGTTACCAACTCCTAGTAGAATGGTATCTCCAGATCTACTAGAAATAAATACTATACTGGGAGGACCTTAAGACAATATTATAGATATAATTGAAATAGGTTCTACCCAGCCAAGCTTACTAGAACTATCTAATAGAGTAACTAATATAGCTTTATAAGCTAACGAAGTCTTAGCTAATCCTTTTGCCAACCTTGTCCTACTAAAAGGTTCTAAACAAATTTGACGCTAAGTATACGCAGCAGTACTAGCTAATCTATCTACCCTATTTGGTTACTACGCTGGCTTTGCTACAGGACTAGTAAAGGACGTTAGCCGAACTAGATCCTTATCCTTATCTCTATATTGGGATAATCTCCCTCCTAAACTAAGGAACCTTAAAGAGCTAAGAAAGCACCCTTTAACTACTAGCTTTTAAAAGGCTATGGAAAAAGAATATAACGACCTTAAATGCTAAGGGATATTTGAGATTGTACTAAAGGAAGAAGCAACTAATAACTAGATCCTTCTGCTAAAATGGGTCTTTAAATACAAGTTTAACAGCGACGGCTACCTATAAAAGCTAAAGGCTTAACTATGTGTCTGTAGAGACCTATAAACTACTAAGGAAGAGACCTATGCAGTAACCCTAGCTACTCGAATATTCCGTGCCCTTATGGCTATAGCAGCCGCATTTGATTTGGAGATTTAATAGTATAATGCTGTAAACGCATTTATAAATGTAAGACTAGATAAGCTAGTCTACTGTCACTGCCTAGAAGGCTTTAATTAAAACGGATATATCCTAAAGCTACTTATGGCGCTATATGGATTAAAGGTCTTACTACTACTTTGGTATAAAGAGCTTATAAATATACTGGCCAAATTTGGATTAAAGCCTGTCCTAGGTATGAACTGCCTTTATACCAATAGATGACTTATTATCTTCTTTTATGTAAATGATATTGCTATACTGGTTGCCAAAAAGAACCTTTTAAGACTATAGGAATTTGAAGCTAAATTGCTATACTAATACGAGATCCGTGTACTAGGAGACCTACAGTAGTTCCTAGGAATTTGAATTGAATAAGATTGACTAAGCAGAAAGCTCTGGCTCTGCTAAGATTCCTATATTGAAAAGATAGCTAATTGATTTAATATTTAACCAGGAAGATTTCCTAAGTTACTACTTTCTGCTAAAGAACTAACTCTGTCTAACTAGTAGACAAACCCGCAAAGAACTCTAGCCTATTAGCAATGAGTTGGTTCCCTTACGCACCTTGCCGTATTTAGAAGACCTAATATTGCTAAGACGCATTTTAAGCTGGCCGAATTCCCTATTAATCCAAATTAAAAGCACCTTAAAGCAGCTAATTAAGCTATTGCCTACTGCCTTGGAACAAAATCGACAGCTATTAAATACTCTGGCGAAGTATTTAGAGCACACGTCTACTTTAGAAACCCTAAAGGAGAAGACGTCACCTTTTATGGAGGATCTGATATAGCGTTTGCGGACTATAAAGACACCAGATGGAGCTCTTAAGGATATCTTTTTATGCTTTTTAGAGGACTAATTGACTAGAAGGCAACCCTATAGAGATTAGTGACTTGCTTAACTACTAAAGTAGAGCTTCTCTCCCTGTTTATGGCTGCTGTTGAGATTATCTAGTGGCAGCGTTTTTTTGAGGCAATTGGCTTTAATTTAGAACGCGAGTTTACCCTGCTTTGTGACAATATGCAGACTGTATAACTCCTAAGACAGGATACACTAAAGCTTGACACCAAGCTATGACATATCGACGTCTATTAGCACTGGCTTAGACAGGAAATCTAAGACAAAAAGATTAACGTCTAATGGGTCCCTATAGACAGGATGCCTGCTAATGACCTTACTAAGATCCTACCCTGTTAAAGGTACGAGGCATAGATAAGGCAATTAAATTTGGTGGATATTTGATATTAAATTGCTACTGTATTATCTGATAAAGACTCTTAAATATTACCCTATCCCCTTACTACTCCTAAATTGTATCTTAAATTCCCTGTTTTAGTATAGTCTCTACTTTTATTTTTATTTTCTACAGCTTTAACTACACCATTAAATCTGGGGGGGGGTGTAACTGACTACTAGTACTATACCAAAATAGTACTTTGTCTTATCTTATAACTCACTACCCTGTCTTTTATTATCGCATATCTTACTACTTATTTCTATTACCTATTTATTACCTATTACTAACTAAGTGGCAATATTAACCTAGTGGCCAATTAGGTAATAGTTATAAATTATTATTAGCGTCTCCATTAACCTTTACCACTTATTTTGTGTATATAGTACACCTAACTTCCATAGATTTATAATTAAGTCGTTTACTCAATTCTCCCACACTGCAAAGCTTATAACTACTCCATAAATACTTAAGGCATTAGAATGCGTAAAGGACTAGACAGCTTATAAGATTTTAAGTAGTCTCTTATAGTTGTATAAGGGAAAGTATATAAGGGGTATACTGTATAATACTAAAGGGGGGAAGGGGGGTATATAAATAAAATAATTTTAGGCAAAAGGTAACCACTAAAGGCGTATAGGTGGCGTAGGTAAATATATGCTAACTTTAAACTTAATAGATTATAAGTTTAAATCCTACTAATGTTGTCTTTTATTAAGAATTGGGAAATATAATTGTCTGGTATACTTCCCGCCCTATTATATAAGAGATTCTGTCAGATAATCTGTATTCTCTAAAGGCGTGGGTCACGTGCACGAGTCACGTGCACGGAGCCCGTGCACTATAAAGTCTCTTCGTAGCTCAGAGCCCCCAGGGCTAAAAAGAACTATCAATTAACGATCAAGTCAAGACTAATCAATCAATTAACCCATTTTATTAATAAACTATTCTACACGAACTTTGCGATAGTTATAAGCCCGGTCCGCCGACTTAAGAAGCTATTTAGCTATTACTCAATTATTTAAAGAAATTCTACCTTATCGTCAGACTCTAATACCTTATCGTTAAGACGCAGACTCTAATAGAAATCCTACCTCAATTATTACAGGACGAGATTCCACGAGATTCCACGAGATTCTATGAGATTCCACCTTAATTGTTATAGGACGACCCTAATAACAAGAACAATCCTAATAATAAGGATGATCCTAACAATAAAATACCATCTTAATTCCTCCTTTGCCTATTAGTTAAATGACTCCACTAATGTTAAGTTTGTTAACTATAATCATCCTCAATAAGCCAGAAGACTGGGAGCAATGGCTATAGCAACTACAAGCCCTTGTAGATCAGCAAATTTGGGCCCACGTTAACCTAGCTATAGAAGCACCTTAAGAAGGTCTACTTGAAAAACCACCTCTTCCAAAGGTTATAGACTTCAATAAAAATGCAACTATATATGCATAGCTCTTAATAAATTAACAGAAAGCATACGAGAATAGTAGACGATACTATAACTAGAACATAAAGTATTTCCTAAGATAGGAAGATTATCTTCAATAGATCCGCACCTAGATTACGTCTATAGTATTAATCTAGAAGAAGCTACTACTTAACCCTTCCTTAATAGTTAAAGAATGGCTATCTTGGCTAAAGGAGAACACAGAACCTACCTTGTTATTTATTAGGAAGAAGGTATAATACCAGTACACGAAAGCCCTTAAAGGGTTTAAATAGTTGTTAAAATTAAACTAGTGGCTAGATTAATAGGAACACGTAATATTCCTAGAAGAGAAGTATAAGATCTGTTACGGACAGCTTAAGTACGATGTTACGACTACTTGGAGAAGAGTCGGAGGAAGCTAGTTAGTTGATATAGGCACGGTCCAGGATGGATCTGGTGGAACTATGTGACGAGGAATGGTAGCCAAGATCACGTAATGTGATCTATGTGATCTGTGATAGAATAGACAGAGTACACGTACCTTACGGAGCGAAGGGATTTCTTAGGTGTATGGTTGTGTATTTAATGGACCACAGTCCCTACCTAGATAGTTCTCTCTTCGTAGTAAATCTTAGAATATAATTGGAGTTAATCTATTAGGCAACTACTCTACTAGTTGTTATTATGTTGTTAAAACTGTTCTTACCTATATACCTAGCCTAATAATAGGACCCATCGTAGTTTCTGCTACAAGGTTCCGTTACACATTTACTACTAAGGTTATAGTATTAAATAAGGTTAAATAACATGCCACCCAAAGCACTAGTTATAATGACGTTGACAGCAGCCACGACCTTAGGGTTAGGAGATACTAGTATAGCGGACACGGATTCTTAAGTGGTTACGCGAGGTCAGTTACAGGAAATGGTTAATCGCTTATAGGATAATAGCAGGCCACTTAAAGAACATATTAATGGAATAGGAGCAGTAAAGGTTAAGTTACCTTTAATTAAACGGTTCTTAGGAGAGAAGTTAAAGCTCAAAGGGTTTCTTACGCAGATACATTTTAAGGTTGTATAGGAAGGAGCGAAGTTAGCAACACCTACGGACCAGGTAGCATACGTAGGACTATTTTTATTAGAAAGAGCTTTAGAGTGGTTTAAGCCTTACCTCACAGAGATATAAGTAAATAGTATAACGACTACTAACCTGGACATACGGTATGTGTTTGCAAGTTAGAACGGATTCGCAGAATAGTTAACGCAAATATTTAGAGACCCTAAAGTAACCATAATAGCGGAATAAAAACTTTAGAACTTAGTATAATGCACTTTAGCAATTAAGTATATAACGCAGTTTTAAACACTAGCTATATAGGTTAAGTAGAATAACAGGGCGCTTATAGCACAGTATAAATAGGGACTTAAGGCTAAAGTCTAGGACGTAATTATCCTAATGGAAGATACGGATACTCTAAGAGAGTTAATAGACCAGTTAATAAAGATTAATAATAGGATCTATTAAAGGGAACAGGCTAAAAAGGGTTAGGACAGAGTTCTACAGTTATATAAGGCGTAGAGTACGCAATGATAGATATAGAGTTAAAAACTATAGAATGGTGTAGAGCTAATAGACCTAAGCGGTACCAAAGAAACCTAAAGGTGGGAAAAGAAACTATAGAAACCTAGAGGTTAAGGATCTAGTAATTAAAGGACCTAGGAGCAGAGGCTAAACCAGGGATCTTAGTAGTAGAAGATATTTAGGCGGACTCTATAACAAGAAAAATAGTTTAAAGATAGGGCTTATATAAATTGTAGAAAACAAGGTTATTTTGCCAAAGACTGTAAAGGTAGTTAGAGTAACTATGTGGTAAAGGGAACCCGACCAGTAGGAGACACGTACGTATAGAGGGATAATGGTGCACTGTAAGGAACAAAAGAGTGTTCAATTAACAGTTTTGTGTATTGTTATAATAATACATACCGAATTTATAAAGACGCTAAGTATAGCGTAAGCTATTGGCTATAGGAGCTATTATTATCTAAGTTTAGAGAAACCAATAAACCAGCTTATAGATCGGACATTAAAGATAATAAGTTTAATATAGGCAAAGCATTTACCGATAATAAGGTAATAAGGGCAGCTTACTAAGAGCATGCGAACCTTAGAGAAGTTAAAACAGAAGTAGAAACTAAGACCATTATAGAATGGGGTTTAATAACGGGTATTGCGACACTATTGGATATAATTTCCATTGCTTTATAAGATAAAAGGAGCAACGTTTAAAGGAAACTAAGCAAGCAGATAACTGCTAGTGCTAGCTTATTACTTAATAAAGGTAAAAGGCTATAGGTCCAAGACCCTTAGGACAAGATAAGGAAGGCTCCAGACTTATAAGGTGCGATAAGGACAGCTTAAGAACCCACAACAGACGAAAACTAATAGGAAAAAGCAGTAACTTAGTTTAGTAACAAACAAATAAGTATAGGACGTAAGTTTAAAAACCAAGAGTTTAGGGAACAAATAAGAACATTATTAGGTAACCAAGATTTTAAAATATAAATAAGGGCCATAGCAGTTCTAGGTAAAAGTAGTGTTTAGCCTAAAGATTAAAAAGTCGATACTATAATTAAGAAGTAAGACGACTTTGAGGATCCAGCTACAAGACGTAGAAAATAAGAAACTATAGATAAGTTTAGGATAAGAATTGTTACATAGCAAGAGTAAAAGCTAGATAAGAGGTTAGCTATGCTAGGTTATATAAGGGACAGAGTACCTATATAAAGAGTTACTAATAGGCCAAGTGCAGGGACACCTAGGGTAAAATGGTTAGATAAACTAGAACAAGAAGAGGATCTAGAAATTCTAACTAGGTTTAAAGAAAGACATACTAAAGGATGTTACAATGTAGTAATAACAAGGTACTTTTTTATAGATAAACTATATACACTAAACCAGCTGTATAGAAAGTGGTATAGACAATAAAGTAATAATAAATAGGCAGATTTCTATATGTGGCTAAATAAAAAAGTAGTCTAAGACTAACCTATTACGGAAAAACGCATAAATTACATTAAAGGAGTATTGGTTATAACGTTAAGGAACCTAGAAGAAGGATTTAGGGACTAAAGAAGTGAGTAATAAATCTTAATACCTATAGAAGAAAGACCGATAGTTAGATTAGCTAGATAGAGGTTTAAACTCTAGAGCAAAGATAAGCTAAGAGTAGACCTAAGTTACTTAGCGTATTATACACTATTGTGGATAGCTTGTGTGGATAACACCTATAATATATATAGAGCACTAAAAGATAAGAATTAAAAGTACCTAGTAAGGATGTATTGGGCACCAGAAGAGAAGCGGTTTAAGAACGCCAAGTATATATATAAATAGCACCTAGTAGAAGTGCAAAGTTAAGGGGACCTAATACTTTAACTAGAAAGATTCCTTACGGAAGAATACCTAGAGGAACGATAGTGGTAGGAGTGCCTAGAAAACACTTATCTATAGTACATAGAGGAAAAGAAATAAACTAAGTATTAGCTAAGGTTGGACTAAGTACAAGCAGGATCTAGTAGCTAACAGTTAGGAAAAGGGGAGGCGCATAAAACTAGAGGGAACTAGTGTTAGAGCCTTAAACCCTTAAAGAAATGCAAGGACGACACCTAAACTTATAAGTTAAGTGGCAAGATCAGCAGTTTAAAGCATTAATAGATAGTGGAGTAATAAGGAACCACGTATCACTAAAAGCAGTGGAAAGAATAGGGTTACTATATAGACAGAAGGAACACCTGTATCCACTTATAATAATTTTAGGAGATTAGATAGCCTACAGAGGAGGCATTATTAATCTTAAAACAGGACCTATTCAGTTAACTATTAAAGGGAGACTAGTTAGAATGTCTTTTAATATCCTACCGTTAGGATAGGACGAGGCAATATTAGGAATGCCTTGGTTATAGGAGTATAATCTAAAGATTAATTAGGTTACAGGTTAGGTTAATATTAGGAATACTTAATAACGCAAAATGCGATAGCAAACCAAGTTAGTATAGTATTAGGTCGGAGTAACGTATAAAGAGACTAAGTGGGGCTTAAGTTATATACCAAATAGATACCATAAGTATGGAAAAAGGTTATAGTTACTAGAAAGTAAACAGTTGTTAAAACATGCAGCATAGGACTATAAGATAGAATTAGAAGAGGGAATAAGTCTAAAGTTCTTTCTAATCTATAAGCTTACTAAAACTAAGTTAGTAGCACTTAAAGAGTTTGTCTAGGAAAACTTATAAAAGGGATATATCTGACTATTATAGTTATTAGCAGAATATCCAGTATTGTTTATCCTAAAGAAAAACAGAAAACTTAGGATGTGCATAGACTATAGATAGTTAAACAGCATTACTAGAAAGGATAGGTATCCTTTACCCTTAGTTAGCAAAATCCAAGACAGGATAGGTAACGCAAAAATCTTTATAAAGATAGATCTAAGGTGGGTATACCATTAGATTAGGATCAAGGAAGGCGACGAATAGAAGGCAGCCTTTAGGTCAAAGGAAGGACTATATAAGCTATTAGTTATACAATTTAGGCTTATAAACGCGCTAGTAACGTTCTAGAAGCGAATTAATAGTATATTAGGAGAACACCTAGACGAGTTTGTTATAGTATATCTTAACAACATTATTATCTACTTAGAAAGTAAGGAAGAACATAGAGAACACGTTAAGTGGGTATTAAAGAGACTATAGGAAGAAAAGATGCTAGTAGCAATTAAGAAATACGAGTTCTTTATAAGGAAAACTAATTTTATAGGATTTATTATTAAACTAGGGAAAATTAGTATGGACCTAAAGAAAGTTAAAGCTATAGTGAGTTGGTAAGAACCAGAGAACGTTACGCAGTTAAGGTCGTTCTTAGGGTTTTGCAACTACTATAGGAGGTTTATAGCACAGTGGTTAAAAAGTATTAAGCCATTTATAAGGTTAACAAAGAAGGAGAAACCGTAGGTTTAGGGTAGTAAATAAAAGGAGCTGTTCTAGGAACTTAAAGAGTTGTTTACCTAAGAGCTAGTCCTTAAGATCTATTAACTAAGGTTAGAAACGGTTGTTGAGACAAACGCATCAGACTTTGTACTAGGAGTATGCTTACTATAGAAGCACTAGGACGCATGGTATCCAGTAGCGTACTATAGTTAGAAGATGACACCACTAGAGTTAAACTACGACATCTACAACAAGGAGTTGTTAGGTATAGTTACAGCACTTAAAGAATAGAGAGCATTCTTGCAAGGCACAGAGAAACCGTTTGTAGTTAAAATGGACTATAAGAATCTTACTAGATTCCTAACAATAAAGGAACTTAACAGGAGACAGGTTAGATAGGCGGAAATGCTTACAGAATACTATTTTGAAATTTAGTATACTAAGGGTATAGATAATGCACAAGCAGACGCTCTAAGTAGAAGGGCTGAACTATAAAGTAACAAAAAGCCGTTAGGAGCTTTATTGCGAAAGAATTAGGACGGATTAATTAGGTATAATTATTTAAGAATTATAGCAACTAAAGAAAGTTAGGTTTATAAATTACTAGAAAGTAATTAGACACAGAAGATCTAAGAAGTATAAGTAGAGGATCCAGACTTAGAGCAATATAAGAATAGAGAAGTAACGTATATGCCTAAGTCTATTGCAGAAGAATTTGTTAAAGAATTCCACAAGGGAATAACATAAGGACATAACGGGTCTATAGGACTAGTGTTAAGACTATAAAAGGAGTACATTATTTAAGGAATCTGGGGATTAGTAAGATAAGTTATAAAAGAATATCTAGATTGCTAAAGAAACAAACCGACGAGGTATAAGCTGTATAAAGGGCTATAACCTATTAAAACACCAGGAAGACCGTGGGAAGTTATATTATGGGATTTTATTATTAAGTTACTAAAGTTAAGAGATCCTATTACAGGATAAGATTATAACGTGATTTTAGTAATAGTAGATAAGCTAATAAAGTAGGGATACTTTATAGCATGCACTAAAGAGATATTAGTAGAAGACATCGCTAGAATCTATATAAAGGAAGTGTTTGTAAGACATAGAGCACTAAACAAAGTTATATTGGATAGAGATCCAAGATTTATAGCAGTATTTTAGGAAGTATTTCTAGTAGAATAAGGGGTTTGCGTAGTAACCTTTACAGCATATTATCCGCAGATGGACGGACAAACGGAAAGACTAAACTAGACACTAGAACAGTATCTAGGGCATTATATTAATCACGCACAGAATAATTGAGTATTATTATTACCAGTTACACAGTTTGTATATAATATAACACTATAAGAAGGAATGGGGACATCACTATTTAAGGCAAATTACGGGTATAAGCTAAGAATGTTGTTATTACCACGTTAAGCAAAGAAAACGAGTAGCACAGCTAAGTAAAGAATGGAGACATTAATAAACCTTTATGTAGACCTCACGGAAATAGCCAAGTTGGTATAATAAAGGATAAAAAAGTACTACGATGCTAAGAGATCTGAGGGACCAGATCTAAAGGAGGGAGATAGAGTATAGCTACTATACAAAAATTTCAAGAGTTAATAACTAAGTAAGAAGTTGGACCATGTTAGACTAGGACCTTTTAAAGTCAAGTAAAGAATTTTATTGGTTATGTATAAGTTAAACCTACTAGCCAAAATAAAGATCTACCCTGTATAATATATTGCGATGCTAGAACTAGCACACGGAGATGTTAAGCCACTAGTTTATAAGGCAGATATATATAGAGGATAAGAAGAAGACGAATAGCAAGTTTTAAAGATTATTAGTTATGAGGACGTAGATAATGAAACATGGTATAAAGTAAAGTGGATAGGCTACAGTAAGACTACCTAAGAACCACTAAGCAACCTAGAGAACGCTATGGGAAAGGTATAGGAGTATTAGAAGAAAGCAGGTTAGGTAATATTAATAAGGAAGGATTGCTAAAAAATAAGTCACCTAAGGGGGACCTAAGAGGAGCAATTGCTAAGCTACTTAGAGTTGTTTCCCTTGCAGGAGGAGAGCCAGTCCTTTTATTACCTAGCTTAGATAGACCCTATTAAACCAGCTTCCACTCCTTAGAACGAACCTTCTTACGTATATATTTAAGACGTTGAAGACGAGCATAAGCCAGATGTTAAGCTTTAAGGACACGTACAGACTCTTTGGAGATACGTTAGACCTTAAGTAGCGCAGAGGCCAGTTCACCGTTAAGTTACTTAGCGGTAGATTGAACATAAGACCCTATAATAAGTTACTTAAGGAACCCAAAGACTGTTAAGAGTTATAGGACGCGCACACTTAGCGTTAGAGATAGAGCGAACGTTACAGGACAATTAAACGTTTGCTTTAGTGCACTCCAAATAAGAGGACGGTTATTAAGATAAAGGGCTTGCTAGCGCAATGCAAACTAACCCCTCTTTTATATAGTGAGAATACAGAGACGGCATTATCTTACCTAGAGACAAGATTGCAGCAATGGTGTAAAACCGGCGAGCTATAGAAGAAGAAAAAGATGCTTTAGGTATAATAAGTAAGGATATTAACCAGACTAATTAAACGGATATTACACCTCTAGTAGACAACTTGGAGATGTTAGGAATCTTTAGGGACAAAGATAAAGAGGAGGGAGATAGTGTTACGGACAGCTTAAGTATAATATTATAACTACTTGGAGAAGAGTTGGAGGAAGCTAGTTAGTTAATATAGGCATAGTCCAAGATAGATCCGGTGGAACTATATAACGAGGAATAGTAGCTAAGATTATGTAATGTAATCTATATAATCTGTATAATCTGTATAATCTGTAATAGAGTAGACAGAGCACACGTACCTTATAGAGCGAAGGGATTTCTTAGGCGTATAGTTGTGTATTTAATGGACCACAGTCCCTACCTAGATAGTTATTACGGCGCTAGTGGAAAACAGTACTGGCAAATTACCGTCAGATTGCCGCAACTTGCTGTCACATAATGGTAAGTTGCCATTACGTAACCAGAGGATTGTATATAGCTTCGAGTGGTGCTTTTATTCTTCCCCTTTCCTTTCTCTAGCTTTAGATCCTCGTTTATAGACAATCCAATCATACAGGCTTGCGCGACCTTCTTGCCGTGCTTGTGCCTTAATTAACCGAGTTGCTAACATTATCCAAAGCTCGTCACTACTCTTCTTTCCTAAGAAGGAACTTAAATATATCTACAAGGCCACAAACAGGACAAGGATATAGAATAGGACCCTAAGGACATTACTAGGACCATAAGGATAGGACAGACCCCTAAGAACTAAAAGAATATAAACAGAACGCGAAACCTAAGAATAGGATACGCATAGACCAGAACCCCTAGGAAATAAATAAACACTAAAAATTACCCAATACCCCTACCACTATGCTAAGAAATATAGCAGTTGGCAAAGCCGCTGTAGGACCCGCAAATACCTCTAATAGTAAAATAGTCGCCGTCTCGACCCCCCAGAAAGAGCTCACAGCAGCTAATACCGAAATTGAGCAGCTTTAAGAGCTGCTTAAAACTAGAGATACCCCTATACCTAGTAAGAAGTTATTAGACACCTAGAGACTTACTATAGTCCTTAAGGCCCTAGCCTAACGCACAGCATTAGTATCGTCACGGTCTATAAAGGTCGCGGACCCCCTATTGCTTATAGACGGAACTAACCCTATATTTAATAATTAGAAGCTTTAACTGTAAAACAAGCTTAAAGTTAATACGGACCACTTCCCTACTACCTAAGCTAAAATGGCTTACGTCTTCGGCCGTACTGGCGGGGACACACAGATGTATCTACGTCCGCAATATGCCTAGGACTCGGCAGACCCCTTTCTCTCTAGAGAAGAGATAATCAACCACCTGTCTTCCATTTATGAGGACCCCTTTAAGATATAGAACGCCCGTCTTGACTATAAAGCCCTTAATATAAAAACGATAGAGACCTTCTTAGTCTTCCAGACCCGCTTTCTATACCTAGCCGGACAGGCTCGAATCCCCTAGGAAGATTTAATGCTAGACCTCTTTAATAAGCTTACCCTAGACCTACAGCGCGCCGTGCTACCGGTTTATACTACTGTATAGACGCTAAAGGAACTTATAGACTAGTGCCTAGCTATTAACTAGGGCCTCCACCAAATTAAGGCATACGCTAAGCGGTATAAGACTAGAAGCTCCGCCAACCAGAACACAAGTACTATAAGAACGGGCTATAGCGCCCCAGTAAGATCTGCAACCCCTACGGCACTAACTGTACCGCCCGCCGTTAACCTAGCGGCTAGCCGTGTAGCTAGCCCCGCTGCGGGTCCGGCGAATACTTAACCTATATACAGCAACTTCTAAAAACAGGCCCTTAGTAATCAAGGAGCCTGCTTCTTATATGGCTAGAAAGACCACTTTACAAAAGACTGCCTAATAGCGGCAAAGATAAACGAGGTCCTGTTAATTTAGGAGGATAGTATAAAGTTAGAAAAAGAGGAACCCTAGAGCAAGACTCCTCTCTAGGGTTAAAAGGAATTAACATATTATATATTAATCTGGGTCAGCTAGTTAGTGGAAGAAGCTGTACTATCCCTTATACTTTATTCTGCAATAGATATTAAGTTTTAACCTCTACTTTGGCTGACTCTGGAGCAAATACCTTTGCCTTAATAGACACACAGTATGCTATAAAGCTGGCTAACTTTTTAAATACACCCCTTAAAGAACTGCCCAAACTAATTCCTATTCGCGGGTATAACGGATGGATAGGACTACCCATTATAACTATCTTACGGATTTACCTCCATGTAGATGGACAAAGGTAGTATAACGTCCCCTTTTTTATTATAGACCTAGGAAGCCATAATATAATTTTAGAAAGAAAATGGCTAGCCTATCTAGGCTTATAGCTTAACGTACGGAGTAGATGGCTTGTCTGGCCCAAAACCCTACCCCTAATACCTTCTTTTATAAAGGAAATCAGCATTACAATAGAAAATCTTGTGCGGCTATAGATAGACACCGTCTACCAGACCGATGCTATGCGTAGGGACTAGGCCTTTAAGAAAGATATACAGCTCGATCCGTAACAGGTCCATATACTACGCCGCCCCTAGACTACCAATGTTGTACCACCAGCACTAGAAACCTAGGAAGTTAGTAATAAGCTAGCTGGCTTAGGCCCTATATAGCTACAAAGAGCAGCAAGGAATATTGGACGTTATACTAAACGTATGGACCAGAAGGATAACTTATGGAAGATGGAACAGGAGCTAAGGAGGGTTATAACCCCTCTACCGCAAAATACGGTCTACAGAACGTCCGTAAAAATACCTATAAACCTCCCACCAGTCAATATCTGCTGTATTAGCGCCATAGGGTTCTACTAGAACTTAAAACGGCCTGATACTGTTGCCTTTATAACTAGCTTATACGAAATTAACCGGATAATTAAAGATAAGGAAGCCCTAGCCCGTAACCAGCTTAGTAGGGAAAGTGAGCTTATAGATAAGGAGCTAGTAGAACAAAAACTACCCCGCTAATACTAGGAATTTAAGGACGTATTCTCTAAGGTAGTATCCAATATACTCCCACCTCACCGACCGTATGACTATAAGATTGAGATTAAGCCAGATAAAGAAAATACCCTTAGCTATAGCCCCCTCCGCCAGCAATCTATTAACAAACTATAGGCTACTAAGCAGTACCTTATTAACAACCTTAATAAGGGCTTTATTAAGCCTAGCTAAGTCCCCTTTGCCGCACCTATTCTCTTTGTAAAAAAGCCTAGCGGCGGACTCTGTTTCTGTATTAACTACCGTAAACTAAACTATATAACCCGCAAAGACCAATATCCGCTGCCCTTGCTTAAGGAAACGCTAGCCCGTATAAGTAAGGCTAAGATTTTTACAAAGCTTAATATCCGCTAGGCCTTTTACCAAATTAGGATAGACCTAGGATCTAAGGATCTTACCATATTTCGGACCCGCTACGGATTATACAAATATAAAGTACTACCTTTCGGATTAACCAACGGACCAGCTATATACTAGCGGTATATAAATAACGTACTCTTTAACTACCTTAATAACTTCTGCATAGTATACCTAGACGATATTATGATCTACTCTAAGAATAAACTAGAACATTAGAAATATGTCCATAAAGTCCTATAATAGCTCCGCGAGGCTGGTCTCCAGGCCAATATTAAGAAGTTGGAATTTAGTGTTAAGCGTACAAAGTACCTAGGGTTTATTATTAGTATAGACGGAATTAAGGCCAACCTAGAGAAAATAGCTGTAATTAACCAGTGGACACCCCCATGGACCGTAAAGGGGGTATAATTATTTTTAGGTTTCTGTAACTTCTACTAACGCTTTATTAAGAACTATAGTAGGATTGCCTAGCCCCTCAACTATCTTACTAGGAAAGACCAGCCCTTCCACTTTAACGCCATATATAGGCAGGCCTTTAATAAGCTTAAAAAATGGCTAGTATTAGCTCCCCTGCTTGCCCACTTTGACCTAGAACGGCCCTTAATGCTAGAAACTAATGCCTTAGACAGCGCGATAGCTGGTATCTTTTCCTAAAAGTAACTAGACGGAGAATGGCACCCTATTGTATACTATTTAAAGACTATAATAGATGCTAAGCTGAACTACTATATCCATAATAAAGAAATGCTGGCTATTATCTTTAGCTTTTAGCACTGGCGTACACAGCTAGAAGGGACCCCTAAGCCTATTAAGGTGGTTTCGGATTATAAGGCCTTAGAATACTTTATAACAACAAAGGCCCTTACGGCCTAGTAGGCATGCTAGGCGGATATCCTGTCTTAATTCCACTTCCTAATTATATATAGGCCAGGCGCAACTAACCGTGCAGATACCCTTATAAGGCGCGAACAAGACCTAAATAACTAGATTGCCGTAAAGATTATATTATAGACCTAGATGCTGCTATAACTAGAGCACCTTAACCCCTAAATATAGGCAGAACTAAATACGGACCCTATAAAGGCCGAGATATACCCTATTAACACTACGGAACTTGACCTTATTAATAAACTACTATAGGCAAACCATACGGCCCCTTCTCTATAGGAGTACCGTAAAAAGGTAAAGGATGCTACTAGCCCATAGTCCCTCAAAAACGGACTGCTTAAGTACCGGGAACGGTTAGTAGTGGCAAAGAAACAAAATTTACGGACTTAGCTCATCGCTAAAGCATATACTTAGGTCTCTATGGCCTATCCCAGAAAAAATAAGACCCGTAAAATTATTGGCGACCGCTACTACTAGCCTAGAATAGTTATGGATATTAACCGCTATATATAGAACTGCGACAACTGCCATAGATCTATAATTCCACGAGATAAGACCCTAGGGCTATTAAAGCCACTCCTAATACTAGAACGCCCCTGGTAGTATATCTCTATAGACTTTTACGAGCTACCTACAGACCGCGATAGATATAATATGGTTATAATTCTAATTAACCGCTTTAGCAAGCGCCCGTTTTTAATCCCCTGTTATAAGAATATTGATGCTAAAGAGGCGGCCTAACTGTATATCCACTATGTCTACCAAATTTATGGACTACCAGATACTATCGTATCTGACTACAGACCGCAGTTTATATTAGCCTTCTGGAACGAGTTCACCCGAATCCTAGGTATTAGGCTAAAGCTCTCTATAGCATACCACCCCCAGATAGACGGTTAGACGGAGATTGTAAATTAATACTTAGACTAGAGACTCTAGCCCTTTATTAATTACTTTTAGGATAACTGGAGCGAACTGCTACCTATAATAGACTACGCCCAGGCAACCCTACCCTATAACTCTACAGGGTTTGCACCTATTCAGCTAAAAATAGGATACTTACCCTATATAAGCTTTAACTGGGAGAGACCAAAAGGACCATAGACCGTACGCGAAAAACTATCTTATAAGGAAGCACAGCAGTATGCTAAACGCTTAGAAAAGGTATAGACGGTAGCCCGCAAGAACCTAGAGAAGGCCCAGAAATTAATAAAACAGCAGGCAAATAAGTATAGGCGTGAGCCTGACTTTACCGTAGGCGATAAGGTCTAGGTTATAATAAAGAACTAAAAGACAGAACGGCCTAGCTGTAAGCTAGACTATAAGATAGCAGGACCATATAAGATCCTTAATAAAGAAGGCAACTTATACAAGGTTAAACTCCCAGACTTAATTAAAGTCCACCCTATTTTCTTACCAGATAAGCTACGGAAAGCTATAAATAACCCACTACCTAGACAAAAGAATAAGCCTCCACTGCCAATTTAAGTTAATGGCGACGATGAATGGGAAGTTAATAAAATACTAGCCTATAAACTAGTACAAGGAACGCTGAAATACCGTATCTAATAGAAAGGTTATGATCTAGACCCAACCTGGTACCCCGCCTGGAACTTTATAGGTTGCCCCCAGAAGCTTAAAGAATTCTATAACTAATACCCTAACGAACCAGGACCCTTAAAGTATCTAGACAAGTGGATAGAGTGCTAGTATAGCGAGGATAATAAGCTACCTATCGAGCATATAGATAAGAACACCCTACGGGCATAATACGGACATATAAAGCCTGAGGGTAGGCTTTTTTGGAGGGGGGGGTAATGTTACGGCGCTGGTGGAAAACAGTACTGGCAAATTGCCGTTAGATTGCCGCAACTTGCCGTTATATAATAGCAAGTTGCCATCACGTGACCAGAGGATTGTATATAGCTTTGAGTGGTGCTTCCGTTCTTCCCCTTTCCTTTCTCTAGCTTTGGATCCTCGTTTATAGACAATCCAATCGTATAGGCTTGCGCGACCTTCTTGCCGTGCTCATGCCTCGATTGACCGAGTCGCTAACAATAGTTCTCTCTTTGTAGTAAATCTTAGAATACAATTGGAGTTAATCTGTTAGGTAACCACTCCACCAGTTATTATTACGTTGTTGAAACTGTTCTTACCTATATACCTAGCCCAATAATAGGACCCACCGTAGTTCCTGCTACAAGGTTCCGTTACAAGATCCCTTAAATATCCGATGGAATCTGGCTTTAAGATTTAGCAGACGTTATTTAACCTTTTAGCGACGCCTACTATATAAAGTATACTACCGAGTTAAATAACCCTTAGAAGTTAAGATCTTCTAAATACTACAGAGTAGTAAAGGAGCTGTAAGAAGGACTTAGAATACCCTTAAAGAAAGCCAATGCTACTATAAAAGGAAGTACCTTTAATATAGACTTCGCAGAGCAAGCCATTAAGGATCACTCTAATACTACTAAAGGTTCACGAAGAGGAAGAGCCTTAGCATATAATAGACGCTTAAAGAGAGCCGGGATACTAGTAAATAAGGAGATATCCTACAAGAAGCTAACGCCTAAGTGCTTAGCGTACGGAATACAAGGACACTCCCTTTGGGTGTGATGGGCTCGTATAAATGCTTCTAAACCAAAGCTTATAGATTGCTACTATACAAGAATACTAAGCTAAGGAGAAGAAGAAGAAGAATCATTTAGGGGCAGTAGGTAGGCATATTGCAAGGGCCGCCAAGGCGCTAGTGGTAAGCGGGCCAATAGCGATTTTGCATACCGGGCATAGAAAATCCTAATTGGTTAAATATAGCCGGTAACGCGCTTTAGCACTGTCACATCACCCCCCCCTCCTAAAAAAGCCTGCCCTTAGGCTTTGTCTGAGTTCTTTATTATTATTTAAATTATTATAGTTATCTAACCCCTCTTCCTAGCATTTAACCTAGCTATCTAACTTGCGTGGTGGTCTAGGGAGGTCTGGGTGGGCTAGGTGGAAATCTTATAGCTTATAGGGAGAGTACTTAAAATTAGATACAGGGTACCATTTTAGATCTTCATTATAACCTACCTAGCTCGCACGGTATTTTAAGGTACTACGGTCCTTCTTTACTGCTAAGATCTCTTTAACTTCCTATTCTTCGTCCTCTGCAATCTAAATTAGTGGTAGGGGGTCGTTGTACTATCCAGGTAATAGGTTGTCTGTGGCCTTCCGCAGTTGGTCTAGAGAGAAGATAGGGTGGATCTTTATTAACTCTGGTAGCTTAACCTTAAAAGAGTGCCCTACCTTCTTAGGGATTTTATAGGGGCTAGCTATTTAGTAGTCTAGCTTATAGCTTGGCCTCTAGGTTTTCTAGTTCTTTATTAACACCCATACCTTATCTTCTACGTGGAAGTCTACCTCGCGGCAATATTGGTTTACGTCGGACTCTTTCTTCTCTTATGCCCTTTTTATAATTGCTTGGGCAGTCTCCTAGGCCCTATGTATTCTCTTAGCAAATATCTAGGCCTCTTTATAGCTAAGGTGTTTGCGGGCCGTTATATATCCTATAGGTCTATCCTAATTAAAGGATGTTCGTGGCCTATATTCATAGAGTAACTCAAATGGTGACATTCCTATACTATTATAAGGGAGCGTAAGCTGTGCGTAGTCTATTATAGGTAGTAGTTTTAACCAGTTGTCCTAATAGTAGTTAATAAAGGGGCGAAGTTACTGGTTAAGGTACTAGTTTATAATCTTGGTTTAGCCGTCGGTCTAAGGGTGGAATGCGGTAGAGAGCTTAATCTTAATCCTAAGAATACAGCAGAATTTATTCCAGAAGTCCAATATAAACTAAGGTCTATAGTTAGAGACAATTAACTTAAAAGCGCCATAGATCCAGTAGATGTTGTCCATGTACATACAGGCCATGTCCTTTGCGGTTATAGTCTTAAAGTAAGGGAAGAAAACAGCTTGCTTACTTAATCAGTTAACTACTATAAAGGCCATATCATAGCCGTGTTTATCCTTTAGGAATAATTTAAAGTCCATTATAATATGTTACTAAGGGCGTTTAGGGACTAGTAGTAGTTGCAGCTATCTAGGAGTTTGGTCCCTAGGGGTATTTACGCGTTTATAAGCATAATAATTTCTAATAAATCGTTCTATATCGGACAGGAGTCCTCGCTAATAGTAATAAGGCGATAGTAGTTAGTAGGTCTTATCTTAACTAAAATGCGCTATAGAGACTTAACAATAGGCTTTACGGATTAGCTCTATTTGTAGGTTATTAATGTCTGGAACTATAAGCTGTTCTTAGTATAGAAGCAGTCCGTCTTCTATTTCCAAACTAGGGTTACCCCCTATAGCTTAATTACGGAGGGCTTTTAGGGATTCGGCTGTGCGGTTCGCGGTTAGGATGCAATTAATTAGTTCTATTAGTTTATCTAAGGTCTCTCCTTCTATAGGTACTACCTTATTCTATTTGGAGCTTAGTTCCTTAAGGATACACAGGTCGAGTTATTCGGTATAGAGGAGGGCGCGTGTCTGGTGCTAAGCCTTTAGCTTGTCTTATAGCCCCACGTCCTGTTCTCTCCGGGTTAGGGTATTAGCCTTAGCATTTTGCCTACCAGGGCGGTATATAATTGTAAAGAAGAATTAGGAGAGTATTTTAGCCCACTAGGCCTATTAACCAGTAAGTTATTTTATTATTATAAAATACTTAAGGGCTTTATAATTGGTATAAACCTTAATCTAAAAGTCTGTGCTTCTAAGCTCTGCGCGCCACTAGGACAATAATTATATAATAGCCAACATTTCCTTATCGTGCACTTCGTAGTTGCACTTAGCTAGGGCTATTGTTTTTAAGAAGAACGTAATAGGGTACCATTCGCCGTCTAGGTATAGCTATAAAAGGACTCCCACTACTACCCCGTTGGAGGCGTCCATTTTTAGCATTAATTTAAGGTCTAGGTCGTAGTAACAAAGAATTAGGGAGGAGATAAGTTAGTCCTTTAACTCCTTAAAGGCTTTTATACAATTATTGTTAAAGATAAAAGACGTGTCGTTCTTAGTTAGTTGTATAAGAGGCTTAGCTATAACTCTATAGTTATAGATAAACTAATAGTAGAAATTACAAAAGCTAAGAAAGGACTAGATTCCTTTTATAGTATAAGGGGGTTTCTAGTTACGGATTGCCTTAACCTTTTCTAGGTTAACTTTAATTCCTTCTATACTAATAATAAACCCAAGGTACTTTATGCGTTTTACTCCAAATTTATATTTTTTGATATTAACTTATAGGCCTGTATTCCGTAGTCTCTCTAGGACCTTCTTAATGTAAACTTAGTGCTTAAGTTCGTTATCTGAGTATATAAGAATATTATCTAGGTATACTATATAGGATTTGTTAAGGTAGTCAAAAAGAACATTATTTATATACCGTTGATAAGTGGCTGGCCTATTCGTTAGTCCAAAAGGAAGGACTTTATATTTATAAGACCCGTAACGGGTATGGAATATTATTAGGTTTTCCAATATAGGGTCCATCCTAATTTGGTAAAAAGCTTAGCGGACATTAAGCTTAGTAAAGATTTTGGCCCAGCTTAGACGTATAAGGGTTTTATTAATTAAAAAGAAAGGGTACTAATCCTTTTAAGTAATAGCGTTTAGCTTCTAATAGTCAATACAAAAATAAAGGCTTTTATTAGGTTTCTTTACAAATAAAATAGGGGAAGTAAAGGGAGCCTAGCTTAGCTTAATAAACCCTTTATAGAGGTTGTTAATTAGGTACTGCTTTGTTACCTTTAGTTCCTCCATAGTTTGCTAGTAAAGGGGGCTATAGCCTAGGGAGTTATTGGTCTCCAACTAAATCTTATAATTATAGGTTTGGTGGGGGGGTAGTATATCTAAAGCTACTTTTAAGAACGCGTCTCTATAGTTTAAGAGGTAATTAGGGAGAAGGCGCTTAACTAGTTCCTTATTAGTTTCCTCTACTAGCACTTCTTCCCTCTCAGCGATGATCTGGTTAATTTTGTATAAACTAGTAGTAAAGACTTTGTTGTCCTTCTAATATATATTAAAGTGGAAACCTATAGCACTAATTGCCGCGATGTCTACTATAGGGGTGTTATATAATAGTAGGGTTATCCGTAGCCTTAGGGACTTCTGGGGTATTAGCATTGTCCTTACTCCTCTTAGCTCTTATTACATCTTCTAAAGGTTGTCCTTTATGTCCTGTTAGTATATCCTCTTCCCTATTAGCCAGATCTCCGCAATTTGGAAGTTGTCTATATTAGTATCCGTTCTACTTCCGTAAGTAGAGTCCTCCTTAACTGTAGTTCTTTGGGGGAGTATCCTTGTTAGTATAGAGTTCCTACCGGCCTTGCGGCGGGCATCTTCTTAGGTAAAGGCTAGGTCGCGGTTCCTAACATCTTACTAGTAGATGGGATTAGCCTTCGCGGCTAACGTCTTATAGTCAGTACGGATTTCCCTAATAAAGGAGGGTAACTTTGGTCTATTCTCTAGCTAGATAAACTGTCTTTGTTAAACGTTCAGCTAAATATTAAAGTAGGACATCCATTTTTGGCTAAGAATTATGTCGTGTGACCCTAGGTCTAGGATATAGAAGGGGATACTAAACTGGCGTTGTCTATTAATAGCGATATATAGCTTTAAAATATAGGTAACCGGCATACCGGCTTGACTGTTATAGCCTTTTACTTAAACAGGCTTCTCTAGTCAGGTAGCATTTATATTTAAGAACTTAGCAACATCATTTATATAAGTAGTGTTTATAAAGGCAAAGCTATTTGCTCCAGTGTTAATAAGGGTAGTTATATTAACTCCATATCTATTTTAAGATACTGTATATGGAACCGTAAAGTGTTTTCCACCTATTAGCTAACTTAGATTAATCTCTTTAAGATTAATAGGATACCCTAAGGGGGAGTCTTTCCTTAGGGTTCTTCTTTTCCTAACTTATTAGATGTTTCTTTTTCCTCTATCTCCTTAATATTACCTATATCCTTTAGCTCTAGGCAGGACGTAGTAAAGTAACTATTCTTTCCGCAATTAAAGCACGTAACTGTGGCAGGGTCAATTAGGGTATTGCGATAAGCATTGGTTAAAGGTATAGTACGTAGCAGGTTAGGCGAGGTTTGTAGGTAGGCAGTTATAACCGCTTTTGGTATAAGGGCGGTTGTAGTTTATCTTCCAACGCTAGCTCCCATTAGTGTAGCGGATAGGTTATGGTCGCTATAGGGCCGCTTTAGTTAATTAGAACAAGCATTAATTTATTTTAGTTCTAAATCTAGCAACAAACATTAGGCTGCGAGTTTTTAGTAGGTTAGTAGGTCATTTAAGGCTACTATAATCTTCTTTTATAGTTAGACCGTTAGCTTATTGTATAGGTCCAAATAATAGTTCTTAGGGGGAACCTAGCCTTTGCCTGCTAGGTATAAGAATTAAGTCTAGAACTTAGTAAAGGATTAGTTCAATTTTATTATTAGGCGATTATAGTTATAACAAGCATCCCGTACTTTATTTAGATTAACATAGATAGTAACTAGATGCTATATTATCTTGTTAACAGATGTAAACTAAATAGGTAACTCGTCCTTAAACTTAGCCTAAAGGTGTTACTAGGCGTCCCTAATGGTTCGACTAAAGAGGTAGAGCATTTTAGCTTCTTTAGAGGGGAAATAGTTATGGTTAACATAAAGCTTTCCTTGCACCTAAATTCTCCAGTTCTTAAAGGTTAGGTCTATACCGTCCAATAATAGTAGGGGGTTAGGGAGCTTAACGGACTTTAATTACTTTATTATTATATTTATACTCTTTAGTATATTACATTTAGTTAAGCAAATGGGTTAACTAAGGCTTTATAAAGGGGAGGCTGGGCTATTTTATAAGGCAGTAAGGCTTTCCAGGATCTCCTTTAGAGTCTCTTATATACTTTGGGCTTAAAGACAATCGACCTTCTAATTGGCAGCAAGGGCATAAATCTGCTTATATACACCTATAACGTCGTTATTGTCTTTAATTTCTAATCCTAACTAGATCTCGTGTTCCTCTTAGGTAGAGGCAGGTCTTTTAAATAAGCTCGCTTTAGGTACTATTATCAGCTTCCTAAAGTTCGTCAGAATTGTACGATTCGGTTTTAATTCCAGGGTTCTTTTGGAGGTACAGGTCAAGTACAGTCTAGCCTATAAAGTGGGATATTATTAGGGCCTTCTCAGGCGTGGTAGTGTAAGTTTTTTAATGTCTGAGTATAACGCGTCAACGCGTCGTTGCAGATGAAGGTCTTCTTTTAGGGTGGGATATTATTAAGGCCTTCCCAGGCAGTATATGGAGAGCTTAGTATAATGTGACGGGCTTATATAAATACTTCTAAACCGAAGCTTATAGATTGCTACCATATAAGAATACTAAGCTAAGGAGAAAAAGAAGAAGAATCGTTCAGGGGCAGTAGGTAGGCATGTCGCAAGGGCCGCCAAGGCGCTAGTGGTAAGCGGGCCAATAGCGATTTTGCATGCCGGGCATGGAAAATCCTGATTGGTTGAATATGGCCGGTGACGCGCTCCAGCACCGTCACATTGGGACTATTAGTGTTTATTTAAAGATAAGAGACCTATAGGAGTTATAATAGGAGATACGCGCATTAATAGGGCACTAAAGAAGGTAAAAAAGAATAAGAATCTCGCTAACTAAGTTATAAAGATTAGACTTAAAGAACAAGAAGACAAGGCTTAATAATAATAGGACCTAAGCTAGGAGCTAGTTAAGATTAAGGGAGAAGCTAATGTAATATTCCTAGAATTATATTACACCGGTTAAACCCATCTACTAAAGCTATTAACTATTCTTAACTCAGGAACCACTCTCTATATCTTTAATAACCTCTCTCGTTTTTATAATTTTAGGAAAGCTCTAAGATACGAATATATTATCGCCGGCAGCTTAGAAGTGCCTATACTAGGCTACAGCAATGTCACTATCCAAGTCACAAAACCAGATAAGAGTAAGGGAATTCTATGTCTTAAGGACGTTGCCTTTTATACAGACTTTAATATAAATCTAGTGTTGTTCCGTCTGCTTTGAAAACAAGGGTTCTACTAAAATAATAAAGGAGACAACAATCTACTAGTTTAGAAGAACGACACAATCCTATATTAAATGGAAGAACGTTATAGATAACAGACTATTAAATACGTCCAACTAGGAAGTCTATTAGCGTTTAATATAAGCCAACTGCTACACCGCCAATAGAAGCACAGAGCATCGTTAAGAGACGCTTATCCAGATTTAAAAGGTAATGCGTATCTATGGTATTTGCGTCTAGGTTATCTAGGACCTATAAGCCTTTATTATCTAGGTCTCAATGCCTTAGAAGTTAAGCTTTAAGGCCTAAAGATAACGGAATATTAATATTACAGTCTCGCCAAAATTAATCGTTAGGTCTTAAGAAGGTTCTTAAAACGGAATATTAATAAACCTTATCTTAACCTCTATATTGACTAGACTGACCTTAAGGAAGCATATACAGGATTTGTATAAGTTATACTTATCCACAACACCTTCTTAGGAAGAACCTTCCTATATTTTATAATAACGCATAGCAAGGAGAAGGAGATACTATGAGTACTTAAAGATTTCATCTATTGGATTTATCTGAGGTATAACCTTAAGGTTAACACTATTAGATTAGACAACGAGCTAGGGAGAAGGAGAACCCTTAAATGGCTACAAACCTAAGGGATTATATTTAAGCCTTTAGCGCCATATACCTAAGCTTAGAACGGTACCGCCAAACGCTTAGGGGGTGTAATTATTAAGAGAGTATAAGTAATGAGAATTGCTGCCAATCTACTATATAACCTATGGAACGAGATAGTTGACTGTGTAGTCTACCTTTAAGATTAAACGCCACGGGAAAGCAATGGTTGGAAATCGCTATATAAGAGGTTCTATACCTACCTAGCTAATAGGAGATTATAGCATACCACTAGCAGTACTAAAGAATAACTATAATTAACTGCCCTACCAATAAGGCAGCTGCAAGGCCCTTACTAAAATCGGCAATAATAACTTTAGGTAGCCGTTTCCAAAGTTTCTGCTAAGTAGACTCCAGTAAAAAGGTCCAATCTAATTAAGACTCGCTCTTAATAAATAACTACATTACTAAAAAAGAGGACCCTATATTAGTAATACTAGTAATAATAGCCAATAAAAGCTTAGATTGATTGGTATTAAATATAGCGTCCATTTAGCAGCTAAAGTTAGTAATAAACCTTTATGCCAAATTTACCTAGATAGGAAGCCAGAATATAAGCTACTAGAGACTCCGGGTAATTAAATAACCTAATTCTAGATTAATTATATAAGTATATTAAGACCGGTACTTAAATCTATGCTAGTATAGAAGCAGCTTAAGCGCGCCAAGCGCTTGCGGCTGGCCCTTAGCTTTACTAGAAAGGCCGCTTAATAATTGCGTTAAGTTATAGTATTTCTTCTTGCTTATATATAACTCCTAGGTAGAAAGCTAACGCTATGTAGTAAGATAGGTCTCTTAAGTTGCCCTAAGAGCATAGGCTTTTGTAGCTGCCCCTTTAGCCTCTAATAGTCGATCCTAGTAGCCAATATAAGTAAGGGGATTCGCAACAAAGTTATATTCTAGAGCCTCTAAAGCATCTAAACTAGAGTACTTAGCACGCGTAATAGTTGCCACCTATCCTTTAATATTACCTATATGGCTAGGAAGCTTCTTCTAGGCTACCCAAATATACTATGTGAAGGCTCAGTCAAAAGAACAGAATCTATTGGTAGCCAGTGAACGAGAATTCCAAGACAAGGACTGGAAGAAGGTCGAGGAAAGGACACGTCTATATATATAGGCCAAGGCTCTAAGCGAGGAGCCCCTGACTAGGGTCTATATTAGTGCCGTAACATCATCCCCCCCTTTAGTAAAGCCTGCCCTTAGGCTTTATAGTTGTCCTCCCCGTCAAGAAAGCCATGTTGTTCTTCCTAGCATCAGATCTGTTCCAAATTATTACTACAGGCGGAGCAGTAAGGGTTAACTAGGTAGCTGCAGGCAGAGCAGCAAGTAGTTAGAAAAAAAAAATTCAGGCCGTACGGCGCCAGTCCTAACGTTAGGAGGTTAATATATATATACAGTCCTGCAGTTCTACTGCCATATAGCCCGGCCCGGGCTAGTACTACGTATCGCTAGGGGCCTTTCGTTCTTTGTCGTTCCTCTTAGAACTCTATTATCCCCTAGCTCTCTTTCCCCGCTTTTAAAAAGGCTTCGCCCTAAGCCATTAGTTAAATCCCCCCCGCGGGGGCCCCCCGGGGTCGGTAGGGTCGTAAGAGTACAAAGGTTAGGAAAAAAAAATCGGGGTAGGTATTATCTCGTTAGGTAGTCCGTAGGCTTATAACCGCAGGCATATCAGCACGGTTGTCTGGTTGGGTTTAGTTTGGTTAGTAGTAGTACGGTACCAGCGTCTTATTCTTCCGTAGGCGTATTAGTATAGGTTCTTATCAGGTCAGTCCTTCCGTAGGCGCATTAGTAGGTCGGGTAGTATATAGATAATCAAGCAAGATTGGACATAATGTGCTGCACTACAAACTCTATAGCAAGGGATAGGTCTGGGTCTGGTTCTCGCACTCCTCTAAGTAGCCGGCTAACTCCATTCTAGGCTCTTACTGGAACACTATACAACGGATCATAATATGCTTTCTCCCTTACTATCTTAAGCTGTAGGCGTATCTTTCCATCCTCTATTTTAATCGTCTAGGAATAGCTCCAGTCGGTCAGTCGGTCTGTCGGTTGGGTCAGGTTAGTAGATCATAGGCGTATCGGCACAATCGTCGTTAGGTCCTTAGCAGTACGATGCAAGCGTCTTGTCCTTAGCAGTACGGTGCCAGCGTCTGGTTCTTGACGGTCCTTGGCAGTACGGTGCCAGCGTCAGGGTCGGTTAGTCAGGGTCGGTCGGCCGGGTCGGTTCTTCTAGGCTGCAACGAATGTATTGCCAATTAACTTGCCTAAGCAAGCCTCGGCGCGCTCGTCGCAAGGTAGAATTTTTTGGACGGTCTTGGAATAATGTGAAGGCTTAGTCAAAAGAACAGAATCTATTGGTAGCCAGTAAACGAGAATTCCAAGACGAGGACTGGAAGAAGGTCGAGGAAAGGACATGTCTATATACATGGGCCAAGGCTCTAAGCAAGGAGCCCCTAACTAGGGTCTGTATCAGTGCCGTAACAACTAGCCGCAGTCCTTTTAGTATACCTTAGTAGCCTCTTACTACTAGTTGCTATTCTTACTACAGAAGTTGTTTAACTTGCAGTAGTTCCAGGTATGCTTACTATAGTATTTACAGCCAAAGATATGGTGCGGTTATAGAGTGGTTTTATTACCTAAGGATAGTATAATAATAAAGAAGCCTTTGCTAAAGGCGTAATCCTAGTATTAATTAAACGCGGCGTTAGGATCCTTAAAGGTTTTACTATTATATAGCTCTAGAAGGTATTAGGCGAGTATAGAGTTAACTACCCTTTTTACTACTAGAGCTAAGTCTAAGTGCAAACAGTAGTTTGGCTACTACTTTAGATGTTAAATCTTAACTTCTAGTAATAGTAATTAAAGCTATAGCGGAAGAGGATTATTTATATTATATACTAAAGAAGCAAAAGCAGTATAATATTTATAACCGCTAGGGGTTAAAGTTCTAGGAGGGGGTAGAGAAAAGAACGACTCCTATATAGAAGCCTACGCCGAGCTCTTTATATGTAACGGTGCTAGAGCGCGACCTGCCAAATTCTGCTATGCTGCTGCTATATTCTGCCAACCTACGATTGGCTCGCTTACTGCTAGCGCCTTAGCGGCTGCCCCTTTATATATGTTTACTATGGTCCTTGCAACCCCCTTCTTTTCTTTTCCTTAGCTTAGTATCTTTACAAGATAGCAATCCACAAGCTTCAGTTCAGAGGCATTTGTGTAAGCCATTACATTATACTAAGCTCTCCCTACATTGCCTAGGAAGGCCTTAATAATATCCCACCCTAAAGAATATTTGTCTGTAATAACGCGTTAATATGCTATACTTAGACACTAAAACAACTCTATACTGCCTAGGAAGGCCTTAATAATATCCTACTTTATAAGCTAGATAGGACTGGACCTGTACCCCTAGAATTAAAACTAAAGCGTATAATACCAATGAACCCTAGGTAGCCAACGATGGTACCTAAAGTGAGCTTATTTAAAAGAGCTGCCCTAACCCAAGAAGAACACGAGATTCAATTAGGATCAGAAATTAAAGATAATAATAATATTATAGATATATATAAACAGATTCGTGCCCTAACGGCCAATTAAGAAGCTAACCGTCTCTAAGCTTAAAGTATACAGGAGACCCTATAAGAGATCCTAAACAGCCTTATAGCCCTATAAAGCAGCTTAGCCCCCCCTTTTAGAAGTCCTAGTCGTCCTATTAACTTAACCAAATATAATATACTAGGGAGTACGGATACGATAATAAAGTAATTAAAGTCCGTTAAGCTCCCTAACCCCTAACCACTATCTAACAGGATAGACCCTACCTTTAAAAATTAGAGGATTTAAGTATAAGAAAAGCTCCGCGTTAACCACAACTATTTCCTTTCTAAAGAAGCTAAAATGCTTTACCTTTTTAGTTAAACTATAGGGGACGCCCAACAGCACCTTTAAGCCAAGTTTGAGGATAATTCCCCTGTCCGATTTACATCTATTAATAAGATAATACAGCACCTAGTTGCTATTTACGTTAACCTAAATAAAGTACAGGATGCCTGGTATAACTATAATTGCCTAATAATAAAACCAAACTAACCCTTTGCTAAGTTCTAGACTTAATTCCTATACCTTGCAGAAGAAGGCTAGGTTCCCCTTAAGAACTACTGTTTAGATCTATATAATAAGCTAATAATCCGGCTATAAGAAAAGATTGCTGTAACCTTAAATAACCTACTAACCTATAAAAGACTTGCAGCTCGTTGCCTATTATTAAACTTAGAACTAAAGCGGATTAACGCCTGCCCTAATTGGTAGAAGTAACTACGTAGTAATTAGAACTTGTTAGCCACACCTACAGGAGCTAGAGTAGGAAGACAAGCCATAACTACTCTTATACTAAAAGTGGTTATAACTACGCACTGGCGAGCCTCGCCCGACCAGCTATATACTACGCCCTTAGCTGGTCCCTGTTACAATACCCCAATTAACCCTACCTTGGCTATATGCTATAACTGCGATAAGGAGGGTTACTTTGCCTTATCTTGCCTAGAGCTAAAGGATATAGGCGATATTAAGGAGATAGAGGAAGGAGAAACGTCTAATAAGTCAGAAAAAGAAGAACTCTAGGGAAAGACTCCCCCCTAGGGTACCCTATTGATCTTAAAGAGATTGATCTAAGTTAGTTAATAGGTGGAAAACACTTTATGGTTCCATATATAGTATCTCAAAATGGATATAGAGTTAATATAACTACCCTTATTAACACTAGAGCAAATGGCTTTGCCTTTATAAATACTGCCTATATAAATAATATTGCTAAGTTTCTAAATATAGAAGCTACTAGACTAGAAAAGCCTGTCCAAGTAAAAGGCTATAACGGTTAAGCCAGTAAGCCGGTTACCCACGTCTTGAAGTTATATGTCGCTCTTAATGGATAATGCTAGTATAGTATCTCCTTTTGTGTCCTAGACCTAGGGTCCTATAACATAATCCTTAGCCGAAAATAGATGTCCTATTTTAATATTTGGCTAAATATATAACAAAGACAATTTGTCTAGCCAGAGGATAGACCAAAATTACCCTCCTTTGTTAGGGAAATCCGAACCGACCGCAAGACACTAGCTGCGAAGGCTAACCCTACCTATTAGTAGGATGTTAGGGACTGCGACCTAGCCTTTACCCAAGAAGATGCCTACCGCGAGGCCGGAAGGAACTTATTTATACTGATAGAGATACTCCCCTAAAGCGCTACAGTTAATGAAGACTTTACTTACGGCAGTGGGATAGATAGTGACGTAGATAATGTCTAAATCACGTAGATTTAACTAATAGGGAAGAGAATATACCAATAGAATATAAGGGACGACCTTTAAAAGATGCGACAGGAGCTAAAAGGAGTAATAATAACGCCTTTACCTTGGAAGCCCCTAAAGTCCTATATACCCCTATTGTCACGCGACCCCCCTACGGTAGATATTACTGTAATTAGCGCTATAGCGTTCCACTTTAATATGTATAGGAGGGACAACGAGGTCTTTATAACTAGCTTATATAAAATTAACCAGATTATTACTGAGAGGGAAGAAGAGCTAGCTAAGGAAACTAATAAGGAGCTAGTTAAACGCCTCCTTCCTACTATCTATGTGGGATACAAGGATGCATTCTTAAAAGTAGCGTTAAATAAGTTACCCCCTTACCAGATATATAATTATAAGATTTAATTAGAAGCTAATAACTTGCTAGGCTATAGCCCTTTCTACTAACAATTAATAGACAAGCTAAAAGTAACCAAGTAGTACTTAATTGATAACCTTAATAAAGGGTTTATTAAGCTAAGTTAAGCCCCTTTTGCTTCCCCTATCCTGTTTATAAAAAAGCTAAATAGAGGCCTTTATTTCTGTATTAACTATCAGAAGCTAAACGCTATTACTTAAAAGGATTGGTATCTTATTCCTTTAATTAATAAGACCCTTGCACGTCTAAGCTAGGCAAGAATCTTTACTAAACTTAATATCCGCCAAGTGTTCTACTAAATTAGAATAGACCCTATATCTAAAGATCTAATAACGTTCTGTACCCATTATAGGTCCTATAAATGCAAAGTTCTTCCTTTTGGACTAATAAACGGACCGGCTACGTACCAAAGGTATATAAATAACGTTCTTTTTAATTACCTTAATAAATTCTATATAGTATACCTAGACAACATTCTCATTTACTTAAATAATAAACTTAAGCACTAAGTTTATGTTAAGAAGGTCCTAGAGAGATTACAAAACGCAGGCTTATAAGTTAATATTAAGAAATATAAGTTTAGGGTAAAATGAACAAAGTACCTTAGGTTTATTGTTAGTATAGAAGGAATTAAAGTTAACTCTAAGAAGGTTAAAGCAATCCATAACTAAAAACCCCTTTATACCGTAAAGGGGATCTAGTCCTTTCTTAGCTTCTACAACTTCTATCGCCGTTTTATCCATAACTATAGAGTAGTAGTAAGGCCTCTTATACAACTTACCCAAAAGAATACGCCTTTTACCTTTAATAACAACTGTATGGAAGCCTTTAAAGAGATAAAAGATCGGCTTATCTCTTCTCTAATTCTTTATCACTATGACCCGGACCTTAAATTAATGCTAGAGACGGACGCTTTTAATAGAGTTATAGCGGGAATCCTATTACAGTTATATCTAGACGGTAAATAGTACCCTATTACCTTTTTCTTAAAAATAATAGACCCAGCTAAGTATAACTACGAGGTATATAATAAAGAAATACTAGCTATTATCTAATTATTATCCCAATGGCGCGCAGAGCTTAAAGGTACGAACTCCCAGATTAAGATATATACAGATTATAAAGCCCTAGAGTACTTTATAACTATAAAGCAGCTTACTAGATAATAAGCCTACTAGGCTAAAATACTCTCCAAATTCTTCTTTATAATTATATATTATTCTAGCAAGTAAAATACTAAAGCTAATACACTAACCTAAAGGGAACAAGACGTAGGACCCTAGGATAAGCTAAAGACCTAATACCGGACGCGTGCCCTCCTCTATCCCAAACAGCTTAACCCGTAAATTCTTAAGGAACTAGACTCTAAACGGAATAAGCTAGCACCCTTAAAGGGAGCAGTCTTAGACAAACTAATAGGGCTAGTTAACCGCATCCTAACTATAAACCGCACGGCTAACTCCTTAAAAGCCCTCTGTAACTAAGCCGCGAAGGAGGACCCTAATTTGGAAATAGAAGAAGGACTACTTCTATACTAGGAACGGCTTATAGTTCTAAATATTAATAACCTATAAATAGAGTTAATCCGTAAAGCCTACTATTAAGTCTCTACAGTATACCCTAGTTATAATAAGACCTACCAACTACTAGCGCCCTGTTACTACTAGTAAGGACTTCTATCTAATATAGATCGATTTGTTAGAAACTGCCATGCCTATAAACACGCAAATACCCCTAGGGATTAAACTCCTGGGTAGCTATAACCGCTGCTAGTTCCAGAACGCCCTTAGTAATATATCACTATAGACTTCAAGTCATTTCCGAAGGACGCCTACGGCCACGATGCAGCCTTTGTAGTGGTTAACCAACTATACAAGCAATCTGTCTCCCTCCCTTATTTTAAGACTATAACTGCGAAGGATATAGCCTATCTCTACGTTAACAATATCTATTAATTCTACGGCGCCCCTAAATTAATTATCTCTAACCATGGCCCCTAGTTTATATTGGATTTCTAGAATAAACTCTACTATATCCTTAGGATTAAGATTAAGCTCTCTACTACATTCCACCCTTAGACTAACGGCTAAACTAAGATTATAAACTAGTACCCTAACTAGCGACTACGGCCCTTTATAAACTACTATTAGGATAACTAGTTGGAATTACTACCTATAATAAACTACGCGCAGCTTACACTCCCCTATAATAGTATAGGGATGTCCCTATTCAAACTGCTCTATGGGTATACACCACAAACATCCTTTAATTGGGATAGGCCTACTAAGCCCACTACGGCCCGCGAACGCCTCAGCTATAAAGAGGCCCAGGCATTTGCTAAAAGAATGTATAGAGCCTAAGAGACTGCTTAAACAATTATAAGAAAGGCGCAAGAAAAAAAGAAGTCTAATATAAACTAATATTATCACGAGGAAGACTTCCAAGTAGGAGATAAGATATAGGTGTTAACAAAGAACTGAAAAACCTAGAGACCAAGCTATAAGTTAGACTACTAAATAGCTAGCCCATATAAGACTCTTTAAAGGGTAGGACACTCTTTTAAGGTTAAGCTTTTAGAGTTAATAAGGATCCACCCCATCTTCTCTCTAAACCGGCTATAAAAGGCTATAGATGATCCACTACCTAGACAGTATAATAACCCCCTACCACTAATCTAGGTTGCTAAGGACAAAGAATAGAAAGTTAAAGAAATCCTAGCAGTAAAAAAGGTCTATAATATCTTAAAATACCGTATAAGCTGGGTAGGCCATAATAACAACCTAGAGTGGTACCCTGTATCTAATTTTAAGTACTCCCCCTATAAGCTACGGGACTTCTACCTAGCCTACCCTAACCTCCCTAGACTACTACGTAAATTAAACAACTGGATTAAATACTAGGAAGAAGGGTTAGATAATTATAATAATTTAGACAACAATAGGGAGCTTAGACAACGCCTAAGGGCAGGCTTTTTCAGGAGGGGGGGGTGATATAACGGTGCTAGAGCGCAACCTGCCAAATTCTACCATGCTGCTGCCATATTCTGCCAACCTACGATTGGCTCGCTTACTGCTAGCGCCTTGGCGGCTGCCCCTTTATATATATTTACTATAGTCCTTGCAACCCCCTTCTTTTCTTCTCCTTAGCTTAGTATCTTTACAAGATAGCAATCCACAAGCTTCAGTTCAGAGGCATTTATGCAAGCCGTCACATTATACCTGTATACTATAGCTGGCAAAGCTAAGATAGAGTTAACGGAGCCTAAGAAACCTTATGCTAAGTAGCTAAAGCAACCTAGTAAAGGGGGGGTAGGGTATTAAGGACTTTAATAGGGTTGCTCTAGTAATTACCAGGTTTTTATACTGGAGCAGTAGAGGTAGTATAGGTAGTATAGGCTGCAAGGCGACGCTGTAAAAGCTTATTAAGGTTAGGAAGAGTTAAATTAATATTAAATAAAGAGCTATTGGCTATGCTGTATAGTAGAAAGTTAATATAGGCTTTATAAGGTGTAGATTTAAAGCAACTTTATAGTAGAAAACTTCCAGAAATTTGCTATTAAAGTTATCCGACTTCGGTGTTATATCTTAAACCTAGTACTAATGTTTACTTTATAAGCTGTTTAGGGCTTTTAGTCTATATAATAAGCTATCAATTCCGCGCCCTAAACTAGTCTATTTACTACGTAGTTGCATAGATATTCTATGGTGTAAGTTGCGGTAAGGACATGCTTTTTTAAAGTTCTTCCGCACCCCGATAGCGGCCCGTGCGGGTGCATTAGTAAGCGCTTACTAATCACGGTTGTGTGGGATGATTGTGCCCGGGGACGCTCCGACTGGCTAGAGGACGTATATACAGCCTCCGTTCCATATTAAGAGTGGATCCATAGTGCGCATGATCGACTTTGGTCCGGGCGTAGTATTGCTGGTGCACCGGGCGCTGACAATTGACTATGGTATTGTGGTGGAGGGTGTATTCGAGCTGTGGCTTAACTCGGGCGAAAAGCGCATTATGCGCTAGGGAGACGTGTGCGTGTAGTGTGCGATGGCGCACAAATGGATCAATATTATGGGCAACGGCACCCAGCCCGGAAGGATAATGTGGGTGTTGTTGGACTGTAAGCCCGTTACGCTGCGGACGGCACGAAGGTTGAGGGCGATCTCGGAGATCTGAAAAAGGAATATGTGGGACGGGGTACATATTAGAAACTATAGGCCAATGCATCTACGGCTGTATACTATTATTGACTATAGTGCAAAATGGGTAATGTTACCACTAAAACTATGTATAACCACCTGTATGATCTGACACGAGTTCGGACCGTCCTGTTATGACTTAGCGGTGGCTTATCCCGTGTGGATTGTCAGAACTATTGCTTCGGTACGCTAAGCATATGGAGAATACCCAAGTAAGATCTGCCAAGTTACCACTAAAACTATGTATAACTACCTACATAATCTGATATAAGTTCGGACCGCCCTGTCATAACTTAGGCCATGTTCGATAACTTTTTTTGGCCAGGTCGACTCCACCAGGTGGGCGCAGGCAGGTCGACGATTTTAAGGCCCACCCGGGCGCAATCTTCAGGATGTAAGCGCCTCTTCTAGACGCCAAAGCAGGGGTGCTTTCCACCTGGCAGAAGGTGTTCGTTTAACAGGCGATTCGCCAGAGAGGAGCGTCGCCAGATAAGGCTGATAGCTATGTAATCCGCCCAGGGCGTTGGAAAAGCCTGTCGATACTGTGGCTAGTAATTATAAGGCTTCATAGTTGGCGTCGAATTGGATCACGTAATGGTAAGAATAGGTCAAAAATGGGCAGAATCGATCGACCTGGTCGTGTCGGTGTTCCACGGTCGTGTCGGTGTTCCACCAGGACCCCCCCTTCAAAACGGCAGGTACTGGTGGAATTCGCCCAGGTGGACTGCCCAGGTGGCTTAAATTGCTGACAAAACTCGCTGCTATACTAGATTTGGGAGCGCTATCGCGGTTGGCGCGAACGCCTCCACCTGGCCAGGTAAAACCTCCTTTTCACCTGCCAAGACGGCCAATCTGCCCAAAATCCACCTGGGGCGTCGAACGATCAGTATGCACCAGGTGGATATCGATATCGGTGGCCCGTTCGCGACCAGGTGGACCCAGGTGGCCCCAGGTGGCTTTTTTAGAGCGCCCACCTGGTGGAGTCGACCTGGCCAAAAAAAGGTATCGGAGGTCGGGGTTAAGCTTGGCGTAACTTCGGGTTACGCACGACCCCCCAAGGTCCGCGACATATCGTCCAAATATCTCCCCCCCCCTGGCCCCTACTTTTTAGACGCGTTTTTGAGGCCTAGGTTAGTACTGGGTTAGTATGGAGGGCCTTAGCGCGCCTTCGACCTTACCGTTACCTTAACAATCTATTTTCCAACCCTGTCCTGCTCTCGTGCCCGCGCTGGCTCGCGCGGGGCTTCTAATTTTATATAGAAAGGCCTGCTGTAATTCTAATTCTATAATATAGAGCTCTCTTCTCCTCCTCCCCCTTTGATATTTACGCGTTCGGTAGCTTTATTTACCTACGCCGCGCTTATACGTCTTCCCTAACCTCTTGCGGATATTTACGGATATGGAGTCTTTTAAGAATCTTCTTACCCTACGGTCCACTTTACAGTTAAAGGAAGCCCCCTTAGCCTCCTCCTCTAATAGCCTCTAGAACGAATTCAAGGCCCAGATGGTACGGCTATACAATATTTATAAGGCCTAGCGCTCGAAGAATACTACAAGGGCGTATAAGCTAAAGCAGAAAGAGTGGGAAGACTAGTACGCGAGACTAGAAGGCAATACGGACGGCGCCTAGGTAACAGAAGATAAGCTTTGCCTATTTTAGAGCAGTAAGTCGTTAACCGAGAATCACGGGCTGCTAGCTATTAAAAACGGAAGTCAAAACGGAAAGAGATGTAGAAAGATGGTAAGCAGGTAAAGAAGAGGCAGAAGACGATTAAGCGGGCAGGGCAGCTAGGGGGGAGGGCATCCGTAGGGGCATCTGCAGGGGCATCCGTAGGGGCATCTGCAGGGGCATCCGTAGGGGCATCTGCAGGGGCATCCGTAGGGGCATCCGCATCCGCAGGGGCATCCGTAGGGGCAGCCGCAGGCATAGGGGAGGAAGCTGTAAAGGAGGAAGGGGAGGCATGGGACAAGAAGGCCCTAGACGCCCTATTTAACAAGACAGTCCGATACTTAGTTGTAAATAGCTACGTCTCCGCTATTACCGAGCTTTACGCGTGGCAGTTGGAAGGCAAGACCTTACAGCCGCTATGGGGGGCGAAGCTCTTAGCAGTACTTGTTGAAATGAGGTTATTGGGGCTAAAACTCTGTGCATTGCTTATTTCTATATAGGTGGTTGAAGAGATTTCAAGGAACTTCGACCGGCGGTCGAAGTTCTCTAATTGGTCAGATTCCTGCCAAGAGGTTCTCCCAAGTCTCATCACGTGATATCGTTGCGGGCTTGTTTTCCAACACCCTCCCTCAAGCTCAGTCAATGATACCGCTATATACACTGTATATAGGGGTGTAGGATTGCTTGATAAGGGTTACTAAAGCTCCTCTAAGGTAGAATAAGTGTTTGATAAGGAGTTACGCCCTCCCTAACGTCTAGAGACAGCGCCTGCTCAGTAAAACGTCTCTTAAAATTTTGGCAGCACCTCCCCATAGGTGTTCTATATTGCCCATAGAGCTCTAGAGGCCCTATAGCCTCACCCTATATCTCTCCTAAAGTATGTCCATCCTTCCTACCAGTATGAGCCCTCTCTAATGTCGTGGCCGTTAGATTTAGGTAGTAGGTTAGTAGATCAAGGTTAAGTTCTGTCGCTCGTTTTGAGGCCTTAAGGCGTCGTTTAGCGCACTCTCCGAGGATCTACCGATCGTGTACTGATTTCCTATTGAGGCCTAGTGTAGTTAATCGAGTCTCTGCACTATCCGAAGGTGTTTAAGGAAGGCGTAGAACTAAGGACCTGTGAGAGGCTTAGTAAGGCCGTCAGCCGCCATGTTAATTGAAGCAATATGTACGAGGTCAATCCTGTTACTGTTTATCTCATCTCTTATATAGTAAAACTGGATGTCAATGTGCTTTGTTTAATTATGTTAAACTGGATTTTCAGCCAATGCTTTTATAGCTTAGTTATCGGTTTTAATTAAGATCCTAGTAAACTGCTCGCTCTAGTCTAGTATACCTAGTTCAGTAAGTAAAAGTTAAAGCCACATAGCCTCTTTTACTGCAGCTGTTAGAGCCGTGTACTCTGATTAACATATTAATAGTAAAATGGTAGCTTATAGCTTTGATTTCCATAAAATTGGTCCTCTGTTTAATATAAATATAAAGCCCAATACAGAGCGTCTTGTGGCTTTATCTTATCCCTAATTGGCGTTACTAAAGCTAATTAGTATAAGGTCTAGGTTCTTATCGCCTCTATAGATAATTCCTCTATCAAGCAAGCCGGCTAGGTATTAAAGGATAAGTCTTACAGCTGTTATATGGGTAGAGGTAGGGTTATAGGCGAAACAGCTCACCATTAATACCGCAAAGGCAATATCTGGCCTTGTTTCTATTATAGGAAACATAACTAAACCAACCATACTCTAGTATCTTCTAATATTATCCTTACTAGTAGTTTCTTGATTGGCTACAAGCTTAATTAAGTGCTTTATAGGTATTGGTAAGGTATTAGCCTTTTATAATCTAAAACGTTTAAGAGCTTTAATAAGGTAGGCTCGCTATAAGAGTATAATCTTCTTCTTTATTCAATCTCTTGTAACTGTTATGCCTAAGTAAAAGCTTATTGGCCCAAGATCTATTATTTAAAAGGCTGCTTTAAGCTCTGCTTTCGCCTAATTAACTGTCGCTATATCCTTATAGATAATCTTAGTATTGTTAACGTAGGCAGAAATAATTAAACCTTTCTATCCTTTACTAGTGGCGAATATACTGTAATCCGCGTGTAGATGGTGAAGTCCAAGTTTTTCTAGTAGAAACTTTAAAAGCGTCTTATACCAGATTTAAGGTGACTGTTTTAGTCTATAGAGGGCCTTTTTAAGGCGGTAGACTTTACTAGCTTCTTTGTAGCCTTTTAGTATAATAACGTAGAGTTCTTAATTAATTGGTCTATAGAGAAAAGCGGTTTTAATATCCATCTATTTAATTTTAAGGTCATAGTAGGTAGCAATCGCGAATAGAGCCCTAAAAGCCATAGGTTTTACTACCACAGTAAAGGTCTAGTCGTAGTTAATACCGTACTGCTATAAATATCCCTTAACAACCCATCTAGCCTTATAGCGGAGGACCTCGCCATCCTTTCCCTTTTTAACTTTGAACACCTATTTACCAGCAAGAGGCTTATAAGGAGGCTTAAGGGAGGCAAGGTTAACAAGTTCCTATATCTAGTTCTTAATTAGAGACCCTACCTCCTCTATTATTACTTTTATCCATTCTTCGCTGTTTGGGCCGTTGATTGCTCAGTCGTATATATAAGGCTCATCTTCGTTAATTAAGGTAGTAGATGTGTACGTTTTGAGATTAGGTGAGCTAGTATATTAAATATAGCCGGCTAGTAGAGCCATAGGATTGACCGCGTCGCGATTGTTTAAGTAAGGGTTTTAAGGTATAGATTAAGGAGGAAAGGTAGATAGAAGGGCTATTAGTTTATCGCCTATTTTGTTATCCCAGTTACTTAGTAGCTTATTAATATTATCAGCCTATTAGTTAAGGCCTTAGTCTGTACCTATAAGGCTTATAAGGAAGGCAGTAGGGTTGCTTAGTAGGTTAACTCTTAACGTCTAGCGGCCTGATTAAGTAGTGGTTGTAGTAAGGTTTTTGGGCAGAGGCTTAAGCCTATAGGGCAAGCTATTACAACCTTCCTTCCAATTAATTCTTCGTTGTCTTTTTTTTAATAGAGGCTTTAGCTAAGGAGTAGTAGTGTCTTCCCTCCCTTGCTTATTAGACGAGTTGACGGATTCTTCTATAAATATAGTAGTAGTTTTTAAGCTAATATCGCCTTTGTAGATTTTAATGTCTTTAAGACACTTAATCTTCTGTTTATCTAGTAGCTAAACGCGATAGATTGTCTTACCGTTATAGCCAATTAGAACACCCTTCTTTGCTTATAGAACGAACCTAGCTGATTTCACGCAATCTTCTTCGGCTATAAGGGAGTAGACGGTAGATCCTAGAGCCCTCAGATAGTATACTAAGGGAGGTTTACCCTTAAGCTTTTCGTAAGGTAACATGCCATTAAGAAGAGCTCTTATAGGGCGTCTGTTTTTAATGTATATAGCTATAAGGAGTATGTTGGGCCATAGAAAGTCTGGTATATTACCAGCGAGGATCATCGAGCGGGTAATCTTGGTAGAGGTTCGCTGCGAGCGCTCTGCTACTCCGTTCTCTTCCTAAGCATATAAGGCGGTAGGTTTAAATTTTATACCTAGATCATCTATCTAGGTGGTTGCTTTCTTGCTATGGAGCTCTGCTCTATAGTTAGTACAAATTTTAGTGATTTTAAGGTCGAATTTGGTGTGGATCTAATTATAGTACCTCTATAAAGTACTAAGCCACTCGTCCTTTATACGGACGGTATAGACTATAGTAAACCTTATATAGTTGTCGGTAAAAGATACGTAGTATCTTTTGCCTTTAAAGCTAATAGGGGTAATAGGTCCTACTAGATCCGTGTGGACAAATTAAAATAGCTATATAGCTTATTCCTAGGGCGTTCTATTATACCTCTTTCTGGCTTTAGATTAAGCGTAGGGCTTACAGTGTTTATTACTAATATTGTTAAACTTAATACCAAGTTTACTTAGGTGGCGTTTAAGGTTACTATAGTTAAGGTAGCCAAATCGGTAATGCTAAATAGGTAGGCTTTTATTATTTTTAATTATCTAGAGGATTAATTCTAATAAGTAGTTATACTACCAAATTAGGTAGAGTTGTTAAACTTTAGGTGCGTATCCTATTACCTTATTATTACATTTAAGTTTGTGAGTCTTGTTGTTAAAAAAGACACCTATTTCCTTAAGTTAGCTTCCAGATAGTAGGTTTACTAGTAAATGTGGTATATAAAGAACATTATATAAAGTAAGCGTACTTCCGTGACCTTTATTAGGGAGTGCGGTTTGTATAGAGATAATCCTTTCCTACTAATTAAGCTCTATAGGGACCAACTGTATCTAATAAGGTGTCGTTATTAACGTAGTTAAAGAGAAGTTCACAATTCTTATAGTAGTAAACGGTAGCAGCAGTATTATAGATAAAGTCGTACCTACTTAGTTAGGCTTATACCACCGCTGCTACAAGCTTATGTTATGGATTTGCTTTATTTTTAACTTAATTAAAGTGTTTATTAAGCTAAATAGGTGGCCTAGTCCTCTGCTTCTTCTTTGCACGGATTCTATTACCAATTCTCTATAGTGTGTTTTCTGGGTTTCTCTCCTAGCAGTCTTCTTCGGAATGCGTAGTTCTATTATATTTTACGCAGTTAGGGTGCTTGCACATTCCTACTAGTGCAGTCTTTCTCTTTATGGACGTTCCGTTGTTTGAACGTGCTACTAGTATAGTAGAAGCTTCTTAATTAAGCTCGCTATTAAAAACGATAAGTTCCTTACCTAAGGCTTATGGGTTGGTATTTTTCTGCGTCTAATTTGTTCGTTGAGTTGTTTTAAACTAAGCGTAGTTGGTGGAGCTAACTCTGTGCAGAAGAGCCGCTTGGGCAAGGATTTCGTAGTCAATGGGTTGGTCTATTTTAATAAGGCGATTAAGGTTTAATGTAATATAGGAGACAAACTCCTCTACGTTCTTAAAATCTTAAATATATTTATAAAGAAGGTAGCCATAATGTCGGTAATAGCTGCCAGATTGAGATCCTTAAAGCGTTCTTTTAGAGCCTTCCATTTCTTAAGCGCCTGTCCAGCGTTTAATATAAACAGCTTGTAGATATTGCCAACATTCTAGTTAATAAAACCGGCTGCGTAGGCTAGCTGTTTCTCATGTTTCTCCCGTTCCTTTACTAAGTTAGCTAGCTTAATTTTTAGCTGTTTGGCAGTAAAGCCTAAGTCCACCATTTCTCTCTGATTGACTTAATTATAAAAAGAAGCTGTAGTGGGTTATTAAGAACCCACTCAATGTTTTTAAATCGGAGGTGGTTTTGTATGTTAATACTAAATATTAGCCAGTCTTCCCATCTAACGAGCTTTCGGATAGAGGCTTAGGCGGTACATTTATCGCTTATATTAATAAGGCTTATAGGTAGTTTATAGTAGGCAGTCTATAGGCCTTATTATAATAATATTATTAGATTTGTTTCCTTTATAAGGAGTATATATATAGTATAAGTTTTGACTTAATATATTCCTTAGCTAGTGTAGGCAGTTCCAATAAGCTTCTTCTAATCCGCTACTGATATGGCTATTATAAGGCTTTGTTCTCAAAACTCTATCGTTCTGTAATAATAATAGTAAGGTTGTCTACCAAATGCGAGGTATCCTCCTAAGCCTCCGGTGTCGCCGTTTGTCACGGGCTGTGTTAGGCTCGTCCTCGGTAGGATCCTCTTGTTACATTTGGCGTAGAGTCCGTCGTTGGCAGCTACGTAGCCGCTCGTTGTAGGTTTTTGGCGTCGTAAGTTAGTTAAACGTTTAACGACCTTTTAACGCCCGTACAGTGATATTGCGATAGCAATTATCGTGAACAATAAAGCAATTAGGTTTAGCTCGTTAGGCGCAAACCCGGGCTCATAACCTGTTAAAATGAGGTTATTGGGGCTAAAACTCTGTGCATTGCTTATTTCTATATAGGTGGTTGAAGAGATTTTAAGGAACTTTGACCGGCGGTCGAAGTTCTCTAATTGGTCAGATTCCTGCCAAGAGGTTCTCCCAAGTCTCATCACGTGATATCGTTGCGGGCTTGTTTTCCAACAGTACTAGACAGCGTCCGCCGCGACAAGGACCAGATTTGACGCGTTAACTTTATTAATGTTGGTATGCTTTAACAACGTGCAGAATACATATATCACAATGATATGTACTATGCGGTGTTGTTGATGGATTCTTGATTCTCTAAGATCTACGCGTTGCAAGAAAATGTAGTTCCTCGCGTGTTCCCCCTGACCCAAATGAGACTAGCGTTAGGGCTCAAGGAACTATCGTCCAATGCAACATATTCTAGCGACACTGGGAGTACTTTAGAAAATGCGAAGAACTAGTATCCTACAACTATGCAGTTCGAAAAGCATATACGCACTTCTCCTTCCTTCCTTCCTTGTCCTACCCTATGCCTTGTGTGGTAGTATCAAGTTATATACCAGTGTTAAGTCTCTGGAATGCCAAGAATTGGTTATATCCTGCTGTAGAGAATTTGGAGACTCCAGTGTCGATCATTACACCTATAAACTTTGTAGAGGTGTAACGTGGGGTGGAGGTGTAGTGTGAGGTAGAGGTGTAGTGTAAGGTCGTATTGTACGCAAACGGGTCTATGTTAGTAGGGAATGCATCTATCGTGGTATCGATGGTTATAACTGTATATCTACATGCTGGTATTCCCTGGCAAGACGTAATAAGTTTGTTGTCTATATCGCCTTGGATCTCCTGCCTTGGGTGGGCTTCCTTTTCTGGAACATGTTTGAATCGCGGTTCTCGATTAGTTGATGCAGTTGTAATATTTAGTTGAGGCTCTGGTGACTGAGCTGGGGTAGGAAGGCCAGGTGGAGGATCGTCTGAGGCTTACAGGCCTATTGCGTTATCATCTTAAGGGTTAAGCTCCTCTTGATTAGTTGCTTGATCTTAATTTTCACCAGATTCCACCTGTTGACTTCCACTGATATCCACTCGAGTCTCGTCCTTATCTGACGTTTTAATCTCTTCCTTTAACGTCTTGTCTAAACAATTGGAGCTACCAGACCTACAGGGATTCAGAGCCGTGTATTAAATAAGGTTGATTTTTGATTCGGTAGTGGTCGTTATTTTTAGGATTTGTGAGGTTAGGCAGGGTCCAATTGGTGTCTTGGTAAAAACCTTATTTTGACGTTCCGAACTCTTGGTTTGATTGGTCGGTTCGTTTGTTGGTTGGGTTTATAGTTTGTGGTTGGGTTGATCGTCCATCTGTGGTTGGGTTGATTAATGGTATAGTGAAGGTCCTACTGGTGCTTTTCTAGACAGTGGTAGACTTGCGGTCTAAACGCTTGATAGTTGTTGTGGAGGTTGCTGCGGAGGTTGCTGCGGAGGTTGCTGCGGAGATTGCTGCGGAGATTGCTGCGGAGGTTGCTGCAGAGGTTGTTGCGGAGGTTGCTGCGGAGGTTGTTGCGGAGGTTATTGCGGAGGTTGTTGCGGAGGTTGTTGCGGAGATTGAGGCGTGATGGATGGTGTGACGGTAGGGGTAGTTATAGGTTAAGATGTTATAGGGGTGGGTATCTGCGTTCTAGGCGGTCTTATAGCTGTAGGCTGAGGTATAGCGGAAAGTATAGGCACTGGGGAACGTCCTGCTTGTCGCTCCTCCGGGGTTCTGTGTGTCTTGTAATACCCAATACTTCTTAACTTAATATTAGTGCCAAACTTGTTCTTAAGTGCGTTTATCTTTTCTCTAGTCTATTCTGTTTTGTCTTCTTCTTGTGCTATGTTGTATAAGGACTGAGTAAGTGTTTTGCCTTGTTTGTGGTTGGCGTTAACCCATACTCCTCTGCTGTTTAAACAATCGCATAGTTGCTGAAGCCAGTATGAGGGTATTTTTGTAAAGATATTGACCGTAAAGTCCTTAAAATCTTCCTAGAACGATTCCCAGAGTGTCCAGTCTAGCTGGTTGTGTATCTCTGTGTATATGTATATCTTGCATTGTATGTAGTCGGTTAGCTCGTCCTTAGGGACTTCCGTTGGGTCTTCCCATTTGGCTGCTTCTTCCTCCCAGTCTTTCTCCCAGTTTTTCTCTATTCCTGACATCTTGTGTTTTATGTATTATTTAAGTAGGTAAGGGTGTTCGTAGGGGGACGGTTGAGGAGGTGGTTGAGGCGGTTGAGGAGGCCGTTCAAGGAGGCGGTTAAGTAGGATAAGGTGTTTTGCGCAGTGGTCCTCTGGAATAGATAGAACGAAAAGTCTAGTAGTTGTCGTGGATACCAGACAAGTAAGACAAGTACTCCTAGATGGTTTCTCTTCTTCTCTTTAACAGAAATAGATAGAATAAGATGCCTAGTAGTCGTCGTGGATACCAGACAAGTACTCCTAGGTGGTTTCTCTTCTTCTCTTCAACTGAAATAGGCCGATATGAAAGGTGAATGAGTATAACTATCTTCCAATCTGCTGTAAGGTGGACAGTACAACTGTCTTCTAAGCTATCTGCGTATTTCCTGATCTGTGCGCGCTCACTGATTAGTGTTGGTATACTTTAACAACGTGCAGAATACATATATCACAATGATATGTACTATGCGGTGTTGTTGATGGATTCTTGATTCTCTAAGATCTACGTGTTGTAAGAAAATGTAGTTCCTTGCGTGTTCCCCCTGACCTAAATAAGACTAGCGTTAGGGCTTAAGGAACTATCGTCTAATGCAATATATTCTAGCGACAATTAACTAAGGCCTATTTATAATTACTGGCGGCTACGACGTTAAAGGGCTTAAAAAGGCGATTACTTGGTACTAGGAGACGGGCTCTAAGATGCTAGGTTTAGTTAAGTCTTACCTTTAAACTGTAGCCGAGCATTTATTAGGTTCGTATATACCCTACCTAGTCCGTACGGCTGCCGTTTTCTAACCCATTCCTTAGGCCATACTACCATTACCTATAGTAAAAGTAGATAAGACGTTTAGCTTGCTAACCTTATTCTTATTAAACTAGAGAACAAAGGGCCTAAACTAGACGAGTTAGCGCCGTAATGTGACGGCTCGCACAAATACCTCTGAACCGAAGCTTGTGGATTGCTATCTTGTAAAGATACTAAGCTAAGGAGAAGAAAAGAAGGGGGTCGCAAGGACCATAGTAAATATATATAAAGGGGCAGCCGCCAAGGCGCTAGCAGTAAGCGAGCCAATCGTAGGTTGGCAGAATATGGTAACAGCATAGCAGAATTTGGCAGGTCGCGCTCTAGCACCGTCACATCACTCCCCCCTCCTGAAAAAGCCTGCCCTTAGGCGTTGTCCGAGCTCCCTATTGTCGTCTAAATTATCATAATTATCTAACCCTTCTTCCTAGCATTTAATCTAGTTGTCTAATTTACGTGGTAGTCTAGGGAGGTTAGGGTGGGCTAGGTGGAAGTCCCGTAGCTTATAGGGGAAGTACTTAAAATTAGATACGGGGTACCACTCTAGGTCGTCGTCATGGCCTACCCAGCTTGCATAGTATTTTAAGACATTACGAACCTTTTTTACTGCTAGGATTTCCTTAACTTCCTATTCTTCGTCCTTAGTAACCTGGATTAGCGGCGGGGGGTTATTATACTATCTAGGTAGTGGATTATCCGCAGCCTTTTGTAGCCAGTCTAGAGAGAAGATAGGGTGGATCCTTATTAACTCTAGAAGCTTAACCTTAAAAGAGTGTCCTACCCTTTAAAGAGTCTTATATGGGCCAGCTATTTGGTGGTCTAACTTATGGCTTGGTCTCTAGGTTTTCTAGTTCTTTATTAACACCTATACCTTATCTCCTACTTGGAAGTCTTCCTCGCGATAATGTTAGTTTATATTAGACTTCTTTTTTTCTTACACCTTTCTTATAATTGTTTGAGCAGTCTCCTAGGCTTTATGCATTCTCTTAGCAAATGCCCAGGCCTCTTTGTAGCTGAGGCGTTTGCGGGCCGTAGTGGGCTTAGTAGGCCTATCCCAATTAAAGGATGTTTGTGGTGTATACCCGTAGAGCAGTTCAAATAGGGACATCCCTATACTGTTATAGGGGAGTGTAAGCTGCGCGTAGTCTATTATAGGCAGTAATTCCAACTAGTTGTTCTAATAGTAGTCTATAAAGGGCCGTAGTCGCTAGTTGAGGTACTGGTTTATAATCTCAGTTTAGCCGTTAGTCTAAGGGTAGAATATAGTAGAGAGCTTAATCTTAATCCTAAGGATACGGTAGAGTTTATTCTAGAAATCCGATATAAACTAGGGGCCATAGTTAGAGATAATTAATTCGGGGGCGCCGTAGAATTAATAGATGTTGTTAACGTAGAGGCGGGCCATATCCTTCGCAGTTATGGTCTTAAAACAAGGGAGGGAGATGGATTGCTTATATAGTTAGTCAACTACTACAAAGGCTGCATCGTGGCCGTAGGCGTCCTTTGGAAATAACTTAAAGTCCATAGTAATATATTGCCAAGGGCGTTCTGGAACTGGCAGTGGTTATAGCTACCTAGGAGTTCAATCCCTAGGGGCATTTGCGCGTTTATAGGCGTGGCAGTTTCTAACAAATTGATCTATATTAGATAGAAGTCCTTGCCAGTAGTAATGGGGCGCTAGTAGTTGGTGGGTCTTATTATAACTAGGGTATGCTATAGAGACTTAACAGTAGGCTTTGTGGATTAACTCTATTTGTAGGTTGTTAATATCTGGAACTATAAGCCGTTCTTGGTATAGAAGCAGTCCTTCTTCTATTTCTAAATTAGGGTCCTCCTTTGCGGCTTGGTTATGGAGGGCTTTTAGGGAGTTAGCTGTGCGGTTTGTAGTTAGGATACGGTTAACTAGCCCTATTAGTTTGTCCAAAACTGCTCCCTCTAAGGGTGCTAGCTTATTCTGTTCAGAGTCTAGTTTCTTAAGAATTTGCGGGTTAAGCTGTTTGGGATAAAGGAGGGCGCGCGTCTGGTATTAGGTCTTTAGCTTATCCTAAGGTCCTACATCTTATTCCCTTTGGGTTAGTGCATTAACTTTAGTATTTTACTTGCCAGAACGATATATAATCGTAAAGAAGAATTTAGAGAGTATTTTGGCCCAGTAGGCTTATCATCCAGTAAGCTGCTTTATAGTTATAAAGTACTCTAGGGCTTTATAATCCGTATATATCTTAATTTGGGAGTTCGTGCCTTTAAGCTCTGCGCGCCATTGGGACAACAATTAAATAATAGCTAGCATTTCTTTATTATATACCTCGTAGTTACACTTGGCTGGGTCCATTGTTTTTAAGAAAAAGGTGATAGGGTACTATTTGCTATCTGGATATAACTGTAATAGGATTCCCGCTACAACTCTATTAGAAGCGTCCGTCTTTAGCATTAATTTAAGGTCTAGGTCATAGTGACAAAGGATTAAAGAAGAGATAAGCCGATCTTTTATCTCTTTAAAGGCTTCTATACAGTTGTTATTAAAGGTAAAAGGCGTATTCTTTTGGGTAAGTTGTATAAGAGGCCTTGCTACTACTCCATAGTTACGGATAAAACGGTAATAGAAGTTGTAGAAGCCAAGAAAGGACTAAATCCCCTTTATAGTGCGAGGGGGTTTCCAGTTACGGATTGCTTTGACCTTCTTAGGGTTAACCTTAATTCCTTCCATACTAACAATAAACCTAAGGTACTTTATTTGTTTTACCCTAAACTTATATTTTTTAATATTAACTTATAAGCCTACGTTCTGTAATCTCTCTAGGACCTTCTTAACATGAACTTAGTGCTCAAGTTCATTGTCTGAGTAAATGAGAATATTGTCTAGGTATACTGTACAGAATTTGTTAAGGTAATTAAAAAGAACGTCATTTATATACCTTTAGTACGTAGCCGGTCCGTTTATTAGTCTAAAAGGAAGAACTTTGTATTTGTAGGACCTATAACGGGTATGGAACATTATTAGATCTTTAGATGCAGGGTCTATTCTAATTCAGTAAAACGCTTAGCGGATATTAAGTTTAGTAAAGATTCTTGCCTAGCTTAGATATGCAAGGGTCTTGTTAATTAAAGGAATAGAATACCAATTCTTTTAAGTAATAGCGTTTAGCTTCTGATAGTCGATACAGAAACAAAGGCCTCCATTTAGCTTTTTTATAAACAGAATAGGGGAAGCAAAAGGGGCTTAACTTGGCTTGATAAACCCTTTATCAAGGTTATCAATTAAGTACTGCTTGGTTGCTTTTAGCTTATCCATTAATTATTAGTAGAGAGGGCTATAGCCTAGCGAGTTATTAGCTTCCAATTAAATCTTATAATCGTATGTCTGGTAAGGGGGTAACTTATCTAACGCTACTTTTAAGAATGCATCCTCGTATCCCATATAGACAGTAGGAAGGAGGCGTTTAACTAGCTCCTTATTAGTTTCCTTAACTGGCTCTTCTTCCCTCTTAGTAATAATCCGGTTAATTTTGTATAAGCTAGTTGTAAAGACCTCGTTATCCCTTCTGTACATATTAAAGTAGAACGCTATAGCGCTGATTGCAGTGATATCTACTATAGGGGGGTCGCGTGACAATAGGGGTATATAAGACTTTAGGGGCTTCTGAGGTAAAGGCGTTGTTATTACTCCTTTTAGCTCCTGTTGTATCTTTCGGAGGTTGTCCCTTATATCCTATTAGTATGTTCTCTTCCCTGTTAGTTAAATCTACGTAATTTGGATGTTGTCTATGTTACTATCTATCCTGCTGCCGTAAGTAGAGTCTTTGTTAACTGTAGCGCTCTAGGGGAGTATCTCTGTTGGTATAAATAAGTTCCTTCTAGCCTCGCGGCGGGTATCTTCTTGGGTGAAGGCTAGGTCGCGGTCCCTAACATCCTACTAATAGGTAGGGTTAGCCTTCGCGGCTAGTATCTTACGGTTGGTTCGGATTTCCCTAATAAAGGAGGGTAATTTCGGTCTATCCTCTGGCTAGATAAATTGTCTTTATTATCCGTTTAGCCAAATATCAAAATAGGACATCTATTTTTGGCTGAGGATTATATCGTGGGACCCTAGGTCTAGGACACAAAAGGGGATACCATACTGGCGTTGTCCGTTAAGAGCGATATATAACTTCAAGATGTGGGTAACCGGCTTACCGGCTTAACCGTTATAGCCTTTTACTTGGACAGGCTTTTCTAGTCTGGTAGCTTCTACATTTAGAAACTTAGCAACATTATTTATACAGGCAGTATTTATAAAGGCAAAGCCATTTGCTCCAGTGTTAATAAGGGCGGTTATATTAACTCTATATCTATTTTAAGATACTGTACATGGAACCATAAAGTGTTTTCCACCTATTAACTAACTTAGATTAATCTCTTTAAGATTAATAGGGTACCCTAGGGGGAAGTCTTTCCCTAGGGTTCTTCTTTTCCTAACTTGTCGGACGTTTCTCCTTCCTCTATCTCCTTAATATCGCCCATATCCTTTAGCTCTGGGCAAGATAAGGCAAAGTAACCCTCCTTATCGCAGTTATAGCATATAGCCGAGGTAGGGTCGATTGGGGTATTGTGACAGGGACCAGCTAAGGGCGTAGTATGTGGCTGGTTAGGCGAGGCTTGCTGGTGCGTAGTTGTAACCGCTTTTAGTATAAGAGCAGTTGTGGCTTGTCTTTCTACTTCGGCTTCTATAGGTGTGGCTGACGAGTTCTAATCGCTACGTAGTCACTTCTACCGATTAGGGCGGGCGTTGATCCGCTTTAGTTCTAAGTCTAACAATAGGCAACAAGCTGCAAGTCTTTTGTAGGTCGGTAGGTTGTTTAAGGTTACGGCAATCTTTTCTTATAGCCGGATTGTTAGCTTATTGTATAGATCCAAACGGTAGTTCTTAAGGGGAACCTGGCCTTCTCCTATAAGGTATAGGAATTAAGTCTGGAACTCGGCGAAGGGTTGGTTCGGTTTTATTATTAGGCAATTATAGTCGTACTAGGCATCCCGTACTTTGTTTGGGTTAACGTAGATAGCAGCTAGGTGCCGTATTATCTCGTTAATAGATGTAAATTGGATAGGGGAATCGTCCTCAAACTTGGCTTAAAGGTGCCGTTAGGCGTCCCCTGTGGTTCAACTAAAGAGGTAAAGCATTTTGGCTTCTTTAGAAAGGAAATAGTTGTGGTTAACGCGGAGCTTTCCTTATACTTAAATCCTCCAATTTTTAAAGGTAGGGTCTATCCCGTTAGATAGTAGTTAGGGGTTAGGGAGCTTAATGGACTTTAATTGCTTTATTATCGTATCCGTACTCCCTGGTGTGTTATATTTGGTTGAGTTAATAGGACGACTAGGACTTCTAGAAGGGGGGGCTAAGCTATTTTATAGGGCTGTAAGGCTGTCTAGGATCTCTTATAGGGTCTCCTGTGTACTTTGAGCTTGGAGACGGTCGGCTTCTTAATTAGCCGTTAGGGCACAAATCTGTTTGTGTATATCCATAATGTTATCGTTATCTTCAATTTCTAATCCCAATTAAATCTCGTGTTCTTCTTAGGTCAGGGCAGCTCTTTTGGATAAGCTTGCTTTAGGTGCCATTATTGGCTACCTAGGGTTCGTTGGTATCATACGCTTTGGTTTTAATTCCGGGGGTATAGGTCCAGTCCTATCTAGCTTATAAAGTGGGATATTATTAAGGCCTTCCCAGGTAGTGTAGAGTTATTTTAGTGTCTAAGTATAGCGCGTTAACGCGTTATTGCAGACGAATATTCTTTAGGGTGGGATATTATTAAGGCCTTCCTAGGCAATGTAGGGAGAGCTTAGTATAATGTGACGGCTTATATAAATACCTCTGAACTGAAGCTTGTGGATTGCTATCTTATAAAGATACTAAGCTAAGGAGAAGAAAAGAAGGGGTCGCAAGGACCATAGTAAACATATATAAAGGGGCAGCCGCCAAGGCGCTAGCAGTAAGCGAGCCAATCGTAGGTTGGCAGAATATGGCAGCAGTATGGCAGAATTTAGCAGGTCGCGCTCTAGCACCGTCACACGTATATAATTATGTTAATAACATAAGGGAAGCAGAATTAGTACGGTAAGGTTAAGTATATAGGCTATATGCGGAACACTAACCCTATCCTCTACCCCCTCTCTGCAATAGCCTGCTACTTCTTTAACCACTAGGGTAAAGACGGCGCTAAGAGCTTCCTATCCTTTTAGCAGCTAGAGAACTACTATAACCTATACGTCTTCCCTAGCAGTATTAAAGTACTATAACAGCCGCTAAGCTATTATACGCAGTTTAAATGGAATAAAAAGATGTTCTAGGGGGTAGGAATTTACTTAAAGGAGAAAACCTATAGTGCCTGCAAGCAGAGCGTCTGGCATGCCGAGCTTAGCGGCGTTAAGGAGACCTAAATTAGACGGGCCGGACGCTGGAATACGGACGCGATAACAGGAGCCTACCTCAGCTACCTACCCCATGCGTTTATGCGGTCAATCGCCGGCTTCCTAAAGGAAGGAAAGGGCTACTTTCTCCCCCACGCATGGGAGGTGCCAGAGGAGGCCCTCTGTTTAAAGATATAGCCTAAGACTGACGTCTGGCTAAAACGCATAGAGGCCTACTACCTAGGTAGGGCTAATAATGAGGTTGTACGGCTTAACCTTGTAGGCTTAGGATTTTTACGCCTCCTCTGCGCACTTAGGGTAATTCTACTACAGGACTTAGTAATCCTACGCAAGCAGTTCCTGCTCTACCCCCTATAGAAGGACCCCCTCTTCAGCTGTAAGGAGTACTAGAGATTTGCCGCGTGGGTAGAAAGCTCGCTGGCTAATGTAGTTACGCTGGATGAGCTAATAATGCGGAAATACTAGCCCGCCTATAAGGCCGTAGCTAAGCTAAGACACAAGGCCGCGATCTCTAAGATAAAGGGGGTTTAATTACGCGTGTAGACGATCTTAGAACGGCTTAGTGAGATAAAAAGGTTATTAGTATTATTCGCACCTATATAGATCTAGTAAGGGAAGACGGGTATCTAAATAGGGCTTATGGAGTCTATATATCCACCTTTAGGCGAGTCCGCGCCGTTTACTATAATGTCTACTATATCCGCGCCGCCCGCTTAGCCGTCTATAATATCTGACAATGGTACTAGAGGAGTCCTCCACATGCGTTTCCTGCTTACATAAGCAGACTCCCTTTTCCCGTTCGGTCTCCGCAGCAACCACTTTGGTATCTATAGTAGTCACCCTGGACCCTGTAGATATAGGCCTATATCAAGGCCTATATTCCTCGTAGTTAGATTCGATAGCTTCATTCATTCTTTTATCCTTAGATCCAGTTCATTAGGTTATAAGCACTCGTTGCTACCAAGCTGCAACGTTAGAAGATTAACACCTTACCACAGGTTGCATTAAGGGTTACCATACCTGTGCTAGGTCATATTATACTGCTCTATATTTAACGCCTTACTAAAGGCCGCATTAAAGGTTACCACACCTGCGTATAAAGTCATTTTTTTATTATTAAATTTACGCATCAAATTCGTTTGTTTACGCGTTAAATCCTTTTATTTACGCGTCGCTATGGGTAAAGACTATCTAGGCATTTAACGCCTCAAGAAAGACGGTTCAAATTGGCACCAATATTAGACGCAGCTTAGCACGTACCTACGTGGTAAGGGCCTTCTGCACATTATTTGGGAAGGTACGGGGCCACCTCCTTACCCAAAGCTCTAGGAAGAAAAACCTACGGTATCTATTAATTAAATACTAAAGGACGCCGATAAGGAGGAGCGAGATGAGATCCTTAAGAAGTCTTAAATCATTGTGGATATAAATAATTCAATTCGCTTAACTAATAAGGCACTTTCCAACGAGTACAATAAGAAGCTCAAACAGTATAATAAGAAAGACGGCAAAGTCTGTTCAGTTATCCTTAGTACAATTAACAATGAGATCATTACTGTATTAGAGCATAAGCAGACGGCAAAGGACTACATTAATTACCTTAAGTAGACGTTTAAGGCCCGTGGCTTAATCCACGAGACCAATATATGGGAGACTTTTGTTAAGCTCTGCTATTAGTTAAACCAAGCAATTATTACTTTCTTAAGCTATTATCAAGAAGCGGTTCAAGGAGTTAAGCAGGTAAAGCTTGCCCTAAATAATAAGATTATCATCTATTAATTCATTAACGCCGTTGACGAACACTTCCCTATATGGGCTTAAATCCAGCATAATAAGATCCGCGATGGCCACACAATTTTACTGCTCTAATTAATCGCTAATCTTACCGACGAGGCTCGGTGGAAGGACTCACTTAAGAGCTTCGCCTTGGTTAATAAGCCACCAGGTAACTTACGCAAATAGTCTGGTTAAGGACGCGGTAATAGTCGTGGTCGCGGCAATAGTCGTGGTCGCGGCAATAGCCGCGGTAGAGGTAACGGAGGAACCGGGCGCGGTGCCTTATTAGGCAATCAAGGCTCTGCCAAGGATGCTTCAAACAAGTGTGGATGGTGCAAGCTAGGTTATCTAGGTGGCGAGGATAATTGCTAGATAAAGCACGCCCACCTAAGACCCGAATAGTGGAGACCTGGAGAGAAACGGCCTTCGCGTTTAGGTGATGGAGCAGCCTTAAATATAAATGAGGCCTTTAAGGGGACATCCAATTGCCCCTCTTAAGCTACCAATTTGGCCACCAGATTGATCTTTGCTACGTAGGTTATTGGGCTAGCAGCTATAGCTTTAGGAACAAATATTAAGGACTCCTGGATAGCCGACAGTTGCTTGAATATTTACATATGCAATAATATTAGGAGGTTTGTGTAGTATAAGGAAATTAAATCTATCCAAATTTAGACGGGAGGAGGCCTAATAAAGGCCATTGGCGTTAGATTAGTTGAGCTTATAGTTACCTAAACTAATTACTTGGCCTATACAATTATATTTACTGAAGTGTATTACTGTCCTAACTTCTTTATAAATGTTATCTCGCTTAGTATTCTATAAGGAAAGGGAGCCTTTTTTAACGGTCTCTATAATATAATTAACCTCGTTAAAGATCGGGCAGAAATAGCCTACACTCTATGCATTAACGGACTTAATATGTTTATACTGGTAGACAACCCCGCGGAGGTTCCTTTCGCAATAGCTCTAGCTACCGCACGATCGCGCCTCTATAAGAAAGGCGTGCTTGCCAAAGCTACTATGGAGACTTGGTATAAGAGACTATAATACCTTCCTCCTAACTAGATACGTCTCCTTGCCAGAAGCATGAAGGGGATTATAGTTACTAAGGATAAGCTATTTCACTGCAAGGACTGTTACCTTGGAAAGGCTAAGAAGCAAATATTAAGACGCCCTTAACGACGTAGCAATCGCATATTTGAAAAGGTGCATGTTAACGTGGTTGGGCTATTAAAACACAAAGGCCTCCACGGTGAGAAGTACTAGGTACTATTCACTAATAACCAAACACGCTTTAGATGGATCTACTGTATATTAAATAGAGGCTCCGCGGCCTCTACCTTAAAGCAGTTCATCTGTATAATTAAGACTTAAACAGGGATAACAATTGGCCGCTTTTAATTGGATGGAGCTACTAAGTGGTTCAGTAAGGACATAACTGATTTCTTTAAGGACGAAGGTATACTTACTAAGGTCTCTACCCCATATACCGCACACTAGAATGGAATAGCAGAGAAGGCCAACTACCTAGTTAAAGAAAGGGTTAGGGTGATGTTAATTAAGACTTAATTGCCACTAAAGCTCTAGCCTAAAGTCGCTAAGGCAGCTGTATATGGGCTTAATATGTTACCTATATTAGTTAATAAAGACAAAGCTCCGCCCGCTTAAGCAATGGCTTACGCCCTAGGTAACACTAACTCTATAATTATATATGCTAACTGGAAGATCTATAGCTATCCCACCTACGTCTATATTAATAAAAAAGACCCTCAGCGGTAATAGGGTAATAAGTTCGTTGTAAGAGCTTAGAAAGGACGATTGGTTGGCTATAAAGGCTTATATATATATCACGTCTATCTACCTTATAAGAATAGGGTTGTTTAATTAAGCAGCATTACCTTTAATAAATTAGAAACCTTTCTCACTACACTAATTAGTAAAGAAGAAGGCGGCGATAATAATATCTACTAGGTACTACTTGAGGAACTTCCTACCAAAGACACTGCACCAGAGGTCTCTTGGTTACTGTAGGAAGGAAGTGAGATCTCTAGGTCACTGTAGGAGGCAGATAAGGTCTCTTAAGCCTCGCAGTCAGGGGGTAACTCTTAGTTGGGGGGTGCCTCTGGCGATTACGATATCGCACCGCAGCCCAATTAATCTCCCCTCACTGACGACAAATAGGTAGGCCTTAACTAGCAAGAGCTTCCTAATCTAGGAGGATACCTTTATTAGGAAGGGACTTACCTAAGGAACATCTACTAGGAGGATCTGGAACAGATTCTGACTAAGTACTTAAATAAGAAGACTAAACCTATAGCGAACACTCATACACGGTTAAAGCCACGGCTTAACTATAGCGTACTCTATAGAACCGGAAGGAAGGAGCCGGCTATAAAGGCTACCTACCTTACCCCGTCCTTCGTCTATATATTCGCAAGCGCTCTATCACAGCCTTAGTAGATAAGGATAACTAAGGGACTACCTCCAGAGCCTCACAACTGGAAGGAAGCCATGAATTCAATATTTAAAAAGGAATAGAAGGCTGCGGCGGATAAGAAATGGGAGTCTTAAATAGTTAATAACTTATTTAAGATCGTCGAACTTCCACCTAGAGCTAAGGCTCTACCCGTTAAATGGGTCTTTATATACAAATTTAATGAGAATAACGTCCTATTTAGATGGAAAGCACAGCTGGTATTATGCGGTGATAAGCAGCGCCCAAGAATTAACTACGGCGATATGTTTATAGGCGTCGTTCGACCTAGTACATTTAAGCTACTAATGGCCCTGGTTGCCGTATACAATTTAGAATGTGAGCACTTGGACGTAATTACGGCCTTCCTTAATAGGAAGCTTGACTGTAAGAACATCTACATTTAGCTACCAGGAGGATACCACTAGTATTAGAAGGACGGCGTTGCTCTTATAGGCCTACTACTCAAAGCTCTCTACGGACTCAAGCAGGCGCCACGTCTTTAGTATAAGGAGCTTAAGAGCTTCCTTATTACCCTTAAATATATGCCAATTCCAGCTAACCTATGCGTCTTCGTCAGCCAGTAAAGCGGCTAAATTATTATCGTCTACGTTAATAATCTTATCTTAATTAGACAAGATATACAGACGATTGAACTTCTTAAAGAGGCACTTAGGAATAAGTACAAAGTGAGAGACTTAGGCCCAATTGCGTACTACCTAGGTATTTAAATTATAAGGAACCGCCAGGCGCGATCAGTTCGACTAGTATAGGACGCCTATATTAGAAAGATCCTATATACGTTCTATATAGAAGACTGCGCACCAGCCTCTACACTAATTTACCTATCTGTAGTAGACTTTAAGCCACGCGAGCCTAATAATCAAGCTCCGCTAGAGCTAGTAAAACGGTATTAATTACTAATAGGCTCTCTACTTTATCTATGTAATTGGACTTAACCCAATATGGCCTAGGCCGTAGGAAAGCTCTGTCAGTTCCTACACAACCCTGCCAAACTATATATGGAAGCCGCGATGCAGATACTCGCCTACTATATAGGAATAATCAACTTAGGTATAGAGTTTGGCTTACCCCAAAGGCAGCAGCCACCTCCAAAAGCCTTCGCCGAGGCGTTAGCTACGGACCATACTACCCCTAATTATAATAGGGAATATAGCGGAAGCGCACTAGGTGATATACCTGACCTATAGCTACACAGCTATAGCGACGCAGCGTTCGCAGATACGGTTAATAGGAAGTCAACTTCTGGCTATATCTATAAGCTAGCAGGTGGCCTAGTTTCACACAAGTTAAGTAAGCAGTCAATTCTTACAACCTCTACCACGGAGGCTAAGTATGTAGCGATAACGCATGCGGCTAAGGAAGCCTTATGGCTCCGTTGATTGCTTACTGACTTGGGCTACACCGGAAAGGATCTACTACCAATATATTTGTATGGCGACAATTAACCAGCCATCAGTCTTGCCAAAAGCGATAACTACCACGCACGCACTAAGCACTTTAAGCTATACTGGCACTACATTCGTGACAAGGTTTAAAGTGGCGTAATCCACCTATAGCACGTTCCTATAAGCAGCATGGTGGCAGACGGTCTTACGAAGCCACTGTCAACAGTTCAGTTTAGGAACTTCGTTAAGCAGCTGGGCCTCGTTCGATGCAATATAGACACTAAACCCAAGTAGGAAATCGTACACAGGTTAGCAAAACCTTGGAGGGTACACTATTTGACGATTCTAACCAATGCTGACGACTTTTAAATGGGGGATAAAAACGATGTAGAGCTCGTGACGGGTGATCGATCACAGCTTAGGGAGAGGTCAAATAGGACCTATAATACACTTGGAGGATTACAAGGTGTTTCTTTTATATATTAACAAGTTCAGCACTGATTTAGGAAGGGTCTGATTCTGTTTTGGTGGAGTACTGGGGGGTGTAACGATGGTACTGGAGGAGTCCTCCACATGCGTTTCCTGCTTACATAAGCAGACTCCCTTTTCCCGTTCGGTCTCCGCAGCAACCACTTCGGTATCCATAGTAGTCACCCCGGACCCCGTAGATATAGGCCTATATCAAGGCCTATATTCCTCGTAGTTAGATTCAATAGCTTCATTTATTCTTTTATCCTCAGATCCAGTTCATCAATATCCGCACTGCCTGCTTAGCTATCTGCAATATCCGCACCGTCCGCTTAACTGTCTACAATATCCGCACTGTCCGCTTAGCCGTCTATAATATCCGTGCCGTCCGCTTAGCCGTCTACAATATCTGTACCGTCCGCTTAGCCGTCTACAATATCCGCACCGCCTGCTTAGCCGTCTACTATATCCGCATCGCCCCTACTGGCGCAGGCACAAGCTAATACTTAGCTGTCTCTTCCATTTATCCTTAACCCGCAGGCACCACTAGGGAAATATACAGTCAGTGCCGAAATATCGTGAACTCGGGCCGGAGTAAGTCCGCGTATCCCCCACCAATATCAAAACAATACACCCCCTATGGCCCCACTAATATAGCTTTATATTTTTCAAATAAAGGTCTATTTTATAGCCCTATTCTAGGGCTATAAGATAAGCCCTTATTTATATAGTTTAGGGCTATTTTAGTAAAGTTATGGGGGTGCTTGTTTTTGGGGGAGGAGGGTCGGATTAGTCAGCGCAGAGCCTCAATTTAAGTTTTGTGGCCGTTTTAAAATACCTTATATAGTTCCACCAATACTAGTCCAATTTATATAAACAAGGGCTTATTTTATAGCCCTAAAATAGAGCTATAAAATAGGCCTCTATTTATAAAATATAAAGCCATATTAATGAGGCTATAGGGGGCGTATTGTTTTAATAGTGGTAGGGGATGCGCGGACTTACTCCGGCCCGAGTTCACGATATTTCGGCACTGACTGTAAAATGCTTTAAGGCGGTAATTTAGTCTTCCAGCTCTAGACTAAGTAGACTTTAGGGCTAGCGGGTAGGCCGTTAATTGAAGCTCTTAATTGCTGCTAGGGGGCACACTGGCGAGTTAACGACGAGGCTATATTCTATAGCCGTCGCCGTAGGATAATTAAGGATATAAGACGGCGCGTAGAAGACGGTATAGCAAGAGATAAAAGACAGGCTATTAACCAGCTAGAACAGCTACGAGGCCGGCATTCTTTAGATTAGCTTTGTAAGAATATTTAAATAGTTATTTTACTATAGTAACTAAGACGCCTTAATGTACGACTATACTGCCGTAACCGTGACCGTAACCAAGACGTCTCAATATAGGACTATACTGCAGTAACTATAGTGACCGAGACGTCTTAATATAGGACTGCATTACAGTGACCAAGACGCCTTAATGTAGGAATAGTGTTGGAAAACAAGCCCGCAACGATATCACGTGATGAGACTTGGGGAGAACCTCTTGGCAGGAATCTGACCAATCAGAGAACTTCGACCGCTGGTCGAAGTTCCTTGAAATCTCTTCAACCACCTATATAGAAAATAAGCAATACACAGAGTTTTAGCTCTATAACCTCAATTTAACAGGTTATAAGCCTGGGTTCGCGCCTGACGAGCTAAATCTAATTACTTTATTGTTAATAATAATTGCTGTCGCAACATTACTACACAGGCGTCAAAAAGTCGTTGAATGTTTAACTAACTTACGACGCTATAACGAGCGGCTACGTAGCTGCCAATGACGGACTCTACGCCGAATGCACAAGAGGATCCTACCAAGGATAAGCCTAATATAGTCCGTTATCAGACAGCGGCACTAGAGGCTTAGGAGGACCTCTTATTTAGTAGACAACCTTACTATTGTTACAAACAGAACGATAGAGTTTCGAGAATAAAGCCTTATGATAACCGTATCAGTGTTAGATCAAAAAAAGCTTATTAGAACTGCCTACACCGGCTAAGGAATATACTAAGTCAAAACCTATACTATAAATACTCCTTATAAAGGAAACCAATCTGACAACGTTGTCTTAACAAGGCCTACAGACTGCCTACTACAAACCACCTACCACATAAAGCCCCGTTAATATAAGCGACGAACATACCGTCCAAGCCTTTATTTGAAGGCTCGTTAGATGGGAAGACTGGCCGATGTTTAGTATTAATATACAAAACCACTTCCGATCTAGAAACATCAAGTAGGTCCTTAATAATCCACCACGGCCTTTTCCTACACTTAAGTCGATTAAAAAGAAATAGGCGGACTTAGGCTTTACTAGCAAACAGCTAAAAATTAAACTAGCTAACCTAGTAAAGGAACAGGAGAAACACGAGGAACAGCTAGCCTACGCAGCCGGTTTTATTAACTAAAACGTTGGCGATATCTATAAGCCATTTATGTCGAATGCTGGAAGGGCACTTAAAAAATGGAAGGCCCTAAAAAAACGCTTTAAGGATCTTAATCCGGCAGCTGTTACCGATATTATGGCCACCTTCTTCACTAAACGCGTTTAAGACTTTAAGAACGTAGAGGAGTTTGTCTCCTATATTACGTCTAGTGCTTTTATCAAACTAAACCCAAACGGTTCAAACCATCTTATCAGACGTTTGATTGATATTAAACTAAGTTTATTTAGTTTAATAACTATTAATTAAACCAAACCCGATTGATCTGGTTTGACAATTAATTGCTTATATTGCTCTAGCTGCAAGCCTATAGCTGCAAACCTTCGCGTAGGCCTGATTTTAATAGCATAAGCGCCTTGATTGTGTCAGGCTTGAGGCTATTGCGCTTATCTATAAAGATATTAAGAGCGTTGCTAAACTTGCGCTCCAGGTTACTACTTTCTAGCGGCGCTGCAGCAAGATCAAGAGCTATTGAACTAAGTATAGGATACTTATTATGACGGTTAAACCACCAGTTAATCACATTAATATTAATCTTTATTCCATCGTTCCTTACCAGCCTCTTTATAACTGGGCTATTAAGATAGCGATTAATCTCCTTAGCAACAGGATCTCTTGCCTCCTTACCCCAATCAGAATCACTGTCTTTGGGCTAGTACTTAGTATAAGGCTTCTGCTTACGTGGCGAGCCGCGTATAGCTATTACCTTTGGTGTAGGAGGCCTGCTCTTAAGTAAAGCATAAGTAAACTCTTTAAAGTCGTCCTTGACAGCTTCTTGCCATTTAGGCCTTAAAGCCTAATATGTCTTAAACCACCGAAACTTCCTACTAGGATGGAGAAGAACAGCTGCTTGGTAAGCTGGTGTTATATTACTAAGGCTGTAGTAGTAGTCAAGTTTCTCCTATATAAGCTCTACTATAGTGATGACATACTTGTTCGTATACTTATTAGCTACTAGCCTTACTTTTTACTTCTCTATAAAGGTTAAGAGGCTATTGAGCTTTGTAAGCCACTGCTAAAGAGAGCCAGTATTGCTATAAATGCTACAATACTCTAGTTTAAAGGTTGCTTTAGCTAGAGGCTCTAGTATCTTCTTAATATCATGCAGAGCCTCCTAGTGATTAGGTAGGAGTTGATTGCCAGAGATACTGCGGTTGGAGGTTAATTTCTGCATTCTGGTATACTTGTTAATAGCAGGGCGTAAGCGGAGACCTATTTAAAAGAGATTCTGTTAGTAAGGTCTTAATCTATCCCTAAAAAACAGGCTTGGTATTAAGGCTTATTGTAAAACCTAATTAATTAATTAGGCTTAGCTTCAGAAGGTAGAATAGTGGCTATTAATTATATAGCGCGTATTTAAGTTAATCTAAGTTGCTAGCTGGCAACTTACCTACTAACCAGCCTTCTTACGCACTAAGATTAAAAGCTATAGCTAAACCTTATATTAACCTTTAAGGGTGAAAATAAGGTCCTAGTGTGTTCTACTAGGCAGTTCACCTACCACATTTAATTATCTTATAGGTACTATTCCATCTCGTGGCGTTCTCTTTGACAAGTGAGTATAGGTAAAGGCCTTAATTGTTATTTATGGCCCTTTAAGCATCGCGGAAGGCCTCCCTGCGTTGTGGTGTTATTATAGCGTAGATTGCTAAGTTGCGAAGCATGCTAATAGGACCTTTCTGACGCTAGGCTTTGTGTTGCTTTTAAACAGCCTTCTCTTCTACTTGTTTAGCATGTATCTCCGCTGTAAACTGCTCTGCTTTTTTATTGCTACGTGTATGCCAGGAGGCTACTTCTTCTGCGGAGTATAAGGAAGCCTTTGCATGTATATTACTATATAGGCCATTCTTTGCTATAAGGTTGATTATGTGGTAGCTATATTAAAGCTAGAAGAGCTTCTAATCCTTATCTAGATAGTTATAGAAGTGCTATGTAAAAGTGTTATTGTTTAACGCATTATCTATAGTAGTATATACAATATAGGATGTAATATTATAGGATTCTATAGTAGTAATTACTATAGAAGCAATGTTCTTACTAGTATAAGGTCCTAGAAGCATATAGAAGGTAATTAAAAGGTTCTATAGCTTCCCATTCTAATTAATAAAATGCGCCTTAATACCAAGGAACGCGATATAGTTAGGCGATGTCCAGATATTAAGTATAAGGCTTATATTGGAGGCTGCAGTATAGAGAGCGTGTTTAATGCGCTTACTTATAATCTTTATATCTTTAATTACCTATTTAGAAACTGTTGCTGGCGATATAGGGTGTAGGCTTATAGCTATAGGGTTAAGCAGGCTGATAAGGCGAATAAGGTGCTCTAATAAGGCTCTAGTAAAAGAGATATTGTCTAAGACCACAAAGGCAACAAGGTGTTCGCGGTATTGGTAGAATTTGACTCAATAAGTAGGTAAACCTTTGGTTGTAATAACGTTCTCCTCTTTATAGGGTTCTTCTCCCTGCCTATTAAAGCCGTGGGTGTTAACCATATGGCTAATTACATGTAATATAGAGGCTGCTAATCTAACTACAGGAGGGATTACTCTATGGCCTTTCCTATTAGCAGGTTTCGTGTAAGAGATTGTAGGCTTATATCTACAGCAAAGCCAGTACTGCTGCTGCTTTGTATCTTATACTAGAGTGCTATACTACTAGACCCAGGCTCTATACCTGCAAGAGGTCTTACTATTAAGCTGTGGAGCAAGCTAATAGCTAACTGCATCTTTAGGCCTAAAGATGAAGCCATCTACGCCATATATTGGCTGCCTTGGGTGTAAACTGCCCTCTATAGAAAATAGCAAAGGCGTAAATTAATTAAAAATATCACTAATTGATATATCTAAAGGTATTAAGTGGGAAACCTAATTAACTAAGGTAAACACAGTAAAGAAAGGGGCTGTAGAGGTAGGATAGAAGAGTCTTTAGTAGGGAGGCTGCACAAGGCTTAAAGGATTTTGACGCCTCCAATACCTATGGCTATTAGCTCTCTACTATCCTACTAGAACTTTATTTCCACTAAGAGATTAGTTCCCAAGGCAACTAGCTTATAGTAAGGGTAGGAAGGCTATTTTAGCAATTTATTAAACCAATAGACGATTAATTTAGTCCAATTAGTTTATTTAATTGGTTTAATCTATATTAAACAAACCTTAATTGGACCAAATTAATCAAACTAAACAACCGTCGATAAGGGTCCGGTTTAATAAAAGCACTGATTACGTCAAACCTTAATCGCCTTATTAAAATGGACCAACCTATTAACTACAAACTCCTTGCCCAAGCGGCCCTTCTGCACGGAATTAACTCTACCAACTATGCTTAGTTTAAAACAACTAAACGAATAAGTTAGATGCAGGGAAATACCGACCCGCGAGCCTTAGGCAAGGAACTTATTATCTTTAATAGTAAGCTTGATTAAGAGGCTTCTACTATACTAGTAGTACGTTTAAATGACGGAACCTCCATAAAGAGAAAAATTGCACCAGTAGGAACGTGTAAATACCCTAACTACGTAAAATATAACAGAACTACGCACTATAAAGAAGACTGCTGGGAGAGAAACCCAGAAAACGTACTAAAGAATATTAGCGATAGAATCCGCGCAAGGAAGAAGTAGAGGACAACTGGGTTACCTATTTAGCTTAATAAACACACTAATTAAGTTAAATCTGAAGCAAATCCATAACGCGAGCTTGCAGCAGCGGTAGTATAAGCCTAACTAAGCAGGTACGACTTCATCTATAATACCGCTGCTACCGTCCACTACTATAAGAATTGTGAACTTCTTTTTAACTACGTTAATAACGACACCTTATTAGGTACAGTTAGTCCCTATAGAGCTTAATTAGTAGGCAAAGGATCCGTCTCTATATAAACCGCACTACCTAATGGAAGCCACGGAAGTACGCTTACTTTACACAATGTTCTTTATGTGCTACACTTACTAGCAAACCTACTATTTAGAAGCCGACTTAAGGAAATGGGCGTCTTCTTTAACAACAAGACTCATAAACTTAAATATAATAGTAAGGTAATAGGATACGCACCTAAAGTTCAACGACTTTACCTAATTCAGTAGTGTAACTACTTGTCAGAATTAATCCTCTAGATAATTAAAAACGACAAAAGCCTACCTATTTAGCATTACCGATTTAGCCACCTTAACTATAGTAACCTCAAACGCCACCTAAGTAAACTTGGTATTAAGTTTAACAACATTAGTAATAAATACTATAAGCCCTACGCTTAATCTAAAGCCAGAAAAAGGTATAATAGAACGCCCTAGGAACGAGCTACACGACTATTTTAATTTGTCTATATAGATCTAGTGGGACCTATTACCCCCGTTGGCTTTAAAGGCGAAAGATACTACGTATCTTTTACTAACGACTATATAAGGTTTACTATAGTCTACACCATCCGTATAAAGGATGAGTGGCTTAGTACTTTATAGAGGTACTATAATTAGATCCACACTAAATTTGACCTTAAAATTACTAGAATTTGTACCAACTATAAAGCAGAGCTCCGTAGCAAGAAAGCAACCACCTGAATAAACAATCTAGGTATAGAATTTAAACCTACCGCCTCACACGCTTAGGAAGAGAACGGAGTAGTAGAGCGCTTGTAGCGAACCTCTACCAAGATTACCCGCTTAATAATCCTTACTGGCAATATACCAGACTTTCTATGGCCCGATGTACTCCTTATAGCTATATATATTAAAAACAGACGCCCTACAAGAGCTCTTTTTAATGGCATGTTACCCTATAAAAAGCTTAAGGGTAAACCTCCCTTAGTATACTACCTAAGGGCTCTAGGATCTACTGTCTACTCCCTTATAGCTAAAAAAGATCGTGTAAAATCAGCTAGGTTCGCTCTATAAGTAAAAAAGGGTGTTCTAATTGGCTATAACGGCAAGATAATCTATTACGTTTGGCTACCAGATAAACAAAAGATTAAGCGACTTAAAGATATCAAAATCTACAAAGGCGATATTAGTTTAAAAACTACTACTATATTTATGGAAGAATCCGTCAACTTGTCTAATAAGCAAGGGAGGGAAGACACTACTCCTTAGCCAAAGCCTCTATTAAGAAAAAGACAACAAAGAATTAATTAAAAGGAAGGTCGCGATAGCTTGCTCTATAGGCTTAAGTCTCTGCCCAAAAACCTTACTATAACCACTACTCGATTAGGCCGCCAGACGTTAAGAGTTAACCTACTAAGCAACCCTACTACCTTCCTTATAAGCCTTATAGGTACAGACCAAAGCCTTAACCAATAGGCTGACAATATTAATAAGCTACTAAGCAACTGGGATAACGAAATAGGTAATGAACTAATAGCCCTTCTATCTACCTTTCCTCCTTAATCTACACCTTAAAACCCTTACTTAAACAATTGCGACGCGGTTAATCCTATGGCTCTACTAGCCGGCCATATTTAATATACTGGCTCACCCGATCTTAAAACGTATATATCTACTACCTTAATTAATAAAGATAAGCCTTATACATATAACCGAGTAATTAACGGCCTAAATAGCGAAGAATAGATAAAAGTAATAATAGAGGAGATAGGGTCTCTAATTAAGAACTAGACATAGGAGCTTATTAACCTTACCTCCCTTAAGCCACCTTATAAGCCTCTCGCTGGTAAATAGGTGTTTAAAGTTAAAAAGGGAAAGGATGGCAAGGTCCTCCGCTATAAAGCTAGATAGGTCGTTAAGGGATATCTATAGCAGTATAGTGTCAACTACAACTAAACCTTTACTGCGGTAATAAAACCTATGGCTTTTAGGGCTCTATTCGCGATTGCTGTCTACTACAACCTTAAAATTAAACAGATAGATGTTAAAACCGCCTTTCTCTATGGACCAATTAATTAAGAACTCTACGTCGTTATGCTAAAAGGCTATAAAGAAGCCGGTAAAGTCTGCCGCCTTAAGAAGGCCCTCTATGGACTAAAACAGTTACCTTAAATCTGGTACGAGACGCTCTTAAAGTTTCTACTAGAAAGACTTGGACTTTACTATCTACACGCAGATTACAGTATATTCGCCACTAGTAAAGGATAGAAAGGTTTAATTATTTCTACCTATATTAACGATACTAAGATTATCTATAAGGATATAGCAACAGTTAATTAGGCAAAAGTAGAGCTCAAAGCAGCCTTCTAAATGATAGATCTTGGGCTAATAAGCTTTTACTTAGGCATAATAGTTATAAGAGATTAAATGAAGAAGAAGATTATACTCTTATAGCGAGCCTACCTTATCAAAGCTCTTAAACGTTTTAGGTTATAAAAGGCTAATACCTTACTAGTGTGGGAGGGTACGGTCTTTCTTAGATAGGAAGTCACGGTGTGGTTAGTCAGTCAGTTAGTCGTAATTAGGCAGTAGGGAAGCGGTCAGTAAGAAGAGAAGAAAAGAGTATATTAAAGAGAAACTGTGTGTCTATTGGCCCTGTCGGAGTTGTTAAAGACTCTAAGGGCTCTAGACCAATCTATATAAAATATATAGAAGGCCTAGGCTCTCCCGAAGCTACGCCTAATCTAGATGTTAAATCCAGGGGGCCAAATTATACTACTATATACCTCCCCTACCTAAGTCGTTGTCCCCTAACGACTTCCGAAACTCTAAAACTCCTTATCTTTAAAACAAAGGCGCGGTAGGTGATTGTATGCGTTCCTTGCCTTTACCACAAACCCAAGATGGTGAATAAGGAGACTCCGTTCTGGTTAAACAAGACCGTTCTCGTCCGCCTGGCTGAGCAGTACGAGATGTATTAGACTGGCGGCTCTTAGATAATATAGCTCTTTCGCGTCCTTCCACTTGCTTAGTTCTGTCCCACAATTCTTTAGGCAGCTCTGCATGACTCTGTCCTTCTGCAATAATTAGGGGTACTCTACTTGGATCTACCGTAACAGTTAAAGGCTCGATTCTATTGTCAACGCAGTAGAAGTACGAGCGGCTGTTAAAGCGCTCCACTTTAGTTGCACGTATAAGCTGAAACGCATCCTTATAGTTCTTAACGGCCCTTAGACGATAGGAATGTATCTATTTTACAACTTCGTTCCTGTTACCAGTAAGAAGAAGATTACAATCTTAGATCACTATTAGAGAATCCCATCGTCGTTTACTAAGAAGGGCGTTGGATAGAGCGCTGGCAGCCGTAAGCTTAACTGCTGCAGGGAAGCAATATGGAATTACGCCGTAGAGATTGGCATGTCCAGATGGCGTATAGGGCGGCGCTCTTAAGTCTTAGTGCGCATCTGCCAACTCTGTCTAAGTACCTCCTTTAGTGACCTTAAGGTTATTATGATCGTCCTAAATACTAACAAACTATAGTAGCATTGTTCGCCGGGTCCCAGTTAAAGGTCCTTTCACTCCATAAGGAAGGTAAGGCATGGTTATACATACATCTCCCTTCTTACATGGCTGAGCTACCTAGTCGGTCGCATATTTTTCTACGTCCTTAGCGGTCTAGTTATGGTCTAAGATTTTATGCATAAATCTATTGCCCTTAGCCAACCCTCGCGCTTTAAGATCTGCCTACCACGATTTTAAGTAATAATATATGCCGGGAAGAATAATTGTGCAGTTGTCCTCAGTCTTATTATCTAGAGAAACGCTCCCTTAGATTATATTGGCACTATATCCACTTTTAAGGAGCGAGGGAATATTAACGTTAATATAGCGAAAAGCTGTAGAGTCTCCTTTAACCGCGAATTTCGCATAATAAGGGTAGGAAATGAGTCGCCACTAGCTGTCAGGCCTAAGAGCGTAATAGAGGCGATAATACTAAGGGTCTTGTCTTATTAGCTGTTGGCAGAGACTGTAGACCATTGTTCTTAACTAGCCGTAATTTGGTCGCCCATTAATTAGACGATAATAATAGCGGTACATACGTATTTCCTTATTAATTATTGCTAAGATACTAGAATCCCACTACTACCTAAATATACTTAAAACCACGGATTCTTCTCGCTGCTATATATCTTGGTTGTTTGGTAACAGCATCCAATTAAGTAAAGCCTCCCTGTTATAGGAAAACCTTAGTGCCGAGTTATAAATAAACTTATACAGTTCTAAGGAGTTAGACGGAACTAGAGGCCTATAAGCTTTTCAGAACTAGGAGTACGTAGTAGGGTCTATCTTTATAGTGCCTAAGTAATTGCGAGCGTGATATATTAAACGGAGTCTGTGATATAGCGCGGTATAGTTTAGACCCTTTATTGCTAAACCTATACGCCCTTCTATAGCTTATGTGTGCATCTAGCAGACCTTATATATTTCTGGGTTTGAACCAGCCGCCTTATACTAACTACGCAAGAGCTTCATGACCTTAGTTAGTTTGATTTTGGTGGTTTAGTTTAGGAACGCCTTAAAATAAGCTAGTATATTATCCTTGTAGTTACATCCTTATTTTGCGTGGAGTATCGCCACAGCGTCTACGGCCTCCTTAATGTATTCTTTATCATCTCCCGGCTTAATAATGTTTTTATTAAATAGTGATTCTACTCCTAGCCCTCCTACTTCTAGATAAGCAACTGTAAGCCCTCTCCTTGGATTCCTCCTTAAAGAGGATACTGGCAGCTATAGGGGCAAGCCAACAGGCGTTCCAGCTACAAGAATGCTTTTATTTATAGATAATAAAGGCAAGTCCACTAATATAGGCGATCCTTACTAGGACGGGCTTAGCATAATACTAACACCTCCTCCTTAAATAGGTGTTGATGGCTGAAAAGCTAAGGGATTTATTACGTCGGAAGTATATTATAAATGCGCTTATAGTGTAAGAGCTAAGCTCTCTCCCACTTATCTAATTTTGACATTGGTAACCTCTAGTCCCATAGTAGTTAGTCTTCTATATCTCGGCGGCAGGTCCTTATTTAAAACAAGAAAGCCAGTTAAGTGTCTCCCTAAATTATACTTATTTACTACCTAACCTAATATCGCTCTTCCTAACATTTTAGGCGCGAGCGCAAAGTCAGTTAGCTATAGTTAAGTAGTATTCTTAATGCCACATTTTGGATAATTAAGCCTCTTAACCAGGGCTTTATTAACTCGCGCTATTACTTTATAAAGTAAATAGACGGTAAGCTTTCGGGTAGTAGAAAGGAAGTAGTAGAAGACTACATGTTTTAGTGGTCCGTTAAGAATATCCTATCCCTAGGCTTTTTGGATAGTTTCTCTAGCTTTATTATACTAATTCCTTTAATCTTTTGCCATCTTACTAACATTAGAGATGTCCTTAAAGATTATTAAGAACGTGTTCTTTTCTAGAGATGCTTATAACCCATTATCATAATTAACGAAATCAACTACTACACTAGCAGCATCTGTGTAATTCTCTCTCTTAAGCAGAATCTTGTTACAGATTTAGATAAGCACTATATAACACTAATTAACTGCGAAGCCTCCAACTTCTATAAGGATATTATTAATCTGTCGCTTAGCTCCTTTATATAGTACTAGTGGTCTGCTAGACGAAGACATAATAAGTATACTATTATTAATTCTGCTTGGTTTGTGCTTTAGCTGATTACAGTTATCTTTAAGGTTTATTAAGGGCGAAAAGGTAAAGTTCTTAATAGGGTTTCCTAATATAAATAGTCCACCAAATCTAGTAGCGGTGTGGAGTTCTACTAATACTAATTGTTAAATAGACCAATTATGATTTTCCATCCCCAGGATGGAAAATCGCTATTAGCTTAGTAAAGGCGGTAAGCGGAACTAACATCTTTGCAGTAAATAATACTAGATGGTTATATATAAATATTCTTCTGTCCTTACCTTACTATTAACACGCATTAGATTCCTGTGACTAAAAAAAGCAAATAAGAAAGCGTAATAGAAAGAGCTTTAGGAAATACGGCAAATAAACAGATAGATTACGCGGCTATTATTTACATTCCCTCCCCTACCTCAGAACTTAACTGTCCCTTAGTTAAACATTTCGTACTTAGTTCTGTTAAATAATCTTTTTAAAACGCGCACTTCTTAAAATACGCGGCGTTATAATACTGGTGGATTTTATATGACATCCTCCTTAGGCTCTGGCTCTGCTATTATTTCTTATAGTATAGTTCCGCCTAACTAGTCAAGCCGGTCCTCCTAACAGACCTTAGATATCTGTTATTAATAGAACCTCTTTAATCTATTCCCTGGAGTTTAATCGCGAAATAGCGTGCCATTAAGATCCTTAATTAAGTACCATCCTTTATAAGGGTGACTCTTACGTACGTAGAATGGGCCTAGCCATTTTAGATCTAACTTACGACTGCTAGAATAGTCTTACTTAAGCTGCGTATTATAGAGTATAACCATATCTCTAACCCTAAATCCGTCCTGGCAAATGCGGTAGGTGTTATTAAAATACTCCTTATTTGCAACTCTCAGTCGTCTTATACGCGTGACAGCTTCTCGTATATCTGTGTCTCTTTGGTTAAACTACTTTGCGCGAAGTGCTAGTAGCTCTATAGTAGTCCGGACTATTTCCCAAGGCAGCGTCTGCCAGGTGGGTATACAGAGTTTAATAGAAAGGACGTGCTTATATCCGCATATAACCCTTACTGGTGTCATTCCTATAGACCTCTTAATAGTCGTTCTATCTGCCTATAAGACTGTATAAAGATTGTCTAGCTATAAGCCTTCTATCTTTGCCAAAGCGTCCACTATAGGCTTATAACCTCGCTCTATAAAGCCTTGCAACTACGGGTGATATACAGAAGCCATAACCCTCTTAATGTTATAGAGCTCCGCGAGCGTAGCGGTAATATTAGCATTCTCTCCTCCACCATTTATAGAGAGCTGTCCGAACACTCCCTATTAGCAGATAATGTCTTTATAGAGGAACTTTGCTATGCTTTTCGCATTCTTATTCTAAAGGGCCCAGGCTTCTACCCATCTAGATATATACTCTTAAGTAATGGCCAGGTATCAGAACCCAAGATGGTTTAGCAGTATAAACGTAATATCCACCGTTACTTATTGCCACAAGGTGGACTCCTATATAGGGTATATTACTTCTTCTTCCTATCCCGGCTGTCGCTGTTAGCACTATAAGCATGACTTAATATGCCATAATATTTAATCCCATAGCCCTGGCCACTAGTATTAATTTAAGACCCTCTAATACGTTCCCTCCCGTCCACAATATCCACTCTAATTGTGAAGGCTCTTAATAATCTCCTGCTAAGTAGTCTCGTTATTAACTACCCTTTGCATTAGTACATTCTTAGACTATTAGCAGAAGAGCTATTGATTACGTACTAAGAACCTTAGCGTATACCGCTTAAACTTTTTAAATTCCTTAGTATTTATCTCCTCTAGACGCCGTAAGGTTACTAGCCATTTTGCAATCCTCTAAGATTTCTCCAAATATAAGTCTTCCAATGGCAGACCCGCTTCCATTTTAAGAGGGCTAGCTATGTATTCCAAGGCACTTAGCTTATAGTTAATAAACTCTTTAATATCCTCAGTCAGCTCATTAGGTTGTTCGCCATTAGGTAGCTATCGCGAAAGTCTATTAGCTAGGCTATTTTTCTTCCCCGGCATATATCTGACATTAAAGTCCTATAGCTAGATCCAAGCTAGCCATTTTATTATTAAGGCTTTAGGTAAATCAGTAGCAGCATAATTTAGCTGCGTGACTAAGGTGTTTACGTCCGTCTCCACTATAAAGCGAACGCCGTACAGGTACACGCGATACTTCTTTAGCGCATATAGTAACACCCAACACTTAAGCTTTTCTAAGTTATATTTCTATTCCGCTCGAGACCAGATACCGCTCTTATATTGATATAGGTAATGATAACCTTATATATCTAGTTACATAAGGCCGCACCCCCATCCATTCTTATATCCGTTAACGGCAAGAATAATTAGCCTAGCCCCCTTACTATAATCTAGTTAAACCAATGCGGGTGCGGTAGTAATGGCATACTTTAGAGTCTTTATAGCGGTAATCTGCTCTATGCCCCATACAAACAGAACATTTACTTGTAGCAGTTAGAAGATTGGCTCTGCCTTAATTGCAAAGTCTTCTACCTATATTTAGTAATACACGATAACTCCTAGGAATGCTTGGGCGGATATAATGTCTTTACAGTCTTTCTAGTAAACGATCTTTGCAACCTTTAACTCCTCTAGATATCGTCCCTTGCCATTACAGTAGTAACCAACCACTATAATCTTGTCTTTGTAGAAATAAGACTTTACACCTAAGATTATATATCTAGCTTGTTCTAAATCTGCAAGCACTCCGTCTAGCTATATAATATGTTCCAGAATATATCTGCGCATACCTAGAAGACTCTCTTCTCTATTATATACTGTCTGTGGGCCTTTTACTGTAATGTTATCTAGAAACGGCAAGGTATAGTATAGGATATATCATTCTAGGATCTTAGTAATTGTCCTCATAAACTAGGCTACTAAATTCATACCTCCTATAGGTACCATCGTTTGTTATAGAAGCCCCAGAGGTATTATAAAAGCCGTTAGGTTTCTGCTTTCTATATTAAGCTCCAGTTGGTTATAGCTAGAGAAGAAGTCCACCAAAGATATAACCTTGCACTCCACAAACTCCTTGGAAAACTCATTAGTATATAGCGGCAGATTTACGTCCCTAATAGTCACTCGGTTGATATTCATCGCTATATTAATTAGTCGGTACTTCTTATATTCCTTCTTGCTTACAAAAAACCATAGATTCCTATATAGGCTTTTGCAATATTCCAGAGTCCCTTAAGCTAGTCGTTTTTATAATATGCTTATCACTTCTCCTCGCAGGGCCCTTGGTATAGGAAAGTTTAGTACTTACTATACTTTATACGGCACAGTCTTAATCTTTAATAGTGGAGTTACGTCTCTGCTAACGCGACCCATCTTAGAGAACTCCTATACCAGCGTCTCTTTTTGGTTAAATAGTATGGCCTTAAAGATCTCTTATTCTCTTGGCTAAATATCCCCTATAATTATACGCTCTAATTGTTCTGGCTTCAGTCGTGTACTATAGGCCAGCTTAGTGTATCGCGGCTTAAGGAAATAATTATATGGACTAAGAGGTAACCCTTAGATTAATACCTTCTGTCTACATAAGGCCACCTCTCGCTATTCCATTATACCTTCCATAACTATTCCATCTGGTGCTAACGAATTAACCAGGTGGACCTTGTCTGCCTTTTATTTATACGCAGTTGCTACGTTTATGGCGTTTTGTTAGGCCTTACTCCAGTAGCTTTCTATTTACATTATAAATAAATCCGTTATTTTTAATATTTAATATATAAGGGACCTAGCCTTTACTTTAAACACTAGCTTCCGATTCTTTCTTAAGTATTTCTTTAAGACTTTCTTTAACGTTTTGCTGTCAAGCTCTCTCTATTTAATGTTGTGGTTTTTTTTCTGCTAATAGCTCTGTCTAGCAGATATCCAAAACGGTAAGTATCCGTATTAGAGCCGCACCTTATTTCCCTCCTCTTTGATTTTAACGTCCTCCTTATCCTAATACGCTGGGTTATAAGTAACCTTAGATACAATCCTAGCGGTTATACTAGTTATACGTTTCCCAAACTATTGTCTATACTAATACCTTTATCTGGTTTAAAGAATATCGCATTTTTATAAGACGTTAAGAACCTCGTTTTAACTCTACCATCTTCTAATTAAATAATGCAAGATACCTAACCTATTACGGTACGTTTTGTTGCCAGTTTAGCCCTTACTAACTATAGCTCACTAAGTATTACCTCATATAACATTTCTCCTACAGCAATAAACGTTGTAGATATTAAGACGTCACCTATTACTATAGGGACCGTATACACCAATCTAATAAACTTAGACTAAGTCCCATTAGCAAACGTCAGACGTGCACCTTATAGTTATAGAGGCAGACTTAATATTAGTAAGCCGTGTTATAGAGCCACGCTTTCCTTAATAAGGTTAAGCTCCGCTCTAGAGTTAATTAAGCATTTAGCCCTTCTATCTCCTATCCACGCTTCTACTTTTGGGCATTATCTTTAAAACCGGATAAATTTAGCTTCTTATTTAATCTGGTCTACTTTGGCAGTTATCAAGCCAGCCTAATCAGCATGGAACGCCAGGTGTGCTAATAATATGGATACCTTAACGTCCTCTTACTTCTATCAGTAAGGCTCTATAAGGGGTAGCGGGAGAGGCTTAAAGAATAGCCTTGCAACCTTAGGCATGTATATAAGGCAATTACCAACTGTAACTTTAATAGTTTTTAACAAAATCTTATCCGCTATCACGGCTGGGCTTGGGACGTTTCCCTTTAGTATATCCATTATCCTAACTGGCTTTGGTCGTAGTGCTTTAGCTATTATTATTATATCCACTATTTACTCTGTCTGTCTTGGCTATTCAGTATAGTCTATTTCATTAATCTTATTATTGCTTGACGGTGGTTGAGGAGCTTGCTGCTAGGGCCATAGTATAATTTGGATATATCCTCCTAGTCATATATTTCGAACTACTACCAGTCGCTAACCAGATGGTTTTAAAGGCGGTTTCATCACTCTTACTTCCCCTTGCAGTTTCCTAAGATTATATAACCGTGGCGTAGGCTATAACTGGGTTGCGGCTCCTACTAAATCAACGTATATTAACTCCACTTGGTATATATCCTCCCAAGACTTGCCGAGTTCTTCCTTACTTTCAGCGTCGCTTTCTTCTACGAGCTCTACTAAAGCTGCCTTTAGTTGGACGCCTGTTACTAGAGCATTAGGATTAATATTCGCGTTTTACTTTAGCCAGTCTTTAAGGAACTTAATCTGATTATTACTTAGCAAATATAGAATTATATTTTCTAGGCGCTCTTATATTCTAGCGTAGATTCGGTTATTCTTATTTATATATAGAAAACCACAACGAACCAATTCCTAGAGCTGTGGACACTAATTAATAAAACGGTGGGAACCCCCGCATCCATAACACATCTAAGCTTATGCTGGGTATGTGCCAAAGTTTCTTAGCCCTCTATACCTTCCTAGGCCCGGCTTATATCGTTTTTATGGCGCTCCCTTATAGGGCGGCTGCGGTCTGTTATTATTCAGTACTGGTTGTAGGCCTATTTGTTCTTACTATACTGATGCCCTATTTAGGAGCTGTGTGTACTGTGTTGGATCTTGGCGAATCCTGTCTAGGAATAGCATTAAAGATGTAACGCCTACTAATTTAACCGTCCCAAGATTAAGCTTCCGGAGTTAATTAGTAAGTCTCTCTAGCTTAGGGTCTATTTCCTAAGTCGTTTAACAGGTACCTACCAACTCGCTTAGCGGAGAGACTACAGGCGGTCAAAGGGCAGTATCTCTTTGGTTAGTTACAGCTGGTTACTAATTATGGAATTATCCAACTAGCTAACAAAGGCCTTGCTCCTTAGGATTTATTATTAACAACCAATCTACGCCTTTATACAAATTAAGCCTGTCTTCTACGGCTCTCCTTATTAGATGGAAGTTAAAAGACTCTTATCTATCTAGGTTGGCTCCTGTTTTAGTTATAGCATATCTTTAATATTTAAATAGGAGTCCCCTTGCGAACCAGTACCCTTAATTACGGTTTTCCAAATTACCAGCCTCGGTAACCTTTTGGGAGATTAACGTAAACTGCCTACAGTATTCACGTATACTGCTGGGTGGATTGTTCCTACACTACAGCATATAAGCTTCCAAGAATTCTACCGTTTTGACTTGTTAAAAGTAGTTACTTTCTTAGTAGTCTGTCCTAAGCTTTTTTACAAGTTCCATCCAATTGCTAATTATAAACTTAGGTAGGCTCTAGATCCATATCCCTATCTAATAGTTATAATACTCTAAAAGTCCTTAATGCTTCTCGTTGTCCGTAATATAATATCAGATGTATAGTCGCTCATACTGTTTAACAAATTGCGATATGTTTTGTCCCATAAAGTAAAGGGTCCTGGGAGTTCCTAGAGCCGGTATAGGCTGGGCTATAATATATACCTTATCTCGTTCCATTAGTGGTCTAGTAGAATACGGCGGACCTATAGATTCTCTAGGAATAGGTAGGTAGACCTTATAACCCTTATCCTCTATCTATTAAGAGTTGTCGGTCCCTAACGTCGCGGGAGTTAGGGTTAGTATCGCATCCCCTAGTTTAGGAGAGACTCGCGGTTTAACAGGCTGCTTACTTTCCTCTCCCCTTCTAGCACCTTTACTGTTATCGTAGAATGGACCTAACATCCCTGATAATCCCTTTGCTGGTACTGTCGCCATTGTTCCTATAAATTCAAAGGTAGCTCCTATAAACGCGAGAATAATTGTATAGACCGTTGCAAATATAGTAAACAAAATGTAGAAGACTTTTTTCTGCCGTTTCTGGCGTACTATAGTCCTTTCTTTTATCCTCCGTCTTGCTGCGCTACGTACTCGCATTCCAATCGCTGTTCTCCAACGACCGTTCCCGTACGGAGACCGACCGTTCCCGTACGAAGACCGAAAGTGTCGTTAGTTCATTCCTATGGTGGTAGCTGCGCACCGGTCGCTAATATGCCTGTGCTTCTCTGCCTCCCTTTCCGCGCGTCCTTTTTCTGTCTATCGGTTCTTTTGCAGTTCTAGATCGTTCCTATACGTCTCCTGTATATGTAGCACTAGACTTCTAATCTAAAGAGCTTGCCGTTGTCCCCACGTGGAATGCCATAAAATATATAGGAGGGTACGGTCTCTCTTAGATAGGAAGTCACGGTATAGTCAGTTAGTTAGTCAGTCGTAATCAGGCAGTAGGGAAGCGGTTAGTAAGAAGAGAAGAAAAGAGTATATTAAAGAGAAACTGTATATCTATTAGCCCTATCGGAGTTATTAAAGACTCTAAGGGCTCTAGACTAATCTATATAAAATACATAGAAGGCCTAGGCTCTCTTGAAGCTACGCCTAATCTAGATATTAAATCCAGGGGGCCAAATCACACCACCACACTAGTACCTATAAAACACTTAATTGAGCTTATAGCCAATTAAGAAACTACTAGTAAGGATAACGTCAGAAGATACCAGAGTATGGTTAGTTTAGTTATGTTTCCTATAATAGAAATAAGGCCAGATATCGCCTTTATAGTATTAATAATAAGCCGTTTCGCCTATAATCCTACCTCTACCTATATAACGGCTATAAGACTTATCCTTTAATACCTAGCCGGCTCGCTTAATAAAGGAATTATCTATAGAGGCGATAAGAACCTAGACCTTACTCTAATTAGCTTTAGTAACGCTGACTAGGGATAAAACAAAACCACAAGACGCTCTGTATTAGGCTTTATATTTATATTAAACAGAGGACTAATTTCATGGAAATTAAAGCTATAAGCTACCGTTTTACTATTAATATATTAATCAAAGTACACGGCTCTAACGGCTGCAGTAAAAGAGGCTACATAGCTTTAACTTTTATTTACTAAACTAGGTGTACTAGACCAGAGCAAACAGTTTGCTAGGATCTTAATTAAAACCGATAACTAAGCTATAAAAGCGTTGGCCGAAAATCTAGTTTAACATAATTAAATAAAGCACATTGACATCCAGTTTTACTACGTGAGAGATAAGATAAATAGTAATAGGATTAACCTTATATACGTTGCTTTAATTAACATAGCGGCTGACGGCCTTACTAAGCCTCTTGCGGGTCCTCAGTTCTACGCCTTCCTTAAACACCTTCGGATGGTACAGAGACTTAATTAACCACACTAGGCCTTAATAGGAAATTAGTATATAATTGGTAGATCCTTAGAGAGTGCGCTAAATAACGCCTTAAGGCCTTAAAATAAGCGATAAAACTTAACCTTAATCTACTAACCTACCACTTAAACCTACCACCCGAATCTAACGGCCACGACATTAGGGAGGGCTTATACTGGTAGGAAGGATGGACATACTTTAGGAGAGATATAGGGTAAGGCTATAGGGCCTCTAGAGCTCTATGGGCAATATAGAACACCTATGGGGAGGTGCTGCCAAAAATTCTAAAAGACGTTTCACGGAGCAGGCGCTGTCTCTAGACGTTAGGGAGGGCGTAACTCCTTATTAGACACTTATTCTACCTTAGAGGAGCTTTAGCAACCCTTATCAAGCAATCCTACACCCCTATATACAGTGTATATAGCGGTATCGTTAACTGAGCTTAAGGGAGGGTGTTAGAAAACAAGCCCGTAACGATATCACGTGATAAGACTTGGGGAGAACCTCTTGGCAGGAATCTGACCAATCAGAGAACTTTGACCGCCAGTTGAAGTTCCTTGAAATCTCTTCAACCACCTATATAGAAAATAAGCAATATACAGAGTTTTAGCTCCATAACCTCAATTCAACAAATAGAGCCCGTTTAAGTGTTGTAAATTTAGAGCAACATTACGCAACCGCCCAGAAGTACCGATTTAACTTAAATTATGTACCTTTTTGCCTAAAATCGCGTGCGAAAGTACTTGGGGGCAGTCGCTACGCGACCTCGTGCGGGGTTTGGGTGCGTTATTAGTAGGGGTGGCCCTAACCTCGTATTAACCTAGGTTATAACCGCGCCAAATCAGCCCCCCCGATATGTGATAGATATATATACGCGTACACATAGGGTTAGTGCTTAGGGGTTAGGTCTATGCTTATGTTATAACAACGCCGAGTCACAACAACGCGTTAGGTTAGTGCCGTAATATATAGAGCCTTATGCAAAGCTTTGTATAGAGCTTTGTATAGAGCTTCGTGCAGAGCTTCGTGTAGAGCTTTGTGTAGAGCTTTATGCAGAGCTTTGTGTAGAGCTTTATGCAGAGCTTTGTATAGAGCTTTATGCAGAGCTTCGTGTAGAGCTTTATGCAGAGCTTCGTGTAGAGCTTTATGCAGAGCTTCGTGTAGAGCTTTGTATAGAGCTTTGTATAGAGCTTTGTGTAAAGCTTCGTGTAGAGCTTTATATAGAGCTTTAGGGGTAGTAATTTTAATATTTATTAATAAAGTATATATAAAATATAAAAATATAAAAATTATTAAAAATTATAAAAATTATACTTTTATGTATGCTTAGTAATCTTATAGTTAGCACTTAGCAGCTAAATGTTAGTACTTAGTTATAAATGCCGCATTTGGCGGCTAAATGCTAGTACTTAGTAATAAATGCTGGAAAATACTAGAAAATGCTAGGAAATGCTAGGAAATGCTAAAATGGCTAAAAAGTAAGATTAAATGCTGGTAAATTTTTTCCTAACGAAGAAACTCTATGAAAGGGATATATTAGACCATTGTAATTATTAGCAGGATATATAGTACTATTTATACTAAAGAAAAACGGAAAACTAAGACTATATATTAACTATAGATAGTTAAATAGCATTACTAGAAAGGATAGGTATCCTTTACCCTTAATTAGCGAAATCTAGGACAGAATTAGTAATACGCAAATCCTTATAAAAATAGATCTAAGATAGGCATACTATTAGATAAGGATTAAGGAAGGCGACAAATAAAAGGCAGCCTTTAGGTTAAAGGAAGGACTATATAAACCATTAGTTATATAATTTAGACTTATAAACGTACTAGTAATATTTTAGAAGTAAATTAATAGCGTATTAGGAGAGCACCTAGATAAGTTTATTATGGTATACCTTATCAATATTATTATCTACTTAATAGGTAAGGAGGAATATAAAAAACTCGTTAAATGGGTTATAAAGAGACTATAGGAAAAAAGATACTAGTATAGGAGGGTACGGTATATCAATCAGATGGGAAAGTTATAGTACTGTCGGTCTATCTGTCTGTTAGTCGGTTAGTTAGTCGGTTAGTCGGTTAGTTGGTTATAATTAGTAAAATAGTTAGTAAAAAGAGAAGAAAAGAATGTATTTCTAGTAACTGGTAGGGTCGTAATATGTCCAAAAAGGAGAGAAGCCGAAGGCTCTATAAATATAGGGAAATGCCAAGATAGTAGGCAATGTCCAAGCTACACTACCTATTATGGGACACCTCCGTAATACCTTACACACGTCTACCTATTTCTACTAACGTAGTAAGAAGAGACCGACCGCGAAACGACAATCTAATGGCAATTTATAGCAATCTAACGGCAATCTGACGGCAATCTACCGCATTCTACTATATTCTGCCAAGTCTACTAAATCCTACTAAGTTCTGCTAGGACCGCTACTTAAATCCTATTCTGCTCTATATACGTATTAACTAAGCAACCAAATTCACAATATATACCCTTTCTCCCTATTTCCTTACCTTTTCTCCTTATATAACATCTTAACTTTATTACGCAGTTTATATATATGGCTTAATAATATCTACTTTGCTGTATATTATTATTACTTATACTTACTCCATGACACTATATTATATTAACCTTATATACTACTCTCTAAAATATAGAACGACCCTAAAGCCCCTATAATAGCCACTAGTATTATATCCGCACTCTAAATACAATTAGTAGAAATACAGAAGTTCTTTATAGATGCCCTTATGTAGAACTAAGCCATTTTAACTTAATAATAAGCTAAATAAGAAGCACGATACTGGTAAATAATTAAGGACCTCTAAAAAGAAGTCCGCACCCTTAAAATGCCTATACTAGGGCCCTAAGACTAAATACTATCTCTAGAGATAAATACGCGGAATAAGAGTCCCAACCCTATAGTAGTTATTTACCCTAAACTAACTACTGCACTATAATAATCTAAACAACTACTAGACCCTTTAATATTTACTAGTAAATAATAAGAACTCTAATTATTTCTAAGCCAGCTTAAAAATAAGCTAACTACTAATACTAACTACTACCTAACTAAAGCCAACTAACTCTACTACGCCCTAAGTTAACTAGGAGGAGATATAGCTAACCTTATTAAACCTCTTTAACTAAACTTAGTACTAAGCCTAGTTGTGCTTTTTAAAGCTATATATAGTAACTTAAACTACTAAGCTACTACTTAAAGAAAGATAAACTATATAGCTTAAAAAATAAAAGGCTTTCTAGTATACTTCTCTAAATTTAATTATTATGTAAAGGAAATAGGCTAGAACAACTCCGCACTAATTAACAGCCTTATTAAATCCCTAAGTCCTAAACTAAAAACTTTCCTAATTAGCGTAGACCTACTAGGAGCCCTTAACGCCTATATAAATATTATTAATAAATGGTACAATAATATACTACGCCTAATACTAAAGTCTACTCCTTAATATAATATAATAGCTCCATAAACGTCTACTAAGTTATTATTTTAGCCTAAGCACCCTAACGCTATAGATATTAACACTGGAACCCTAGGATATACCCTAATAGGGTCCTTTAAACAAGAATAACGCACTAAGCTAGGCCTTTACTTTAAGTACAAAAGTGGCTCCTACCTTTTTAACTACTGCTCCGTCTCTATACCCTAACGCGATTTATAAATAGCTAATACTAGCAGCTGTTTACTATATTAATCCTCTAGTTACCACCCTTAATCTTTACCTAGTTCTAGCCCTATATCTAATAAGCATTACTTATAAAGATAAAGCTATAACTAACACGCTATAAGAACTCCGCCCTAATTACCTTTAAAAGGAAGGTCTTAGAGCTAAGTCGCTCTTTAGGACAGCGCCGCCTTAAGATCTTATTAAATGCTTTAAATATCACAAACTCTAACTCTTAGGATCGTAGTATAACTATTAACTGTTGTCTTTGGCAGAATAATTAATAGGTTAATACTTAAGTCCTAATTAATATAGGATGTTAGCGACTTAGTCAATCGAGGCACGAGCACGGTAAGAAGGTCGCGCAAGCCTATACGATTGGATTGTCTATAAACGAGGATCTAAAGCTAGAGAAAGGAAAGGGGAAGAACGGAAGCACCGCTTAAAGTTATATACAATTTTCTAGTTACATAATGGCAATTTACGGCAATGTGCGGCAATGTGCTAGCGCCGTAACATTACCCCCCCCCTCTAAAAAAGCCTGCCCTTAGGCTTTGTATGTCCGTATTATGTCTATAGGGTGTTCTTATCTATATGCTTAATAGGTAGCTTATTATCTTCGCTATACTAGCATTCCATCTACTTGTCTAGATACTTTAGAGGTCCTAGCTCGTTAGGGTATTAGTTATAGAACTCTTTAAGCTTCTAGGGGCAACCTATAAAGTTCTAGGTAGGGTACTAGGTTAGGTCTAGATCGTAACCTTTCTATTAGACACGGTATTTTAGCGTTCCTCGTACTAGTTTATAGGCTAGTATTTTATTAACTTCCTATTTATTGTCGCCATTAACTTAAATTGGCAGTAGAGGCTTATTTTTTTGTCTAGGTAGTAGGTTATTTATAGCTTTCTATAGCTTATCTAGTAAGAAAATAGGGTGGACTTTAATTAAGTCTAGGAGTTTAACCTTGTATAAGTTGCCTTCTTTATTAAGGATCTTATATAGTCCTGCCATCTTATGGTCTAGCTTATGGCTAGGCCGTTCTATCTTCTAGTTCTTTGTTATAACCTAGACCTTATTGCCTACGGTAAAGTTAGGCTCGCGCCTGTGCTTGTTTGCCTACTATTCTATTAATTTTTAGGCCTTCTCTAGGTTCTTATAGGCTACTACCTATACTTCTTCTAAGTGTCTAGTATACTGCTGTGCTTCCTTATGAGATAGTTTTTTGTATATAGTTTGTAGTCCTTCCGGTCTCTCCTAGTTAAAGCTTATATAGGGTAAGTATCCTATTTCTAGCTAAATAGATGCAAACCCCATAGAGTTATAGGGTAGGGTTGCCTAGGCGTAGTTTATTATAGATAGTAGTTTACCCTAGTTATCCTAAAAGTAGTTAATAAAGAGCCGGAGTCTCTAGTCTAAGTATTAATTTATAATCTCTATCTAACCGTCTGTCTAGGGGTAGTATACCATAAAGAGCTTTAGCCTAATACCTAGGATCTAGGTAAATTTATTCTAAAAGGCTAATATAAACTACAGCCTATAATTGGATATAATAGTATCTAGTAGTCCGTAAATTTAGTAGACGTAGTGGATATATAGTTGGGCCGCCTCTTTAGTATTAATATTCTTATAATAGGGGATTAAGAATGGGCGCTTGCTAAAGCGTTTAACTAGAATTATAACTATATTATATCCATCGCGGTCTATAGGTAACTTGTGGAAGTCTATAAAGATATGCTGCCAGGGGCGTTCTGGTATTAAGAGTGGCTTTAATAGCCCTAGGGTCTTATCTTATAGAATTATAGACCTACGGCAGTTGTTGCAGTTCTATATATAGCGGTTAATATTTATAACCATTCCGGGCTAGTAGTAGCGGTTGCCAATAATTCTGCGGGTCCTATTTTTTCTAGGGTAGGCTGTAGAAACCTAGGTATGTGCTTTGGCAATAAGCTAAGTCTATAGGTTCTATTCCTTTACTACTACTAGCTGTTCCTAATGCTTAAGTAATCCATTTTTAAGGGACTATAGGCTAGTAACGTTCTTTGCCTTTTCGCGATACTCCTATAAGGAAAAGGCTGTACGGTTTACCTATAGCAATTCGTCAATAAAGTTAAATCCTAAGGGGTTAATAGGATATATCTTAGCACCTAAGGAGTTTATACTTAGTTCTGCCTATATCTGGGGGTTAAGGTGCTCTAGTTATAGTAGTATCTAGGTCTATAATAAGATCTTCACAGCCGCCTAGTTACCTAGGTCCTGTTCACGCCTTATAAGAGCATCCGCACGGTTTATAGCGCCTGGTCTATATATAATTAAGAAGTTAAATTAAGATAGGATATCCACCTAGCGTGCCTGCTAAGCCATAAGGGCCTTAGTTGTTATGAAGTATTCTAGGGCCTTATAATCTAAAACTACCTTAATAGGCTTAGGGGTCCCCTCTAGCTATATACACTAGTGCTAAAAGCTAGAGATAATAGCTAGCATTTCTTTGTTATAGATATAGTAGTTTAGCTTGGCATCTATTATAGTCTTTAAATAGTATATAATAGGGTGCCATTCTCCATCTAGTTGCTTTTAGGAGAAAATACTGGCTATTACGCTATTTAAGGTATTAGTTTCTAGCATTAAGGGCCGTTTTGGGTTAAAGTGGGCAAGTAGAGGAGCTGATACTAGCCGTTTTTTAAGCTTATTAAAGGCCTGTATATATATAGCGTTAAAGTAGAATAGCTGGTCTTTCCTAGTAAGGTAGTTAAGAGGCCAGGTAATCCTACTGTAGTTCTTAATAAAGCGTTAGTAGAAGTTATAGAAACCTAAAAACAATTATACCCCCTTTATAGTCCATGGGGGTATCTACTAGTCAATTATAGCCGTTTTCTCTAGGTCGGCCTTAATTTTATCTATACTAATGATAAAACCTAGGTACTTTATACGCTTAATACTAAATTCTAATTTCCTAATATCGGCTTAGAGGCTGGCCTTACGGAGCCGTTATAAGACTTTATAAATATACTCCTCGTATTCTAACTTATTCTTAAAGTAGATTATAATATTATTTAGGTAGGCCGTATAGAAGTCGTTAAGGTAGTTAAAGAGTATATCGTTTATATATTGCTGGTACATAGCCGGTCCGTTAGTTAGTCTAAAAGGAAGTACTTTATATTTATATATTCCGTAACGGGTCTAAAATATAGTAAGATCTTCTAATTTAGGGTTTATTCTAATCTGGTAAAAGGCCTAATGGATATTAAGCTTAGTAAAGATCTTAGCTTTACTTATTTAGGTTAAAGTCTTATTAAGTAAGGGTAGTAGGTAGCGGTCCTTGTAGGTTATATTATTAAGTTTATAGTAGTCTATATAGAAATAAAGCCCTCTATTTGGCTTTTTAGTAAAGAGAATAGGTAAGTTAAAAGGGGCTTAACTTGGCTCAATAAAGCCCTTATTTAGGTTATTAATAAGGTACTGCTTTATAGCCTATAACTCGGCAGTAGACTGCTGACGAAGGGGGTTATAGCTAAGTGTGTTTTCCTTGTCTGGCTTAATCTTAATCTTATAGTTATACGGTTAGTAAGGCGGGAGTATATTAGACGCTGCCTTGGAGAATACGTCCTTGAATTTCTAGTGTTAATAGGGTAGTTTCTGTTTTACTAGTTCCTTATCCGTAAGCTTACTTTCCTATCTACTAAGCTCGCTTTCCTTTTTTTTTTTTATTTAATTAATTTTATATAAGCTAGTAGTAAAGGTAATAGCATTAGGTTAAACTAAGTTCTAGTAGAATCCTACAGTGCTAATATAGTAGATATTAACTAGGGGAAGGTCTGTAAGTTTCTTTACGGACTTTTATTAGGCCATATTTTGCAGTATAGGGTTTATAATCTTCCTTAGCTTACATTCTATTTTCTATAAGTTGTCCTTCTGGTTTATATATTTAGTATAGCGTCTAATACTCCTTGCTGTTCTTTGTGGCTATATAGGGCCTAAGTTCCCTATAGGGGGCTCCGCTGGCTTTTTACTAACTTTTTTAATCTTTAGTGCGGGTGGTATAATATAGGTAGTCTGGGGGCGGTATAGTATATAGATCCGTTATGGGTTAAGCTGCACGTTCTTTTTAAAAGCCTGGTCCCTATGTATAGTATTAGCCTAGTAAATGGTGTTTATCTATAGCCAAACAAGGTTCTCTATTATAATACTGATTTCTTTTATAAAGGAAGGAGTTAGGGGTAGGGTTTTAGGCTAAATAAGCCGTCTACTCTATATATTAAGCTATAAGCCTAAATAGGCTAGCTATTTTCTTTTTAAAATTATATTATAGCTTCCTAGGTCTATAATAAGCACGGGGGTATTATACTACCTTTATCTGTTAACATGGAGGTAAATCCGTAAGATAGTTGTAATAGGTAGCCCTATCCGTCCGTTATACCCATAAATAGGAATTGGTTTGGGCAGTTTTTTAATAAATATATTTAAAAGGTTAGCTAGCTTTATAGCATACTAGGTGTCTATTAAGGTAAAGGTATTTACTCTAGAGTTAGCTAAAGCAGAGGTTAAAACTTAATATCTATTATAGAATAAAGTATAAGGGATAGTGTAGCTTCTTCTACCAACTAGCTAATCTAGATTAATATATAACATATTAATTCCTTTTAACCCTAGAGAGGAGTCTTCCTCTAGGGTTCCTTTTTTTCTAACTCTATACTATCCTCCTAGATTAATAGAACCTTACCTACTTTTATATTTATTAGGCAATTCTTTATAATATGGCCTTTCTGGCTGTAAGAGAAGCAAGCTCCCTAATCGCTAAGAGCCTATATATAGGAGTTGCTATATATAGGCCAAGTATTTACTGGACCTATAGCAGGATTAGCTACACGGCTAGCTGCTAAATTAGCGATGGGCTATATGGCCGGTGCTATAGGGGTTATAGATCTTACTAGGGCGCTGCGGCCTATTCTTATAGTACTTATATTCTAGTTTGCAGAGCTTTTAGTCTTATACCGCTTGGTATATGCCTTAATTTAATAGAGGCCCTAGTTAATAGCTAGGCATTAGTCTATAAGTTCCTTTAGCGTCTATACAGTAGTATAAACTGGCAGTATAGCGCGCTGTAGGTCTAGGGTAAGCTTATTAAAGAGGTCTAGTATTAGATCTTCCTGGGGGATCTAAGCCTATCCGGCTAGGTATAGAAAGCGGGTCTAGAAGACTAAGAAGGTCTCTGTCGTTTTTATATTTAGGCTTTTATAATTAAGCTGGGCGTTTTATACTTTAAAGGGGTTTTTATAAATAGAAGATAGGTAGTTAATTATCTCTTCTTCTAAGAGGAAGGGGTCTGCTAAGTCCTGGGCGTATTGCGGACATAGGTGTATTTATATGTTACCGCCAGTACGGCTAAAGACGTATACCATTTTAGCTTGGGTATTAGGGAAGTAGTCTATATTAATCTTAAGCTTATTCTGCAATTAAAGCTTCTAGTTATTAAATATAGGGTCGGTTCTATTTGTAAGTAATAGGGGGTCTACAACCTTCGCGGACCGCAATAATGCTAATGCTATATATTAGGCTAGGGCCTTAAGGACCGTAGCAAGTCTCTAGGTGTTTAATAACTCCTTACTAGGTATAGGGGTGTCTCTAGTTTTAAGTAGCTCTTAAAGCTGTTTAATTTTGGTATTAGCTACTATAAGCTCTTTCTGGGGGGTTAAGACGGCAACTGTTTTACTATTAGAGGTATTTGCGGGTCCTACAGCAGCTTTGCCAGCTGCTGTATTTCTTAGTATGGTGGTAGGGGTTTTGGGTAATTTTTGGTGTTTGTTTATTTTTTAGGGGTTCTGGTCCGTGCGTATCCTATTCTTAGGTTTTGTGTTCTATTCGTGTTCTTTTGTTTTTATCCTGTCCTTATAGTTCTAGTAATGTCCTTGGGGTCCTGTTCTATGTCCTTATAGATATATTTAAGTTCCTTCTTAGGAAGAAAGAGAGTAGAATAAGCTTTGGATAATGTTAGCGACTTAGTTAATTGAGGCACGAGCACGGCAAGAAGGTCGCGCAAGCCTGTATGATTGGATTGTCTATAAACGAGGATCTAAAGCTAGAGAAAGGAAAGGGGAAGAACGGAAGCACCGCTTAAAGTTATGTACAATTCTCTGGTCACGTGACGGCAATTTGCGGCAATGTGCGGCAATGTGCTAGCGCCGTAACATAGGAGCTAGTAGCACAGGATTTATTAATAAGATCTTTATATAAGATAATAGTTTTACTCTAACCCCCCTTAACTAGCATATTAATGTATTTAGATTTAATAGTAAACGCACTATTTTAGGCCGTATTACCTATATAGTATTTCTAAAACTCTAATAGCTAAACTATAAAGAACTAATTAGGCTTTTTATTACCACCCTAGGTTACTTAGTAATTCTTAAATAACTTTAGATAAAGCTATATAAGGTAACTATTAATTAGGATAACTTTAAGCTTCTATTTACCGCCTCCTAGTATAAGCAGAAGTGCCTTATAACTCACTACTTAGACTTAGAACTAGAATTAAAAAAAACCACTAAAATCTACCAGTCTGAAATTTCCACTAATATCTACCCTATACCTAAGAAGTCCACCCAATTTTACTAAATTCCACTAATAATAGATTTCTGCTAACGTCTACTAAGAACCTAAAAATAATACACAACTATATAAACTAACTTTAACTGCTACACCCTAAACTAAGTAGAAGCTTAAGCTTAATATATAAAAGTACCAGAAGAACTGGTATTCTACTATAAAAAGGATACTTAAAGAACCCAAACCTAAATCTAATACTAACTTTATACCTAATACTAACCCTAAACTTAAATAAGAAACTATATAAGAAACTAAGAATAATCTAAGCTTACTTAATACCTTAAATATCTATATAATTAGAGCTACTCTATTAGCATAACTCGCTAAGAAACCTAAATATATAATCTTTACCGTTATAATAGCTAATATTAAAAAGGCCCTAGTACTAAAGAAGTATACTAACCCTGCTATAAAAGTACTAGTATGCTACTATAAGCACCTAGAGGTATTCTTATAAAAGGAAGCTAATAAGTTAGTAGAGTACCAACTATATAACTATAAGATTATACTTAAAGAAGGAAAACAGTTAGGATTTAGACCACTATATAAAATGTCCTAAAATAAACTCTAAGTGCTATAGAAGTATTTAGACAAACACCTTAGTAAAGAATTTATTAGGGCAAGCTCTTCGCCCATAGCTATATCTATAATCTTTATTAAGAAACCTAGTAGTGGTCTATGCTTTTATATAGACTACCAAGCTCTTAATACTATTACTATTAAAAATCAATACCTACTCCCGTTAATTTAAGAGATATTAAATTAATTAAGTAAGGCTCGCTACTATATAAAACTCGACCTTATCTACGCATTTAACCGCCTCTATATTATAAAAGGAGATAAATAGCTTACTGTATTCCGTACTAGATATAGACTATTTAAATACTTAGTAACGCCGTTTGGCCTTATAAATGCCCTAAGTTTATTCTAATATTTTATAAATAATACCCTATAACCTTACCTAGACATTTTCTATACTGCTTATATTAACAATATCCTAGTATACAGCAATAACCTAACTAAATATAAAAAATATATTAACCTTATCCTGGAAGCCCTATATAGAGCTAGCCTATAATTAGATATAGATAAATACAAGTTCCATAAAATGGAAGTTATATACCTTAGACTTATTATTTCTATAGATAGTATATAAATGGACCTAAAGAAGATTAACGCAATTATAAACTAATAAAAACCTAAAAATATTAAAGACGTAAAAGCCTTTATAGAATTTGCTAACTTCTACTAATAATTTTACTCCTTATAGCTCTAACCTAAAAGGACAAAGCCTTTATCTTTAATAAGGAATGCAAAAAGGCCTTTACCTACCTAAAAGTTATATTTACTACTGCACCTATACTCTAATACTTTAACCTAAACTAAAAGAGTGTTATAGAAGCTAACTTATCTAACTACATTACTGGAGGCATTTTATCTCAGTATAATAAGGAAGGAGTACTATACCCTATAGTATACTTCTTAAAATAACTAAGTCTAGCTAAATATAACTACAAGATCTACGATAAGGAATTATTAGCCATTATTAGATATTTTAAACAATAGCAACCTAAACTAAAAGGCGCTGGATTTCTAATTAAGGTCCTTAGCGACTATAAGAATCTATAGTACTTTATAACCACAAAACAGCTAAGCTATTGTTAAGCCCGCTAGTTAGAATATCTATCTTATTTCTAATTCTCAATTATATACCACCTAGGTGTTTAAGGTTAGAAACTTAATACTCTAACCTAACGTTTATAAGATATACTAGTATAAGAAAAAGCGTATACCTACTATAATTAAACCCTGCTTTGCCCTAAGCTATTTAACCCTCCTATTAAAGATGTTATAATACACGTCTTTAAAATAACTAATTAATTAATTAAATAGATAATGGTTAACAAATACCTAAATAACAAGTTTATTTAAGAGACGCTTAAGCTAATCTAAGATAGTATTAGACACTTTAAAAGGATTTCTCTAAGTAAATATAAAGCTTACGGAGACTGTTTATACTATAGGAACCGCCTAATTATATCTAACCACAACAAACTTAAGCTTAAGCTCCTTAAACATATATATAACCTACTAGTAGCCAGTTACCTAGGTTAAGGAAAAACCCTAGAACTGCTCTAATAGGAATATTACTAGCTAAATATGTATAATATAATATAAAGGTATATCTCTAGCTACTATACCTACTAACAAGCCAAAGCTTTACATAAGATATATAACAGCTTTTTAAAGCCACTACCTATTCCGGACTAAAGATAGAAGGATATCTTAATTAACTTTATTATTAAGCTCCCTATAAGTTAAGGCTATATAAATATTATAGTAGTTATAGACTGACTATCTAAGATAAAACACTTAATTGCCTGCCCTGATATGTTAGCGTCTACTATTACCTAACTATTCTTAGACTATATATAAAAACTCCATAGACTCCCTAAAATAATTATCTCTACATTCTGGAAAGAACTAACTACTTAACTCTATATTAAAGCACTGTTGTCTATAGCATACTACCTAGAAACAGATGGTTAAATAGAATGTGTAAATGCTATAATAGAACAGTATATTTGGATACATATATTATATTTATAGGACAACTAGATAGACTAGCTTATATTTACTAAGTTTACTACAAATAACTCCGTCTTAGAAACTATAAAGGTCTCCCCGTTTTTAGCTAACTATAGCTAGTACCCGTTAAAGGGTTTAAAACCCTTTAATAATATTCCTTACCCAGCTTATTACGCCTTATAAGTTATAGAGGTAAATAAATTTATAAAAAAGATGGAAGAACTATAAGAGTTTCTTATTAACAAAATAATATAGGCCTAATTTATCTATAAAGCCGCGACAAATAAGGATTGAACCCTAGCACTGGCCTACTAAATTAGTAACTGTCGGTACCAGTAGAGGTTGTAAATAACGTTACTAGATAAATAGCGTAGAGCGTATGCGGTAGGGGCCGTATGGCATGGCATAGGTCACCTGACTACCTACGGCCCGATAGATAGCCCGACCTTTTACTACCTCTTACTTTCTCCTTTGGTAGAGAAGATAGACACGAATGAATCAAGAACCAGAACTACTATATTGCAATTGCAGTATCACCTAGAGTAATACCAACACTGATCAGTGATATCACAGATTAGGAGTCCGGTGTTATTACAAAGAGAGATAATATGCGATCGCTCCTACCAAGGCCCGTCGATCATGTTGCGTTTGCTAAGGAGAACCCTTCCTACCAAGGCCCCTAGGAACTTAAAGAACCGACTCCTACTAAGGCTTTGTTTAGTTCGCGTCCACCACGCAAATTAACACCCAGTACGACCTCTTCACTAAGCGTCAGTACCCCCAGCAGCGTTAGCAGCACCCACCTACACCACGATCTACGCTAGTTATTATGTCCGACACAGGAATCCAACGTCCGAACTAGGGTAATGGGATCACCCTAACCAACAAGACTACTGCAGAAGATGTTACTAACTACATTAACTTTAAAATCAATAAGTATACTAAGCGCAACTTTAAGGATAAAAGCTTATAGGAATTATACTAAGAGGACTTTAAGAATTTCAAGGTACAGACATTCAAAGACGCTAATAGGTCTGCAATTAAAGAACTCAAACAACTACTCCAATGTAATAGAGTATAGGTCTTTAATAAGAAGAGCAAGTTAGTACCACAAGCACTATATAATGTCGCTCACGAGGACAACCCTATGGAATGATTAGATGCAGAAATCAAGCTATTTATTAAGAATGAAGGACCTTTTAATTTATACGCTATTAACTATCGTCTTAAATCACGTCCATTAACTCCCTTAATATCGTTTGCCACTCCAGCTCCTATGGCCGAGCTCCCCTTGCCTATAAACGACACGGCTCCCCCTATAAATACCCTAAACACACAACCAACAGAAGCCAAAGCCACCGTTAATTACGGTAGAGACTTAGCAACCCTAGCAAAGATATATACAGAGGAAAGTAAATATAGTAGAGAGAATAACAACTTCAACCATAAGCTCACGATTTTTAACAACCTTTATAACAGAGTTGATATACCATAAGTGGCAAAGATTAAAGCCTTTCCGATAATGCTATGTGGTATTACTCTTAATTTCTACTATGGAAACAAGGCAACCTATATCACTTTCGATGGTATTTGTAACGCTATACGCAACCACTTTAAAGGACTAGAATATAAGCGTGGAGTTCTAATAAAGTGGAACGCTATAACTCTTAAAATAGTAATGGTAAAGAGCGAAGGCAAGTCTATAGAGAACTGCCTATAGCTATTACTTAACGACCTCTATTACTTACAGTATGGTCTTAACGCTAACCTCTACAATGACGATTTCCTCCATAATAAGCTCATCGTCGCTTATTAAGACGTCGCTGCTTGCCAGGCAGCTTGCTCTAACCCGCCTACCATACTTGCCGGCCTTATAAACAGCCTACAATCGTCAATTGTCACTTATAAGAAGATTAATGGTACTATAGGACAACCCACTAACGTGTTCTTACAGCCTACAGAACAGCCCGCCAACGTGTTCTTTACTAACCGTCGCTATTACTAATTAACGTCTCAACCAAGTTTATCAAATAATCATTACGGCAATAACACTAGGACGTACTTTGTGTGTAAGAAAGGAGACTGTTGGTTAACTAGGTATACTAAAGAAGAACATAACAAAGCAAGAGAAGGATTTAAGAGACGTGTCCACCAGTACCTTGTGGATAATAATATTAACGATAATTTTGATAAGGACATAACAGCAGTTTCAACTACCACTAGCGGCAATTTCTTTTACAACGACTATAGTGTTAAGCACTTCATGACTTCAAATGGGCCAATACCAATTAAAACCGCTAAGAATATAGTTATATCCAGTGTTCCCAATAATCCTATCGAATCGCCGATTCCATCGCGATTGCCATGGCAACATAATCGGATTCAATCGATCGGGTCTGATTCCATCGCGATTGTCGATTGCAATCTCCGATTGCCACGCCAACAGGGGTAAAGGACAGGGGTGGCGGAGCCGCATCTCTATATCAGGACTCAGCTCTATTTATAACAGCTTAAACAAATACCTCCAAGACGAAGCTTGAATAATGCTATATACACAAAGATACTAAACTAAGGAGAAGAAGAAGAAGAAAGATTATTAGGGGTTATTTAGGCCGACATATTGTGAGGGCCGCTAAGGCGCTAGTAGTAAGCGAGCCAATAGCAATTTTCCATGCCAGGCATGGAAAATCGTTATTGGTTCGGCTAGGGGCGGTAAGCGTAACTAATATCTTTGCGGTGGAAATTGGTGGAGTTTTGTGGGCTTAGTAGAGGTCGCGGATATTGCGGATATTGCAGATATATTATAGACATATTGTAGATATATTGCAGACATATTGCAGACATATTACTACAGATTGGCGTAGATTGCGGTAAATTATAGTGGAAAACGGTAGATTATAATGGAAGGTGTTATAGGGTATATCCCATAACACTAAGGGTTAATTTATAGTACCATAGTTAATATAATTATTTCTGGTTAAAGCGGTTCGCTGTATACCAGTATTAAAGACACTCAGAAGCCTTAATAATATCTTCTTTTATTCTCACACGGCAATTGGAGAGTAAGAGCTTTATAGAGCTAAAAAGGCGTTTATATTCTAAGCTTATAGTTGGTATAGCTATTATGTTAAACGCCATGCGCGCTAATAAGGGCCACTGGCTTTTATAAGCCTTCCACTACCTATAAATATCAATCAGCTCCCCAGGCTTTATAATAACCGATTTAATCTTTATATATTACTTAAATTCATCCTCCTCTTCGCCCTGTTAATTATCGTTGTAATTAGGAGGGTGTAGAAATTAGTTAAAGTCGCTTAGGTCTTATTGTTTCGCGGAAGGAAGGATATAAAGGCTTATAGAAGGTTTAGCAATATCTTTATAAGCTGTTAACCATAGCGTTTTAACTGCTTCTTCAGCTTATGTAATCCAATCCAGCCTCCCCTTCCAGTGGCGCTTAAGAAATTGCGATTTGTGTTCTGGGTGAAGAAGTATTAAAGTAGTATAGACAGGGCTTTTATCCAATTTCCTGTAATAGCTCTCCAGCTTGCTCTACCCATGCTTAATACTTTGGAGGATATATTTATGGTTAGTAAGTGTAATATCCATCTACTTAAAAATCTGCGGAGCATTCTTAGCTGTTAACTGCTTCCAGCTTATAAGCTCTGCTCTGTACTCCACAGCCCTCCTTTTTAATGTCCCTAAGAGGTATTCCATAGTTAGTAAAGCCTCCTATAAAGCTCCATATGATCCTATTCAAGCCTGGCCTTCGGTACACTTTATAAGCATATAAAAAGGTTAAAGGATTTCTTTTATTCGGATAATAGTATCCTAATTACCGTTAGAAAGTTTATCTAGCTTAAAAAGAGAGCTCTTATTCTTCTCAACATAACGTTTAATAAAAAGATTAATAGTATCTCTAAGATTAAGAGCTCGTCTAATTATTAAAAACTAGGAATTTTAGCGTGTATCGTTATCCTATATTAGGATAAGAGGATCTTTTATCTTAAGATCTTTATCTAAATGTCCCTTGGTTTCTATTATTAGCTCTAGCTCTTTTACTTCTTTACACACCTTTGCTAGGAAATCCTCCTATCGCTGTAGTATAAGGTGGATATAATTAATAACATTATAAAGCTTGCCTAATGCGCCTTTACTCCTCCAGTGCCATAATGCTGCCTTCTCATCTCCAAGTATAGCCGCAGTAGTAATATCTTTCTTAAAGACTTCAGGATTTTTGCCAAAAAGCATTGCTTTTACTAAGAGGTTTAAAACATAGCCAAGACAGCGAAGGCAACGGTGTTCTTTTATGTCTTTAATATTAAGTCGTTTAATTATAGCGCTAACACAAGTATCATTTAATCCGGCGTTATTAAGGACAAAATAGCCTATTTTATTAATGATTTTGTAGGTCTTAATGACAGCAATAATAGCTTCCGCAATATTCTCTCCAGAATAAGGGCCTTTAAGACGATATAATCTAAGCAATGTAGTCTCTACTTTGTATTTAGAGCTTACATAATGGCCAAAGACTCCAACGAATACAAGATGATTAGGTAAGGTCCAAAGGTCATAAGATAAGTAGATAAGGCTTTTGCTTTCTTAAAGCTGCTTTACAATATCAGATTATTGCTACTAAAAATCCTCTATAATCCATGCTCGTACAGTATCACCGCTTTTAGGGATCCACTCTGCGAGCTTCGTATTAAAGACAGCAAGAAAGGCTCAAAACCAGTCATTCTTAACCTATAAAAATGTGATATGCATTACAATAATCTACTAGATAAGCCGCTGCTTTAGAGTCTTAAAAGTAAAACATATAACCCATTTAATCTGTATATTATCATCTGGAGGCTCTGACAGTGTTTCATCACTAGCGTTAGCGGTATAGAGGGCAGGGAGGACGGTAAACTCATCAGTTTAAGAGCTTATTTTTGTAATAGAATGATCTGCTTTAAGATAGCTTTTTAGATAGAATATAGAAGTTGTCTTATAGGCCTTAAACTGCTTATTATTCCAGCATTTTAAGCATAGCCAGAACCACTGCGCATTATCCTTACAGTATATTTCTTTACCGTAATTCCAAAACCAGCCTTTCTTCTTTCCTTTTATAGCTAGTATTTGTTCACCGCGTAAGTAAGTCTTTCCACCTTCTTAAAGAGTAAAATCATCATTATTTGAAGGATTTGAAGGATCTAAAGGTGAAAATTTAATAGGGGTACTGATGGAGCAATTTTGGAGCTGACACGACAGCAAGGTTAAAGCAGAGGTAGATTCGGTTTCTTCGGTCTTAGAAGCCATTAGCAGTTAATATCTTAAAAAATAAGCACTTTTATACTGGAATTTTGATAGATAAGTGCTTGCTTTGGAAGATTTTTTGGATATGCGTAGTGTCCTATAATCGCGATTGTCAATCACGATTTAATTGAGCCAATTAGGATTGCGGTCTAGGCAATCCGATTGCAATCCAATTGGCTCGGATTACGGATTATGGATAGTCCGATTGACTAAGTCCGATTCGATTATTGGGAACACTGGTTATATCTATAAACAACAATGCCTTTATCTACGGCCTTACTGGTAGTATAGAACCTAGTGGTATAAAACCTAGTAGTACGGAACCTAGTACAGCAAGGCGCGGCAACGTTGGCAACAAGAGTAGCGACAATAAGGGCAAAAGCGCCACCTACTTCTGCAATAACAACAATGATGACATTAACATAGAGAACCTTACTGTTGATATTAACTTCCTTAACTGTCATTCCGACGACGATAAATAGGACTATAGATACTTGGACACCCCCATAACACCTTTAATATCCGCAATATCCGTAACAATATCCGTAACGAGACATCCGCAATTCCTACCCTAAGCACGTGTTAACCTAGCAACCAAGTTCCCGATATATACTCCTTTGTACTTTCTTACCTTCTTTCTTTTTGTAAATGTCGCCAGTGTTAGTACTAGTAGAGGTTATAAATAACGTTACTAGATGAATAGCGTAGAGCGTATGCGGTAGGGGCTGTATGGCGTGGCGTAGGTCACCTGACTACCTACGGCCCGATAGATAGCCCGACCTTTTACTACCCCTTACTTTCTCCTTTGGTAGAGAAGATAGACACGAATGAATCAAGAACCAGAACTACTATATTGCAATTACAGTATCACCCGGAGTAATACCAACAGTAACTTTATCTGGTTAGATATAAGAAACCTAAACACAAAACAACCTACTAAGAAATTTAATTGGAAGAACGCTGGCCCTTATAAGGTCTAAAAGGTTATCTTTCCTTATGCCTACTAACTAAAGCTCCCTAATACAGTTAAAATCCATCCCATATTCTATATATTAGTCCTCTACCCTACTATCCCTATATTAAATGCCCTGCCTAAATAAATCTAGAACCCTCTCCCACTAGTTAAAGTAGATAGTAAGGATAAGTACTTTATTAAAAGAGTTAATAATATTAAGTACAATAAATGGAAATATAAATATATATACCTTATAAAATGGAGAGGCTTTATTAAGCCTATATAGGAACCCGTTAACTCTATAGGACTTATATAAGCTATAGAAGACTTTTAAAAACTCCACCTAAAACTACTACAGCCCTATCTTACAGAAGCTTAAGTTTAAAGGGGGGGTACTATTATAGGACACCTCTATAACACCTTATATATATCTACCTGTTTCCACTAACGTAGTAAGAAGAGACTAACCGCAAAACAATAATCTAATAGCAATTTACGGCAATCTAACGGCAATCTAACGGCAATCTACTACATTCTACTATATTCTACCAAGTCCACCAAATCCTGCCAAGTTTTACTAGAACCGCTACTTAAATCCTATTTTACTCTATATATATATTAACCAAGCAACCAAATTTACAATATATACCCTTTCTCCCCGTTTCCTTACCCTTTCTCTTTATACAACATCTTAACTTTATTACGCAGTTTATGTACATAGCTTAATAATATCTACTTCGTATTATATTATTATCGCTTATACTCACTCCATAACACTACTATACTAGTAGCAATTAAGAAATACGAGTTCTTTATAAGGAAGACCAAATTTATTAAATTTATTATTAAACTAGATAAGATCTATATAGATTTAAAGAAAGTTAAAGCTATAGTGAGTTAGTAAGAACTAAAGAACGTTATACAGTTAAGATTGTTTTTAGGGGTTTGCAACTACTATAGAAAGTTTATTATATAATAGCTATAGAATATTAAGCTATTTATAAGACTAATAAAAAAGGAGGAACTATAGATATAGGGTAATAAATAAAAGAAGTTATTTACCTAAGATCTAATCCTTAAAATCTATTAACTAAAGCTAGAGACTGTAACGGTGCTAAAGCGCGACCTACCAAATTCTGCTATACTGCTGCCATATTCTACCAACCTATGATTGGCTCGCTTACTGCTAGCGCCTTAGCAGCTGCCCCTTTATATATGTTTACTATGGTCCTTACAACCCCCTTCTTTTCTTCTCCTTAGCTTAGTATCTTTATAAGATAGCAATCCACAAGCTTTAGTTTAGAGGCATTTATGCAAGCTATTACATTATACTAAGCTCTCCCTACATTGCCTGGGAAGGCCTTAATAATATCCCACCCTAAAGAATATTCGTCTGTAACAACGCGTTAACGCGCTATACTTAGACACTAAAACAACTCTACACTGCCTGGGAAGGCCTTAATAATATCCTACTTTATAAGCTAGATAGGACTAGACCTATACCCCTAGAATTAAAACCAAAGCGTATAATACTGATAAACCCTAGGTAGCTAATAATAGCACCTAAAGCAAGCTTATCTAAAAGAGCTGCCCTAACCCAAGAAGAACACGAGATTCAATTAGGATTAAAAATTAAAGATAATAATAATATTATAAACGTACACAAACAGATTTATGCCCTAACGGCTAATTAAGAAGCCGACCGTCTCCAAGCTTAAAGCATACAGAAGACCCTATAAGAGATCCTAAACAGCCTTACAGCCCTATAAAGCAGCTTAGCCCCCCCTTCTAGAAGTCCTAGTTATCCTATTAACTCAACCAAATATAACATACTAGGGAGTACGGATATAATAATAAAGTAATTAAAGTCCGTTAAGCTCCCTAACTCCTAACCACTGTTTGACGGGATAGACCCTACCTTTAAAAATTAGAGGATTTAAGTACGAGGAAAGCTCCGCGTTAACTATAACTATTTCCTTTCTAAAGAAGCCAAAATGCTTTACCTCTTTAGTTAAACTATAGGGGACGCCCAACGGCACCTTTAAGTTAAGTTTAAGGACGATTCCCCTGTCCGATTTATATCTATTAATAAGATAATACGGCACCTAGCTGCTATCTACGTTAACCTAAACAAAGTACAGGATGCCTGGTACGACTATAATCGCCTAATAATAAAACCAAACTAACCCTTCGCTAAGTTCTAGACTTAATTCCTACACCTTATAGGAGAAGGCCAGGTTCCCCTTAAAAACTACCGTTTAGATCTGTACAATAAGCTAATGATCCGGCTACAAGAAAAGATCGCCGTAACCTTAAACAACCTACTAACCTATAAAAAACTCGCAGCTCGTTGCCTATTATTAGACTTAGAACTAAAGCGGATTAACGCCCACCCTAATTAGCAGAAGTAACTATATAGCGATCAGAACTCGTTAGCTACACCTACAGAAGCTAGAGTAGGAAGACAAGCCATAACTACTCTTGCACTAAAAGCGGTTATAACTACGCACCGGCGAGCCTCGCCCAACCAGCTATATACCACGCCCTCGGCTAGTCCCCGTCGCAATACCCCAATCGACCCTACCTCGGCTATATGCTACAAGGAGATAGAGGAAGGAGAAACGTCTAACAAGTTAAAAAAAGAAGAACCCTAGGGAAAGACTCCCCCCTAGGGTACCCTATTAATCTTAAAGAGATTAATCTAAGTTAGTTAATAGGTGGAAAACACTTTACGGTTCCATGTACAGTATCTTAAAATAGATATAGAGTTAACACAACCGCCCTTATTAACACTGGAGCAAATGGCTTTGCCTTTATAAATACTGCCTATGTAAATAATGTTGCTAAGTTTCTAAATATAGAAGCTACTAGACTAGAAAAGCCTGTCCAAGTAAAAGGCTATAACGGTTAAGCCGGTAAGCCGGTTACCCATGTCTTAAAGTTGCATATCGCTCTTAACGGATAACGCTAGTATAGTATCCCCTTTTATGTCCTAGACCTAGGGTCCTATAACATAATCCTTAGCCGAAAATAGATGTCCTATTTTAATATTTGGCTAAACGTACGACAAAGACAATTCGTCTAGCCAGAGAATAGACCAAAATTACCCTCCTTTGTTAGGGAAATCCGAACTGACCGCAAGACACTAGCCACAAAGGCTGACCCTACCTATTAGTAGGATGTTAGGGACCGCGACCTAGCCTTTACCCAAGAAGATGCCTACCGCGAGGCTGGAAGGAACTTATTTATACTAACAGAGATACTCCCCTAGAGCGCTACGGTTAACAAAGACTCTACTTATAGTAGCGGGATAGATAGTAATGTAAACAACGTCTAAATTACGTAGATTTAACCAACAGGGAAGAGAATATACTAATAGGATATAAGGGACAACCTCTAAAAGATACGATAGGAGCTAAAAGGAGTAATAATAATACCTTTACCTTAAAAGCCCCTAAAGTCCTATACACCCCCATTATCACGCGACCCCCCTATGGTAGATATTACTATAATCAGCGCTATAGCGTTCCACTTTAATATGTACAGGAGGGACAATAAGGTCTTTATAACTAGCTTATACAAAATTAACCAGATTATTGCCAAGAGTGAAGAAGAGCTAGTTAAGGAAACTAATAAGGAGCTAGTTAAACGCCTCCTTCCTACTATCTATGTGGGATACAAGGATGTATTCTTAAAAGCGGCATTAAATAAGTTACCCCCTCACTAGATATATAATTATAAGATTTAATTAGAAGCCAATAACTTACTAGGCTATAGCCCTCTCTACCAACAATTAATGGACAAGCTAAAAGCAACTAAGTAGTACTTAATTAATAACCTTAATAAAGGGTTTATTGAGCCAAGTTAAGCCCCTTTTACTTCCCCTATCCTATTTGTAAAAAAGCTAAATAGAGGCCTTTGTTTCTATATTAACTATCAGAAGCTAAACGCTATTACTTAAAAGGATTAGTATCCTATTCCTTTAATTAACAAGACCCTTGCACGTCTAAGCCAGGCAAGAATCTTTACTAAACTTAATATCCGCCAAGCGTTCTACTGAATTAGAATAGACCCTATATCTAAAGATCTAATAATGTTCCGTACCCGTTATAGGTCCTATAAATGCAAAGTTCTTCCTTTTAGACTAATAAATGGACCGGCTACGTACTAAAGGTATATAAATAACGTTCTTTTTAATTACCTTAACGAATTCTATATAGCATACCTAGACGACATTCTTATTTACTTAGACAATAAACTTAAGCACTAAGTTCATGTTAAGAAGGTCCTAGAGAGATTACGGAACACAGGCTTATAAGTTAATATTAAAAAATATAAGTTTAGAATAAAACAAACAAAGTACCTCAGGTTTATTGTTAGTATAAAAGGAATTAAGGTTAACCCTAAGAAGGTTAAAGCAATCCGTAACTAGAAACCCCCTTATACTATAAAGGGGATCCAGTTCTTCCTTAGCTTCTGTAACTTCTATCACCGTTTTATCCGTAACTATAGAGTAGTAGTAAGGCCTCTTATACAACTTATCCAAAAGAATACGCCTTTTACCTTTAATAATAACTGTATGGAAGCCTTTAAAGAGATAAAAGATCAGCTTATCTCTTCTCTAATCCTTTATCACTATAACCCGGACCTTAAATTAATACTAGAGACGGATGTTTCTAATAGAGTTATAGCGGGAATCCTATTACAGTTATATTTAGACGGCGAATAATACCCTATTACCTTCTTTTTAAAAACAATGGACCTAGCCAAGTATAACTACAAGGTATATAACAAAGAAATGCTAGCTATTATCCAATTATTATCCTAATAGCGCGCAGAGCTTAAAGGCACGAACTCCCAGATTAAGATATATACAGATTATAAAGCCCTAGAGTACTTTATAACTATAAAGCAGCTTACTGGATAATAAGCCCACTAGGCCAAAATACTCTCTAAATTCTTCTTTATAATTATATATCGTTCTGGTAAGCAAAACACTAAAGCTAATATACTAACCTAAAGGGAACAAGATGTAGGACCCTAGGATAAGCTAAAGACCTAATACTAGATGCGCGCCCTTCTCCATCCCAAACAGCTTAACCCGTAAATTCTTAAGGAACTAGACTCCAAACGGAATAAGCTAGCACCCTTAGAGGGAGCAGTCTTAGATAAACTAATAGGGCTAGTTAACTGCATCCTAACTATAAACCGCACAGCTAACTCCCTAAAAGCCCTCTGTAACCAAGCCGCGAAGGAGGACCCTAATTTGGAAATAGAAGAAGGACTGCTTCTATACTAAGAACAGCTTATAGTTCCAGATATTAACAACCTACGGATAGAGTTAATCCGTAAAGCCCACTATTAAGTCTCTACGGTATACCCTAGTTGTAATAAGACCCACTAACTACTAGCGCCCCATTACTACTAGTAAGGACTTCTATCTAATATAGATCGATTTGTTAGAAACTGCCACGCCTATAAACGCGTAAATGCCCCTAGAAATTAAACTCCTGGGTAGTTATAACCGCTGCTAGTTTTAGAACGCCCTTAGTAATATATTACTATAGACTTTAAGTTATTTCCAAAGGACGCCTACGGCCACGATGCAGCCTTTGTAATGGTTAACCGACTATATAAGCAATCCGTCTCCCTCTCTTGTTTTAAGACCATAACTGTAAAGGATATGGCCCGCCTCTATGTTAACAACATCTATTAATTCTACGGCGCCCCTAAATTAATTATCTCTAACTGTGGCCCCTAGTTTATATTAGATTTCTAAAATAAACTCTACTATATCCTTAGGATTAAGATTAAGCTCTCTACTATATTCCACCCTTAAACTAACGGCTAAACTGAGATTATAAACTAGTACCTCAACCAGCAACTATGGCCCTTTATAGACTACTATTAGGATAACTAGTCGGAATTACTACCTATAATAGACTACGCGCAGCTTACACTCCCCTATAATAGTATAGGGATGTCCCCATTTGAACTGCTCTACGGGTATACACCATAAACATCCTTTAATTGGGATAGGCCTACTGAGCCCACTATAGCCCGCGAACGCCTCAGCTATAAAGAGGCCTAGGCATTTGCTGAGAGAATGCATAGAGCCTAGGAGACTGCTTAAACAATTATAAGAAAGGCGCAAGAAAAAAAGGAGTCCAATATAAACTAATATTATCGTAAGGAAGACTTCTAAGTAGGAGATAAGGTATAGGTGTTAATAAAGAACTAAAAAACCTAGAAACTAAGCCGCAAGTTAGACCACCAAATGGCTAGCCTATATAAGACTCTTTAAAGAGTAGAACACTCTTTTAAGGTTAAGCTTTTAGAGTTAATAAGGATCTACCCCATCTTCTCTCCGGACTGGCTATAAAAGGCTGCGGATAATCCACTACCTGGATAGTATAATAACCCCCTACCACCAATCCAGGTTGCTGAGGACGAAGAATAGGAAGTTAAAGAAATCCTAGCAGTAAAAAAGGTCCGTAATGTCTTAAAATACCGTGCAAGCTAGGTAGGCCATAACGATAACCTAGAGTAGTACCCCGCATCTAATTTTAAGTACTCCCCTTATAAGCTACGGGACTTTTACCTAGCCTATCCTAACCTCCCTAGACTACTACGTAAATTAGACAACTAGATTAAATGCTAGGAAGAAGGGTTAGATAATTATAACAATTTAAACAATAATAGGGAGCTTAGACAACGCCTAAGGGCAGGCTTTTTTAGGAGGGGGGGGTAATATAACGGTGCTAGAGCGCGACCTGCCAAATTCTGCTATACTGCTGCCATATTCTACCAACCTACGATTGGCTCGCTTACTGCTAGCGCCTTAGCGGCTGCCCCTTTATATATATTTACTATGGTCCTTACGACCCCCTTCTTTTCTTCTCCTTAGCTTAGTATCTTTATAAGATAGCAATCCACAAGCTTCGGTTTAGAGGCATTTATACAAGCCGTTATAGAGACAGTTATAGAAACGAACGTATTAGACTTTATACTAGGAGTATATTTGCTATAGAAGCACTAGGACGTATAACATCTAATAGCGTACTATAGTTAAAAGATAACACCACTAGAATTAAACTACAATATCTATAATAAGAAGTTATTAGATATAGTTATAGCATTTAAGGAATAGAGAGTATTCTTATAAGGCATAGAAAAACCATTTATAGTAAAAATAGACTATAAGAACCTAACGGGGTTCCTAATAACAAAAAAATTTACTAGCATTTAATTTTACTTTTCTGCCATTTTAGCATTTCCTAGCATTTAGCTGCTAAATACGGCATTTATAACTAAGTCTTAGCATTTAGCTACTAAGTGCTAACTATATAATTAGTAAGCATATATAAAAGTATAACGTACTCTATAAGCGAAACGTTCGCCCCTAAACCCTACTAAAAAAAATAGAATATTATACCTAAATATCTTAACAACCACTTAATAATAAATTATAAAAATTTAAACCTAGGCTTTTATATACACTTTATACCTCCTATTAAAATTTTATAGTAATTAGTTTAGTAGTTTTTGAAATATTAAAGTTTAGAGCTAAATTGAGCTAAATTATTATATCTTAAAAACTACTAACCTAATTACTATAAAATTTTAATAGGAGGTATAAAGTGTATATAAAAGCCTAGGTTTAAATTTTTATAATTTATTATTAAGTGGTTGTTAAGATATTTAGGTATAATATTCTATTTTTTTGGTGGGGTTTAGGGGCGAACGTTTCGCTTATAGAGTACGTTAATTTTTAACGTACATGTAGTCGGTAAGCAAGTGGCCACTGTAAGCATGTGGCCACCTCTAAAAACTTACCAAAAAACTAAAAAATTGTTCTTTAATATCTTAATAACAACTAAATAATAAATTCTAATAATCTGGATTTAGACTTTTATATAAGCTTTAAAACTCCTATTAAAGTTATATAGTAATTAGTTTAGTGGTTTTTAAGATATAGTAATTTAGCTTTATTTTAGCCCTTAAATTATAATATCTTAAAAACTAGTTAACTAATTACTATGTAACTTTAATAGGAGCTGCAGAGCGTATATAAAAGTCTAAATCTAAATTATTAGAATTTATTATTTAGTTGTTAAGATATTAAAGAACTTTTTTTTGGTTTTTTGGTGAGTTTTTGGAGGTAGCCACATGCTTATAGTGGCCACTTGCTTACCGATAGGGGTGTGAGCTTACACTTACACGTGTACATACATTTGTGTATATACACGGTGTACACGTGTATTCTGGAGGCTTACACCGTGTATTGCACGGGCCATATGCTTAGTAAACAGTGTAATGAAGTGAGTCTTTCGTTTGGATGGCTCGCCCATAGTAATTACTATAAGTAGAGCATCCATTTACAACGCCGTTCATTGCACTCTTTCTTTAAGCGGTATACTCGTCTCTATCACGAGCCTTGGCATAGTGTTTTCAATCAAATCGTTCACCAAATGGCAGGCTCTACAGCCGATCTATGCTGGAAGGAGGTTGCTGTTCACAAACTCCGTGGTAAAACCCACCCAAAGGTCGTCTATATTTACTGCCAGAAGACATAGCACTCAAATAGTCGTCAGAAGGTCGTCGCCTACCTTAAAAAGTGCCAAGAACTGGATATATATATAGATTCGGCGACGACGAGGACGACGACCTGGAGGACATTGAGGATTACGATATATAATATATTTGTCGACCTAAATCAGGTGTCTTACTACCCCAACTCAGCTACCTACCCATTGACTTAGTCATTGACTCGGTCACCTACCATTGCTACCCCCTACCCCTCTTGTCTTTCCTATTTCCTACACCTTTCTTATGTTTATATAGAGGCCTTAAAACCACATTTAATAGACAGAGTCCTCATTCTTTTCTTACAATCGGTGCACGGACTACCGATCGAGAATATTATATACGCTTACACTTACACGGTGTATTACACTGTGTAATACACTGTGTACACGTGTAATATTCCGACTTACACGGTGTATTCACACCCCTACTTACCGACTACGTTATATTTTATTAATATTAGTAAGCATATATAAAGTATAAAAGTATATATTTTAAATATTTTAAATATTATTAATATTAGTAAGCATATATAAAAGTATAAAAGTATAATTTTAATAATTTTAAATATTAGTAAGCATGCATAAAAGTATAATTTTATAATTTTAATTATTTAATTATTTAATATTTTATATATACTTTATTAATAAATATTAAAATTACTACCCCTGAAGCTCTGCATAAAGCTCTACACGAAGCTCTGCATAAAGCTCTGCACGAAGCCCTGCAGAAGCTCTGCACGAAGCTCTGCAGAAGCTCTGCACGAAGCTCTGCACGAAGCTCTACACGAAGCTTTGCATAAGGCTCTACACGAGGCTCTACACGAGGCTCTACACAAAGCTCTACACAAAGCTCTACGTACAGAGGCTCTGCACGAGGCTCCGCACGAAGCTCTACACGATGTCACGGCACTGACCTGACGCGTTGTTATGACTCGGCTCGTGAGTGTACGCGTATGCACGAGCACAGACCTGACCCCTGAGCAACGCATATATATACCTGCCTCATCTCCTGTACATAGATCCTCACACGACTTAATGTTCATACTTTTACCTCGTACCTCGTACCTTGATAGTCGGCACGTACTGTGACACACGAAGCTCTACACAAAGCTCTACGTATAGAGGCTCTGCACGAAGCTCTGCACAAAGCTCTGCACGGAGCTCTACGTACAGAGGCTCCGCACGAAGCTCTACACGAAGCTCTACACGAAGCTCTGCACAAAGCTCTACACGAAGCTCTACGTACGGAGGCTCTGCACGAGGCTCTGCGCGAAACTCTGTACGAAGGCTCTGCGTCGGGTCCCCGCTATATTCCCGATCGCCTCTCCGCATGCCTCTGCCAAGTATACCCCCTATATAGCCATCTTAGTTTTTACCTTTCCTTCCTTCCTTACATCCTCCCTGCCTAGGGAGGCACCAGAACGGCAGCTAGCAGAGGACCGTTGCCAGAACTAGATGACCGTTATCAGAACCAGATGATGACCGTTCGAACAACTAGCTAGCGAACACTACAAACGATTCAATTAATTGATCGATCGAATTGAACCAGAGCTTTGATATCGGCCCGTCACCAAATCAGAGCCTTTGATCGGGCCGACCCCTCTCTTAAATTGAATTAGATACTGACACAGGCAGGTAGGTAGGTAGGTAAGCAGGCAGGTAGGCAGGCAGATAGGTAGGCAGATAAATAGGTAAGTAGATAGGTAAACAGACAGACAGGTAGGTAGGTAGGTAGGTAGATAGGCAGCTAGGCAGGCAGGTAGGCAGGTAGGTAGGTAGATAGGTAGGTTAGTAGATAGGCAGGTAAAAGAGAACCATTATTATATATTAAATTATCTAAAATAATATAATTTATTTGGCTAGCTACTATTAAGTACGTAGGAAGAGCAACGCTTATCTATTATTTAAAGTAAGCAAGATATACAAAACGCGCAAGAAGGGCGTTATATATTAATTGCGTATTAAGTATAAAAAAAGCTTAATGGAATAAAGGTACTACTTACCTAGGTAGCTGTAAATGCGCAATTAGCTGCACCTTATTATTGTTTACTATTAAATACGGCAGTATGCCGCTCCTTAGTCAATACTATATGCTACACGTTACAATGCGCGAAATGCGCATTTGGCCGCCAAATGCCGCCAAATGCTGCAAAAATGCTAGTAAATTTTTTCCTGACGAATGGGCCGAGATGCTTATAGAATATTATTTCAAAATTTAGTATACTAAAGGTACTAAAAATGCAAGAGTAGGCGTACTTAGTAGAAAAGCAGAACTATAAAATAAAGAAAAACCGTTAAAAGTAATGCTACGCAAAAATAAGGATGGGTTAATTAGGTATAATTATTTAAATATTATAGTAATAAAGGAAGAAAGGGCCTATAAGATACTAGAGAGTGTATAGGTATAAAGGATTAAAGAAGTATAGTAAGAAGATCTAGGATATAAGGACTATATTAATAGAGAAGCGATATATATCCTAAAATTAATAGGAAGAGAGTTTATTAAAGAATTCTATAAGGGAATAACCTAAGGACATAATAAGGCCATAGGCTTAGTATTAAGACTTTAAAAGGAGTATATTATTAATGGAATCTAGGGGTTAGCAAGATAAACTATAAGAAAGTGTTTAGACTACTAAAGAAATAAACTAATAAGGTATAAGCTGTATAGATAGCTATAAACTATTAAAGTACTAGAGAGACTATAGGAGGTTATATTATAGGACTTTATTATTAAGTTACTAAAGTTAAAGGACTATATTACTGAATAGGAGCATAATATAATCCTTATAATAGTGGACAAGTTAACTAAGTAGGGCTATTTTATAGCGTATATTATTATAGGACGGGGGCAGTGACTATAGAGCGTATATATTTAAGGAGTCTATAAGATGTTACGCGATTAATTATAAGGGTTAAGGGCGTAAGGAGGTAATATACCTACGCGTAGCTAATGTAAGCTATATATAAGGTATATATAAAAGCACGGGGCTCTCCTATAGAGGCCCCTATAGAAGGGTTCTATATTACTACCCCCCCTTTTATAGAGGTAGAGCTCTAGTAATACTGTGGTTACTATATATAGTAAAAACCCCTTATTACAATATGGGGTATATAACGATATATATCTATATTACGATCTACACTCCTTAATCAAGCCTTTTTGGTATAATATTACAATAATCTAACTTTTGATAATATTGTTAAGGTATCTCCACTAAAATCATTATTACTAGATAAGATTTTGTATGGGAGAAGCCCTATTTAACCCGTATAGTGGGTGTATTATACCTCTTTAGGGTAGTTTGCCTCTTTTTTCCTGCTTATTAACGTATTATATAACAATTTTATATAACAATACCATTGGTATTACAATATACTCGGCCGCAAAAAAGGTATTGTACTAAAGAGGTTTTACTATATATATAGAAAGGACGCTTAAGGTATAGAGAAGAAAAAGGGAGTATTGCTAAAGGCTTGCAATAACGTTATGTAATAAGGCTTGGCACCTAATAATTTGACTAATTAGATAACTTTAACCACCGGTTAAAGTTTTTAGACATCTTAATAATATTCTAGTTATGTAATCGCATTTTATTATTACATAATGGCAATCTGCAGTAATTTGCCCTTATATAGCAATGTATAACGGTTTAACTCTATAAGGGCTCCAATAGAGGATTAGGCATAAAATCTCTACTTAGGCCTAGTGTTTATAGGTGTGCGTAATAAAAGTCGCTAATTAGATCCTTTGCATTTTTAAAGTCTTTTTATAGTTACCATTCTGGCTAATCTATATTAAATCCTAAATAGATAGCTCTATAGTAGAGCCGCCGTCCTTTACCTTTGCTAAAGTATTTAGAGTTAATAATTTCTTTACTGGTCTACTCCTTATAGTTCTCATCTTTATTCTTATCTTAGATTATTACTAGTAAGGGTTTAGGTATATCTATTCCGGTAAGGGGTTAGGCTAGTAAAGGTATAGTAGCTATAGGTAAAATATAGGCATGGGTGGCCAGGGTAGGTAGAAGCTCTAGCTTATATACAGCTCCCCTATTAATAACTTATTTAATTAAATAGGGGCCGAGGTTCTTATAATTAAGTGACTTTATAGGCCTTTGTATAAAGATATTATATATATTTAGCTATACCTAGTCGCCACTACGTATCTCTGGCGGTGGCGTTCTATAATAGTTGGCGAAGTAAGCCTATTTTGCTTAAGCCTAGGCCATTTCTCCCTTATAGTAGTTAAGTAGATTTTTTATACGGTTTATATACTAGTTAGTAAGTAGCATCTTAAAGCATTTTTTATATAGCAGTTTCTTATTAATAGGTTCTAGTGGCTCTATACTAGATTAGGGGTAATAACTCTTGTTTGCGAAGAATGGGGTAAGTTCTATAGTGGTTAAGATATAGTTATTTACTAAGAATCTACCTAGTAGAAGGTAATCTACCTAGTTATCTTAACTATAGGTAACTACCTGTTATAGGTACAATTTTATACTAGTATTAGCGTTTTTTAGGTTTTTAGTAGTTTTATAGTAAAAGGATATAGATGTTTTAATAGAGATGCCAAGGCGTTAGTAGATCCGTCTTTATACGTTAGAGATAAACTATATGCCTTAATTGGACGTGATTAAGTTAGGTAACCTATATAATCAGTAAACTTCGCGGAGAAAGGTGTTAGTAACGTTGTTAACGGCTACGCCTTTAGTTAGGATATAGTGGCACTCTTTTATAAGTTGGCATATTATTATAAGGATATTTTTATAGGTACGGCCGTATTATTTATATAACAGTTCACTAGCACTACGCTGAGATATAAGATCGTTGCCTAAGAGGCTCCAAGACAGGATTAATACTACCCTTATATGTCTCGGATACGGTTAAATATTAAGTCATAGACTACGGAGTTCCGGGTCTACTTTTATATATTTAGTTTACTTAATTTCCATAGATTTAGAATTAAGTTGCTTATTTAATCTCCCTATACTGCAAGCTTACAGTTATAAGTCCAGATTACACTACCTACTAAACCAATCAATCTACTACCTTATTTATGAAGTCACTACTTCTACTACCTTTGCAAGTGTCTTGAGCTTCTTTACCTACTAAATAAATGGACGGTCATACCTAACTGACGAACGTACCCAACAGGCAAACGAACTGATGAATTAAAAAAACGTCAAAATAAGGTTTCGCCAAGACGCTAACCTAGGACCCTACTTGACCTATTAAAATTCTAAAAATAATAACTAATACAGATGGACCTTATTTAAAATTTAACCTTATCCTTAAAAGGCTATCTAATTAGATGCAATGGTTCTTTATTATTTAAGATACTGCTAAAATTAACAACGTATAGCAGTATATCGACCTATTAAAAAAGAAAGATAAGCTTCTAAAGCTGCAGTTACCTAGTTAACCTATACTAAGAGACGTGCTTCCTACCGCTATATTAATAGCCAAGCTAGATCTAAATCAACTTATTGCGTATAATTAACTCTACGCGGAATATAAGGATAATATCCGCGTATACTAAAAGTAAGAGCAAGCCATAAACAATATTAGTAATTATATCGTCCGCACAATATTAGTAGCCTACCTCCCTCTTATTAAAGACCTTAAAACGGTATACAAACGCCTTTAAGAGTTAAAGACTGTACTTACCCCTACTACCTTAGGTCAAAAGCGCGACGTCCTAAATTAATATATAGCTCTTAAAGCCTACAACAAAAAGCAGAGCATTAAAAAATGGTTAAATAGCTAGAGGAGCGTCTATAAGCTAGTAGAGGAATTAGAGCTTCTAGATATATAGGGATTTAGGCCCCACTATAATTTTATATAAGTAATTAAACTTATCTCTTCTAGCTTTGTAGGAGCACTAGAAGTAGATCTTATTTTAAAAAAACGGAAGGACAAAGAGGCCCTATCTATTATTAACCTTATTAAGGAATTTAAGGAGCACTATCGTATGTAGTAAGTATTGTCTACCTTAGCTGCCAATAACTCCGTATTTGCAACCCTTTAAAACAATTCCAATTCCAATTTAGACTCTAACGGCAATTCCAATTCTAATAGCAATTTAAATTTAAATTTAAGATGGAACAAGGAATGCATATGCGGCATTGTATATTAGTTTAATGAATGCTACTACATCGCCAAGCATAAGCGCCCTTAAGGATAGAGACCAAGGGCAAACGTTTAGAAAAAAGTAAATAAAGCTATCTTATCTATATCTTGGATTAAACGCATTGTTAATTAAATTTAAAAAAGAGAATAGGAAGTAAAGGAGAACAATTAGAATATAAAATTTATAATTAATTTTAATTCTAAAACCCTACCTTTTACTAAACCAACTAGCTATACTGCCGTATTTAGTACTAGTTAAACTCCTTTTAAACTCCAGAATACCTAGATAATTAACTCTAGTATAGATACCCACATCTGTAATAATAAAGAAGACGTTACCTTCTTATACCTAGTAGCAGAAGATAACTACCTAATTACTAGCGGAAATTTTAAGAAATTTTAAGTTTACGGAATAGTAACCATTACTGTTAATATACCTACTGGGCAGTCAAAAATAAAGCTATCCCATATAGCACTAGTACCTACCATATTTACAAATATTATAGCACTTTTAAGAGCTACTAATAATAATATCTATTTCAACTTAGGACGAAACTTGCTATACCATCTAGCAACTGGCGAAATAGTATACTATGCGAAATAACTAGAGGGCTACTGGGCACTAATGCACAGAGAGCCTAAAAATACCCTAGACTTAATAACTTAATTAACCTTCTTAACAGGAAGATTTTAGCCAAGCTGAATAGCCCGTAAACTAATTGAAGCCACAGCTATAAGATAGCATAAAATTCTTAGCTATATAGGACCTAATACTATTACGCAGCTTCCTAAGTATATTATTAGCGCAAAGCTAACTAAACTTAAAACTAATAAACGAGCACCGCTTAAAATTAAATATAAAGTTTGCTTATTAGCAAAGTATATATAGCAGATCTCTTAAAGACAAGACCATAAATTTCTAGCCACTTAACCATTTAAACGGCTAGCATTTAATATTATCTGCTTTAGAACTAGGGTATAACGGCGATAGATATATTATGCATTTCTATTGCACATATTCCAAATTTAACTTTATATTTACCTCTAAGAATAGGGATAAAGCTACTGTCCTACCTACCATTTGCAAGACCCACTATTTAATTAAAATATAATTCTACTAAGATATTACCTTCTTCTAGAGTGATAATAAATAAGTATTTAGATAAACGGAAGATACCCTAGAGACGTGGTATGCAGATAAAGGCATTACCTTTAAATGCCAAGCACTATATACTAAAGAATAAAATAGTGGAGTAGAATAATCTGGACGAACCCTTATAGAATAATTAAGATCTATATAGCTGGAAGCATCTTTACTCCTATCTCTATGTCACGGGACAAGGGCAGTGGCTATAAGACGTATGTATTCAAGGAGTCTATAAGACGTTGCGCAATTAATTGTAAGGGTCGAGGGCGTTAGGGGGTGATATATCTACGCGTAGCTGACGTAAGCTATATGCGAGGTGTACGCGTGTGATGGCTCGAACCATTGAATAAATGTCTTAACGAAGACTTGAACAAATGCTTCCAAGATGAAGCGAACGAATGCTGTATTACGAAGATATTAAGCTGAGGAGCAAGAGAAGGTGGTGAGGCCACGTCCATATACACATGCCAAGTCCTAAGCGAACCCCTGACTAGGTGACGCGCCCCAGCGCCATCACAACGCGAGAGCATGGGGCTCCCCTATGGAGGCCCCTACGGTTGGATTCCGTAACACTACCCCCCCTCCTACTAAGGCGGAGCTTCAGCAACGCTGTGGTTACTATATATATATAGGGGGAACGCTTAGGGTATAGACAAGAAGAAGAAATATTGTTATAGGTGTGACGGACTTATACAGATGCTTCTAACTTAGGGCTTATACTAGGGTGCTAAGCTATAGAGGGGGAAGGAGACTATAGGAGACTTGGTAAGATATAAGGGAGTTGCTAAGGCGCTAGTAGTAGGTAAGCTAATAGCGATTTTCCATCCTAGGGATAGAAAATCCTAATTGGCTAGTTTCTTCTTAGTGTCTAGAATTTAACTAATTAGACAACTTTAACTAGCGGTTAAAGTTCCTGGATATCTTAACATTTTCTAGTTACATAATCGCACTTTATGGCAATCTGCGGCAATCTGTTAGCAATTTACCCTTACATAGTAATATACAAAGGTTTAACTCTATAAGGGCTCCTATAGAGGATTAGGCACGAAATCTCTGCTTAGGCCTGGTTTCTATAGGTTTATATAGTGAAAATTACTAATTAGGTCCTTTGCATTCTTAAAGTCTTCCTATAGTTGCCATTCTGGCTATCTATATTGAATCCTGTGTAGGTAGCTCTATAGTAGAGTTGCCGTCCTCTGCCTTTGCCGAAGTATTTAGAGTTAATAATTTGTTTAATGGTCCACTCCTTATAGTTTTTGTCTTCGTTCTTATCTCAGATTAGTACTGGTAGGGGTTTAAGCTATGTTTGTCCTGGTAGAGGGTTAGGCTGGTAAAGGTATAGTAGCTATAGGTAAAACATGGGCCATACCCTACGGGTAGCTAAGGCGGGCGAAAGCTCTAGTTTATATATAGCTCCTCTATTAATAACTCGTTTAATTTAGTAGGGGCTAAGGTTCTTATAATTAAGTGACTTTATAGGCCTCTATATAGAGATATTATATATATCTAACTATACCTAGTCACTAACACGCATCTTACATCGGCAAAATATGGTACCCTACCAATGGCCTCAATGGTTGGTGGTTGACGCAATTGGCGCGCAGTTGAGGGCATTTGGCAACTCGACCGACTAGCCTATGTCGTGTTTTTTTGACACGCAG